>Ga0315320_10000960_pt1 | contig 23665 bp, 14 predicted proteins | sample M140m21515metaG_FD_203458 | JGI IMG/M metagenome (GOLD analysis project Ga0315320, IMG submission 203458) | Ammonia-oxidizing marine archaeal communities from Monterey Bay, California, United States - M1 40m 21515 | ecosystem: Environmental > Aquatic > Marine > Coastal | place: USA: California... | reverse complement strand
CGCTGTGCACCTAGCCAACGGAGAATTCTACGCCGTCCTGTTTCTGGAAATCGTTTGCCTAACGTCCATGGCGCAACCAACGCCCAGGTTTGGGCTCTTTGAAGCAATTACCGCGTTCTGGGAACGCGAAACATGCTGCTCTTATTGCAAACAAGCAAGCCATTGAAATGTTCGAGATCTTTTTAGCAGTATCAATCTGTTGGGTAGTAATCACGCTTGTCGGGCATGCAACTTGGGTGACTGTTGCAAAATTTTTCGGATTATTTAGCGACAAACCTGATGCAGAGGGCCGGCCCCCTCAAAAGCGATATGCAATCGCCAAGTCGGTCATTCGGGAACTCCGCGTCACAGGCCGCATCGACACGAGCACTCTGAATCAATTGTTTTCCGCCATCAATGAGCAGGAATCCAAGACACACCTGAATTCACGGAGCCAACCTGGTGCCTTAGTGAATGCCGTGGAGCGCGAATACACAGCGTTGCCCAACACGGACCGGGACTCAGGAAACAATCAACAGCCAAACAAGGATTTGGAGATTGAATCTGCTGACCCAGAAATTTTGAGAGCAACACTGATCAGCGAATCGGTTCCAACCAGCCCCGACAAACAATTAATAGAATCCTCAGCATTCACATCTCCTGATACTCTGAAAAACCCACAGGAGTCTGGACTCTCCCCTACACAGCACAAAGAAAACAGTAACAAACAGCAACTCAGGTCGACCACAGCAACTCAACAAACACCAAACACTTCTGTCGCGATTACCAAGACGGTATCTCCCAAACCCCGACCAACGTTATCCACAGGCGAGATCATTCAATCATTCCTGTCAGCACACAATATTCGCTGGGGTGAATTGATTGCGGGAACGTTAATTGTCGTCTGCTCAATCGGCCTCGTTATCAGCCTATGGGGCCCGTTGGTCCAAACTCACCGTGCAATACCAACACTGATCTTCCTCGCCGCGAACGCCGCAATCTATGGCGTAGGGCTATACACACTCTCGCGTTGGCGTTTGCGTCATACCAGTCGGGCAGTTCTTGTGATTGCCACTTTGCTGATTCCTCTGAGTGTACTGGCAGGTATTGCTGCGTCAGGAATCGATGCGACTCAGGCGATCGACCTAAGCGATCCCATCACTTTGGTGACCATTGGTCTGGCAGGACTCGTCTACTCAGTGTTCCTTTATCTGGGTGGGAAGGCACTCACAAATCGCACACACGCATGGTCGATCTTCACATCTGTGGCAGGTTCGATCATCGCACTCGTGTTTGCTCCGGCTGCTATCCGCGTTTTTGAAATTCAAGCTGGTTGGCTACTTACGATCGCAAGTTCCGCAGTGGTATTCGCCTGCGTAATGATTGAAAAATGGAACCGTCGAACGACCACAACCATTGGCTCGGCAGGCGCGAGAATTCGTCTGCTAGTGATGGGATTAAGTGCTTACTCGTTGGCGATTGCAACACTTTCCATGGGCTATCACCTTCGAGAATTCGATAGACAGGCATGGCTGCCCATCGCGATGGCAGTCATTCCTGCATGCATCGCACTAGCTGGTGTGGCCACATCATTGAGGGAGCGATCTCGCAGCAGCACGATTTCCATGATTGGTGCTGTCTGTGGCATTCTACTGTCCGCCATCACGCTGATTATTTTTGCACCCGCAATGTTATCTTCCACTTGGCTATGGACGTGGGCTTTACTGTTGTCTGCAAGCTTGGTCGCCGGCAGGCATCTATTCCAGCAACCATCTTGGTACGCGATTTCAACTCTTCCCGTCGGGTTGGTCGCCACTTGTACGGCACAAACCTGGCTTGGTGGTGAGACTTGGCAGACCAGTGCTTTATGGACGAGGTTTATCAACGGAGAGGCGATGGCAGCCTCCCTGCTGATGTGCGTGGTCGGCGGCTCTTTCTGGTGGGCTTTATCAGCACAAAACCCGGCAAAAAAGTGGCTGCAATATTCGAACATGGGCTGGTTCAGTGCAACCCTGCTCATAGCTGCTGTTCTGTCACTTGCACCTGAAGCCAGAATGGGAATCGTTCCTGCCTGGGTTGTCACGGCAACTTTGTTCGTAGCAGCCTTCACCTCGGTACTCATTTCACTTCGTGATTATCGATTTTGCTATCTCACAGCGATTGCAACTGGCCTTGCTTTCAACTCCATCTACAAAGTTCAACTATCACTCAACCTCGACCATCTACCTGACGCAATTTACTGGACCCTGAGTGTTGCAGGGCTACTTACGCTTTTCAGTGAAGCTTCCTGCCGGCTAGCAACGCTTACCAGCAAGGAATGCTCAGAGGCTGCTTTATTAGTTCGAAAGACGCTTGCGACTCTAGGCCTCGCAACCATTGGTGCTGCAACCGTCTTGGCAGTCATCGGCAGCCAAGCTCATTTTCAACTTTGCTGCACAACGCAGTTGATTTCGGTGCTTACCTTGATTTGGATTGCGCTGCTGTTGGGTAGTCTGAAAGTTTTCAAAATCTCACAGGCACCTAGTTTTCTACTGACAATCTCTTTGACGTTTCGTTACTTTGAAACTGAATTGTGGTCACCAGCTGGCTGGCTAAGTGGCAACGCGATGTGGGGATGGGCCGCTGTCCTAGGGTCACTCGCAGTGCTCTGGTATCTGATCCGCAAAGGGATGGCTTTAGGTGTGCATCGCATCATTGAACTGAGTGCACCATTCGACAATCGGGCTGTCCCCAGCCCCCCTGTCTCGCTGCGAGATCGTATGGCTTGTATTTTTGGTCGGCCAATACCTCCGCTTGGGATGCCAGACACTTGGTTTGGATTGGCAGCAACCAGCATTGCAGGGGTTGCAACAATCTACTTATTTGCTTGCCTCAACCGATCAACCATTTCGCAAGTGCCCTTTGACTACAACACGTCATGGTTGATGCCCGTGCTGGCTTGGTTGTCTTTGGGAGCGTTCGCTGTACTACTGATTCGACAAAAGCAGCAGAAAGACTTCACTTCGACTTTCGCCGGACTGACCGTCATCTTTTCCATTCTCTGGTTCGCATGCCAAGTGACGGCGTCAAGTCTGTCAGATGAAAAAACGATGTTGATTGTCGCTGTGAGTCTTGCCACGACCTTGATGTTTTCTGCAAACACGATTCTGCGTTACCTCAGACCATCGCTTCTGACACCTCACTTTTTGAACGGCTGTCATGCAACACAAGGCCTCGTACTTGTCACGGGCTCAGCTTCGCTGCTTTACTCGGGCGTGTATGTCCCTGCTTACAACGGGCAACTCGCTGACTTGGCTTCGGCGGGCAGCATCTCTATTTGGTGGTGCATCGTATCAATCCTTGCTCTGTGGCAGACAAAACGCACCGGTCAGACATGGGGGCTCACACTATCGGCCGTATTTTTCGCGGCAGCCGGCACAGTTCTGGCAACACCGTTTATCATTCAGTCAACGCCCGCGCAGCTTCAGATGGCCTGTCTACTGACTTTTGGTTGGCTTGCGATGGCAAGCCGCGTCATCGGTGTGACACAGGATGCAACTCATAAGCTGAAGGACAGCAACTACTTTCGCGACATCCTGCGACTGATGGTAGCTTGCGGAGTTATCACGGCAGTACTTACTACAGCCGTCATACTTTTCCAGCTCCGCGGTTTCTATGACCAACTCAGCCCCGCCGGATGTGCACTGTCTTTGATTGCCATCGTGAATCTTGCATCAGGTCATGTCCAACGCTTTTTCTGTGGCAAATCGTCACCGAAATGGACTGTTTCCATTACGTTTGCATCATCGCTGCTTGCTGGACAAGTCGCATGGATGCTTCATCAGCTGAACCTGACGAATGGATCGCTTGGAGGCATACAATCGGTCGAAATCATCAGTGGAACATGGATCCTGACAGCTACCGTCTCGATGCTCATGCCCGGACGCCACCAGCGTGCGATTGACTTCTACCACATGGCAGCGGCCACATTCACAACGCTGGTTTTAGCATCCATTTACCAAGGCAAGTCCGATGTCTTGCCTTGGCTAGGCTTGATCGCAATGGTAACCAGCGGCGTCCAGATCACGCTCATGGCACTGGGCATCAAGAAACTTGAGGTTCCAGCGATCGCTACCCGTTTGGTGGGGTGGCAGGTGGGACTTGCCGGAATGGTGTTGCCTTACCTATTCAAGGAATTCAGCCCTAGCTACACAATCCTTTGGATCTCAACGTGGGTCTTGATTTGGCGCTACGTGGGCAGAGACCGACCGAACACGGATGGCAAGTTGATTCTGATGAATCAACTCCCACTATTGGATTTCTCGATAATCATCTTCGCAGCCTCACTCGCGGACCTAGCGCACAGTCTAGGTTTCATGGACAACGCTCATTCTCTCCTGAATCCGTTTCTGTGGCTCAGGTTGACCTGCTACGGTTTGGTGGCAGTCTCCATTGTCCTTCGTCCTCGAACCATTGCCGAATGGTTCATTTCCTTGTCGATGCTGTGCACTGCATTTTCGATACTGGCAATTGGTATCACAGGCATGATGGACGGATCAACCTCCCACAAGTACACGGCAGCAATCATCAGTTGTGCGCTCCTGCTTGTGGTGATCACATCTTCGCTAGGGAACCTTGCAAAACTGACTGGCAGGTTAACCTCAAGTCCACCAGTGACGCACTTCACCCGTCTGGTTTCAACGGCAACCTCAATACTCACCATTTTTGCATGTGTAAGTGTTGCTAGTCCAGTCTTGATGATGATTGCTCGACTACCTTTGATAGAGGTTCAGATTGCGATTGCGAGTATTGCAATGACTGCGTGGGCCTTCACCGAGATCTCTGAACAAGCGTCTGTTTCAAAACTGAGATATGTCGCAGTTTCTCTGGGCTTGGTTGCTATCGCAATGTGGGCCACTGCGAGCAAATTAGACAACGAATATTTGTTACTTACAGGCTGCATGAGGTGGCTGGTTGCATCGGCCCTGATCATTCCAACCCTTCTCTTTGTCCTGCCCAAGTTAATCAGCGAAAACATGAGAAATCGCTGGATGGATGCATTTCAGAAGGGTGCAATTACGACGGCAATCGCTGCATTTGGTTCTACATTTGCAATGATCACGTTGGAGTTCTTGTTGCGTGACAGCAACGGAATTGCCAATTTATCGTTAGTAGCAGCCCTTGGAGCAGCGTTGACTCTGGGATTCCTGAGTTTGATGGGTGGAGCGACTGCACTGGCCACTGGCCCCAACGGATACCTACGCTCAACGATTGTCATTTCAGATCAACAACGCACGTACCTTATCCTGGCGACACAAGCGTTTGGTTTCCTGACTTGGCTCCACTTGTTCCTGTGCAAGCCAAACTGGGCCTTTGCTGGCCTCCGAGAACACTGGCCCTATCTAGTCATGGGGCTGTCTTTCTTAAGTGTTGGGATCACAGAATTTGCACGCCGCCGCGGTGATGCTGTGATGGCTGCGACTATTCGCAAAACATCACTGTACCTGCCATTGATCCCCATGCTGGGGCTATGGCTAAGTGCTTCGAATCAAGGCAATACCATTCTGGCAAATATGATCAGCTCTCATTACGAGATTCTGCTAATCATTGCAGCCACATACTACTTTGCAGTAGGCACGATGTGGAAAGCAACCCTCCCGCGTGTAACAGGCGTGATCCTTGGAAACGCTGCATGGTGGTTTGTATTGGTGCAATTACCTGGATGGGAATTCTTGATACATCCCCAACTGTGGTTGATTCCACCCGCAGCCTGCATTCTTATCATGACCCACCTCTACCGGGAACGTATTGCCCCCCAAGCAGCATCGGGAATTCGCTACGGAGCGACCTTGGTTATCTATATCAGTAGCTCCGCTGATATGCTGCTGCAACAGATTGGCACCACACTCTCAGGGCCCATCATTTTGATTCTGCTTGCACTGGCTGGGATGCTGCTGGGCGTGATTCTCCGAATACGTCCTTTCCTGTATCTAGGTGCAACGTTTGTATTTCTGGGTGTCACCAGTATGGTTTGGCACGCTAACCGAGCATTTGAGTCGACATGGCCATGGTGGGTATTCGGAATCAGTATGGGGCTTATCCTGCTAGCCGGCTTGATGATGCTGGAGAAGTACAAACCACAATTGCAAGCGCATGCAAAAAAGCTCTCAACTTGGGACGGATGATTCAGCATTCTGAATGCCTTTGGGTAGCTCTACTATCGACCACGGGCGAACGTTCCCTGCCGAATGACAGAACACCCACCAAAACAGAAATCAGTCCACACGCTCTGCCTTGAACTTGATGACGTAGTCACGCTCAGGATCCACCATCCGTGGATTTGGCACCAAGATAAAATCATCCGAAATCACAGCGTTAAGATCATCACCCGCTAAAAGCGAGACCTGCTGAATTCGGTGATCAAGCAGTTGTACAATCGGTCGCCACCCTCGTTGCGCTCCATTCGTGTTGACAGGTTCGAATGATTTGGAGGCCAAACGGGGTGAGATGGTGAGTGTATAGGTATCGCCCTCAATTTCCAGTTTTTGCCCATACGCCTTGGGCCGCGAAGGCAAACGGGCTTCCCACGCGGGGTCACCATAAAAAGCAACCGTATCGCGATCCCATAATAACCCCCGACAATCTGTCGCTGACAAACCTAATTGCTTGCCGATCGCGTTGGGCTGTACAGATGGCAGGCGTTGCGAGCCAGGCTCTAGTGTTACGCCGGTGACTCCATCGAAGCAATGATCCAGCCGGTGAATCAATGCGTGGTGGTTGGCATGAAATGCTTCTGTCAGCGTATAACGCCCGGGTTGCTCAGTGAAATAATCCAGAACGCCCCAACCACCGTAGCCGTACCATGTAACCACGGTGTATCCCACCATTTGCCTTACCCCCAGACCATTCATCCAAGCCAACGCCATCGCATCGGGCCCATCAATGTGCCCCATAAGGCAGTTTCCAATTGCCATGTAAACGCGAGGCTCTGATGAAGAGATTTCAAACGGCTGACCCTTCAGCGGGACACCAAACATCTGACCCTGCTTCGATTGAAACGTTCCATTTTTGTATCGAAAGCCAATTTGCCAATTGCGTTCTGTCGCGTGACCAGAAGTGACAAACAAATCAGCAGCTCCCTTAGTCAAGGTATCGGCAAGAGCCTGGGTTGTATCGGACGGACCAGTTTGCTGGGTTGGCACGCCACCGATGTCCTTACTTACCTTTTTGTTTTGAACTAATTCGTCGTACCAAACACCCTGTTCGCAAAGTTCCAGAGCCAATTCCGTTCCTGATGCGACCTTCTTCACAGCCAGTGGCTTATCTGTCTTGGCAATTGCGAGTGCGTTGTCAGCATCATACCCCGTGAGAATTCCCCAAAGAGTATCCGTGTAAGGATCGCTGTCGTATTGACGCGTCAACTGATGCACGGCAGCTACAAATTTCCTGCCAGCTTCCTCTCGACACGCCACAAAACAGGTATAACGAGGATGCTGTTTTTGCAGAACGGGAAGGATTTCCGACACGTCGTTTTCCCAAACCAACACGACAGCTTCCGTGTGCCGTTCCAGCAGAGCATCAACAACCGACTGCCACCCCGGTTGTTCTTTCGTTTGGCGTGAAACAACGACCGAATATTCTGACGCATCTGCAACCACCACAGAAAACAAGCATGCAATACATGTCGCGAGGATGTGTTTACTCATTACCGATTTAGTTCTCATTGAGATAATTATTAGCAGCGAGAAAGGCAGCCTAAACGAAGCAAACGGTGTTTGACCGCTGAACTGTTGGATAACAAACTCATCCAGCGTCACCACGCCAATGAACCAAGCCTGCCGCTGCCGGATACTTCACAAGTGTTTCTTGTATCCTAACCCGCCAGACGGCCACCTGCCTCCCCGACGTCAAAAGAATTCAAGGTACATGCATCGACCTCAATTGATCGTCTTTGACTTGGACTTCACGCTCTGGGACTGCGTTGGAACTTGGTGCGATTGCCTACCGCCTGCTTGCAAGCTCCGATCAGGACAAGTCTTGGACACCCAAGGACAGTCTGCCCAACTCTATTCCGATGTGCGGAAAATACCGGATCACTGTGAGCAACAAAATTAGAAAGTGGCCTTGGCCTCACACACACAACAACCAACTTGGGCCAAAGAACTGACCGAACTTCTGGGAATCGCAGATCACTTCAGCTACTCAGAGATTTATCCTTCGAGCAAGCTTGCACACTTTTCCTCGCTTCAAAAACTGAGCAATATTGAGTTTCAACAAATGCTGTTTTTTGATGATGAAATGCGCAACATCACAGAGGTGAGCTCACTTGGTGCCTGTTGCATTCATGTGACCCAAGGACTGAGTCACCGCATCTTTGAAGAAGTGTTGCACCGCTTCCAGTCGCATCACTAGAAACCCCAAGCCTCACCGGTGTCCAACACTTCAAGACACCGACTGGTTCAGATATCCGCCAAACTCACACCTGCCACGAATGTCACGAGGAAATCCTGACGCCAGTTCTTGGGCCAACTTGGACCGATTCCTGTCACCCAGCCCTGCCCAACTGCCCTGACCTGCCCAGCAGTTCTTATTCTCCTCGACCAAGCCCATAGCAGGCGGAGTTGATTGTCTATTTTCTGGGCATGCAAACTCTTCTTTCTCAAGTCGCCTACGAGAGTGAACCATCTTTACTGAGGAAATTTCTAGGTTGCGACAGCGTTTCAATTTCCGTTGCGCGGCAAAGATTAAGAAGTGATTCAGCGTTCTGTAGCAAGGCTATCCATTCGAGCTGCCCGTGGTTGGCCTCTGCCTGAATTTTTTCAGCCGCGGTTGCAATATCTTCACTTTGTTGCTGCCTGGCAGTGCTGGCCAACTTTGCGGCAAGCTCTTGAATTCCTCGGACGTCCCTTGCATCAACAGCCTCGGCAATCTTTTCCGCTTGTATGCCAATCTCGGTCACAGGCTGGTCGGTGAGACAAGCACCGACGAGATCCTTCTGATCCGTACGCTCTTGCAAAGAGTGAACAAGATGTTCAACCAGCACCGGATCAAATTGAGCACCGGCACAAATTTGCAATTCCTCAATGACCTCGCTCTTAGTCCGTCCAGGACGATGCCTTTGGTTTGTGATCATGGCATCATACGCATCTGACAATTTCAGAAGCCGAGCGGTCAACAGGATGTCAGTCCCCGTCGGTAAAGTAGAATCGGTGGATTCACTCCGATAGTCTGCTCGATAGGTTCGTATGATCTCGAACAACTCGCTGGAGTTGAAGGTGCATGAGATGATTTCGAGGCCGATCCGCTCATATTGCTGCATCGAAGCCCATTCTTCGCTCGACAACCGATCTGGTTTCAGCAGGATGTCATCAGCGATTCCAATCTTGCCAATATCATGCAATAGAGCGGCAATTTCCAACAGATAGATATCTCTGGCGTTAAGTAATCCATCAGCAAGTTGCACGCAGAGGTCCGCCACCCGTCGTGAATGTTCGGCTGTCTCGTAATCGCGGTATGCGAGTGCACTCACCAATGCTGTGACAGCGCGGAACGAGATATCTTCCTCATCCTGCGAATTCAGGTACCCCTCCTGACCATCTGAATACTCATCCAACTGATCCATTGATGACTCGGAGTACCTGACCACGGTGTTCCGACCGCCACGTTTTGCTCCATACAGAGCCCTGTCCGCCTGATTGATCAACTCTTGAGGGCAATGCGCTCCGCATTGCAGATCTGAAATCCCAATACTGACGCTAATCAATAGACGCGGGTATTCATCCAGTTTGAGGGATCGAATTCTTTCTCGAACCATGTTGGCCTGTTCCACAATGGACCCGATCCAATGATTTTGTATGACAATACAAAACTCCTCACCACCGTAGCGACAAACCAATGCTGTTTCAGCAAATGCATCTGTAAGAATGCTGGACACGAGTCGCAGTACATCATCGCCGGCTTGGTGCCCATACTGGTCGTTGACATTTTTAAAGTGATCACAGTCCAGCATCAGACACGCCAACTCGCCTTCATTCTCTGAGACGTCTTGCCACAGATCCTCTACCTGCTCGAAGAAGGCACGGCGATTCAGACATCCCGTCATTGCGTCCTGAGTGGCCAAAATTTGCAATTCACGGTTTTTAAGCCGCACTTCGTCTCGACTACTTTTCAACATCGCAAGCATGTGTTCAGTCTGTGCACGATGCTGTTCGCTATCAGTGACATCCCGAAACGTACTCAGTACGTCCCTCAAGTCCTCATCTGGTGATTCCACTGGTGAAGAATTGATCGAGAAAAACCGGTACGCTCCATCTGGCATTTGGAAACGCATTAACTGCTCAATCTGAGATTGTGATTCATCACGCGCCCGGATCCATGGAAAATCTGATTTACGAGTTACTTCACTGCAATCCCAAGACAGTGAGCTAACACTCTTGCCAATCAGTTGGTCAGTTTTCAGGCCTGTCATTTTCTGGAACGCACGATTTGTCAGAATAATTTTCTCGCGTTTATCCATCACAAGTAGCCCCTCGGACAACATGTCAATGGAATGGCGAACACGCTTGGGAATTCCTTCGGCGGCACGTACTTTGGCAAGGCTTCGCCCCCATTGGGCAACGCAAAGCAGGACACTAATCGTCAGCACCAACAACAATGGCCAAACATCCACTGTTCGCACAGAATTTTCGGCAACCCCAACTCCCGGGGAGGAAACGACACGACCTTGAAAATAAAAGTCCAGTCGCGCGACAGGCCCCTCAGCATCCGCAACCAATCTTGCAAGGGTTTGATGATCAACAGCAGTAATTGCATCGAGGGAAACGACATCTGGCACCAGCAACGTGTTCGCATCCCCAACAATTTTGACCTCCGGGCCATTCAAACGCTTCAGCTGAATCGCCATCAATGTCGGGTCTGCAAGCACCACCCTGTTCAGCAAAGCTTTGAGCTGATCGATGCTTTGAGCACTGTCGGCACCGCCTCTCCTGATCCAACTCTGAACATCCCTGACAACGTCGCCATACAGTTCCCGGGGCGTTAAATCACGGTCAAGAGTGTGGGTCCGCTGTTGTAAACCAAGCCAAATCCCCAAGGTGATCAGGACGAAGCCCACCAGCAGAAAGGTGCTCTTGGAGCGTGCGGAGGCAACACGAGTCGTGAGCACAGTAGAAATCCGAGTCAGTGCAGTTTCGTCAACAGAAGTGAACGCTGTAAGAACTGTGTTACACCTTCATGTATTGTGCAACGTCTGGATCAAATTCCGACCTGCGGAGCACAGTGCCGAGAGAGTTTTTAACGATTATGCTGGTTGTACTGCTGCCGTTGGCCAACGCCCCCACATCTGTGCAGGCGTATAGTTGGAGCCATCTTTTGCCCGCTCGCCTCCAAGTCACCCAACGGTTGGCACCACTCGAGACCAACCCATCACTCTGACGACTGATTGATCAGCTTTCCTGTTCAGGCTTCAGCGTCATCACAACACAAGTTGAACCGGTCTCAATCTGCAATTGCCTAGCGTCGCTGGCAACCAGATGGATGGCATCACCCTTGGTTTGTATCTCAGTCAAGACACTCGTAAAACCTTCTTTTGTGCTCGCAACCATCGCGCGGGTCGTCTGCCCATTGAATTGATTGATCACACCGCCAACAGTCACAGACCGCGTTCTTTGCACGGCGTGAATTGATCGTGTTTCTGCACTGATTACGGGACCAGCGTCAAAGATGTCGAACAGATCCGTACCAGTGAAACCTTCGGCTTTTAGCATGGCCACTGCTGGTTCTGTTTCTTGATGGACTTTCCCGATACCGTCGCGAACACCCTGCTCGAGAAGCTCAAGATAGATCGGATGTTGTGGCATCATCTCTTCGATAAACTGCTTTGAGATGGTTGACATGGCATCTGCCGTAGCGAAGTCCACTGGTATAAACCTTCCGGCAACTGCATTCCAAAACGGCACACTTCCATCCGAGTTGGCTTTACCCCTCATCTCCGCAATCACCCGATCTGCAAATCTGTGGGGCAACATGGATATCAATGCAAAGCGAGCAAGAGACAACCAGCGTCCACGCCCCTCTCCCCGATAAACTCCTCGCAAAAACAGACTACCAATCTCTGTCGGGCCATCATGAATCCGTTCCAAATCCAACCGCACTCGGTGCTGGCGAACGCCAAGCAACTCACTTTCGTGCTCTGACTCAACACGACGATAGGCATACAGCGGTTGGTAGCCCCCTGTCTTGGCGTAAACCGTCGAAGTACCCACCAGTTCGCCGGACTCTGTATTCACCAACACCAGCACATACGGTTCTCCTCGCGGAGAAATTCCTGTGCGGCTAAACGCAAATGTAGACTGCTCGACGCGATCCAGTAGTCGTGCTCGATCCAACTGCAAGGATGTCAGGCCCTTTGTTGCGGACTGAGCAAGTTGAAAAAGTGCATCAATGTCTTCGATGCGTACCGAGCGAACAATCCACATGGCTTCAATCCTTACCCAACCTGCTTTGCGAACTTGATCAACGAGGCTTCCAACAACACGATCGCTGCATCGATGTGCTCGACCGTTGTTGTTGCCGGAGGAGGAAGGAACCGGATGCGTGTCGGATCCGAGCCACAGACAAATCCCAGCAAGCCCACTTCATACATCGTCATCATCAACTGTTTCGCTTGCTCAAAACTGCCGTCACCAGGGGTAAAGGCAATCATCATTCCTTCACCAAAGGGACCACGGATCAACGCTGGATATTTTTCGGCAAGAGACGACAGCTTGTCGGCAAAGTATTGATGTCTCACTACATTCTGACCTTGGCTGCCAAAGCACTCACCAGAATCCAACAGATCCAACATTTTCAACCCGGTTGCGATTGAAGACGAGGAACCAGTAAACGTCTGACTCAGAATAGGTCCCTTTGGTTTGAAGGCTTCGCCATACAACGTCGCGCAGACTTGGGTGACCTTTCCGACAGTGACGATATCAGCAAATTCATCCAGACCATAATGCTGAAAAGCATATGGCTTGGATGTACGTGAAAACGACTGCACTTCATCAAAGATGATTGGCACACCCGCCTCACGAAGTGGTTCACATAACGCCCTAAAAAAATCATGACTGCCAGGATAGTATCCTCCCTCACCAGCAATGGGCTCCGCCCAAAATGCTGCATACCTACCAGGATGACGATTCAGCAGTCGATGCAACTCATCGACTGCCCACCGCAAACTGCGTTCGGGGTTGGCCGCATCTCTGAAGGGAAGGTAATCGACATTCAGCGCCAAAGGTAATCCCATTCGATAATTGGGACGATCAGTCAACGCGGCCATGGCCAATGACCGCCCAGCAAAAGCATTATCAAAAGCAATGATGCGATCAGCTGGAGACTTATGGTGCAGTGCGATCTTCAATGCATTTTCATTCGCCATCGCACCGCTGGTGGACAGCAGGCAATGGTCAATCGCAGCCCCACCCACACTCGCCATTTGGATCAAACGCTCAGACATTTTGATACTGGGAGGATGCTGTTGCAGATTACCCTGCATGACCGTGTCTTCCAACGCTGCATCAAGTGCGGCATCGACCATCGCTTCGTGACTATGACCAGCCCCATGAACACCGATTCCGCCAATGAAATCAAGTTTGACACTGCCATCGGCCAACTCAACATAGGGCCCGTGGCCGAGCCCCGAGGAGAGATAGGGCCAGAACGGTGGTCCGCCTCGAGTCTCAGCTAAGCGAGACAACAACTGCTCATAACCCGCTGACAAATCCGGGTTCGCTGCTCGAACATCCTGAATCCCGCGACTGTGGTCAGCCACGGCCTCGGCAATCAAACGGCGTGCCTCAGCGATTCGTGAATCTGCTCGCAAATTTTCAGCAGCCGAACTTGGATGTGATGAACCAGATGACTCCGAAGGTTGTCCCACGAGATACCGCTCCTGTGTAAAAAAGGTTTGTTCTGGACCCCCTTATAGTAACGGCTCCTCTGAAAAAGGTTCAGCCTGAGCTGCATCACAGAGAAATCATCAAACAAAAATGACACTTATGTCACTAACCAAGTGTGTGATTTCAAAGCTCATCCCCGACACGAGACCGGACCCGTGCAAAGTCACGGAAGCACTGGCACTTTTCTGAGGCAATCTGACCATTCTCCCACGGGATTGCGCACCCCACGCCCACGACGGCCAGCACCCTATGGTGAAAAGAGAGCACCCAGATCGATCCTCGCGGTGAATTCTCCCCCACTCCAACGCAATCTCCGCCTAGTACATCCAGCCGAAAATGTACGAGTTGCATGAGTCGGTCCACCGGTAACCCTGTGACGGCCTTTGAGAGCCCACAGACCCGTTTCACAAACTCGACTGCACTGCAAAGGGTACGAATCCTGACATTTAAGCATCTATATCGCTTTTTCAGCGGTACCAGACCCGTGTGACATGCTTCTCAGCACCATCCGATTCGATATGCTGTAGGGGGATTTCTTTTCCGCAACAAGCTACTGAAAGCACTTTAGTATCTGCCGACTCAGGCTCTGCTTTGATTCTCATGGGCGAGATTCTTCTAAATTACGAGCGTCCTCAACCTGCGACTTGGGTTTACCTTTCGTCGTTCTTGACGATTGGACTGTACTTCGTTTTCCACCGGTTCTGGAGCATCCGAAATCTGGATCTTGTCCTTCTGATCCTGCTGGCCCCGGGATTGCTGGTCGTCTACGAGGGACGACAACTGGAACAGGAAGAGCTGGCCAACAGAAGTCAACAGTTTGCTCTTCAATCCGGAGCTCAGACCAAGTCACTGGTTGAAAAGTTCCTGGCTTTGGTCCAACCGTTACCGATGTACGCACTTTCGCCTCGTGATTCACTACAGGATGAATCTGTTGCGAATAGCCTCACCGTGCTCGAGAACAAAACATCTTTGATCTCGGAAGACGAAACGCTGGTCATACAAGAAGATACGACCGCTGCGACGCCCGAATTGGTAGAAGCGAATTCTCTCAACAACCCTGAAGCCATCGAGGGTGGCCCGGTCGAGCTTGATTCCCCTGAGGAAGAAAACTTCACCTCAAGTGAACTGCAACGGATCGGATTTCTTTACCTACTAACCATTCAGGCCTTCATTCTGGTGAGAATGATGCTTGATCCGATCATGAGTCGCCGCCCACTGCTGGATCCCAACCTGACAGCGGGCGGTTTGATGTTTCTTGGGATTTCCCTGTTTGTATTCATGATGGCAAACGTTGTCCGCAGTGACCCACAAACACAATACAACCAGGGTCCTGAACTTGGTCCGGGGTACGCCATGATGCGCATGCTGCCCTCAATCCCGACGCTGCCCATCAACAACCAACTGGATGGCTTCCCAACGGACATTCGGCCGGAACCAACCGCAGCAGAAAAGCAACTGGCAGTTGTCGCCAAGGTGCTGGCAATTTTGGCACACTTGGGGATCGTGTCAGCAATCATCCTCATCAGCAATCGGCACTTTGGAAACACACGTGCGGGAGTGGGATGCGCGACGCTTTACTTAATACTTCCCTACACGGCACAAATGACGGGGCGTGTTGACCATGCGTTACCTGCTGCGTTTCTGCTTTGGGCCATCCTCACCTACCGGCGGCCACTGATCGCCGGCATGTTTGTCGGACTCGCTGGTGGTCTCGTTTACTACCCGCTTTTTCTGCTACCACTTTGGATCAGTTTTTATTGGAAGCGTGGAGTCAGAAACTTCATAGTAGGCACCGCCTCCATGCTGGCACTACTAATGCTGGCGTTATGGTTTGATGACTCATCCACCTTGGCCGACCATCTACAACACATGTACGGCGTTCTAAGTCCCTTGCGGGACGCTGAAACACTTCAGGGACTTTGGGCACTCGGCTGGAATCCTTTCTGGCGTCTGCCAGTCATTGTTGCCTATGTGATTCTGAGCGCATTCTTCGCGATCTGGCCTGCCCAGAAGAATCTTGGAACCATTTTGAGTGGCTCAGCTGCATTGATGATTGCGGCTCAGTTTTGGCATGGTGAAAGCGGTGGTCTTTACATTGCCTGGTTCCTGCCGTTGTTACTGCTGACTATCTTTCGACCCAACTTGCAGGACCGCATTGCCACCAAAGTGGTCGCAGGCCCCAAGGTGATTCGGGGATCAAAAACGGAGCTTGAAACAGTTTGAATGAATCTGCATCGGATCAGCCCATGGAGGGAGCATCCGCAGCCCTGGAACGCTATCAGACACAGCTGAAGTCGATTGATAATGAACGGGAAGCCTTACGCATCAAGGATCGGCAATTCAGCAAAATTCGCGCGATCCTGTTTCTTGTTTCCGTAGCCTTCCTGGTCGTTGGCTACGGTTTTGACGGGCTTCCTTATGTGGGCTGGTTTGGCTGGGGCGGTCTAGTGCTGTTTCTAGCTGCGGTGACAGCGAATGAACCTGTTCGTGAAAAACTCGAAGAACTAGGTCGACATCGTAGCGTTGTCCGACGGCTGGTAGCCCGACTGGAGCGCGACTGGGATCGCCTGTCCACCAAAACGCTCGCCAAGAGCCTGGCCGAGGTCGAACTGCCGGGACACCGTCGCGATGTCGCCAGTGATCTCGATTTATTGGGCCATGCTTCCCTGTTTCACCTCGTCTCAATGGCTGCAACTACGCCCGGGATTCGTACACTCGCAAATTGGCTGGCTGGTCCCGCAGAGGAAAACGACGCCAAACAACGCTGGATTGCAGTGAACGCGTTGGCACCCATGCGTGAGGAGCGGCTTCGCTTCTACACACTTGCCAGACAGGTTGCCGATAGCAGCGGTGACCCGGATAACTTCATCGAATGGGCAACGGGCCCCGCATGGCTCGCCAAACGGAATTGGCTGGTAGTGTGGTCCCATGTATCCGTCGTTTTAGCCGGCATCTTCCTGTTGCTTACCGTCATCAGCGGTTTTGGACTTTTGACTGCTCAGGTTTTTATCGGAAGCCTGATCGCGATGGGTTGCCTGATCGCAATCAACATGGCGTTGACCACTCTGATGCTGGGTCCTGCACACGCAATTTTTGCCATCGCAATGGCGAATCGTCGTGCTGTGAGTGATTACGAAGAAATTTTTTCCTCGGCTGAGTGGCTTCCCAAGTCGGACCAGGATTCGAACCAGAAGTTCCTGAATAAAATTAGTGACCGGATGCTGAAAAATGATCGATCTGCACAAGCTGGAATGCGAGCGTTGCAAAAGGTCGCCGCTGCTGGCGGACTACGTCAATCAGCAGGCACCTTCTTGATCTACTTGCCACTGCAAGGCCTGACACTTTGGGATGTTCGTGTTCTTAAACGCCTTGAAAACTGGCAAGCTGAATATGCAAACGAAGTTCCCGGCTGGTTCGAAGCTTTGGGTGAGCTTGAATCGCTGATTTCCGTTGCTGCAGTGCGTGATGAGTATCCATCATGGTCACAACCAGAATGGGTGTCTGCTTCGGATTCTCCGGCCATTGCCGCCACTGCCATTGGTCATCCATTGCTGGCTGACGGTTCACGTGTCTGCAACGATGTCAAAGTAGGACCACAGGGAACCATCCTGCTTGTCACAGGAAGCAACATGTCCGGAAAGAGCACAATGCTGCGTAGCGTCGGGTTGAATGTTGCGTTGGCGGCCGTGGGTGCTCCTGTTTGCGCCAAGACGTTCTGTTTACCCTCAACCGAGTTGGCTACAAGCATCCGAGTCAGTGACAACGTGGCTGAAGGTGTTTCGTTCTACATGGCAGAACTCAAACGTTTGAAGAGCGTGGTTGATCACGCGAGGGAGATGAGTCGTACTAACGATCGTGTCTGTCTATTTCTGCTGGATGAGATTCTTCAAGGAACGAATAGTCGCGAACGTCAAATCGCAGTCGTCCAAGTCCTGCGGCATCTGATGGATTACCAATCCATTGGCGCAATCAGCACCCACGACCTCGAATTAGCTGATGAGCCCGAATTACAATCCGTTGGGCATGCTGTTCACTTCCGCGAAACCATTCGTCCGGATGCCTCGGGAAATGAACAAATGACATTTGACTACAAGATGCGTGAGGGAGTTTCGCCAACCACCAATGCACTACGTCTCCTCGAAATGGTCGGGCTGGGCGAAGAAGCGGATGAAAACCACAAGTCAGGGTAGCCCATTGAATTCAGTAGACTTGGTTGCAACAGATACCAACCGACAGATGGTCATTTTGACAGATGGGCACTCGAACCCATTGACCGCTAAGACGGCTTGCAGCGTACTGCGTTATTGTGAGCGTGAAGTCATTGCCGTTCTTGATAAAGCAGCGTCGGGACAAACAGCTGAACAATTATTGGGAACAGGCGGCAACACACCGGTCATTGCTGATCTGGACTCTGCCTCGAACGCAAAAACCCTGTTGATTGGCATCGCCCCTCCGGGTGGCAAAATCCCGGAACACTGGCGACCCATCGTCATGGATGCGATTACACGCGGCATGAATGTCGTCTCAGGCCTGCACGAATTCCTGACCCAAGATCCTGAGTTTGCTGCCGCAGCCGCGACCTCAGGGACCGAATTGATCGATGTCAGAAATAACAATGAACACGATGTCGCCAACCGACATGGTCTACGTCCAGACTGCCTGCGAATACTAACGATCGGCCAAGACTGCTGTGTGGGCAAGATGGTGACTTCCATCGAATTGACGCGAGACCTGATTGCAAGACAGAAACGAGCCAAGTTCATTGCCACGGGACAGACCGGAATTATGATTTCCGGCGATGGTTGCCCCATTGATTGTGTCGTCTCAGACTTTATCAGCGGCGCAGTTGAAAAACAGATCCTGGCTGGTCAGGATCACGACATTCTATGCATCGAAGGGCAGGGCAGTCTGGCTCACCCACGCTATTCCGCTGTGACACTAGGCCTGCTGCACGGTTCAATGCCCCACGGCATGGTGCTTTGCTATGAAGCAGGACGCAAAGCGGTGCACGGCATGCCGGACATCGGCCTTACTAGCCTGGCAGTCTTGAAAGACGCTTATGAATCGGCCGCGAATCTGATGATGCCCAGCCAAGTCATAGGCATTGCCATGAATAGCCGCCTGCTCTCAGCCGAAGCAGCCGAAGATGAACGCAATCGAATCCGAGAAGAATTTGAATTACCCGTCTGCGATGTTTTTCGCCACGGTCCCGCTGAACTAAGCGAGGCCGTGTTGCAGCTCCAACACGATATCCAAAGCAGGTAGACCAGTGACATCGAGTGCAGAATTGCAACTATCGATTCATCAAAGAGACTTGCCGCTGAAGCACCCGTTCACAATCTCCAGATCCACAATCACCACACAACCGACGGTGATTGTGGAATTGAGTGACGGCATACACTCCGGCTTCGGTGAAGCCACCACCAATGATTACTACGGCATGACTGGTCAGCGAATTGTCGCTGCCATCGAGTCTGTCCGTGGCGAAATCGAATCGGCATCCTGCCTTGATCCAGCTCAACTGTGGGCACAACTGCATGACCAGTTGCCTGATGACCCATTTGCAATGTGTGCAATCGATCAGGCTGCCTACGATCTATGGGGTAAACAACGAACCACCCCCGTCCATCGACTGTGGAAACTCGACATCAATCATCTACCCGTGTCGAATTTCACGATCGGGATCGACACAGTCGAAAACATGATCAACAAGCTACAAGAGGTTCCTGACTGGCCGGTTTACAAAATCAAGCTGGGAACGACAGACGATCTGAAAATCATCACGGAATTGAGACGTCATACAGCCGCAACATTTCGCGTCGACGCCAATTGCGGTTGGGCCGTCGATGAAACAATCGCCAATGCACGGCAACTCCGCGAACTCGGCGTAGAGTTCATCGAACAGCCGCTGCCCGCAGAAGACATAGACGGATCAGTCCGCGTTTATCAGCATTCGGTCCTACCAATCATGGCCGACGAAAGCTGCATCACCGAACCCGATGTAAAAAACTGCAAAGATCAATTTCACGGGATCAACATAAAATTGGTCAAGTGTGGCGGCCTGACGCCAGCACGACGAATGATCAAACAAGCACGTCAGCTTGACCTGAAAGTCATGGTCGGCTGTATGACCGAATCTACCGTCGGCATTTCAGCAATCGCACAACTGCTGCCTCTACTGGACTTTGTCGACATGGACGGTGCCGAGCTACTTGCAGAAGACATCGCGAGTGGCGTACGGGTAGAACGCGGCATATGCCACTACTCGCAACTGCCTGGATCTGGCGTCCAAATGCTGCCGACAAAATGATGCCTCAGTTCAGAGCAAGAACCTAGCCCACATCACATCGGATCCATCTGAAACTGGACTGAGAAAATCCGAATTGACTTTGACACAGGTAGCCGTGTTAACAGGTAGCCGTGTTAAAGCGGGTGAAGGGAATCGAACCCTCGTATTCAGCTTGGGAAGCTGATGTTCTACCATTGAACTACACCCGCAAGTCAACCTGCTGACAGGTTTAAAAAGTCTGGTCCACAAGTGGAGGCCTGTCAATGCAAGACAGGCCGAGAATGGAGAATCAGGGCGCATGAAGACGCAGTGGTCGAACCCTTCAAGAAGGGTCGCTAGAGAATAAATCCGCCGGTTGTTAAACAGAACGCTAATAACATGCATAGCCAAACGATATCGAGGAAATGCCAGTACTGGGCTGCAAAGTCAACCGGCCAATGGCGTTCGTGATCATATCGCCCCAACCATGAGCGGATAGACACCACCGTCAGTGCAACAACTCCTCCCGCGACGTGTGCAGCGTGCAGCAAGGCCAGGACAACCACCATTCCAACCACCCCTTTCCCGGTGCCACCATCCAAAGCAGGTCCGGCCAGCATGTTGCTCATCGCGTCGAACTGCAGCCCCATGAAGACGACGGCAGTAATCCCGCTGACCAGTAATAACACGCTGGTGGTTAACCGTCTCTCGCGGCGAATCGCTCGCGTCGCTGCGTGGACAAGCACGCTGATCAGTAGCAAACACGCAGTGCTGATCAGGAACATGGACGGAAGGGGTGCCGCAGACTCTGGATCACCACGTCTGGAATAGGCGTAGATCCCATACAGCAAAATGCTGCTCAGAAAGAAAACCAGCAACGAGACAAGGAACAGCGTGCCACCAAGGTGGTGCTGTTTGTCGCTTGGCAGAATCGCCTTTGGTTTTTGCAGTCGCGAAGTCATTGAAAAAAGCATCGGTCACTCATAGCTCAGTATGCGGTTTTTGTAGAAACCGCAGCGAGACCAAGCGAGTTAACTGATGGAAGCCGCCCTTCATGCTAGATGAATGGATTGACGTAACCGGGCGTATCGCCAAAGCAAATGCCCATCGCTCGTGCTGTTTTGACAGCAGAGCCACTGGGATCAACCGTGCGCAAATCACCCACAGCAGCCTCAATGGAGGCGTCAAGAATATCTGGTGGGTCATAACAGACCATCTGTCCAAACTTCTTTTCGACAATCAAACGTACTGCATGAGCACCGTATTGACTCGAAAGGACGCGATCAAAGGTCGTCGGCCCCCCTCCACGCTGCAAATGCCCCAGCACAACGCACCGCACATCTTGATCAATTCGATTTTCCAGTTCCTCAGTCACTACCTGCCCAATCCCCCCCAGTTTCGTTTGCATGTTCTCTGAATCCTGCCCAACAACCGTTCCACTTGGTAGTGCGGCGCCCTCCGCAACAACCACAAGGGTAAAATTCTTTCCCATTCGGGTTCTCTCGTCGATCTTCGCCACAATATTTTCGTAGGTCCAAGCAACCTCGGGAATCAGAATCACATCACCTCCACCCGCGATCCCACCGTGCAAAGCAATCCATCCCGTGTGTCTACCCATCACCTCCAACACCATGACTCTGCCATGACTGGCCGCTGTTGTGTGAAGCCGATCCAACGCATCTGCACAACACAACACCGCGCTGTTGAAACCGAACGTGTAGGCCGTGCATGACAGATCGTTGTCGATCGTTTTTGGTACACCAACCACAGGCAGCCCTGCTTCATGGAATTGCAGAGCCGTCGACAAGGATCCATCACCGCCCACAACAATCAATCCGTCCAGTTTGAATGTCTCAAACGTCTCACGCACCTGATCCAAAATACCATCAGCAAGTTCTGCCCTGCCGTCTTTTCCAACCCGCGCTCCAAAACGACCTTTGTTGGTCGACCCCAGAATAGTGCCACCTTCGACAAGTATCCCGGACGTCACCTCCGGTGTGAGCCGTTGGCACTGAATCGGATCAATCAGGCCCTCAAATCCATTCCTGAATCCGATCACTTGATAACCGAGCCAATACGCTGATTTCGTCACCCCGCGAATGACCGCGTTTAACCCTGGGCAATCGCCACCAGAAGTCAAAATTCCAATCCGAGGTCGTTCGTCGAGTTCAGCAGCAATCACGCTTGCATTCAAATTGTTGCCCATTGGATTCCTGACTTGGTACAGAAGCCGTGCGAAGCTTCACGAGAGCCTTGCGAAACTTCATGAGATAAAACTCTGTGAAACAATTTTCTTCGATTGTGAAACACGATTCAACCAGTGACGCCGACGACGCCCAGCAGTGGATCGGCAAACGATCAAGTTATCCGATTCCGTCTGTGCCTGAGCCTAAATCCTCGATCACTCGTGCCACAGACTTGTACCACAGACTCATACCTGACTCGCCGCGCAGCAGCCCCTTTCACCCCACTGCCCATCATCCGCCTCGTAGTTTGGTTGAGTTTGCCATTGCTGGACAGGAGGGGGGGGTGAGGCACATTGTTCTGCTGGGACCAGACGCGGGAGAGTGAAGCGGCAGTGCGAAATCAGCGAAGAAACGAGCAGATTCGCCAGAAAGTCGATCAAAACCTCGACACGAGCCGTCATTTTCGCTGGATCGAAAATCCCGTTTCATCTTGACGTTCGCTGCACAATCGCGGTACGAAATCTCCTTATGGAGGTGGAAGAATCGATCGCCGTGCGCCGTCCCCAGAGATGGAGCAAACCGATGGATGCATCGATGGACGATGCAGACGTGTTGTGGCTGCGCTCTCGCGAGCCGTTTGCAAGCATGGAGTCCAAGTCTTTTCCACGCTCGATCCCACTGGAGGGTATCCTCCGAAACGACTGTCGAATCAAACGCTGTGAACCGGGCGAGATCGTTGTTCGAGAGGGTGATTATGGCAACAGTGCTTTTCTTGTGCTCGCTGGCAGCACCAAGGTAATTGTTGAATCGCTAACCCCCGGACAAATGGGACGATCCAGTCCCAAGAAGCTGTCGTGGTTTCAGGCAGCCCGCCAATACCTGAGCCGTTCTGGCGTAACGGAGGCGCGGTCGCCAGAGGAAGTGACCACCACAACCGACTCACAATCAGCCAGCAGTTCGATTCGTCAGATTGACGATCGTCCCGCGATTTTCTTACAAGACTTCAATGCCGTTTTGAGCGATCAAGCGAGCGTGGAACTGGGTCCTGGCGAACTGTTTGGTGAAGTCGCGGCCATGTATCGATCCCCACGAACAGCTACGGTAATTGCCGCGACCGAAGCGACTCTGCTTGAGATTCGTTGGCAAGGGCTTCGCATCCTGAGACGAGACAAACGTTTCGCAACCAGCCTGGACGAACATTATCGCACGCATTGGCTCAATGTTCATTTACGTGAAGTTCCGTTGTTGCGTTACCTGCCAGAGGCAAGCTTGGAGCGAGTCGCGAAGGCAACGCAAATGCGTTCCTTTGGTCGCTT
>Ga0315320_10000957_pt1 | contig 23687 bp, 29 predicted proteins | sample M140m21515metaG_FD_203458 | JGI IMG/M metagenome (GOLD analysis project Ga0315320, IMG submission 203458) | Ammonia-oxidizing marine archaeal communities from Monterey Bay, California, United States - M1 40m 21515 | ecosystem: Environmental > Aquatic > Marine > Coastal | place: USA: California... | reverse complement strand
GGGGAGAAGATAGGTGAGACAGATAAGCAAGCTAATACTGTCGCTAGTATTAGGACTGTTTGGTGGTTTACTCATATGGCTACATGTATCTTTATTATTCTCAATGCAATTGCAAACCACGGTTGGGGCTTAATAGGATTATAAGTCTACACAGATTCACCATATTGACGAAAACGTGTACACTTATATGTACATATAAATGCAGAAATACGACACTTTAATGTAGGAGAAGATTATGCCATACGGTAAAGGTACATACGGTAGTAAAGTAGGCAGACCACCAAAGAAGAAGACAGCGGCAAAGCCTAAGAAGAAGCCAGTTAAGAAAGGTAAGTAGTATGCCAACTAAAAAGTCTACAGTAAATAAAGCAGGTAACTACACTAAGCCTACCATGCGGAAGAACTTGTTTAATAAAATTAAAGCAGGAACTAAGGGTGGTAAGGCAGGTCAATGGTCTGCTAGGAAAGCTCAGATGTTAGCCAAGGAGTACAAGGCAAAGGGTGGAGGCTATAAGTAATGGCACTAAAGGAATCACAGAAGTCTTTAAAGAAGTGGACTAAGCAGAAGTGGCGTACACCTAGCGGTAAGAAGTCATCAGAGACAGGCGAAGTCTACGCACCCTCCAAGACTATAAAGAAACTAAAGTCAACCGCAGCAGGTAAGAAGAAGCTAGCGGCTGCTAACAAGAAGAAAAGAGAAGCCACTGCCAAGGGTAAGCAACACGCCAAACACGGCCTACATAAAGGTAAGAAACGATGAAGGGTCAGACCCACGGTGGTAAAGGTAGCTCCCAGAGAAAGACAGACCAAAAGAAGTTTGCTAGCAACTGGGACGCTATATACAACAAAACTGCACAGAAGTCAAGTAAAAATAAGAAATAATGCTTGACTTTCTTATGCTTTTATGTTATAATAACAGGGTACACTAACATTAACTCATCTGTCCTTATTGGAGAAACAGTATGATTGACCCTAAGCTAGAACTATATTACCGCAACATGAGAGATATGTTTCGTTCAGAAGGTTGGAAACAACTGTTAGAAGACCTGAACTCTAATGCGGTACTAATTAACTCAGTAGAATTAACTAAAGATGTGGAAGACCTACACTTTCGTAAAGGCCAACTTTCAATCATAGCTAATATACTTAATCTAGAAGCACAGCTTGACACGGCTGAACAACAACAACTAGAAGATGCACAAGAGTAATGCGTATCTTGGTTGACTTTAAGTGTGATCAGGGTCACATCAACGAAAGACTAGTTGATTCTGAATGTACACACATACCGTGTTTAGACTGTGACAAGATAGCACAAAGAATTGTAAGTCCTGTGCGTTCCAAGTTAGACCCTCTGTCTGGTGATTTTTTAGGTGCAACTAGACAGTGGGAGAGGAATAGAGCGCAGAAGCTACAACAAGAGCGTAAGGCTAACTCCTAACCGAATCCTTACATAATACACCTCCATAATGAGAAATCACGGAGTTTAATAATGGCAACACTAATAGACGAGCGTCCAGTAGAAGAAGAACTAGACAACAACGAAGAAGTAGTAGATCAAGTAACTGAGGAACCTGAATTACAGGAAACTCCTCAAGAACAAGAAGAAATCCCTGACAAGTACAAAGGAAAGTCAACGGCTGATATTGTACGGATGCACCAAGAGGCTGAGAAGTTATTAGGCCGACAGAGCAGTGAAGTAGGGGAGCTACGTAAAGTTGTTGATGACTACATACAGACACAACTCGACACGACAACACAAGCACCACAAGAAGCTGAAGAAGATATAGACTTTTTCTCTGATCCCGACAAGGCAGTCGAGAGAGCGATTAAGAATCATCCTTCAATCAAAGCTGCTGAAGCACAAACACAGCAGTACAAGCAACAGACAGCGCAGTCTCATTTGTTACAACGTCATCCCGACATGCAAGAGATTCTGCAAGATGGTAAGTTTGTTGATTGGATTAAAGGATCAAAGATTCGTACTCAACTCTTTGCACAAGCGGATACGCAGTATGACTATGAAGCCGCTGATGAGCTTTTCAGTTTATGGAAGGAACGTCAACAAGCTGTTGGTCAGACAGTAGCACAGGAGAAAGCGAGCAGGAAAGAAGCTGTTAAAACTGCCTCAACAGGCGGTGCAAAGGGAAGTGGTGAGACAGCATCTCGCAAAGTTTATAGACGCTCAGACATTATTAAACTAATGCAGGATGATCCTGATAGGTATTTGTCTTTGTCTGATGAAATCATGCAAGCATATGCTGAAGGGAGAGTCCGAAACTAATTTCATTATAGGACTATTATTATGACTGATTCAGTATATCCCGCAATGGGCGGTGCAGTAGACAACACATCTGCTGCTAAATTTATTCCAGAAATCTGGAGTGACGAAGTAATTGCTGCATACAAGAGCAATCTTGTTCTGGCTAACCTCGTTAAAAAAATGAGCATGACTGGTAAGAAAGGCGACACCATCCATGTACCTAAGCCAACTCGTGGTGCGGCTCACGCCAAAGCCGAAGGCACTGCTGTAACTATTCAGAACGCTGTTGAGTCTGAAGTGCTAATCAACATCAACAAGCACTTTGAATTCTCTCGTATGATTGAAGACATCACCGAAGTACAGGCTCTCGCTTCTTTGCGTCAGTTCTATACTGGTGACGCAGGTTACGGCCTAGCCAAGCAAGTAGACGATGATTTGTTTGCTCTTGGTAAGTCTTTCGGTAACGGTGACGGTTCTTCCTACGTTCACAACGCTGCATTCCAAATCACTGCGGGTGGCGCTTTGGAAGCCTACGATGCTGATGGCACTGCTGACGTTAATGCATTCACTGACGGTGCGTTCCGCGCATTGATTCAGAAGATGGATGACGCAGACGTTCCTATGGACGGACGTAGCTTTATCGTTCCTCCTTCACTGCGTAACGCTATCATGGGTATTGATCGCTACACTTCTACTGACTTTGTTAATGGCAAAGGCGTAGAGACTGGCAAGATTGGTAATCTCTATGGCGTTGATGTGTTTGTATCTACTAACGTACCTACTATTGAAACTGGTGTACGTGGCGCACAGCTAATCCACAAGGACACTAATGTTCTTGCAGAGCAGCAAGGTATTCGCTCACAGACCCAGTACAAGCAAGAGTTCTTGGGTACTCTCTACACTGCTGATACGCTTTACGGTTGTCAAGTAATGCGTCCTGAAGCAGGATTCGTATTGGCTGTTCAGTAAGCTGATACAACTAAGGGGATTCTACGGAGTCCCCTTTCCCTTTTTAATTTTCTTTTGTTTTCGTAGGAGCTATAATGGCTATATATAGAGGAGAGGGCGGTTCAGGCGATTCTAATAATGATGCCTCGTTACTTGCCGTTACAGAACAAACTATCATAGCAACTACGAAAGCAAGTGATGCAGCCGCTAGTGCTGTCGCTAGTTCGTCTAGTTCTGCTGCTGCTGCTACTAGCGCAACTCAAGCAGCTAATAGTGCAACCGCTTCCGCAAATTCTGCAAATCAAATTCTTACATTAACTACAGCTACTGGCTCTGCGGGAACTAATGCGTCATATAATAGTAGCACAGGTGTATTAACTGTTCCTAGAGGAGATACAGGATCAACAGGTGCTACAGGGGCTGATTCAACTGTTGAAGGGCCTGTAGGACCCACAGGAGCTACAGGGCCTACAGGAGCTACAGGGCCTCAAGGCCCACAGGGTAATGCTTTTGTATATTCTGATTTTACTACTCAACAACTAACAGCACTTACTGGCCCTACAGGAGCTACAGGGCCTACTGGCGCAACAGGCCCAACGGGTGCTACTGGAGCTACAGGCCCACAAGGTAATGCTTTTGTATACTCCGACTTTACATCTGAACAACTAACAGCCCTTACAGGCCCTCAAGGTGCTACAGGCCCTCAAGGTGCAACAGGGCCTCAAGGAGCTACCGGAGCGACAGGTGCTGACTCTACTGTAGCAGGGCCGACAGGTGCTACAGGGCCACAAGGTGCAACAGGGCCACAAGGTGCTACCGGAGCAGACTCTACTGTAGCAGGGCCACAAGGCCCCGCAGGTGCTGATGGTGCTACTGGTGCTACTGGTGCTACTGGCGCTACTGGTGCTACTGGCCCACAAGGTCCGACTGGTGCTACTGGTGGATTCTCTGGTACGTTTGCAGCTAATACGTGGTACGCCTCTAGTGATAGCAAAAACCGCTTGTACTTTTCTAACAACAGTCACACGTACATCAAATCGCCTAGCCAGATTAGGTTTCGCGTAAATAACGCAGATGCCGAAGAGTTCTTAATGAACACCAATGGTGACTTCCACGCTGACGGTAACATCTATGCCTACTCTACTTCTACGTCTGACATCAATCTGAAAAAAGACATCAACAAGGTAGAGAACGCTCTCGATAAAGTCTGCCAGTTAAACGGCTACGAGTTTACCTACTTAAAAGACGACAAGCGCTCTGCGGGTGTAATGGCACAGGAAGTAGAAAAGGTGCTACCACAGGCAGTTGGTGAAGCTCAACTTATGCTTATGAAAGGCGATGAAGAGAACTACAAGTACGTCGAATATGATCAGCTTGTATCATTATTAATTGAATCAATCAAAGACTTGAAGTCACAAGTAGACGAACTTAAAGGTTCTTAATTATGGCCGTAACAAGCTCAGGAATGATTGGCTTAAACGAAATCCACGTTGAAGCAGGTGGCTCTAGCGGTTCTGCTTGCACCATTAACGACGCTGACATCCGTGGTCTTATTGGTAAGTCCAGTGGGGCTTACGTGGCTTTTTCAAATTATTATGGGGCTTCTAGTTCGCTAGACTCTATAACAGTTACTGTCGGTTATAAAGCCGCCCTTCATCCTACTTATGCAGGGCCTTGGTATGGGTATCAAAACTACAGCGGAACGGGCAGTGTAAGCAAAACCTCTGTCGCATGGCGAAGCGGTGCATCTTATCACGAGTTAAACGCCCAAAGGCCGGGCATTTATAATGGGCGGTATCAGTTGAAAGTATCAATAACTGGGGGCACAGCCGGTAATTCAGGATGGACAAGTATAACTATAGGCGGGTCAACCTATTCCAGAGCAAGCTTTAGTTATGGCGGTAGCCCATCAGCGCAGTTTTGGACTCGGTTGGTAGGGTACACTTCACCTTATGGTACTACTGTAGGTGCTACTAAATCAGTAGTGTTTAACTAATTTAACAGAGTATTTAACCAATGATTGACTACACAGTAATAGAAGAAGAAGGCGACATTCGTGCGGCTTTTAATTATTTGGATTCTTATTTTGAAATTGTTATAACAGATGTTTCAGAAGAAGAAATACAAAACTATATAAAAACAGAAGCAGAGAACATGCACGCATCTATGCAATATATGTATGAGTTAGAAAATCAAAATAATGGAGATTCAGAATGACAACCATTATAATTAAAAACAGTTCAACAGCTTCAGCAGTTCCTTTGGCTAGTGATTTAGTTCAAGGTGAGCTTGCTGTTAATGTTACAGACAAAAAGATTTATACAAAAGACAGTTCTAATGCTGTAGTTGAAGTATCTCCCGCAGTTACTTATACAGTAGGAGATGGCGGCCTAACAGAAAAGAATTTTACAACTGCTTTAAAAACTAAATTAGATGGTGTTGAAACAGGAGCAACAGCAGACCAAACTGCTGCTGAAATACTAGCTGCTTTACTAACAGTAGATGGTTCTGGTTCGGGACTAGACGCTGATAAAGTAGATGGTTATAATATTTCTACAGCATCTACAGGGACTGACTCAAATACTATTTATTTTAGGACTTAGCCATGAGTATTTATGTAGGCAGCACTGAAATAACTGAAATTAAAATTGGCAGTACAGAGATTAATGAGGTCTGGGTAGGAAGCAATAAGGTGTGGAGCAGTTCTCTTGATACTCAAACAGTTACTGTTGGTTATAAAGCAGCCGCTGATCCTACTTATGCAGGCCCTTGGTACGGTTTTAGCTCCTCGTCTCCAACTTTTTCTTTCGGCAGCGTGTCTGATGGGGTCTGTAAGTGGGAATCTGGTTCAAATTATATTAGCCTTCACGCACAAAATCCTACTATTTATGGCGGCTCTTGGATTGCACAAATAAGTATTGACGACACAACTCCTACTAACTCAGGATGGACAACTGTTTCTTTTGGCGGTGGGACTGCTCATGCTAGAACTAGTTTTAATTATGCTGCTGATCCTAGCGGGAAGACGAATTGGACAAAAAACGTAGGAACTACTGCACCCTTTGGAACTACTATAGGTGCTACAGTAGATGTAGTTTTTAATTAATTTAAATATAGGTACTAACTAATGATTGATCCAGTCACAGCCATCAGCATAGCCACTAACGCCTTTGGTACTATCAAGCGTATGGTAGCTGCGGGTCGTGATGTGGAGGATACATTATCACAGATAGGGCGGTGGTACGGAGCAGTAAGTGATTTAAATGAATGTCAACGAAGGGCAGAAAACCCACCACTATTTAAAAAGATTGTTGCGTCACAGTCTGTTGAGCAAGAGGCAATGCAGGTATATGCTCACCAAAAGAAGATACAGCAACAAGAGAAGGAACTCAGAGAACTCCTGATGTATTCCTACGGGCCAAACGGCTACAAAGAGTTGGTAGAGTTGCGTAGGAAGATCAAGGAGAAACGAGAGAAGACTATATACGCACAAGAGCGTAGACGTAAAGCGTTATACTGGAACACACTACAAACCACAGGTATCCTAGTATTAGCCTCTGGTGTTTACTTAACAATCTCTTGGATCATAGGACAAGGAAATGGATGAACAAACGAAAGACATGTTGGACGTTACTGCAATATCTACGGCTATACTATCGCTAGCATCTTGGCTACCACCTGTAGCATCACTGCTGACAATCATCTGGCTAGGTATTCGCATCTATGAATCTGACACTGTGCAGAAACTTGTGCATGGTGAGACGAAGAAAGAACTTGACAAACAAGACTAAATAGTGTATAATATATGAGTATTTTAAATAGTTTAATAGGGCCAGTGACAGGTCTTTTAGATAAATTCATAGAAGATAAAGATAAGAAAAACCAAATAGCCTATGAACTATCTACTATGGCTGAGAAACATGCTCAAGAGTTAGCCAAGGGACAGATAGAGGTCAACAAGGCTGAAGCGGCACACAAGAGTTTATTTGTCGCGGGATGGCGTCCTGCCATTGGTTGGATATGTGGACTAGCCTTATTCTATTCTACCATCCTAGCTCCAATACTAGGAATCTGGTTTACTGTCCCACCTGTTGATAGCTCATTACTCACAAGTGTACTGATGGGCATGTTAGGCTTAGGTGCTATGCGTACAGTAGAAAAGACTAAAAACGTACAGAGAGAACGATAATGGCTTTAAGGGGAAGAAATGGTGCGTTTAATAGAGCAAGACGCACTCGCGCTCAGGCTTTTGCTGACGCTAGAGAAGAAGTTGTAAATTTAAATGCTACTCCTTTCGCATCTACTATAGATTCTCCTAGTATTGATATACCAACTCCTGTCACAGTTATGGGTTCTAGGGCTGAACCTGAATTTAACATGGCAGATTGGTATACTAACTATTTAGGGTCAAGCGAATATCAAAAAAATTGGACTGACGCTAGAGAAAAGTATAGAAGAGAGGCTGAATACGAAGAAGAGGCTTTCTCAGGAGAGTTTAGAGGTTATATCACAGGCACTGGTGGTGCAGGCTACGCAGATGACATAGCAGGTGCTGATGTTTTTGGCAGTAAAATTGAAGAAGAAAAACCTCCTTTATTTATAGATACAGTTAAAGAGTTTGAAATAGACTACCCTTACGACTATGATACGTCTAAGCTGTTCATGAAAGGGCCTGACACTGGTTACGGCACTATGTCACACCTTAGACACTTTCGAAACTCTGATGAGTATAACGAAATTGAAAAGTTACGAGGCCCAAATTTTGGATTGAACTCAGGCTCTTATGTAGACATTAGTGGAGGAGAAGCTCCTATTGGTTCTTACTCTCTGATTTGGGTAGGAAATCCACCTGAGTCTAGTTTCTTTGAAAAAGCATTAAACTTTGCTCCCTTTAGAGTTGCTGCCGGATACTTGTCAGGCGGTTATTCTGAGGCTGCAATAGCAGCAGGTAAAGCTGTTACAGGAGAAACACTACACGCCAGTGATTGGCTTTCTTTAGCTGTTCCTGCTTTAGAAAGTGCAAATATAATAGCTAAACCAGTACAAGGAGCTACAGGAGTAGAGGCAGTAGGTAAAGGCATTGCAGGATTAGGCTATACAGATACTGTAGGTTTATTAAGTGCAGCGGCAACAGGCGATCCTAAAAGTTTTATTGTAAGTAAGTTTGGTAATGAAGCACTTGACAAAGCGTTTGCTGACGTTCCTCAAGGTTCAGACTTATTAGGTAGGTTTCAAGCTGACGATGTTAAAGCAGGTTTAGTTAAGGTAGTAGATAAAGTAGCGGGCGGTGCTGAGTTTGATGATGCTTTACTAGCAGGACTAGGTAAGTATATTGACGAAGGCGGTGGTCTAAACTTAGACGGTAAAGATATTGACTTAGGTATTGTTGAAGATATTGTCAGAAACGCTGTACGTCCCCTTGGTAAAATAGGTACGGAGGTTGCTGACATTGTTAAAAAGTCTGTGTCAGCCATAGACACTAGTGCCTTAGACCCTATAGAAGAAGCCATTAGAGAAGCAGGTAGAACAACTGAAGATGTTGTTAGAGCAGGTGGTAAAGCTGTAGACAAATCTGTTATACAACCTACTAGAGAAGTAGCGAAGGCTCTTGATGATGCAGTAACACAGCCTGTTGGTGACGCTCTGTCTGCTTTAGATACAGCCATTAGACAGGCTCTACCAGACATTGACTTACCTAGTATTGACCTACCTAGTATGGACTTACCTTTTGATCTAAGCCCTTCTCTTATGTCAGACACAGGTCAAGACTTTATACCATCACCTACACGCACAACAGACAGCTTGTTTAATGATGAGCTATTTCAGTTTGAAACAGAGATAGGCATCAGCGATTATCCTATAGAGTCACAAGGAGAAGAACTAGAGTTGTTTTACCCAGAGTCTGCGCCACAGTTAGACTACGAACCAGACTATGACAACTTCTTTGAAAACACTATTTACGAAGCTAAACCACGGAGTTACAATTTCTAATGACTTACTTACAACTGGTAAACAGCGTATTACGCAGACTGAGGGAGGATGAAGTGACCACTGTTGGTCAGAACGCCTACTCTAAACTTATTGGTGAGTTTGTCAATGATGCTAAACGCACCGTAGAAGACTCTTACGATTGGACTGCATTACGTACTACACTTACTGTATCTACTACAGCAGGTATTTTTAATTACGTACTTACTGGATCAAAAAGTAAAATGAAAATATTAGATGTTGTTAATGATACATCCAATGTTTTTATGCAATACCGTGGTTCACACTGGATGAATAATGTATTTTTAAATCAAGATCCTCCGTCAAGTTCTCCACAGTATTATAGCGTAAACGGTGTCAGCAGTGCAGGAGACTATGCTGTTGATATATATCCAAAGCCTGATGCTGTGTATCAGTTACGTTTTAACGTGGTTAAGCGAACAGAAGATTTTACAGTAGACTCAGATACTTTGCTTGCACCTGCATCACCTGTCATACAACTAGCCACTGCATTAGGTGCTAGAGAGCGTGGTGAAACTGGAGGCACTAGTGCAGCAGAGTTGTTCGCACTTGCAGATAACACCTTGGCTGATGCTATCGCTATTGATGCGTCACAACATCCTGAAGAAACTATCTGGTATTCTTAATGGCACAACAATTACAAAATATTACCGTTGCCGCCCCTGGTTTTGCAGGGCTTAACACACAGGACTCACCCATTGGTGTTGATCCATCGTTTGCCGCTGTTGCAGACAACTGTGTTATTGACAAGCTAGGCCGTGTTGGCGCGCGTAAGGGTTGGGTAGAAGTATCTACTAATGGCTCTTCTGTACTAGGAAGCAGTCGTGGCATAGAAATGGTGTATGAATATATTGATAACTCTGGTGACAAGGTTGTCATATCAGCAGGTAACAATAAATTATTCACAGGCACTACAACACTAACAGACGCTACACCAACAGGTTATACTCCAACAGCTAATAACTGGAAAGCTGTTACTCTAAACGATCATGTATATTTGTTTCAACGAGATCACGAGTATGTACTAGGTACAGATCATGGAGGTTCTTTTGTATTAGAAGAACACTCAGCACACAGTCACGCTACAGGTACTCCTCCAGAAGCTAATGAAGTTCTAGCGGCCTACGGTAGACTCTGGGCAGCAGACATTACAGGTAACAAACACACTGTCTACTGGTCTGATACACTTAATGGTCATCACTGGACAGGAGGTACGTCAGGCTCGTTAGATGTCACTACTGTATGGCCTACAGGCTTTGACGAGATAACGGCTCTAGCGGCTCACAACGGCTTCCTAATCATCTTTGGTAAGAAGTCTATAATTGTGTACTCAGGTGCTTCCTCTCCTGCCTCTATGACGCTTACAGACACCGTAGAAGGCGTTGGCTGTATAGCCCGTGACTCAGTACAGCACACAGGCACTGACATACTGTTCTTGTCTGAGACAGGTGTACGTAGCTTTGGTAGGACTATACAAGAGAAGTCTATGCCTATGCGCGACATCAGTAAGAATGTACGCACTGACTTGTTAAGCCTGATACCGCTACAGACTAACCCTATTAAGTCTTTGTACAGTGCTGATGAAGCATTCTACCTACTGACGTTACCAGACAGCAACACTGTGTACTGCTTTGATATGCGTACTGCACTGCCTGATGGGTCACAACGGGCTACAACGTGGTCAGGGTTATATCCTCTGGCTCTTACTGTATTGGAAGGTGGGACTATCTACATAGGTTTATCTAGCGGTATAGCTAAATATGATTCTTATCTTGATGGTGCTGTTAGTTATGAAATGAGATACTTTAGTAACCCTCTGGACTTTGGTAACACTTCTAACTTAAAGTTTTTAAAGAAATTTAATGTTACTATTATTGGTGGTGAATCCACAGAAGCTATCCTTAATTGGGGTTATGATTATTCAACTGATTATACTAAACAAGCCTTACTTTTTAGTTCTTCATCTATAGTACCTGAGTATGGTATTGCTGAATACGGCATTGCTGAGTATGTGTCTAGTCAGCTTATTAACACTCCTAAAGTAAATACTACAGGAAGTGGAGAAGTAGTTACTATTGGTATCGAATCTGAAATAAACAACTCATCTTTTTCTATTCAAAAAATTGACATACACGCTCTACTAGGGAGACTTATCTAATGTCTAATTACACTAAGACAACTAACTTTGCTGCAAAGGATACTCTCCCTTCAGGCAATGCTGCTAAGATTGTAAGAGGTACTGAGATCGACGCTGAGTATACTAACATTGCAACTGCTGTCGCTACTAAAGCCGACACTGCTAGTCCTACTTTCACAGGTACTGTAACAGCCGCTACCGTGAACGTCACAGGTACATTGACGGCTGACACAATTACTGGAGGGTCATACTAATGGCTTTAAGCGATTTAATAGGAGGCGCAGGTTCTTACTTTCTGGGTCAAGAAAACATTGAAGCAGCACAACAGCTTGGCCGTGAGACTCAAGCAGGGATGCAGCAATTAGGTACACAGGTACAGGAAGCTACTGCATTTAAACCATACACTGTTACTAGTGGTTTAGCTAATATAGCCGCTACACCTGAAGGTGGCTTAGGCGTTACGTTATCTCCTGAGCAACAAGCGGCACAACAGCAACTGCTAGGTCAAGCTACAGGATTGTTTGGTCAGGTAGGTGCAGACCCTACTACAGCACAAGCACAGTTATTTGAGCAGATGAGAGCCGTACAGCGTCCTGAAGAGGAACGTCAGCGTCTAGCATTGGAAGAGCGTATGCTGTCACAAGGCCGCTTAGGGTTGTCCTCTGCCGCCTATGGTGGCGCTTCCCCTGAGTTATTAGCTATGGAAACTGCACGACAGGAAGCTATGGCACGAGCTAACTTAGGTGCTAGACAACAAGCAATGGCAGAACAGACACAAGCTGCTCAACTAGGCAGTACATTACAGGCCGCAGGTTATCAGCCACAAGCTCAAGCACTAGGGTTATTTGGTGCTGCTAATCTTCCTGCACAGCTACAGCAGAAAGGTCAGTTAGGTGGTGCTGAACTACAAGCCAAGTTAGGTCAGACAGGACTAGAGTCCCGACTACAGGCAGAGCAGTTGGCTAACCTATTGCAGCAACAGCAACAGCAAGGTCTAATGACTAGCTTGTTAGGTACACAGCCTACAATACAAGAAAGATTACTTGCTGAAAAGCTAGGTGTAGACCTTGAAGAAGACGGTGGTCTATTAAGCTACTTAGGTGTAGGTGACGCTCCTACTCCAGATTGGATTAAAGCGTTAGACCCTACACGTTTGTTTAAAGGAGAATAACTAATGGCTAGAACAGATATTGCAGGACTCCTTACAGGCGTACCTAGTGGCGGTATTGACCCTATGGCGGGAGGCAGTATAGCACAGCAACGGTTAGCCTTTGGCGCACAACAAGCACAAGGTTTACAAAGGGCTGCTCGTGGGCTGATGGGTCAAAGCAGAGGTACTCCTGCTGAACAACTACAGATGGCTATGTCTCAGTTAGACCTGAGTGACCCTGCTGATCTGCGTAAACTTGCAGGTATACAACAGGCTACTGGTAGGTTTGCAGAGGCAGCTAAGACTGCTACAGCTTTAAAACAATTAGAACAAGACCAAGCAATTAGATTAACTTTAATTAAAAGAGCCAAGACTTTAGGCAATGACGACATGGTAGAGTTCTTGTCTAACGGTGGTGATCTTGGGGCTGCTACTACTATACTGTTTAGACAGCCAAAAGATATTAAGAAGCCTTCAGACGCAGGATTAACTGATAATGAAATTGTATTGTATGATTCAATCTTAAGTCAAATAGACCCTAGAGCCGAAGACTATATTCCGTTTAATCAATTAAGCAGTTCGGAAAAAACAATAGTTTTCCAAAGAGCAGAAGAAGCTGTATCAGCAGCAAGGGATGAAGGACGTACCTTAACTAGAGAGCAAGCATTAAGACAAGTTCTAAAACAATCCTTGCCTACAACAATGACAGACGATGAGTTTGGAAATAATTACATTATAAAGTGAGATAAACATGGCACTTAATCCTAACCCCCGTAGCGGTGGTGATAGCAGTATTAATCCTGACTCAGAGTCTAAAGGTTTTAATCCACGCATGGTAGCGGTAGCTGAGTCTCAAGCAGAGGAAAGACAGTCTCGTGTAGAAGAAGCGATAGAAGAAGAACGTCAAGCTGTAGCCGCACGTACTACTGAAGAAGGCAGGGCTTTAACTTTAGAAGAGATTAGGAAGTCTCCTTTCTTAACTGAAAATGGTATTGTTGCGGGAGACAGAGTAAAAGGAAACGAAATTATTCGCGTTTACTCTACGCCTGAAGACGCTCAACTGGGCGGTAGACTTATTACTCAAGAAGATATTGACAACTCCAAGTTCCTACAAGATAATAATGTGGGCGTAGGTTCTCGTGTGTTTGGAGATACTATAATAGACTCAGGCGCGGCTGACTCATGGAAGCAGTGGCGTTATTCCGTTGACAAAGACGAGAAGCCTCTTGAACGTGCTAGCAATATTCTTGAGACGTACTTCCCCTTCCGTCAGTTTGATCGCCTAACAGCGGGACGTCCTCACTACTTAGCAGGACAAGACCACCTTGTAGACTACGCAGATCCTGATGAACTGTTTGAAGTTGAGGGCTACATGGACATGACTCCTGACCAACGAAGACAAGCTAGACTTCTTCAGAGAGATAGAGCATTACAAGAAAAGTACGGTCACTTCTTTGTAGAAGACGATACAAGTGCCGCTGCTGTTAGCGGTGTAATAATGAATCAACTGACTGATCCCACAGCAGGGTTAGCTATGGGGCGTACTCTTGTACAGCAAGGACTCAGAGGTGCTGCTTTGTTTGGTGGTATGTCAGCCCTTGAAGATTTGTCAGAGAAAGGAGTTGTTGATCCTGAAAAAGCTGCAAAGATGTCAGCCGCAGGTTTGGTATTTGTTTCAGGTATTGGTTATGTATCTAAAACTATTGTCAACAAAGTAGCAGCTAAGAAAGCTGATAAGATAGTAAAGAAAGCACAGGCTGAACTAGACATTGCAGTAGCTGATGGTGTAGCTCCTGACAATCCTTGGCAGATCCTTAAAGATGCAGGGTTAGATGCACAAGAAGTAGCAGTGGCTCTTGAGAAAACAGGTACAAGATTAAACGTACACAGGTCTGCAACCAATGCAGCTAAAGCAGTAGACAAGGCACTAGTGGAAGACAGTGCTGTCAGCCGTCAGTACATGGAAGGCTTGGATAGGTTAGCAGGAATCTTAAGCACTCAGGTTAGGAACATTGATGAAGGAGTGTTCGGACGTTTAAGACATACTGAATATAGCATGGCTAGCAGGACTTATGCTAAGACAGCAGAGGTAGAGCCTTTTCTTATTAGCCTACAGTCTGCTCCTAAGAATATTAAGAACCAAATATCTAAGGCACTGTATAACGGACGTTTTGATGAAGCCACTAAGCTGATGAAGAACGTAAGTCCAACAATGGCTCGTGAGTTTACTGATACAGTAGTTCCTCTGCTAAAGAACTTAGGTGAAGAACTACGAGAAAATGGCCGTAGCTTTGAGCTAATTGAAAACTACTTCCCCCGTCTTGTTAAAGATTACCGTGGGCTACGTAAAGATTTAGGAGCAGAATACCAAGGTGTTATCTCTGAGCAATTACGCAAGGCTGAGAAACTTAAAGGCAGAACCTTAAAGCCGAATGAAAAAGATAAAGTAATTGAAGGCGTGTTACGTGGGTATCGACACGATGGTAAAGGTAAGCCTTCCTTTGCCCAACAACGTCAACTAACACTGACAGATTCTAACCTGCCTTACTATGCTGAACCTGAAGAAGCATTGTCGATGTACATACGTAATGCTGTCAACGACATTGAAGTATCTAAGTTCTTTAAAGGGTCTACCAAAAAGACTAATGATGGTGTCATAGATGTCGATCAGTCCGTTACTAAGTATGTAGAAGACTTGATTAAAACTAAGCAGCTTACTGCTGATGAGCAAGACAAACTAATTGAATTGCTAAAGACTAGATTTGTAGGTGGTGAACAGTCCGCTAGTAAACTTAACGCTACTGTTAAAGACTTAGGATACATGGGTACTATTGCTAATCCTTTCTCAGCAATCACTCAGCTTGCAGACCCCGCTATCTCAGCTTCTTTATACGGATTGCGTAATACTCTTGCCTCAATGTTTGGTACTAAAAATTTAAGCATTATAGACCTTGGAGTCGCTAGAGTGGCTACTGAAATCACTAATGCTGACTCTCGTACAACTGCTCGTTTACTTGACAAAGCGATGGGACTAAGTTTATTTAAATGGACAGACAAGTTAGGTAAAGAGACTTTAATTAACGCTGCCTTTAGACAAGCCAAAGGTCAGGTACGTACAGCTAAAGGAGAAGCAGCCTTTAGAAAGAAACATGGGGGTGTGTACGGCAACGAAATTGATTCTTTAGTTAGTGACCTTAAAGCGGGAGATATAACAGAGAATGTCAAGCTATTTACTTTTAATGCTCTTGCAGATGTTCAGCCTATTGCTTTAAGTGAAATGCCTCCTATGTATCTGAACAACCCTAACGGACGTATCCTGTATATGCTAAAGTCCTTTACTTTGAAGCAGTATGATATTGTACGTAGAAACATTGTACAAGAGTGGAGCAAAGGTAACAAAGTAACAGCGGCTAAAAACGCTGCTTTACTAGGAGGTTACTTAACCGTAGCCAATACTGGCACAGGGGTAATGAAAGACATTCTGAAAGGCAGAGAGGTTGATCCTGAAGAACTGCCTGATAGAGCAATGTGGGCGTTGTTAGGTGTCTTTGGTTTTGGTAAGTATGCTACAGAAAAATATCTAAGCAGGGGAGACGCTACTGGATTCATAAGCAACATGGTAACTCCCGCTGCTCCTATTATTGATGCAGCTTTCTCAGGCGCTCTTGAACTTACTGAAGAAGATCCTGACTTTGAAAAGTTAGTTAAACCTGTTCCTGTAGTTGGTGAAATAACTTATAGTCACCTGTTAGGTGGAGCAGAAGAATACAACAGAGACAAACTATTAGGTAGGAAATAATGTCAAGTTACTTAGGTGGTACAAGTTCTGGCTTAGGTCAGGCACTAGCTACAATGTCTCCTGAAGAACAGAAAGATTTTGCAGCATCTATGGGTGAAACTCTAATAGACTTTACTCCTATTATTGGAGATGTTAAAGGTGTTGCAGAAGGAGAGCAAGCACGACAGCAGGGTGACTACCTTATGGCAGGTCTAGGTTATGCCTCTGCTATACCGTTTGCAGGAATGGCTGTACGTCCCGTTAGAGGAATGCTGTCGAGTGCAGGTAGTCTGGCTAACAAAGCAGCACAAAACGTACCTACGCGAATCCCTGAATTCTACACTAACCCAATAAAAGGTGCGATTAACTTTGGTAAAGAGTATACAAAAGCTATCGTACCTGCAATTAAAGAAAGCATTGATCCACAGGCTGTAGCAAAGCGTAGAGTTGTGGGAATGTCTGATACAAAGATAGACGATTGGATGAGCGATGTAGGACAGGACGCAGAAAAGACAGCCATCTCTATCAACCGTCAGCTTGACGCACCTGAAGACACACTGCTTGAGAAAAGTATTGTAGGTCTTAACTACTTAGATTCTCGTATTCCTAGAGAAGACGTAGCTACCTTGTCTTCTGCTGTTGGTCAGGGCTTTAGAACTTCAGGTACTATTCCTGATTCTATTGTTGAACGAGCTACTAAGCATTTGACTGATGGGCCTCATGTCTCAAACCCCAAGGGTAGATATGAGTATCAGATTAAAGACCCGTCCGTAGATAAGAACATAGGTTACGTAGAATCTATTGGTGTTTCAGGAGCAGGTGCGCCAGTGGTCAGGGCGCTTCATGGAAAAGCCACAGATACTTACTTAAGCTCTGTTAATAAATTAAATAAGATTGGTGGCAATAAAGCTGTACCTAAACTACAAGGTAGAGACATGGTAGAATTTATGCAAGTCTCATCTACTTTAAACGGAGATGCCTATCAGCTAATGAAAAAGCTAGGGGTTGGTGGTCAGCCTAGTCAGATGTTAGATACCTTATTATTGGCTAGAGCAAAGTCAGCCAAGGGTTTAAAACTTTACAAAGGAGAAGAGAAAACCCTAGACGCTTTTAATAAACTACTGAACACTCGTGCAATAAAGATGGCAAGAGTTAGTGATGAAGCAGGAAACGCAGTAGGAGCTAGAAACCTGTCAGATATAAAACAGCCTGAAGGTTACTTAGTAACACAGCAGTCTTTCAATTCAAGACAGAAAGAACTAGGAGGGATGAACGCTTTTGTTGTGGTTGATCCTGATAAAGAAAAGATGTACACAATGCTAAGTGACGGGCATGATATCTTAGGTAAAGACCCTGTGGGTGGTCACGGTTTAATTACTGCTTCTCCTCTGATTGAGTCTTCAATTAAGACAGGTGCTAAGTATAATAACAAACAAATAAAAACTAACAAGACAAAAAGAAATATTAAGAAAGCACTTAAAGAAACTGAAGAAGTAACGGGCATAAAGAAAACTTCAAAAGAAACTAATGAGGCATATACAAAGAGAGCCTTTAAAGCATCCAGACCTCCAGTAACAGAAGCTGACGTAGCTAGGGCAACATCAGCAAAAAGAAAACTACAAGGCACAGTAGCAGGAGGAGGTCTACTTACGGGAGCAGGGGTTGTCTCCGCAAGAGATGATGAGGAATAAAAAAGGGGGCGTAATGCCCCCAAGTTGTAACATGTTATATCTAAACTATCTCACATGCGCCACCTACACACGCTAACTCCTGACTCCCTGTCGTGTTATCTTCTTTCTCAAAGTGTTCCAGATCATCCCAGTTCACCCCCTCTGGCATAGCCGCTAGTAACTCTTCATACTTCTCAGCGTCTATGTCCTCATACGGAGCTTGTTGATATACATGATCGCTATAAGGCAACAGACTAATACCACTACACAGATCAAAGTTATCCCATATCCACTGTGCTACTTCCAAGAACTCATCGTCTGTATAGTAAACAGTAATGCTTGGTTTATGCTCACACCACCCATTCTGATAGGCTTTCCACAGCTTTAACTGCTCCATAGCACCCACCTGTTTGACCGTGGTGCAACCCTCTGGAGACTTGACAGGGAAGCTGTACACCAGTGACGCTTGGCTCATCAGGTCTTGCTCTACTGGGAATCCTGCCGCTGACATAAACTGTGCAAGCGGGTCTTTCTTGTCGCTACGTACTCTGCGAATGTAATGCTCAGAGAAGCGAGGATGGATACCACTAGCACTATCAACAAGCTGAGATACTGTACCGCTAGGCTTAACACAAGTAATAGCCGCAGACTGATTAATTCCAAGTTTAGTAGCCCACTTCTCGTTAGTCTTGATAGCAACGTCACGTATTTGTCCAAGCCATTTCTCCAAGTCAGGTGAATCCCCTTTGCTTAACAGGTAGTGATCCATGATTCCTGTCATGCTCACGCCTAGCAATGCCTCCTCTTCCGTATTTCTCTTCCACACATTCCGTAAATACCGGAAGTCTGTCAACGTAGCCTGTAGTGTACCAATGATAGCCGCTACTTCACACTTTCTTTTTAACGAAGCTAGGTCATCATCAGCACGAACAACAATCTCTGACAGGTTACAGAACTGATTACTGCGTAGGATGATCTCAGAGCAAGGGTTAGTACCAAAGTCCTGCTCAGGGTCACGCCTACCGTTACGTGCGGCAATCTTCTGTGCCGCCACTCGACTGAAGATACCACGCTCTCCTGCCTTGCTCTCGTACATGTTCTGCATCTCAGCTAGGAAAGACTCAAAGTCTGGCTTCTCAGTGTACGCTACGCTGTTGTTAGCAAGCCTACGCTGTCCTTCTGTGTCCCACCAGTTACCGTTCTTAGCCTTAGCCATACGTGGATCTGACAGGTTAGACAGGCTAATCAGGGCTGACCTACGCACACCCCCGACTACTACGATGTCAGCAATCTTACAGCATACATCATGACACTCAATGGATGTCAGCTTGCGACCTGCGGCCTTCAGGAAGATACCTACGCAGAAGTGAAACAAATCATCAAGAGGCTCTGGCCCACTGGCTCTACCACCGAATGTCTTGAGTCTAGCCCCTGACTCTCGTATCTTGCTCATGTCCCACTTAGGTATCTTACCTGCGTACAGTAGACTGATTAGCTCACGGAATGCAGAAGCCCAACCTATCTTGCTGTCAGCTACTACGATCACACTGTCAGTCTTGTGGAATGTCTCAGCAACGATAGGGAGCTTGTTGATGAAGTTACGTTCAACACTAAAGCCTACACCTGTGCCGCACATGAGAACATACATTAGCTCATCAAAGCTACGTGGTGAATCAATGTGTAGGTAGCTACAGTTAAACCCTGCTACGTTATCCTTGTTCAGTGCCTCACCTGCTGTCATCATACAGCGCATACTAGGCATGACCTCTAGGTTAAAGATAGCATTGAATAACTTAAGTGCTTCCTTATCATTTATCTGTCCACGGTCTTTCCAGAAGTCTACGTATCTGTTGACTGTCTCATCCCAACGCTCTCGTCTGCCTTCCTCTGGTAGCCAACGTGCGTACCTGCTCTTGTGTATAAACTGTTGATACTGATCCACTAGTTATTCTCCTCTGTCACTATTGCTGTTAGTTTGGTTAAGTACCAACCTGCTTTCTGTAAGTCCTGTACTTGCTTACCTTTGTAGTCATAGCGCCACAGGTACTTCATGCAGTTGCCCTTGAGATAGCCTTTGAATGCAACACTGGACATGGACTCTCGTATTGCATCAATACACTCTATCTCACCTGTGTTGTAATGGCTTGGGTTATTCACTGGGTCTAACTCTTTAGCTTCTTCTTCAGCAGGTTTAGCCCAATGCTCTAGTCCCGTCTTGGTCACTCTGTCCCACTCTGCGGGGCTTACGTCATTCAGTCTCATCATCAAAGTCCTCTGCTATTCTGTCAAAGTTTCTAATTATCCTACGTTCAAATGCCTCTACTAAATCGTATGTCGTGATTGATAATAATTCACAAGTCAACTCTTCATCCAGATGCAATACTAATTTCTCTTTAAGCTCCTCTAGTGTCATAGCCATTATACTTTCTTCCTTTTAATATAACGTGTTAGTTCTTTGGCAGTCTCAATGGTGAAGTGTTTGAATCCTTCTTTGTCACACCACTCTCCCATTGTTATCTTGCCACCCTTACGTACCTTCTTGCTAGGGTTTGACAACACAAAGACTAACTCCCACTCTGGCATTGAGTCTCGTATGGCGGTATACTTCTGAGTATCACCGACCCTAAAGAAACCTTTGCACTCTATCAGTATTGCCTTATCCTCGTGAACAAAGTCCGGTAGGTACTTCTTGTGTACTGTGTAAGGTAAATCATAAGGCTCAAACTTGTACTGTCCGTCTAGCTTCTCTGATAAATCCTTCTCAAGTCCTGATCTAAAAGCCCGTTTCATCTAGCGTGATCTCCTCTACTCTTGGTTCGTTAATAACGTCTACCAAAAACTTTGGCCCGTATGAATACTTGAAGACTCTTAAATTTGGGTAGCAGTGGTCTTTGAACTGACAGTACGAGCAACCAATAGAGAGCTTTGAGTTTCCTGACTTGCCGTCTGGCACAGGTTGGTAGCACCACTCTTTCGGTTCTGGTTGCTCTACTAGCTTTTTTATATGCTTAACCCTGTCGGCAATGTCACCCTTCAGTACCTCATACACAGGTGCTTGAGTATCCTCAAGGTCATACTTGAGATAAGTCAAGTGACCATTGGCTTTGTCCATAGCTAACCAACCAAACTGTGTCTCACCTTCTGAGTGAGCGTAGGCTTTGATCTGATCTATGTAACCAAAGGGATCGTCAAAGGCCAGTGACCCATCCTTGAACTTCTTAAACCCAAAGCTACTGGCAGATTTAACGTCAGTCACTACACCATCTATCTTGCAGTCCATGTGACCTACGATACCTTCTACCTTACATACCTTCTGCTCGTCAGTAACTGTGTGTCCTGCCATGCGGGTCAAGAATAATAGCATCTCCTCAATCAAGTGACCGTACATAAACTTGATGTAGGTATGAGGCTGTAGCTTCTCTCCCTCTGTACCGTTGACATGATTCCAGAGATACTTGTCGGTGCGGCCAATGTTCGACAAGCGTAGCTTGCGGTTATCCTCTCGCTTCTTCCGACCAAACTCAGTACGCATTAGTGCCTTGACGCCTTCACCAAATTTCTCTATCTCTGCCTCTACATCTACAGATGGATCAGCGTCTTTGCTTTCCATCAATGCGTAGATGTCCTGTACTACATTGTCCGTTGTCTTCATGTCAGTACCTCAATTGCTTCCTCTGGTGTACATCTGAACCACTCTTTCCTACGCTCAAACTTTTCATCTAGTTTGCTGTGTGCTTCAGACTCTGCTTTACGTCTATCCTTTGTTTCATAACTATAGTATAACATATAATCGCGGAAAGGGCAACTGGTTTGATAACTGTTCAGTCTGTCCTTTGCGTCTACTGCCATACCTACCTTGACCCAACCTTCCCATGCAGGGTTAGTTATGATGTACACCTGACCCTCTGGGTTAGACTTGTAGTTCTCTAGGGAACTAAAGGCCGCATCCTCAAACCCTTTGTACCTTCCTGCTTTGTACAGGGGGTGCGTCTTAGGTACGTATTTACCGTTGACGTACATCTGTTTAGCGTTCTCCTGCTTCTTAGTCTCTGGGTTGTCCTTGTAGTACAGGGGCTTCCCAGTGGCAGGGTTAATGCGTGTCTGCCCAACTGTTTCCAACTTTGTAATCTCCGGTGAGAGGGCAGTTGAGTTTGTAGTGGAGTCCTGCCGCTTCAATACAACTGACTGCCAACCGTCCGAAAACCTCTGCTTTCTCTTGCTCGACCTCTGTCTGGATTTCATCGTGTATGTTTCCTATAATGTTAAACTTTATGCCCCAGAGTGTAGCGTATTCATGCAACAAACATAGGGCTTTCTTCATCACCACGGCTCCTGCTGACTGCAATAGACTGTTCAATGCAGCGTGTTCGGATCGTATTGACACCCGTCTTCTATCCAAGCCAAGAACATAGCCTCTTGTAGCCGCCACTCCAACTCGCTCTCGTAAGTCTCTAAGAGAAGGCGTATTTGACAGGAACTTTTCTTTAAGTCTTGCACCATCACGCTTAGTTCCTCCAACGATACTTCCGACCTTGGCGTCTCCTGCTCCATAAAGGAAAGCGTATATAAAAGTCTTTGCTTGATCTCTAGTGTCAACGCCCGAAGCCAACTGGTTTGCCGTGTGAATATCTCCATTGAGAATTTCATTAGTGTAGTCCTCGTCATTCATGTAATGGGCAAGCATACGCAACTCTAAACCACTAGCGTCACAGCCCACAAGTTTATATCCCTCCGGTACTGTCCACACATCACGACACTCTCTGCCGTAGGGTGAATAGACTGCGGGGATCTGTCCCATGTTGGGACTAGAGTGCGTCATACGGCCTGTCACAGCGCCACACGCATTGACGTACCCATGTACTCTACCATCGTCCTCGACTGCATCTAACCAACTCTGAACCTGTGCTACACGCTTCTGTATCATCAGGTACTCGCCAATCAGAGATGCCTCCGGTATACCTTGCACCTTACTTAGCACTGCCTCGTCTACGATAGGCTGTCCTGTCTCAGTGAACTGCTTGGGCTTCCACCCGAAGTATTGTAGGTATCGTCCTATCTGCTGTCGAGAACCCAAGTTAAACACAGGGTAGTCAATACGGCTGAAGGGAGCGACTGCGGTAGTCCATTGATCGCCTAGAAATTTAAGCCCAACAACCGAATACGTACCATCTTTCTTAGTCTTGGGGGTAATCTCTTTGACAAATGTTGGTAACGGTTTGAAAGTCTGTAACACTTCATCTTCAAGTTCATACTTCTTCTCCTTTAGTTCTGCTAATAATAAGAACGCTTTCTCTTGGTCTAGCGTCCATCCTGATTTAATCTGTCCACATATAATATCTTGTACTCTATGCTCAAGCTCGATGCTTTCGCTTCCAAAACCAGTAAGCTCAGTGAGGAGTTTCTGGTACACCAGTTTATTAACTCGCACATCTTGGCGACAGTAGTCCACCATATCCTGCGAGAAATTATCCCAATCATAATGCTCTCCTTTTGGTTGGTTCAATATGTTACCCCAGTTCTCTAGCGAGTGACCGCCATCGCGCTGTGGGTTAGCTAACCGTGACATGACTAGCGTGTCTGTGACCTTACATTTGCTGAAGTCTGTACCCAGTATCTTCTCAAGAACAGGTATGTCATAGTCAATTATGTTGTGACCTATGACCTCGCACTCTCCTTGGTCTAGTAACCACTGATTGAAATCGTACAAAGTAAAACCAGAGAACTCAAAGTATTCC
>Ga0315320_10000956_pt1 | contig 23693 bp, 17 predicted proteins | sample M140m21515metaG_FD_203458 | JGI IMG/M metagenome (GOLD analysis project Ga0315320, IMG submission 203458) | Ammonia-oxidizing marine archaeal communities from Monterey Bay, California, United States - M1 40m 21515 | ecosystem: Environmental > Aquatic > Marine > Coastal | place: USA: California... | reverse complement strand
TAATTCTTTGCAAGCCCGAAGTGAAAGAAGCTTTTGCTCGAGTGCAGGCCGAAATGACCTAGGCAATAGGATCCCGGGGTCCGTACAACAAAAAGGCTCAATTGCTTGAGCCTCAGTGTTTTAAAATGGCGGAGAGAACGGGATTCGAACCCGTGGAGGAACTATTAGCTCCTCACCGGTTTAGCAAACCAGCGCATTCGACCACTCTGCCATCTCTCCTCAATTTGAAGACGGATCATACAGGATATCGTCCTCCGAGGTAAACCCAAAAGATAAAAACCATTCATCGTCTCTTGGGTTGGCTTTTAACGCCCAAAAGAAAAAGGCGGTACCAAGCCGGTCTATTTCCCGTCTGCAACCGGTTCGTTCAGTAAAAAATGTTCGCATTCGAATACGTGGGAGTGCAGACGACTGATCCATTCTTTGCCCTCTTGGGTAACTTGCAAAAGAGTAACGCCATCCTCGACGTACTTGTGGACCACCCCCCAAAAAAAATGAGCATAGCCACGTCGGAGTTCACCGGGTGATGAGCAACCCATCCCCTCGTTGATGCCCAACTCCTCGAATTCATAAAAAAGAGCGGGAATCTTGTGAAGATATTCAGGGTCTCCAAGTTGCCCGATCAAGTCGGCGGACCTGGCCAAACCGGGCAAATCATCGGTTCGTCCATAGCCTTTTTCTGTCGGCACGGGAAAGCGTGTTCTTTCGATGCAATCCGATACCAAATCGAGGTCTATGAATTCAAAATTGTCAAACCGTTCATGGACAAAAACCTTCCCTCTCGAAACATGAAATGGTTGGAGCAGGGCACAGGTTCCGGTATCCGGAATCTCGATCATGCCACCTTCCCCATCATCGAACAATCCTTTGGCCAAATCATCCTTTTTAAGGGCTCCTTTTACAAAACCCACATCGTGGCACAAAAGCGCGAGTAAATAATTAAGGCCGTCTTCCGGGCTAAATCCACCTTCGAAAAGATGTTTGCCACGAATGATCTCCTGGCCGACGGCTGTAACCATTATCGTATGATCAACATTATGGTAAAGCATATCTCCGTTTGCGATATTTTCCAGAGAGATGGATGCGGCCAACCTTAGGAAATCGATATATTCGGGATGCAGATTCCCAAACATCGATTCGTAGGAATGGCTTAACTGATCGGTGAACGGCGAAATCTTGAGTGTCTGTAAATTCAGCATGTTTCAATCGAATGAACGATGCACGCAACTAGCAAGCGAAAATGCCACTGGATTCGTTGCAGGTTTTTCGTCTCGGATCAGAATTTGACCTACTGACGAAACCGATTTTCCTCAGATGTACGCGTCTTTCGTTTGGCAGATCAAATTTTTTCCAAAATCCGAGTGATTGACTAAACGGCGCAAATTGAATTGAATCGCGAATCAGGAAATTTGAAAAAATTCACCTTCAAGTTATGAAAAATTCAGGAACCAAAAGGAAAAGCCGGTTGTCCATTCTTTCGTTTGGAATTTTTTGCATTTTTGCGACCAGTTCCTGTAATCGGGAAAACGTTTTTGCACATTCCGGTCAAGGCAACGGATCTTCGCAAAATGGTCCTGTTGGTCAAAGTGGCCAACAGGAGGCGAAATTCGAATTGCCTGACAATTTGCCAATCTATCGGAAGAACAACTTGGAAACTTTGTCAATCGGCAGAAACCGCATAGAGATCGAGGAAATGATGGGGCCTCCCGAAGGGCGGAGCTTGGATGGGGGCAACGGATATCTTTGGGATTACAGGAGACCTGTTTATGACGAGGCCTCGGATACCGTGTACGGATGGAGTTTGGTATCCTTCAAGTTTCTCAAAGGGCTTTGCGCTTACGTGAACATTCGATTGGAAAATCCTCCTGTTCAATTGATGCAAGATCCTTCCGGCGAAAAATTTGCCCGACCGGGTGGATGAAAAAGAAAAAGCACCGCTTTTTGGGCGGTGCTTTTCTGGCTTTTGAAACACAAACTAAACTGAAACAAACTGACGTTAGTCGATAAGTAAGACGGTCAAAGTTCTGGATATGTTCAAAATAAATTATATTTTTTCGTATTTAAGGTAGCCGGACGATGTTTATGCCGTTCGAATTGTTCCCCGTTTCGATTTTCTTTCCATTTTTGTCTGCAATCATTACGGACCGTGAAGAGGAGCAAGTAATCGTGAGAGGTCCGCGGTGCATGATGGGTACTTCGTCACCCGACTTCATGCTGATCCATTCCAATTCGTTTCCTCTCTTGTCCTGAACCAACACCCAAACATTTGCATAGGCATTGATGGTATAATTGGGCTTGGAAGTTAGGAGGGGGCGGGATGGAGCGGCAGGTGATGGCGATGATCCGGGTTGATTGCGCCAAAAGGAATTCGGCGTTGCGGGGTTCCCTAATCTGGGGTTGGTCCCGCCGAAAGGGGATGGACGTGGAGCAGTCGCCTCCTCGCCACTAGATGGAATCTCCTGCCATGGGGGAGGAGCATCGGGCAAGGTGGTGGGACCACTCCTTCCACAAGCTCCCAGAAGCAAGCATAAGAAAAAAAGAGGGAAGGCACTAATGCTGTTTTCTATCATGGTTGCGTAAATAATTTGTATCGGAGGTGGTCCAATTTACATTATAATGGGGTAACGACTCGTCGCGTTGATACAACCATAAATTTTCAGGCAACCAATCCAAAAGCTTGATTTTCTTGGTGCTTTGCACGACATCAGTGAGTCAATCCGTTCGCTTTTCCTTTGGATCGAACCAGTCCCCGAAAGAAAGATCTTTGTTCATGTCAGTCGAAGATTCATTGGGGATTGGGATTTCCGGGGGATTTGCGTTTTCGGCTGAAGCTTTGACGGGTCGGGATGGGTAGGCCAAAAGGTGACCGCTGGCAAGCTTGGCAACGATGTAGTCACCTTCGGGCGAGAAGACGCAATTCACGATGGGAGAAGCCAACTTCTCCGCTATCGTCGCGACCCAGGTGTCCGTCTCGCGCCGCCATAAGCGGAGTGCTCCGTCCACGCTGGTTACGAACCATTTTCCATCGGGTGAATAAGCACAGCCTGCAGGGGTAGAACCGGGATCATTCTTCAATCCCTTTTCTTTCATGAAATCGCTCAGGTTAGTGATGGAAAACTTGTTTCTTCGGGATAGAGCGAAGAAGTAATCGGGGGTTGCTTCGCGGGTCCGGTCAGGCGATTCGACGATAATGGTACCCCTGCGTGGAAAGGCCCGGATCGAGCACATGCCCTCGTCGTTCGAAACAATGATTCGGTCGCTGTATTTGGAGAAGGAGAAGTCGCGAACGGAGTTCAGGTTCAACCGGATGAGGTTGTAGGGTATGCCTGAAGAAATTTCCGTAAAAATGAGGAGGCCGTTCTCCGAGATCGAAACCACGGATTTTCCATCGGGATGAAAGTGTGTTGCGATGGGGTGTCCCAAATCGTTCTGCAATGCCATGACCTTTTCTCCGCTACGGGCGTCAATTACGATCGGGGACGAGCCTCTTCCGTAAGTTAATAACAGTGAACCGTTCTTGGAATATTCGATCTTGTCAGTGGAACCGTGGCCGTGGTCGCGGGTCGAAAAGGTCCATGACAAAGTCATAACTTTGGTTGAATAACGATTAATTTTTCCATCCAAGCCGGAACTGGCGAAACTGGAAAGGTTGGAATCAAACGCGACCGAGGTAACGGGAAACCGATGATGTGCGAATGAGCGGAGAATTTCGTTTTTCTTGAGATCGAAAAGATGAGTCCGTCCATTTTGACAACCGACAAGCACAAGGGGGGATGATTCGGCGGAAGCCAACGAGGTGATGGAAGAATTGAACTCATGGAGCGTTTCCAAAGGGCGACCAGAAAAGTCCGTTGAGCCAAGCTTTCCATCGCTTGACCCGGTGATGAGTTTGTCACCGAAGGAGTCGGTAATGGCCTTGGGCGCGGTAAGGGAACTAGGACTTCCCATCAGAAAACTGCCTTTGGGAATGGGTTTCAATATCAGGGAAAGATTCTCGATTTTCATGTCTTTGGGATCGGTTAAGGCGGAAGCGTTTCCCTCGAATCCAAGAACGGGGGCAAGGGCCAACCGGAATCCCCTGTCCGAATGAGATACGGTTGGGGCATTCGCGCCACGGTAGGCCGATCGGCACCTTGAGTAGGGCACTTCGAAGTTCCCTCCCCGAAGAGCCCTCCATTCCCCTTCCTGAGAAAATGGATCGACCGTACCGGTCTTGCGGTCGCTCATGAAACTGGTCTTGTTGCGCTTGACGGCATCAAGGCACCATTCCCAAACGTTTCCGTGCATGTCGTGTAGCCCGAGAGCATTTGGTTTTTTCCGGCCAACGGGTTGGGTTTCCCCACCCGAATTACCGGCAAACCATCCGAATTGGCCAAGGTGTTTGTCGTAGGAGTCTTCTTTGGCCGGGAGTTGGCTTGGTCTGCTGCCGCAAAAGGGTCCGCCCGAGCCTGCCCGGCAGGAATATTCCCATTCCGCTTCAGTCGGGAGTCTCCACTCGTAGCCGGGGGGAGACTTTTGTGTTTCGTTGAGTTTTTTGCAAAAGGCCTGCGCATCATTCCAAGATACTTCGACCGGGAGATCGGGTTGCTTGCGGGAGCTTGGGTTTTTGCCCATGATGATTTCAAATTGCTCTTGCGTAACTTCGGTTTGTCCAAGCCAAAAGGGCCGGGAAATCGTAACTACTTTCTGCTCCTCGTTGGAAAACCGGCCAATTTCGACCGGAAATGATTCTGCGTTCGTGAATTCCCCCCCTGCTAACTTGGCGTGTCCGTTCCATAATCCGTAAGATCCGTCTTTTCCAACGGTCAGAACCGTTTCCGAATCACCGGCGAAAGTTGCACTCGTTAATCCTTTTTCCGGATGAGGAGCGAAACTTAACTTCTCCATGGACTGCATATTTTCGGCCAAGAGGAAGAGACGGCCCCAATACCAACCCCTGTAAGCGGGGTTGGTTTGGTTGAGAATTGTCGTTGCCGAATTCGGTTGGCGTTCGTCCAAGGCCTTTTTGGCTTGAGCCAACTGGTTAAGATAACCCCTGATTTTCTTCAGGTTTTGATTGCAGTTCATTCTCTTGACGACGTCGAGTGGAATGGAGAATTTACCGAACGATGGATGAAGACCGACAAGTTTGTCAGCGGTAATGGATTGGAGGTTGAAGCTTAACCGTCCGAGCGATCTGTTGAGAAAAACCTGTTCCGAACTCTCGCTTTCTTCCTCCTCGGGGTTTTCCCGATTAAAGCCCAAGCTTCTCATCCGGTTCACGGGGACTTGAAAAGATCCCCTTTTTGTTTTCAGGGTAAAATTGTCACCCGATCCGTTGCTTGTGGTGACCTCGGTGGAGTCTCCATTGGTGAAGACTGCGAATTGTCCGTCCGAATCTTTTTTTCTCTGCTTGGCCGACATGGGAAAGAACTTGCCATCCCAACCCGACAAGGTCAGTTCCTTGAGCCTCATGTACGAATTGCCGCCTTGGTTGATGAAGAGGATACCGTTGCCTTCTGGGTAAAAGTCTTCGCTTGCGTCTTTCCAGCGGGCAACCTCCCGATCATTGACCCGGATGATGAACTCCTTCCTTTCCCTGTGGGCATAAATCGAAAAACGGGCCTTTTTGCTGCTGGTTATTTCATCGATCATGGCGGAACCAAGGGTTTCTCTCGAAACCCGCCCCTTGATTCTCTTGTTGACTTGAAGGTTGAGCCGGTTGTTCGAAAAGGAGAGATGGTACCCCGTGTTTCCGTAACTGGCTCCATCCGAATCCGAGAAGAAACGGAGGGCCAGGTAGAAGGATCGTTCCCATTGAGCCTCGAACTCGACCTCTATGGCATCTTTCTGAGGTAAGGTGGTTCCGGTACTCCCCGAATAGACGGAAACCAAGTCGCCTTCCTCGGCGGCCCATGATTTACGATTGCTGCTTTTCCACCCGGACAAACCTTCCGAGGAATCGTAAAGAATCTCATGGGTTTCGGGTAAGAATTCCATCTTGCGGAGGGTCTCGACGGGAATCGAAACTTCCTGAGAAAAACTAGTTGCGACGACAAGATTTTTCTTGTCCAGCATCTTGAAGTCACATCGCAGTTTGTCCCCGTTCCTCATGTGTACTCGAAGAAGGCGTTTGCCGGGATGATCCATGTTCGTTTTCGAGAAACGGTCCAGAACGATCGACTCGATTGCCCGGAACTTGAAACGAATGGGTTCGTAGGAGGATTCGTGCCGCCAAAAGAGGTTGTTTTCCTGATCGAGTTTAAGCAGGGTTCCCTTGAGGTCGGATCCGTCGAAAAAACGGATCCTTTCCGTTCCGATCAAAAGGTCCTGGCCTTTTTTTGTTTGCTTCGTTGGATCTGGGGCGATCGTTTGAAGAATGAGTTTTTGGGCTTCCTTCGCGAACAAAGGGGAAGCGATCAGGCAGAAGAGGATGGTCGAAAGGATTTTCATCGTTCGTAAATCGGAAGATAGCGATAATTCAAGGCAAGCGACAGAAGGGCGGCGGAGGTGGCAAAAGTCTTTCCGTAGTTTCCATTCCATGAACCGTTTTCAGTCTGGGTGGATTGAAGCCGTTTGAAATTTTGAGAATTCCAGGAGTTCCAAAGTGATGGGCTGGCTCGGAAGATCGCTTGGGAGGTATAGTATAAGCTGTAGAATTTGTGCCCTTGGTCACCGAATTTGGCGGACTTTTTGAGGTACTCGACGGAATTTTCGTAGGCGTCGGAGTCGGTGTCCTTGGCGAGGGAAAGAATAAGCGAACCGATGGCGGTGCGGGGCAAGTTTGCCCCACTGGAGGTAGTGTATCCGAACCCGCCGCTCGAATCCTGACAGGAAAGAATATAGGCCTTTCCTCTTTCGATGGCTTCCTTGGGGACCTTGATTCCTGCGTTTCGGGCCGCAAAGAGGGCAACCATCTGGGCCCCGGAAACGGTGGTGTCGGCATCCTGACTTTCGGGGCTGTATCTCCAGCCCCCCTTGGGGTTTTTCTTTTGCGAAGAAACGATGAGCTGGGTCGCTTTTTCCAAGGCCGGTCCTATCCTGAGGTCGTTGGTCAATCCGTAGGCCTCGGCTAGGGCGAGCGTGGAAAAGCCGTGATTGTACATGGAGCTGCCTATGTATCCGGTCTTTGTATTCTGAGTCTTGAGCAAATAGTCCAATGCCTTTTTGTAGTGGCTTCGATAGGGTCCGAATTCCGGATCGTCCCCGCGGGCGAGAAAAGCGAGAATGGACATTCCCACGACCCCTGGTTCGGAACCATATGAACTATCCGACCAGCAACCCCGTTCATCCTGGCTCCCTGCCAGAAAGCCAAGACCTTTGCGGTAAGTGTCGTCAATCTCGCGGACCAAAAGGTCGTTCGATTGCTCGAAGAGGTCCTGTCCGAAAACAGGGGAAATCAGCAGGACCTGAAAAACGGAAAAGAAAAGCAGTCTATTCATCTTATTCCTCTATGTTGCGGAAATAACTTTCCATGACTTTTTTGAATTCAGGGGGAGGGGATTGAGAAGCTCCGCCTGATTTTCCCGATTTTCGCGAACCGGTCGAGAGATTCGCGGCTTCACCTCTGTTTTCACCCGGCACCCGGTCCGTGGTTCCACCCTGGCTTGAGCCGCCCCCTGAATTTCCGGGTGTCATGCCAGCCGCCTTCCCTTTTCCTGATTGCCCCAATTGTTGCATGAGGAATTGCATGCCGGTCATGCTTTGACCCTGTCCGCTTGATTGACCCGAAGAGGCAGAGTCGAGAAGTACATTGATCAGGTCGGTCACAATATCTTTGGCCTCAGTTTGAGATCCTTGTGTCGTTTCGCCTGCCTCTCCTTTTTCCAATCCGGCTGCCGATTCGTACATTGCTGTGTGGGCATCGTCAAAGAGGGGATTGAGTCCTTCCTCAGCTATCTCGATTTGCACGTCCGTCAGGTCGAGCATGAGTTCTTGTTGTTGACTCTTCAGCGTATCGGTCCACTTCTCCCGCTTGGCTAAAAAGTTTCCGCTGTCCACAACTTTTGTCTTGCCGATTATTTCGCCCTGATTGTCACGAATCTTGAGTAGGGCGAGGATTTGCTCGGTGATGTCTTTTCCCTCACCTTCACCTTGTCCTTGTCCTCCTCCCTCCTGTGAGTTTTGTTCCTCAAGAATATCAGCCCATTTCTTGAATTTCTCTTCCCATGCCTCCAGTTCATCGAGTGCTTCGAAGGCGATGTTACGATCGATTTTCTTGGAGACGTCGAGCAATCCGCGTTCGGTCTTTTCCTCTTCCATCATCTCGCTGACCTCACCGTAGGCAGGTTTGCCCGTCCTTTCGTGAAACCGGCTGATCTCCTTCTGGATTTCGCCGGCTTCGACATGGGCTTCGAATTGAACGGATTCCATTTTTTCCTTGTTTTCGGATAGCTTGGGGTTGAGTTTTTCAACGCTTTCTCCAATCGATTTCGGAAGCATCTCAAGCATGCCTTGGACCAAGCTTTTTTCGGTATTTTCGACCTTTCTCAGGCGCTGGGCCAAATTGCGGGCTTCCAGTCGGTCAAGTTGCTCGGAACCGTCCGAAAGAATTTCCTGAAGTTCGCTCAGGGCTTGTCTTTCGAGTTCTTCAGCTTCGGCAAGCGATTGCGAAGCCCCGGAGGGCGGGGATGCTTGGGCTTGTTGCATCTTCGAACTTGCAGGCTTCATTTTGCCGGAGGCGACATCCTCCATCTTTTGCATGGTTTGAGCGAATTCCTCGAGGGTGTTTTGATCGAAGGTGGGATTTCGCTCCGCTTCCTCAAGGAGGTCTTTCAATTCCCCGGCATTGGCCTTGAGGTTCCGTGCATTGGTTCTTTGCATGTCGGCCAATTTCGAAAGTTTTCTTTCCGTTTTGGAATCGATGGATTCCTCGCTTGCCTCGACTTCCTCTTCCAAGGCGATTGTTTCCATAAGCAAGCTTTCCTGCTCCCGCGCAATTTCCGAAGTCCGGGCCATGATCGTTTCCATTCTGTCCCGAATGATCTCGGCATGCTTTTCCGGGCCCACGACAAAGAACCGGACCGTTCTCGATGAGGTCGGTTCGCGTTCCGGAAGCCGGTCCACGGCTTGAGCGGTGAATTCGGCGACATCTCCATCCTGCAAGGTGAACAATCGAGGGTCGAACGGGAAGGAGAATCCGGTTTGCGTGATATTGTTCTCACTTTCGGTTTGCTCGTAGAGGGTGCTGTCGATGAGGAGGTCGTTGCCGCGGATCGCCTTCATTCTCAACCTGGTTCGGGCGAGTCCGAAGTCGTCTTTGGAGACGATGGAGAGAGTTATTGTTTCGAGGAGCAAAATGGAGGATTCCGGTGCCAAATTCCTGAAGTCCGCCAAGGGAGGGGCATCATCCACGGGAACTAGGCGGACGGTGTGGTCGACATTAGGCTTGAGTCCGAAGGAGTCCGTGAACAAAAGCCAAATCTCATCCTCTTCCGTAATGTCGCTGACCGGAACAAGAAAGGTATCTCCGTTGAAGTCGGCATCAAGCGAACGGTTCGCGGTGGAAGTTGTCATCATCGAAATTTTGCGATCCGTCTTTCCCCGAAGAGTGAGGGTGGAACCTTTGGGGAAGGAAACCGAGCGGGCCATGGGTTGGGATTCATAGTCAGGGAGCGCAAGATAATCCGGGTAGGATACGCTGACGATGCATTCCGAGATGGACGGCCGGGCAAGGGGAATCAACTTGATCATGGCCCGAAAGTCACCGGCCTTGAGCTGAAGGTCCTTGGCCTTTTCCTGCCCGGGGACAAGGAACTCGTAAAGGTTCCCTTTTCTGGTTGCCTTCACCAGAAGATCATTCGAACCGGTCAGGCGAATTTCGGAAGGGTTGCTCTTCGAGTCTTTGGCTAGAGTCAGGCGGAGAACGATTGGTTCTCCTTTGGCTGTATAGAGCTTGTCCGGCACGTCCGAAAAGCGGGTCAGGGTATTCCGTTCGAGGTCAGACCAGGGAATCGCCCAACGCAAGGAGGCATTTTCCGAAAGATCGGGGTAGGCAAGGAAACAGGCGAGCATGCCTAGAGCGAAGGCACCTGCTGCAAGGCCGGCCCGCTGGGCCGGTTTGCGATCAAAAGTTTGATCGAGGGGAAGCTTGGAAACTTCTCCTTCGACCCTCTTGAGAGCTGCTGCATAGAGAGATTCCGAATAAGAGGAATGATTCTCGTTGCGCTTCTCGGTCAATTCGATGACCCCTAGCAAACGATCCCCTGGTCCGCCGAAGCGGATTCTGACTTGGCGGGCGAGCCATTTTCTCGAGCCGGATCTGTCGAACGCGGTTCGACGGATCATCCAGGCGAAGGCAAGGGCGGCACCCCAACCTGAACAAGAAAGGGTCAGGCGGGCCCAAATGGGAGTGTCCCATGCCCGGTCTGATGCAAAGAGGGTAAGCCAGGAAATGCAGAGGGCAAGCAAGAGGAGGGATCCGAATTTGAGGGAAAAGATTTTCCTAGAATGAATTGTCAGGGAAGAAAGGGCATTTTGCAAGGAGGAGGGCAGGACCTCGGAGAGAGGAACAGCGTTCGGTTTGGTTGAGCTGTCTTTCATAGTCATGTTTTTTTCAAATCATCCCAACCAGCTTGCGGCCAGTCCAGTAAATTGCGAGCAATCCAAAAAGAAAAAGACCCCATGAAGTGTCGGTTCTAAGGCGATGAATCCGGATCAATGGCTGAGGGTCGGGAAGAAAAGAGAGGGAGCGCACGACCTCTTCGTAGTTCTCGTAATCAGTGGATTTGCCTCCGGTTAGTTGAGCCAGGTGAAGAAGGTCACGAGAGACGACGGGTTTACCAAGTTTCTCCTTGGTTGGTCTTTCGACGGTCAAGTCAAGGCTCAGTTCCCTTTCTGTGGGAAGGGTGCTTACCTTCATGTTGAGAGTTCCCGGTTCCCTGGCTTTGAAGGATGCCAAGTATACGCCCGGACCTTCTTCGTCAGGGGTGAAGCTCAAGTTTTCCCGCTGACCGTTCGGGTGCATGACAACGCCCTTGACTTCTCCGTCTTCCATCGGAAACCCGGCTTTGTCCAAGACGATGCAACGCACGAAAACCTTTTCCCCGGATTTGGGTCTTTCGGGATCGGGAATTACCCGAATGCCTTCCTTTTCCGCCAAGTATCTGCCGTGGGCCATCCAGCGGACGACTTGGCTCCAGAATCGATAGTGGTACTTGTCCTCGACCCCCCGTCTCCACCGCCATGCTCCGTCGCTACCAAGGAAAAGGGTCTTTCCCGCTCCGGCATACCGGATGGCCAGAGTGGGCATCCGCCCCCAGTCGTTTCGGAAATTCGAATGAACCGCCAGAACTTCGGAACCCGGTCTGCTCTTGCTGACGATGGCCGACCAATGAAAGCCGGGCAGTCTTTCCCAAAATTGCCTGTCAGGTTCCCCAGCTCCCCTGAGGTTCGTTAACCAATGGTCCTTTCCGCGGGCCGTCAATTCAAGGCTTGATGGATTGGAAGTCCCTAACCCAGTAGGTTTTTCCGGATCGTAGACGATGGGCAGAAGATCGGATATGGGGGAGTCGGAAAAGGTCAGTTGCCTTCCTCTTCTTCCGGGAAGAAAGACCAATCCGGAAGCTTGCAGGCGAATGAGTTCGTCCAGGTTTTTGCATTGCTCTTCGCTCAGTTCGTTTTCTCCCATACCTACGTCACCGAGAAAAACGACATCGAATGAGGCAAGCCCATCTTTGCTTCTCGGGAATTCGGGTAGGTAGTCCTTCCCTTGGCCGGGAGACAGTCCGGGGTGGAAAAGGACGCATTTCATGTCGATGCCGGGATCGCGGTCGAGGGCATTGCGCAGGAAGCGGTATTCCCAACGGGGGAAGGAATCTACGATGAGGGCTTTGATTACCTTGTTTTCAACCCGTGTGGCGAGAATCCTCTCGTTGTTCCCTGGCAAGCTCTCCCCTGTGACCTTATCCACCGTGACCTTCAACTCGTAATTCCCCTCGCTGGGCGGAAGCCAAACCATGCTTCCAACTATCTCGTCGGAGGCGGAAATCAAAAGAGGCTTTTGGGAAACGAGTTGTTCGTTGGCGAAAAGTTTAAGAGTGCTTCTTTGACGTTTCTCGAAAGTGTTCGTTATCCTGTAGTTTACCGTTATTTTCTCATCTTGCAGGGCAAAGGATGGAGCAAAGGCTTCCTCGATCGAGAGGTCGGGCAAAGGTTTGGGCGCGCCGATTTGAATGCTGTATACGGGGACGGATGCCGAACGGCATTTTCCGGCAAGGGAGAGAACGGAAGGTCCGGTGTTCGAATCACCATCGGACAGAAAGAGAACGGCCTTGAGGTTGTCCGAGTTCTCCAGGGCTTCGCTCAGTGCTCGGGAAAGGTCTGTACCCTGAGTCCCGCTTTCGGAGGAAAAAGTGGTGGTGGTGACGGTTGAGTTTTGCTCCAGCGCCTTCTTCCAATCCGCCCCCAATGCCTTGCGGGCCCAATCGATGCGCGATTCGATTGATCCGTTCGAGTCTCTCACATCAAGGGTGCTCATACTGCCTGATACGTCGAGAAGGCAGACGATTTCCGGTTCGTTTTCCTTCTCTTCCTTCTCCACTTGTTCGGGGTTGAGAAGAGTAGCCAGTATCAGAACAACGACCGAGAAGCGGAAGATTTCGAGAGCCAGAACAGTTTTCTTTCTACCTGAACGAAACCAAGTTTTCCACGATAGAAAGGCACTCAGTCCCAAGACGAGCAAGACCAATAAAAGGTCTACCCAGTCCCAATTCAGTCGCCAGTCGAAAAGTTCAAGCATTACTCGAAATGGCCTTGTTTACGCTTGTGGAAGCAGGTTGTCCAAGGAATGCCTCACCGAGGAGCAAGACAAGGCAGAGAAGAAGGAAAAAGGACCAAATTTCCGATCGGTCGGTGGAGCCGGAGGAAATCTCTTCTTCCATGAGACGGGGAGAAATACCAGGCAATTCCCCTATGATTTCCTCGTCTGTGTGGAATCGTCTTTCATTTTCTTCCTGTGGCCTGTTGACGGCGGTGAGTCGACCGTCAATCTTGTAGATGCCGGCATGCAGGGAGGGTACCTTGTCGGTTTGTTCGCCAATGGGTTCGAATAGCACGGCTTCTTTTGTCTCTTTACCCCCGCAAGCCCATGATTGAGCGAAGGAATTGGAGGAAGCTGTTTCCTCGATCAATCTCTGCAGGGCGGGAACCAGAACGTATCCGTTATCCAACTCGGACCAACTCTTGATAGGCAGGGTAGAGAAGGCGTAAACGACCCCTCTGCCCACTGTCATGCTGGTGAGAAAAGGCTTGCCGTCGGAATAATAGGCAAGAGGTTGGCCTTGGGAAGGAATGCGGCGTACCTTGATATCCAAACGATCTAAGGGTAACCGGTTGCCATCCGAAGAATTGGCCAGCAAACCCGAGTCCCTTCTCCAGCCATTGATCTGAAAATATTCGTCTTTTTCCATTTTTTCAAGTGCTCCCCAAGACAGAAATTCAGAAGTGGATGGCTTGCCGGATTCAGGAGGAAAGAGTACGAGGGTTCCGCCATTGAGGGCGAAGTTTTGAAGAATTTCTTCGTCTCCCGCATCGAATTCTCCCTGATGGATCAATATCTTGCGCAGGAGCAGTTGCTTTTCCTCCAAAATCTTGAGCGGCAAGGCATCCGCAATCTTTCCAAGTTCGGATTGGGAGGCTGAGCGGAGAATCAAGTTGGCTCTTGGATTGTAGGCCCGTACAGCCACTAGGGGAGGAGTCATTGTCCCGTAAGTAAGGAAGCAAGCATTGTCCGGTTGGCAGAAATCATCGGGTCCAAGGATTGAAATCCATCCTTCCTCGGGTTCGTTTTCTAGATCGAAAGTCGGTCGCCAAAGCATGCTTGGGGATGCAAGTTCGACTTCCATGCTCCCCGGCGAACCATTCGTGTTGATGGACAATCGAACCAGTTCGTTTCCTTGTCCGTTTTTGCGAAGATTGACGACCGGTTCGATTCGACCGGGTTTCCGGTTGACCCCATCGAGAGTCATGCTGAGGTTGTAGGGAGGGGAATCGTCAAGATTGAGCAGGTTCAGTTTCCACAAATCCTTCTTTTGGGTGAGGATTCGATTGATTTTCTCCATGACTTCGGAATTTCGGTCTAGCTTCCAATTGCTAGTTTGCATATCGGAGACTAGAAGAATTTCCGTAGTCCCCACTCCTGATTTTTCAAGCCAGTCAAGTGTCTTCAATAGTGTGCCAGGCAGATCGGCAGCGGTGTCCGTTGGTCCGAAAAATCTTTCCAGTGCGGGATCCTTTACCGAAGTCGCCTTGTCAATGAAGAAGGGATCTTCCAAAGCCGTGTCGATGACGACCAACCGGCTTTCCGTCCATGGCTTGGCAAAGGTCTGAAAGGCATCGAGAGCCTTTGCCCTTTTGGTTTGAGGATCCTTTTCGGTCCTCGTTTCCATACTTGCCGAACGATCAAGCACAAGCACGAGTACCTCAGGGCTTCCCGAGGAGAAAGAGAAAAGGGAGTCGCCACCCGTCATCGGACGGGCGACCATGAAGGCCAAGGCGGCCAAGGCTAGCATCCGAAAAAGAAGGGTGATCCATCTTTTCAGTTTGGAGATTCGGGATGAACTTTTTCTGGCTTGAAAAAGAAAGCGGGTCGCTGCCCACGGTTGAGTTCGGTGCCGAAGAAGGTTCAGCAAGTGAATGACGATGGGGGCAAAGGCAAGCAACAGCCCAAAAAGGGCGAGTGGTTGAAGGAAGGTCATGCCGCTTTACCGCCGATCCGTCCGGCAGAGAAATCATCGATGACGTCGACGAGAGGACTGTCCGTGCGAACGAGGTGATATCGGGCTTGCGATTCCATGCAACCTTGCCTGAGTTCTTGCACGTGTTCGTTCAGGCGGGCGAGGTATTCTTCGCGGATGACGGTGGGTTCGGTAATCAGAGAACCAGCTCCTTCCAAGTCAACGAAGCGAGTCGGTCGGTCAAAGGTGAAGTCCAGTTCCTGCGGGTCAAAGAGATGAAAGAGCACGACTTCGTGTTTTCGGTCCCGCAGGTGCAGAACCGCATCCATGATGTCTCCGGGTTCCTCAAGCATGTCGGAGACAACGAAAATCATCCCCCGCATGCGCACGCTTTCGGCAATTTCATGAAGAGAGGAAGCAAGGAGAGTCTCACCCCTAGGCTTGAGAGGGCCCAGTATCTCGAGCATTTCCTGAATTTGGGAGGGGTTTCTCTTGGCGGGGAGAATCTGAGAATTTTTTTGTCTAAGGGTGTGCAAACCTACGGCATCCCCTTGGCCGACATAGAGATAGGAAAGCGTGCTGATGAGCTTTTTTGCGTACTCGAACTTGCTTGTGGCTGCCCCGAAGCCCATGGAACCGCTGCAGTCCAATGCGAATTGGCCCCGGAGGTTCGTTTCGGCCTCAAATTCCTTGAGGTAATACCGGTCGGTTCGGGCGAATACTCTCCAGTCCATTCTTTTGGGATCTTCTCCCGGTGTGTATTCCCGATACTCCGCAAATTCCACACTTGATCCCTTGTGCGGGCTTCGGTGATGACCCGATACGCTTCCCTCCATCGGAAACGGGGTGAGCAGAGGTTCCCCGGAAATCCGGGAAAGAGAATCTTGGTCGACGTAATGAAAATAAGTCTTTCGACGTCTTGCCATGTCTTTACCGTTGTTCCTTGCGGGCGTCCTTGATCAGTCTTTGCACGACTTCCGTGCTGGTAATCCCTTCGGACCGAGCATGGAAATTAGTTAGGATACGATGGAAGAGAACGGGGTCGGCCACTTGTTCGACGTCTTCCATGGAGGTCATGTAATTTCCTTCCAAAACGGCTCGTGCTTTGGCTCCCTTGACCAAGTACTGCACAGCTCGTGGACCTGCACCCCATTGGACCCATTTTCTCAACCACGCGGGAGATTCATCCGAATTGGGTCGGGTTCTGCGCACAAGGTCGACGGCTAGTTCATGGACATGGTCGGGAACGGGTACCCTTTCGACCAATTGTTGAAAATCCTTCAATTTCTTCCCTGATATGATTTTCTTGAGTTTGGGTAAAGTGCCGGTCGTGGTTTGTCGGGCAATGGAAATTTCTTCGTCCCTGCTCGGGTAATCCATGCGGATGAGAAACATAAAGCGGTCTAGTTGGGCTTCAGGCAGCGGATAGGTGCCTTCCTGTTCGATCGGGTTCTGGGTGGCGAGCACGAAGAAGGGCTCTTGCAACTGGTGGTTGGTTCCGGCAACGGTGACCCTCTTTTCCTGCATCGCCTCGAGGAGGGCGGATTGAGTTTTCGGTGGAGTCCGGTTGATCTCGTCTGCCAAAATGACATTGGCGAAAATCGGTCCTTTGATGAAGACGAATTCCCTTCCGTCTCCATCCTTTTTGTTTTGCAGAATTTCCGTACCTGTGACATCGGAAGGCATGAGATCCGGAGTGAATTGAATACGTCCGAACGAAAGAGCCGTAGTTTGGGATATCGAGTTGACGAGGAGAGTCTTGGCCAATCCGGGAACGCCCATTAGCAGAGCGTGTCCTTGGGATAGCATGCAAAGAAACATCCTTTCGATCGCCTCCTCTTGCCCAATGATTATTTTTCCAAGCTCAGACTTGATTTCGGCGTAGGACTGGCGAAGTTCCTCGATGGCCTCCACATCGTTTTTCGAGAGGTCAGTTTCCTTGGGCAAGATCGACGGTTTGGTCTTCTTGGTCGTTGAAGTGGATTTTGTTGGCATATTGATTTAGCTAAGGTGGGGTAGAAGTAAGACGTGTTTTGCAGATAAAGGAGAGAGGTAGATGAGTTTCAGATTAGTTTTTGTTCTTTTTTTGGTTTTGGATTCCACAAAACCAACATTTTTTTCAGCAAAGGTTTTAATTGATTCGGTACAAATCATTAAGTCTAAACCATTAAAACCATAGTGCTCAAAAGCAAGCTACATTTGTAGTGGGTTTGGGTGTCGGGCATCATTATAATTAAATGATGGTATGCTTACTTCTTTCTCGGTCGAGTTCTGGCAAGATTCTTCCATATCCTTGGCGGTTTTGGTTTGGATGAGAAAAAGTGTTTTCAAAAGAAACATGATTGATGTGAGTAAATATAATCTAGTTTTTTTATTTTATTTATCTTCCGAAAGCCGACCCAAGAGCCTAATATAAGCGAATTTATTGATGTCGATGGTTCAGAGAAAATACAAGATAATTAAGGACTCTTCGCTCAAAGGTTTGACCGAGGAGGTGAACGAGCAGATTCAGCGTGAATACAAGGACAAGGAAGGATTTATTTATCAATCTTCAGGTCGCTGGCAATGCTTGGGCGCTCCTTTTTTCGAAAACGGTCAATGGCATCAGGCTTTGGTCTTCTTGCAGCGCGAGGAATAGGTGCACTATTCTCCCGTATAGCAAATGAAGATACACTAAGTTGCGGTATTTAGACTGAAATAGGCTTTTGTATTGGCTTTGGCTTTACTAGTTGGTGCGACTTCCAATAGAAGAATAGTCATGTTTTGTGTTCCTTTGAGCACAAACTAATTTAGCCGTCGGTTTGGGCAAGACCGACGGCTTTTTTACATCCTCCGTTATGCGGATGAGCGTGGGTGAGGTACATGGGGAATATCTTTTCATTGAGCATTTCACGGTTATGATATGCTTCAAAGCCATGCTATCCAACGATCTTTTTGGTTCCTGGCAAACGTTTCTGACCAAAAACAAAGATGCGCTGGGGCACGCGTCTAAATGGTCATGCAATTATAACCGCCGTCCACGACCATTTCCGTTCCCGTAATAAAGGATCCTGCATTGCCGGACGCGAGTAAAAGGGTTGCCCCGATCAGTTCCTCCTTTTCGCCAAACCGGTCCATGGGCGTGTGGGTCATGATTGAATCCACCCGGTCGGGCGTGAGTACCTTTCGGTTTTGTTCAGCTGGGAAAAACCCCGGAACAAGCACATTTACCCGGATTTTGCAAGGAGCCCATTCCCTGGCCAAATTCTTGCTCAGATTATGGACGGCCCCTTTGCTTGCGGAATAGGAAAAAACCCGGGAAAGAGGGTTTAAGCCGGAAATGGAACCGAGGTTTATGATGCTTCCTCCTTTGCCATGATCGAGCATTGCCTTTCCAAAGGTTTGGCAACTTAGCAGGACGGCCTTGAGGTTGACGTCGAGAATCCGATCGAATTCCTCCTCGGAGATTTCGAGAAAAGGGGTAGGGGAGTTGATTCCCGCACCATTGACGAGCACGTCTATGCTCGGGTGTTTTTCCAAAACCTGATCACGTAACTTTTCAAGCTCTTCTTTTTGGCTGACGTCACAGGGAATGAATTCCCCTTGCCCGTCAATCTTCCTGATTTCCTCCAGCCGGCTTTCGGCTTTGTCCTTGTTTCGACCAACCAGGTAAACGTAAGCCCCAGCGCCAGCCAAGCCTTCCGCCATGGCTCCGCAAAGCTCACCGGTTCCACCAATTACGACAGCGCATTTTTCGCGCAATCCGAATAAATTTTCCAAGTAATCCATTTTTCGCACAGGTTTGAGTTTAACGGTCTACGCGGGCGCCTCCGCCCCCGACGAGCTTTTCGACTTCGGCCAAGATGGCCATGGATGTGTCTCCGGGAGTGGTCATGGCAAGGGCTCCGTGAGCAGCTCCATACTCCACGGCCTGAGCCGGATCGTTGGTGGTCAGAAGCCCGTAGATCAACCCGGATGCAAAACTGTCCCCTCCGCCCACGCGATCGAAAATTTCGAGGTTCTCGCGATGGGTTGCCTGATGGAATTGTCCGTCTGCCCAGCAAATCGCCCCCCAGTCGTTAATGCTTGCCGTCTTGACGGAGCGCAAGGTAGTGGCCGTTACCTTGAAGTTCGGAAACTCGCCGGTCGCCTTTTCGATCATTGCCTTGAAGGAATCAATCTCGATGTTGCTAATGTTATCGTTGAGCCCTTCGACTTCAAAGCCAAGGCAGGCGGTAAAATCTTCCTCGTTGCCAATCATTACATCGACATGCTTGGCAATTTCACGGTTTACTTCCTGTGCTTTTTCAAGACCTCCGATGGATTTCCAAAGGGATGGTCGGTAGTTCAAGTCATAGGAAACGATAACACCGTGTGATTTCGCGGCTTCGACGGCTTCGGTTACGGCTTCGGCAGCCGATTCGGACAGCGCCGCGAAAATGCCTCCTGTATGGAGCCATCTGGCGCCTTGGCGGCCGAAAATTTCATCCCAGTCAAAGTCACCCGGTTTGATTTGGGAAGCCGCGGAGTTGCCCCGGTCGGACGTCCCGACCGCCCCTCGCAATCCATATCCGCGTTCGGTAAAATTCAACCCGTTGCGGATTGTTCTGCCAATTCCGTCAAAATCCTCCCATCGGATCAGGTCAGTCGAGACTCCACCTTGCAGGATCAGGTCTTCGAGCAGTCGCCCCACTTCGTTTTCGACGAAGGAGGTGGCTACCGCGGTATTCAATCCGAAGCATCGTCGAAGCCCGCGGGCAACGTTGTATTCTCCTCCGCCCTCCCAGGCATTGAATGAACGGGTGGTACGTACCCGACCCTCTCCGGGGTCAAGTCTGAGCATGATTTCTCCAAAGGAGACGAGGTCCCATTTGCATTCGGAAGCAGGTCGAAGATCGAGGGTGTTCATAGTCAAAGGGGTAGATCAGCTGGCGAGGGGAAATTGTTTAATGTCAAATGAGATCTCGGTGTCCCGCGCTAGTTGGACGAATTCTTCCAGTTCTTTTTCGCTGAATAGCAACCCCTGGTTCTTTTCCGACTTTTGGGCGAACTGGGCTTCCATTTGGCCGGGGAGCAGACAGTTTTCGTTCCCTTCCTTGAGGACGTCGTCCAGCACGGCCTTCAAGTTCGCCCCTTGGTTGCGGTTGCCGGCAAAATTACCGGCGTCGAAGGCTTCGGGGTGAATGACCTGAAAGAAAAAGTTGCATGAAAATTTCTCTTCAGGGATATCTTTTGGAATTCCGCGCACGGTCGGCAGGGATCCTCCGATCATCCCTCCCATGATCTCGTTGAGCAGGCCCAGTCCGTATCCTTTGTGGGCCCCAAAGGGCAGAAGTGAAACGGCTTGATTCGGGTCGGTTGTTTCATTTCCCATGGCGTCAACGGCGGCATGGGGAGGAAGGCTCTTTCCTTCCCTCTTCAATTGTTGAACACGCCCCATGGCTATGACCGAGGTTGCCCAGTCCACGACGATGGGAAAGCCCACGGCTTCCGTGGTGGGCAATCCCCAAGAATGGGGGTTGGTTCCGAGCGTCGGGGTCTTACCGCAAAAAGGGACCACCTCGGCCAAGGTGGACGTGCAGTTTGTGTAGGCATAATAACCTTGGGCCGCGGCTTTCATTACGTAACCGCCTCCCCAGAGATAGTGAAAGGCATTGTCTACGATTACCGTACCTGAACCATGCTTTTCGGCCATTTCGATACATGCGTCAATTGCGTCGGAGGCGATTGCTTGTCCGACTTTGAGATTGGCGTTCCAGGTTTGGCAGGCATCGAACCTGGACTCCTTGATTTCGACTTGAGCCTTGGGTTTGCATCCTCCGACGGCGGAACCGAACAATTCATCGAGATGCAAGGCCTTGAGGGCATTGTGAGTTCTCACCCCATGACGAGTTGCGAAAGATGCGAATTCGGCTACAGCCGTTGCTTCTTCCCGATCAAATCCACGGTTCTCAAATACCCGGCTGACGAGTTGGTTGTGAAGTGTTTCGGGAACGATGTAAAAGGTATCTTCCATGGCGTGGAGGGTCAAACTTCGTTGGCTTGAGCCAAAGCGGGTTCGCCATTGAGAACATTGACTAGGTTTTGCGTGGCCATCGTGGCTTGCCTGACAACCGATTCGTAGGTGCGGGAACCGATATGAGGTGTGATCAAAGCACCTGGGGCATGAAGGAGAGGGTGGTCAGGCGGAGGCGGTTCGATATCAAGAACATCCGATCCATATCCCTTGAGCTTCCCTATTTCCAAGGCTTCCACGATTGATTGCGTATCGACGAGTTCACCGCGGGCGCAGTTGAGCAGAATGGCTCCGTCCTTGACCAGCTTCAAGGATGCCGAATTGATCAAATTGTGTGTGTTCTCAGAAAGGTTCAGGTGGAGAGAGAGGACGTCGGCATTCTGGAGCACTTCCTCCAGGCTGGCCGCCCGGGTAATTTGATGGGCGTTTGCAAAGTCGTTGTCCCAATAGGGGTCATAGGCCTTCACTTCCATTTGGAAGGCCTTGGCCCGCAAGGCGACTTCCTTACCGATTCGGCCGAAGCCAATGACCGAAAGGGTCTTCCCCATGATTTCGTTGCCGGTTAGTCGCGTCCATTCTCCTTTGCGGGTATGGTTGACCTCTTCGCATAGGTTTCTGCAGATGGCAAGGAGGAGCGCAAAGGTATGCTCGGCTACGGTCGTATGATTTACTCCGGGACAGAAAGTCACGGGAATCTTGTTTTGGGTTGCGAAGTCGAGATCGATCTTGTCCAGCCCAATCCCATATTTTGAGATCAGCCGAAGCCTGGGCAGAGATTTTTTAATGACCTCTGCGGTAATGGTGTCGTCTCCGCATAGAAAAGCGTCGAAATCACCGGCCAACTCGAGCATTTTCTCTTCGCTGAGGGGACCTCGTTCGCACACGATCTCGTATCCTTGGGATTCGAGTAACTCGTGATGCTTGCCAGGGGTGTCTTGATAGGACGTCGTGGTGAGTAGAATTTTATTCATTCAAAAAAAGTTACGAAAGGATTGACCCGAGCGTAATCTCGGAAACCGGGAATAGAGGGCGAGGGCTATTTCTTGTCTAACCTCTGAAGTTTGAGATCCATGGCGTTCAGCTTGGCGTTAGCCTTTGAAATTTTCAAAGAGTAATGCCCACAGATCAGCAAGATTCCAAATCCGATGAGGGCGTACCGGCCAAAGGGAACGTCTCCCCAAGTCTTGTTCCATGCGACATAGAAGGCGGCAGTGCCCATGATAGCCAAGGCGATGAGAAGACCGAGGTTCCAAATGAACCTGACTGCACCGGCCGGTCTTTGTTTTCCCAGAATTTTCCTGTTGTTGATCAGAAGAAAGAAACTTAGGTAGGCCACGGGGATTAAGGTGAAACCAAGAATGGAGGTGGGTACGGCGAGCCAAAATGCGGCGTCGCTCCAAACGAAAGGACCGAGAACCCCAATGCCGGCAATCAGCGATCCGCCCAAAAAGACCGGACCCTTGTGCGGTTTGCCGAGAACTTCACATACCGCATGCCCGTTGATCGTCATGAGGATTATGATCGTGGACAAGGCCATCCCGACGACGCCAATACCGAAAACGTAGTGCGAAAAGGCCTTGCTCTGGAACAGGGTCTCAAGGGAAGCAGCCAGGTTAAAGGCATCCCGCTTGACCAGCATGGCGGCCAATGCACTGTCCGCTGGGGGCAACTCATCGAGCAGTTGCTCGCGAACGGCTTTGGAGACCAGCGCTTCCTGGTCGGCCTTTTTCATCAAAGGGTAGAATTCTTGCGGTTGGAGTGGGTTTTCTTTGGCGATTCTGGCGATCACCAGATCCACCCGATCATCGGAATTCACCGATTGATCGGTCAGGGTGTTATGAACGGTTTGGGCAAGATCGGAATAGGGTGGTTTTTCCAATTGCGCGTTGATTCTTTGGGAAGCCAAGTCATTGAATCCCTTTTCCAGGTTTGGGTAGAGGGTTCTTTCCGCATAGTTCTCGTAAGCTGACTCGGGTTTGCCGTTAAATTGGGAACCGGCGGCGATGACTACGCAGGAAGTCGCCACGACATAGGGTATGAGAAGAGCGGTCCACAAGTCGAATTTCGCCAACCCCCGGTGCTCTCGCCCCCACTTTCTGCGCAAGAGAACGAAGGGCATAAAGAACGTCATGTTGATACCTACTGCGGTTGCGGCCGCAGCAATCATGACGTCTCTTTGCGTGCCCACGATCTTGTTTTCCCAAAAGGTGCGGAACTCTCCGGTTTTTTCCAAGAAGGGTAGGTAAACGTCCGCGGGTTGAGAAAGCAGGGAAAGGTCGGGGATGAAGCCACTCCCTATTTCTCCCCACTCCATTTCTCCGGAGATTGCCATGGTGATGACGACCCCAAGAAAGGAAACCACGACAAGACCTACCATGATTTTCAAAACCCAATCGAAAACCTTGACCCCTTTGTTGCCCCGGTCGTAGGCCCAAATGACCAAGCTGGCCAAGATCAGCAGTGCGGCACAAATGCCGACTTTCCCCGGGGTATTGTCAAGAAAAGGAAAGAGGTTTTGCGTGACGGCGGCCGTGCCTAGGCTGAATTGAGGAAGGCACCACACGACGTTGGCCATGATCGTGGCAATGGCCCATCCCCATCCGAGAACCGGGTTGATTTCGGAATTGATCGAGACGAACGGGCTTTGGCCGGTCGAAAGCGTAACATGACTGATGGCGCAAAGCATGATGACGCCCAAGACAATGGCAACGGGTTGTAGCCAAAGAAGGGAGTAACCTGCCAGAACGCCAAGGAAAAGACTGGAAGCAAGGGATCCTCCCCCGAGCGTGATAGCGCTCTGAAGCCAACCCGGGCCGGATAACTTGGCGTAAGCGCCCAGTCTGGAAAACAAGCCAGCCGCTTCCGCATTCGCAAGGTATTTTTTTTCTTCTTCTATCGAGGACATCAATCCTTAATCTTCTTCTCAAGGGAAGATGTCAAGATGTCAAAAATCTTGAATGCTTTCCCGAAACGAGCAGTCGCTCAAACTACTTGACCGTCATGATGCCGCGCATCAAGGCAAAATGCCCCGGGAAGGTACATAA
>Ga0315320_10000955_pt1 | contig 23703 bp, 17 predicted proteins | sample M140m21515metaG_FD_203458 | JGI IMG/M metagenome (GOLD analysis project Ga0315320, IMG submission 203458) | Ammonia-oxidizing marine archaeal communities from Monterey Bay, California, United States - M1 40m 21515 | ecosystem: Environmental > Aquatic > Marine > Coastal | place: USA: California... | reverse complement strand
CTTCGTCGAGGACATCAACGACAACGGCGTTGTCGATCCAGGCGAGACGGACCCCTTCGACGATGACAGCGACGACGACGGCATCGTCGACGGCAATGAAGACCTCAACAACAACGGCGTCGTCGACCCTGGCGAGACAAACCCTGCGAACGACGACACCGACGGCGATGGGATCCAGGACGGCACAGAGCTCGGCCTGACGACTCCACAGGGGAACGACACCGATTTAGGCAACTTCGTCCCTGACTCAGACCCCACGACCGTGACTGATCCCACGGATACAGACACCGATGACGGCTCGGTCTTCGACGGCGCCGAGGACACCAACTTCAACGGCGAGATCGATCCTGGAGAGACCGACCCAAACAACCCGCTAGACGATGTGGATAGCGACGGGGACGGACTCAACGATGCGACCGAAGACAGCAACGGCAACGGCGTCGTCGACCCTGGCGAGACCGACCCAAACAATCCGGACACCGATGGAGACGGACTCAGCGACGGCATCGAGTACTTCGGACCCACGGATGCCCTGGACGACGACACGGACGACGACGGCCTGATGGATGGCAACGAAGACGTCAATGACAACGGAAACGTAGACCCGGGCGAGACCGACCCGACCTCCGCCGACACCGACGGAGACGGAGTCCAGGATGGCACCGAGCTCGGGCTGCCTTCCCCCGAAGGCGATGACACAGACATGGGCCTCTTCCAGCCGGACGCGGACCCCAGCAACATCACCGACCCGACAGACGACGACACAGACGATGACGGGATCATGGACGGCAACGAGGATGAAAACTCCAACGGCGCGGTCGATGAGGGAGAGCCCGACCCCAACAACCTAGACAGTGATGGAGACGGACTCACCGACGGGCAGGAGGTCGGACTCGCACAACCTGAAGGTGACGACACGGACCCGTCGATCTTCTTGCCAGATGGTGACGCAGGCGCGACCACCACTGATCCCACCGACGAAGACACAGACGGCGGAACGGTGCCCGACGGAGAAGAGGACACCGACCTCGACGGAGTCCTCGATCCGGGTGAGCGTAACCCCAACGACCCGTCAGACGATGTGCCCGGTGACGGGGATTGTGACGGGGACGGACTCACAGACGCGGAGGAGGAGGCGCTCGGGACCGACCCGTGTGACGAAGATACAGACGACGATGGCATTCCAGACGGAGTCGAGGTCACCCTCGGACTTGACCCTCTGGTCCCGGACGGCCCCCAGGGTTCCGGCTGCAACTGCAACACCGGCGAGGGCCCGGCTCCAGGCGCGATGGTCGTTCTTCTGCTTCTGAGTGGACTCGGGCTGCGGCGCGGCCGAGAGCGGCGTGGACCGGTAGTGGCCACGCTCTCCATCCTGGCGCTCAGCCTTCTCACCATCGCACCCGCGGCAGCAGGAGCCCAAGAAGCCCCCCGCCTGGATGTTCAGCGCTTCGATCCCGTGCCGCAGTTCGGCGGCTTCGTACGGATCCATGAGGCAGACGGACCTGACAGCTTCCGGGTGGGAGCCTCCGTGGGGCTAAATTACGGGTGGCGCCCGTTCGAGATGGGTGCGGTGGATGGCTTCTCGCGCACCATCGGAATCACTGACCATCTCCTCGGAGTGGACATCGGGCTTGCTGTCGCGCCGACAAAGTGGCTGACCATTGGCGTCCACGCCCCCGTACTTCAGGTCACATTCAACGACGAGAAGGCCCAGGCGATGAGCGAAGCCCTCGGGCTCGCTGGACAGGGAGCCGCGATGGGCGATCTGGCGGTCATCGTGGGGTTCCAGCCACTACGTCAGGGGACAGGAAGCTCCCCTCTCTCGCTGACCATTTCGCCTCGCGTCGTCATTCCGACAGGTGGAAGACTCCGTCTCGCATCGTCTGGAAGTGTGGATTTTGGACTGGACTTCGCGGCTGGCGCACGCTGGAAGCACTTTCGCTTCGTTGTAAACGCGGGGTTCATGGTGGACACCAAGGCAGAGAACCTCCTGACGATGCGCGGGGACGATGAGTTGCGCTGGGGTCTCGGGCTGGGCGTTCCGTTGGCCGAGGATCAGGTCGAGATCGTCATGGAGCTCGTTGGTGCCACCGTCATCTCTCCCACCCTCCAGGAGGCCGTGGGCAAGGGGGCTTTTCATCCGACAGTGACCCCCTTGGAGCTCGCGCTGGGGGTGCATCTCAATCCGCAGAACGGCCCCATGCATATCTCGCTCGGCGCAGGACCAGGAATCGGACCTGGTTTTGGGACGCCTGATCTTCGTGCGTACGCACAGGCGACCATTGAGTTTCCCAAGGGAGTCACCGCGAAGCCTTCAGGCAAGGATGTCGACGGCGATGGTCTTGTCGGAACGAGCGACCGGTGCCCGTACGACCCCGAAGACTTCGACGAGTTCGAAGACGAGGACGGATGCCCGGATCCAGACAACGACGCGGACCGCATCCTCGATATGGATGACGAATGCCCAAACTCTCCTGAAGACCATGACGGCGTCACGGACGAAGATGGCTGTCCCGACAACGACAACGACAACGATGGTATCGACGATCGAACCGACCGCTGCCCCAACGAGGCCGAGGACATCGACGGCTTCGAGGACGAGGACGGCTGCAACGACTGGGATAACGACGGCGACTTCATCGACGACGCTGACGACTCGTGCCCGATGGTTCCCGAGGTTCGCAACGGCATCGACGACGAGGATGGGTGCCCAGACGAGGGGCTGGTGAAGATCGACGCGGAGAAGGGGGAGATCATCATCCTCGAAAAGGTGCACTTCAAGACAAACAGCGAGCAGATCCGCTCGATCAGCTTCAACTTGCTCGATGCGGTGTACCTGGTGCTGGAGCAATACCCGGAGATTCGTCTGGTCGAGGTGCAGGGGCACACAGACAACCGCGGCAGCGACTCCTACAACCTCGACTTGTCTCAGCGCAGAGCTGGTCAGGTGCGCGAATACCTTGTGGAGAAGGGCATCGACCCGGCTCGACTTCTCAGCCAGGGGTATGGGGAAACCCAACCTCTGGATGACGCCGAGACCGAAGACGCTTGGTCACGGAACCGACGCGTGCAGTTCCAGATCCAGCGAATGGACGAGCCGGATGTCAACCTCGACTTAGAGGACCGCGAGTCGGACACCGACACCGGCGAATAGCGACGTCAACCCGCGGGGTACAGACGGAGGATTCTCCCTCTGCCGTAGTCAGCGATGTAGACCTCGCCCTGCTCGTCCGCGGTGAAGGAAGATGGGAGCACGTCCCACGCCCCCAATGTATGGACGTGGCTGTTCGCGACGCCGACCTCGTTCCCCAGTGGAACCGGAACTGCCCACATGCGACCCGTCACGAAGTCCGCGACGAGGAAACGCCCCAGCAGTTCGGGAATGGCGCTGCCTTCGTAGACGAGTCCCCCTGTCACCGAGAGACCAACAGGATGTTGGTACGTAAAGAATGGCGGGACATGTGGGTCTGTCTCACACTCACCCCCGGCGGGGAAGCATTGCCCACCCTCCTGAACGTTCCAGCCAAGACTCGCACCCCGACGGGCAAAACCCACCTCCTCCCAGGTGTCCTGCCCGACATCCGCGACGATCAGACGACCGTCAGGGGTAAACGCGCTCCGCCAGGGGTTGCGCACTCCGTAGGCCCAGATCTCGGGCCGCACCCCCTCGGTCCCTAGAAACGGGTTATCAGAGGGGACATAGGGGGGCGGCGAATCCACGTCGAGACGCAGAATCGAGCCGAGAAGAGTGCTGAGGTCTTGCCCATTCCCTTTGATGTCATCCTTCAGCCCACCATCACCGAGCGGCACGTACAGGCGGCCGTCGGGGCCAAACAAGAGCTGCCCCCCGTTGTGGTTCGGGTACGGCTGCTCAATCTCGAGCAGGGTGGCTCCGGGGGCTGCCTCCACCGCGCGCAGGTCAGACCCCGGGGGGACGGTCCACTCTTGAACGACCGTGGTTGCGGAACCTCCCCTGAGGGCCACGTAGTTTAGAAAGAAGCGTCCATTGGTCTGGAACTGCGGGTGCAGAGCCAATCCAAGCAGCCCCTGCTCGGACGCCATAAGAACCTCGACACTCAGAAGCTCACCCCGAGTCCCTGCGCTGAGGTCTGCCCAAAGCAGCCGACCTTTGCGCTGAACGACCAGGACCAACTCCGGGTCCCCCGGCACAAACCGCAGGTCCACAGGCTGATCAAAGCCTTCAGCGACCTCACGCATCCCAATGTCGAAGCGACTGTATGGCTCATCGAGAGCATCGAATCGGGCGCCGGCGGTGGGAGCTCCCTCCACGATGTAGTCCAGAGAGAGGTGCACCACAGCCGCACGTCGAATGGGCTCGAGGAACACGAACACGAGCGCCCCCAGGACGAGGAAGACGACGAGGGCAAAACGGAGGGTGCGCATCGCCTGACGATAGAGGGCCCGGTGGGCCTCTGATCAAGAGCTTGTCGACAACGTCGAGAGGCTCGCCGATCGAGTCGAGAAGAAGAGAGCCCATGGACCGCACAGGGTCACGGAACGGACCGGTCTACAACCCGAGCAGCATTCCCAACTGTCCGAGAACGTCTGCCGCGCCAGCACGCACGCGATGCTTCACCGCATGGGAGACCTCGCTCTCCCCTGGATTGATCTCCACCGTGAGTCCCCCCGCCCGCTTCACCTGGTGGACAGGAGCAGAGATGTAGGGAAAGACGCTGGTCGTCCCCACGCTAAATACGACGTCGAACCCACGACTCAGCTCCTCCTCCAGGCGTCGGATTCCCAAGGGTGGAAGCATCTCTCCAAAGAGAACGACTCTCGGTCGGACGATCGATGTGCAGACCGGACACTCGGGAATCCCCGCGCTCATCTGACGGTAATCATTCACCCGGTCGGTCCAGGCGCAGAGGGTGCACCGCAGATCATGCACGTTCCCGTGGATCTCGATGACCGCGTTGCTCCCGGCAGCGCGATGAAGGCCGTCCACGTTCTGAGTCAGGACAACCACCCTCGACAGACGTTTCTCGAGCGCCGCCATGAACTCATGGGCGCGGTTTGGACCTGCGCCTCGACACGCGGCTTCAATCTGCTTGATGTATTTCCACGTCAGCGCCGGATTGCGTCGAAACATGCCACCGGAGAGGGCCTCTTCAATGGGGATGCCCTCCGCGACAGATTGGCCCTCATACAAGCCACCCACGCCCCGGTAGGTGGGCAGACCCGAATCCGCCGAGAGGCCCGCACCCGTGACGAAGAGAACGGACGGGTCCTCTTCCAGTCGTCGGACGAGGTCCGCAAGGACTCGCTCATCGATCACCTCCCCACCTCCTGCGGGTTCGTCCCTGCACGCCAATCAGCCAGTGCATCACTGACAAGGTGAATCCGCTCTGGCAGAGCCTCCAACAAACCGGGGACATCCGCCCGGGAGCGCAGCCAGGCAATGCTCGCAAATTGCCGCGCATGAGAGAGCGGCGTGAGGGCTGCGAGCGACTCCTCGGTCAATGGTCGCAGCTCTCTGTAGGAAGAGAGAAGGTGGGAGGCGAGGTCGGGCCTCTTCCTCCGCAGCGGCAGAAGATTCAGTACGAAGTCACCGACGTACCAGCTGGACGCGAGATCATCGAAGTCGATCGCCCTGGCCTCACCATCTCCAAAGAGCACGTTGCCAGGGTGAAGATCCGAGTGCACATATCCCCAGGAATGGCGGTCACGCGGCAACGCAGCGAGTTCATTCAAGAGTCGCTCTCGAGCCCAGCCGAAGAGCTCCCTCTGTTCGTCGTCCAGCAGAGGCTCCGCAAGCGTATCCCCCCAGCTCGCGCGAGCCCCGACCATTCCCTCAGCATCGAGGAGCCGCCTTGAAAACGCCGGCGGCGCCTCGAAGTCCTGAGCCGCCAGGTGAAGCTGGGCGATGAGGCGGCCCACCTGGCGCGCTCTCCCCCTCCCCCATCGGCCCATCCCCGCGATGCGCCCAGGAGTCTTCAACAGCAACGAGACTCTGCGTCCACCGGGGACACCAGGAGAGTAGACCTCTCGTACCGCGAGGCCATCGGGTCCGGGCACTGGGAGCGGCGTTCCAATTCCCCGCGATCCTAGGTAGTCAAGCCAGACCAGTTCTGACCGGAGGTCGCCAAGCGGGTGATAGTCATTGCGGTGGACGCGCAGAACGTAGCGCTCTGGCTCCGCCCCCAGCCGCACCCCAAAGACCGTGTTCTCCCCATGATTGAGCAACCGGAGTCGGGCTCCCTTCAGCCTCCAACGCCCCAGCGACTTCAGAGCCAGGCGGCGCAGGCGGGAAATCTGTCCCCGCTGGGTAAGTTCATCGAATGGGAGCATCTGGTCGCAAGCTACACGGAAGAGAGAACAGCAACCCGCCATTCGGGCTGATCCAGGACGGATGCGTGATCGCCGGGAATGGAGACAAGACGTCCATGAGGGAAACCAGCGGCAAAGCTCGCTCCATCGAGAGGATCAGACACCGCGTCGATCACGAGCACCGGACACCGCACCGAGGGAAACTCCCCGACGCAGAGTTGAGGGAGAACCGCACCCTGTAGCCAGGCCGAGAGAGGGTCATCCGCACCTCGGCGCGCGAGTTCGTCTGCTCTCCAGGGGTCTACATCCTCTGCGGTCAACGGCCCCACTCCGCTCAAGCACAGGGCCTTCACCCGAGAGTCTCTCAAGGCGAACTCCACCGCGGTGTACGCCCCGAGGGAGTTCCCGACAACGGTCGCTGACTTGAGGTCGAGCTCGTCCATGAGCGCAGAGAGGTCGCGCGCCATGGCACGAGCTGCGTATGCCGCAGGCTGGATCGGACCATCTGATGCGCCATGCCCGCGAAGGTCGGGGGCTAGAACACGACGGGTCGAAGCGATCTGCTCAATGAGCGACGAGCCCCCGCGGTCCCCAAAGTCTCTCTCCGCGTCGGAGCCGAACCCGTGGAGAAGAAGCAAAGCGGGCCCTTCTCCTTCATCGAGGTAGGAGATCGAGAGTCCGTCGAACGAGCGGAAGCGCGGCATGACCAAATCATCGTGTAGCTTTCTCGCCCCCGCCAGGGAGCCGCCGTTTTGCGAGCTCCGCCCAACCGAGGAGCCAGCATGGTCTCTGACATCTTCGATTCAAGCCGCTGGGACCAGGTTCCCGGCTTCCAGTTCACCGACATCACCTACCACCGCGCAAAGAACCTGGGCTGCGTCCGCATCGCGTTTGACCGCCCCGAGGTACGGAACGCGTTTCGTCCCAACACGGTGGACGAACTCTATCGCGCGTTGGATCACGCGCGGCAGTGGAGCGATGTGGGTGTCGTTCTCCTGACTGGCAACGGGCCGTCACCAAGAGATGGCGGATGGGCTTTCTGCTCGGGCGGCGACCAGCGCGTCCGCGGGAAAGCCGGCTACCAGTACCAGGAGGGCGGGGAGGGAGAGATCGACCGCGCCCGCCTTGGACGACTGCACATCCTCGAGGTCCAGCGACTCATCCGAATGATGCCGAAGGTCGTGATCGCGGTCGTCCCGGGTTGGGCCGTGGGCGGAGGCCACTCCCTGCACGTAGTCGCAGACTTGACGCTCGCGAGCAAGGAACACGCGATCTTCAAACAAACCGATGCGGATGTCGCCAGCTTTGACGGTGGCTTCGGCTCCGCCTACCTAGCCCGACAGGTGGGCCAGAAACGAGCTCGTGAGATCTTCTTCCTCGGCAGGAACTACTCCGCTCAGGATGCCTTCGACATGGGCATGGCCAACGCCGTCATCCCTCACGCCGAACTCGAGAATGAGGCGCTCCAGTGGGCTGCCGAGATTATGGACAAGTCGCCTACCGCCCAGCGCATGCTGAAGTTCAGCTTCAACCTGATCGACGACGGCCTTGTAGGCCAGCAAGTCTTCGCCGGAGAAGCAACTCGGCTCGCCTACGGGACAGATGAGGCGCAGGAGGGGCGCGATGCGTTCCTCGAAAAGCGACCCCGCGAATTCAGCGACTTCCCCTGGTTCTACTGAGAGCGCACGCGGAGGCGCTCCTGCCTAGTCCTCAGACACAGTAAAGAGGACATCGTCCGGCTCCTCAAAGTCCTCATCAGCTGCTCCATCAACCTCGTTCGGCGGAACGCCTCGGCGGTCTCCGCCGGACAACTCATGACGTAGCCGCGCCAGATCGTCTGCCAACCAACGCTTCACAAAACCACGAAGGACCTCCTCGGGGGTCGAGTCGGCAGCGGCAGACACGGCACGGAGAGCCACGGTGCTCGCCTCGCTCAGATCGAGCCAAACCCCCTTACCGCCCTCCGCCCGAGACTCCCGCAGCAACGTCGTCACCAACTCCCCCAACGACATACGTCGATCACGCGCTGTCTCCCGTAAGGCGTCAGCTTCATCTGACTCCAAACGAAGTCCTATTTGGGTTCGTGACATTCGGCATGCTCCCGTCTTCAAGTGATACCACCGGCGATATCACCTGATACCCGATAATGATTGCATGTGTTATCAGATCGCGATAGCTACTGGTATCACAGGTCGCTAACGCATGGGAGCGATGCTTGCTCTCGCCCGGTAGCGCACCTCGCGACCACCACCTCGGTCCATGATGAGTCTCCTCCAGGGAGAGAGTCATGACTCCGGGTGACAAACCTTGGGTCATGAGATGCAGCGCCGAGCCTCAGCGATCGAGGCTCGCCCATCCCAGAGCATGAAGTCGCATCCCGGGTCGCGCCCGACGAGGGGCGACCCTTCGCCTGCTTTGCGCCGTGTCCCCTCTTCACCGAGGAGTCAGGCGCAAGAGAACAGATCGGTCACCGAGCCGGGCGCCGCCTGAGGACCCCAGCGAAGAGTCCGAAAAGAAGAAACCACCCTGGTTTGGCTGAGCCCGTCTGTGCGCAGTTGCAACCGAATCCGGTGCCAGACTCGTCGTCGTCGTCGGCGTTCGGGTTCGGACGCTCGAGGGTGTCGTCGTCGTCGGCTACATCGTCGTCGTCGGCTGAGTCGTCATCGTCAGCGGCGTCATCATCATCGGCAGCATCATCATCATCAGCCGCATCATCATCGTCGCCAGGCGCGATTGCGTCTGCTCCGTCGCAGTCTTCGTCCACTCCGTTGTCTGGAATGTCCGTAGCGCCTGGATTGATCGACGCATCAGCATCATCGCAGTCAGGACCGCCACACTGTTCACCGAAGAAGAGGTCCTCGTCCAGGTCACAGCAGATCGGCTCAGCCCCGCACGCGTCGTCGTCGCAGTCAGTCAAACCGTCGATGTCGTTGTCGATGCCGTCGTCGCAATCCTCAGGGCACCCCGTTCCCTCGGTCAGGTCAAAGCTCAATGTGTACGTAGGAGTGTAAAGGTTGCCCCCCGTGTCCTCACATGGCCCTGAAGCGGAGTCAGCGTGCCCTACTCCGTAGGCTTCCACGACGATGTAGTAGAGCGTGTTGGCAGCACAGGTAAACGTCACCGAGTCATCCGCCGCGAACGAGTTCGTAGCGCCGAAGAGGCAGCCCGTGTTTGGGTTGCAGGTCGAGTCGAGCACGTAAAGGTCGACGTCACAGGGCAAGTTGGTCACTAAGAGGGTGACCTGGCCGCTTTGCTGGCAGGTGAACTCGTAGACGGCCTCCGGCCCGATCTGTGATTCCCCATCGAACGGCTCTCCGCAGGTGTAACAAGCGCCGTCCGCGCAGGTCCCCCCAAGATTGCTCGCCTGGGTGTGCACCACCTGGCTGTTGATTTCGGAGTTGCAAGTGAGGGTGTCGAGCACCGGGACGCTGCTTCCGCAGAGCGCCTGCGCAGTCGATGGCACCGCGAGGAGAGCGAGGCACGCGAGAAGAGGGAGGAGGTAGCTCACCGTCTCACCCGAGATCTGGCGAACAACCTCACTGATCCACGCTCCGATGGCGCGGCCGCTCTCCTTGTCATCCAGCCAAGTTCCACTGGATTCGTCGTAGACAAAGTGCAATCCCTCACCCCCACCGGCAACCCACACCTGATGCACTGCAGGTTGCATTGTGAGAATGCACTTGCCTTGAGGACCCGTCAGATCGAGGCGCCCTCCCATCTGATCGGCCTCCAGAACATCGGGGTCAGCCTCATCCGAGGCATCCATGATGTGATCGTACAGTTCGGCCACGAGTCGTCGGTAGGTGCTGTCGTCCATGCTCTGCGGCTCCGTTCGAGGGGTCGGAGTGATAGCACGCGGTCCGCCTCCCGGAGCAACCAATCCCGCCCAGCCAAATGCGTTCGTTCGATCTCCTGCCCCCTCTCAGGGTGAAGCGAACTATTGTCGCGCAATGAATCCAGAACATGAGCAAGAGCGACTCATCGACACCATCAGAGACTCGATCATAGGGCGCGATCAGGTCTTGGATGGACCCTACGGACCCCGCCGAGTGACCTACGCGGACTACACGGCGTCCGGTCGCTCTTTAGGATTCATCGAAGACTTCATGCGCCGTGAGGTGATGCCTTTCTATGCCAACACCCACACTGAATCGTCCGGAACCGGACTCCAGACCTCCAGGTTCCGCGAAGAGGCGAGAGAGATCATTCGAGCGGCGGTAGGCGCAGGCGACGAAGACGTCGTTCTGTTTTGTGGGAGTGGCGCCACCGGAGCCATCAACAAGCTTGTGGACTGCATGAACCTGCGGATCCCTGCGGATCTGGACGAAAAATATGCGCTTTCAGAACAAATCCCTTTTCATGAGAGGCCAGTCGTCTTCGTGGGCCCTTACGAGCATCACAGCAACGAGTTGCCATGGAGAGAATCCATCGCTCACGTCATCACCATCGACGAGGACGCCGATGGAAGAATCGATCTGGCCCATCTCGAGAGAGAGCTCATTCAGTACGCCGATCGACCTCTCAAAATCGCGAGCTTCTCGGCCGCGTCCAATGTCACAGGTATCGGCTCCCGCACGTCGGACACGGCGGTATTACTTCATAAATATGGTGCTCTGAGCTTCTGGGACTTCGCAGCAGCCGGGCCTTACGTCCAAATCGAAATGGGCCCCCAGGACGGGATAGCGGGTTCCCACAAAGACGCCGTCTTCATCAGTCCACACAAATTCATTGGCGGACCTGGTACCCCGGGAGTCCTCGTCGCGAAGCGCCATCTCTTTGATAACCGGGTCCCAGCCTCACCCGGCGGCGGCACGGTCAGTTACGTCAACGCATCAGAGCACCGTTACCTGGATGACCCTGAGCACCGAGAAGAAGGAGGAACCCCTGAGATCCTCGGCGCGATCAGGGCCGGCCTCGTCTTTCAACTCAAGGATGCTGTGGGCACAGACCTGATCCGCATGCGTGAACACCGCTTCATTCGCAAAGCGATCGAGTCGTGGTCCTCCAACCCCAACCTGCGCATCCTCGGAAATCACGACGCTTGGCGGCTCTCCATCGTCTCATTCATGGTCAGTCACGGTGAAGACCGCTACTTGCACCACAACTTCGTGGTCGCCCTGCTCAACGATCTACTGGGCATCCAGGCTCGCGGTGGATGCTCATGTGCAGGCCCATATGGCCACAGGCTCCTTGGGATTGAGATCACAAAGAGCAAAGAGTTCGAGCAAGAGGTCGTCCGAGGCTGTGAGGGTATTAAGCCCGGCTGGACGCGACTGAACTTCAACTACTTCATCAGCGAGGAGGTCGCAGACTTCCTCATCGAGGCGGTGCACCTCGTCGCCAACCACGGAGCCCTCCTCCTCAAGGACTACATCTTCTGCCCCGAGTCGGGCCTATGGCGACACAAACTCGCTCGACAAGAGCCCGCGGGCAGCCTCTTCAAGTTGAGTTACCGCGGCGGTCGACCCTCATACCCCTCACGCCACGTCACCGCCCCAGAGTGGGCACTTCCAGGCTATCTGGATGAAGCTCGGGCGACCTTCGCTGAGGCACGTAGCCGACTGGATGAGCGCGAGCCATCGCTGACGCCAAACCTGTCGTCCGACTTCGAACTCCTCCGCTGGTTTCCGCTGCCCGATGACGAGCATCTTGGCGCCAATGGATGAGAGCCACGGGGTAGGCCGCGAACGTTAGATAAGGTAGGCTCTACCCTTCGCATCGGGCGGTTCTCCTAATCCTTCCCCTAGTTGAAACCGATAGTGCATAGGACAGCAATTCAAACTCAGGGGCGCTCCTCTCCCGAGTAAACGGTTCGTACGAAGGGATTTCCGAGGTGGCGACTCAGCCAAGCATCGCGTCCATTCTGGACGACCCGACCTCCCTGAGGCTGTCGCCTACCAGACCATTGTCGCGATGGCGTCCTGGAGCCTCAGCGACCTCACGTGTCGTTTCAGCTACCCAGCTACGGCTTGTCTCGGTCCAGAAGACGGTCCCAGCCGACCCCCAACAGCCGTACGAGCCTCTACGCTCCACGGTCACGACCGCTCCGAGCCCGAGCGTCTCCCAACGTCTCGGGGGCCTTCGAGCCACAGGAAGCGAACATATCGAGCTTCCCGAGCAGATCGGGCAGCTCAAAATTGGTCGGCCCTTGGCCCGGGGTGGAATGTCTCAGGTCGTAGAAGCCTGGGACACCACTCGAGAGGAGTTTGTCGCGCTCAAGCTGATTCGCCCCACAGGGTCCGGACGCCGCGCAGAGCGAGAGGCGTGGGACCGTGAGATCTCGATTCTCCGGGGCATGAAGCACCCGGGCGTCGTGCCTCTCCTTGACTACGGGATCGGCGAGGGCGGCGAGCTCTACCTCACCATGCCCCTCCTTCAAGGTTGCTCCGCCCGCCAGGAATTGGTGGCCATGAGGCGCGCTGGCGGCGCAGCGCAGACTGCTTCGACCTACGACAGGCTGCTCCCAGCCTTCCTTGATATCTGCGACACGCTCGAATACGTCCATCAAAGCGGCGTGCTCCACTGCGATCTCAAGCCCAGCAACATCTTCCTTCCACGGGAACACACTCCGAACCGAGGGCTGCTCCTCGACTGGGGGGTCTCAGTCATGCGTCAGACGACGGGCGCGCTTTCCGATCCCAGCGGGCGGCCTGGCGGTACGCCGGGCTACATGGCTCCCGAGCAAATCACCGGTTCCGTGGGCGCTCTCTCTCCAGCGACCGACGTCTACGGACTCGGCTGCCTGCTCTATGAGTTCCTCGCGTGGCGCCCTCTCTTTCGCCGGGGAGAGCCGCGACGCGCTCTTCGCGACGCGCTGCGAGGCGATCTTGTCCCCCCGGGCCAGCGACAGAGCGATGTGCACGTTCCACAGGGGCTCTCCGACATCTGTATGAAGGCACTCGCGGCTCAACCTGCGGACCGCTTCTCCAGCGCGGCAGATCTCGCCAGAGCGGTCAGAGCCCTGCTTCCGTCCTGAGTCCCATAGGGCTCCGCACCCACAAGGCCACCACCTTTCGCGCTTTGCGGGGGTCATTCAGGGCTACCGCCCCTCGGTCCACCCAGCCCTTCGCCTGCTCTGCAGCGACGAGCCTGAGTTCATCTCCGCGCACAGCCCGACAGTGGGTCTTGAGCCGCAACGCCAAACGGCCAAACGTGAATCTCGGGTTCGCCTCGAGCAGAGGGTGCAATACGAGAGCATGGGTGCGGGGGTCGATGGCCAACATCGCATCTACCCCCAGTGGGCCAAGGTATCCCGCCGACCTCATTGGGTCAGCAAGTCCACGAGCAAGAACCGCCACCACCCTGTCGAGCCACCGAGCATCCTTCCCGTCCCCCGCCAGGAACCGTCGCGCGGGCGCCGGCATTCCCGTCGTGGGAGAGCCAACAAATGCGGCGAGGAAGCGTCCGTTGCGGTCCGTCTCAAAGCGAACGATTCCTCGGGTGCGCAGCCCTTCAGGCCCGACGTCGAAGTGAAACGAGAGATCCGACCGCCGCTCCAGCCAGGGTTCAACTCGAAGTCCTCGCTCGGCGTGTCGGCGCAGCCAGGCCCACTGTTTCGAGGTCGGCTCGCTCTCGTGGAGGAGGCGGAGCTGACCTCGCCCGCTCGCCCCAAGACCTTGTTTCCAAACGATATTTGGAAAACCTTCCGCACGAAAAGCTTTCGCCTGCTCCCAGGCAGACTCTGCGTCATGCACCACGACTGGGAGTCCATCCGATGCCAGGACGCGTTCCCCTGACGCGTCACAGAGCTCCTGGTGGAGAGAGGCAAACCAGGTCGCCGAGACTCGCTTGTCGAAGAGCGGAGCCCACGCGCCCTGCCAGCCTTCAAAGCGAGGACTGGCACCCCAGGGAACAACCTTCGCCGGGTCGAGTTCCTCGATTTCGGCCTCAGTCACAAACCGAGGGAGCACAAGACCCGCCTGGGAGAGGGTCTCCAGCCAGGGAGCAGCTGGAGCCTCGCTGACCTGTACCGCGTCATCCTCCCCAGCCAGGAGAAGAGCGACTGTCTCAAGATCATGTTCCAGGTCCTGGACAAAGGTTCGTCTGGTGGAGTCGGCGCCGTGGGCAATCTCCTCCTCACATGCTGGGTTCCAGACGTATAGGTTCGGTTGTCGACCTCGGCTGTGGGCGAAGAAACGGACACGCCGGACAAACTCGTCCGAGAGACCCGCTTTGCGACGGGACTCCAGGTCGAAGCGCGCCCCGCGACCCCGGCGAGGGGTCAGGGGCGGGGGCAATGCAGCAGTCCAAGCCTCCCAGAGCGGGACCCCTGGACGCTCGCGTGAGAACCACTGGACGCCTCGAGCCACGTGGACAATCTCTTCGCGATGCACTCGCTCGAGCAGAGCGCTGGTCTTGTGGTCTCCCACACGAGCGAAAGCAGCAGCGTAGTCCGCAGCGAAATCGAGGTTCGCCTGTTCCAGGGTCAAACTCATCCCGGCGACAAACTGGTCGACTGTCTGCACCCCTGCGAGACAATCCCAGAAGAACGGGCTCGTCGCGAATTCACCAAAAGTGACTCCGAACTCGCTCATCCGATCGAGATAGAGACGAAGGTGACGCTGTTCATCTCTCAGGGTCGCGAGCAGCTCTCTGCGGAACGTTGGGTCAGCATCCGGGAACCTCAGTATGGCGAGGGCCATCAACTCAAGGGCGAGCAGTTCGTGGTTTGCGAACGCATGAAGAGCCGCCCCCGCGGACGCTGATTCCCCCAAGCCCTCCCGCGCAGGGAACGGAACGAGTCCTCGGTCGGACCGAAATTGAAGCGCCGAAGGCCGCCCCGGGGCAGAGGGGACCGCCATCGGGGGCGGTCTCCGCGAGTCTTGTACGGTGCTCCCCGCGGAAGGCGCGGCGAGTTTGTCCTCTAGGGACGTTCCATGGAGGATTCGCTCCGCGAGCGTGTGGAGTTCCAAGTCGTCTCTTTCTCGCGGTACAGCTCGACCAGCTGCTCTTCCATGCTGCGAACCAGCGCGATCAGAAGGTGGGGCGAGCTGACGCCCAACTGCTCTTCCAGAAGTTCGCGGTCCTCATATAGGGACCGTAGTTGCGCTTCCATATCGCCAGGGCTCTGCGTGTCGTGGGTCATAGCGCTCGCTAGCGGGGACGTACGATAAGCCAGTTGGTCGACGTATCGTTGTCCCGAAAGAGGTGCAAAGCGACGGCGCGAGGCGCCATCTTGTAGGTGAAGGTGTATTCGGTCGCCATATCTAGGCTCCCAGCCGCGATCCCATCCCGAAAGGCCCCGTAGATCATGCGGTTGTTGGTACAGGGAGCCACTTCAGTGAAGAAATTTTGTCCTTTGACGTCATCCCGCCGCCGTTTCGCGAAGGTCTCTTCGAAGGCGTTGTACTGCTTCACATGCCCCTGGTCAGAAAGTTGAATCACCCCCACGGAAAGAGCGTCTAGCTGCGATGAGCTCATTCCTGGGAGCTGTCCGGCGAGCTGGTCATCGGGTTTTCGCCCGATCAGCCCAACCCCCGGTTCGTCCGCTTCGAAGAGACGGAGAACTTCGCCGCGTAGGAAACGGCGATGCCCTCCAGCGGTTCGTACGCAGGCCAATGTGCCGTCATCGGCCCAGCGCTTGATGCTCGTGGTGCCGACCCCCAGCAAAGCTGCGGCGACTCGAGTGGTAATGAGCTCATCGTTCACGTTCCGGAGTTTCAGATCATGAGGCCCTCAGGTCAAGAACCTCCGTCTGCACGTCGGGTCAAGAACGGCTGTTTCGCCCCGGGTGAACCCGACCTTCCGAGTGTCCCGCGATCCGGCGTGGGGTGATAATCAGCCAATTGGTCTTCGACGGACCGTCGCGGCGCAATCGAATCCGAACAGGGGTCGGGCGCATGCGATAGGTGAAGGTGTAATCGACCGTGCAGTCGAGGTTCTTCATCGCAATCCCATCCTCGAACCGACCTCTGAGGATTCGGTTGTTGGTGCAGGGCGCGACTTCGGTGAAGAAGGGTCGTCCGACGACATTCTCCACGCTCTGAGCAGCCACCTTCGCCTCCGTCTGATTGTAGAAGCGCACGGTTCCGTCATCGTCCAGTTGAATCACTCCAAACGGCAGGGCGTCAATCTCTGCGGCCGTCATCTCATGCAGCGGTGCTGGGAGTTGGAAACCGTCGATGTTGAGCATCGCAGCCGGGTAGGAGCGCGGCTCCTGGCTCTGACTCAAGTGATCTCGCCGGAAGCGGTCGACTTCAGCGACCTCGAAGCGACGGTGCCCTCCCGCGGTGCGAACACACGTGATCTTCCCCTCGTCGGTCCACCGCTTGACCGAGCTGACCCCCACACCTAGGAGGTCCGCGACGGCCCGTGTAGTCATCAGTGTTTTATCGTCCCGCCGAGATGGTGGTGTGTTCATTGGGGCGGAGATGCCCTCGACGGGCCAGTTCAATGGTCGGTTCTTAGTCATGGGGTCCATGTCCTCAGCTTCAGCACCTTTGGGTGCGGTTGGAACCAGGTCTGTGACGTGAGCCAGGACGACTGACGTCGAGCCGCTCGAGAGCGGATCACTGCGATGGGAACGACCAGCGGGGTGAGCCCGGCGGCATAGTCATCAATCGCTTCAGAGAGCCGGGCCTTCTCGTCGGGTCCGGCGTCATTCTTGATAAATCCTGCAGCGTGCTGGAGTGCATTCACCTGCCGTCCAGGGGTCGCAGCCTCAGCCATCGCAGAGAGGAAGCCCTGTCGGTACAGGTCGCTGAATTCTTCGCGGCCGAGGCTCGACATCGTCGCCACCAGGCGCCCGAGAGTCCGGTACTCCTTCGTGCTGTGTGACAGCAGAAGCAGCTTCTCCACTGTGTGGAACCGAACGACGTCTCCGCGGGTCCAGTCGCCCCCATCGAGCAGGTCTCGAAGCCTTGAGTGCGCGAAGACCCGCTCGAAGAAGGCCTCCCGAATCCTCGGGTCGTTCAGCCGCCCATCTTCCTCGATTGCGAGGAGAGGGAACCGCTCCCGCAGAATGCGGGTGAAGAGCCCAACGCCTTCCTTGCTCGGCACTCCGTTCCAGTCGTAGACCCGGACTCGCTCCAGACCGCAAGTGGGTGAATTCCTGCGCACGACGATCCCAGACAGAGATTCGCTTTCAAGGCGCCTGGCGATGTCGTTCGACGCCGCAGCAAGTCGCTCTGTCCAGTCTTCCCCGGATTTCGTGACGACCGCGCGCACGTCGGCGTCGCGGGTCCGCCGGACGAGTCGGATTGTGTCTCGAGGGGCTCCCATTCCCGCTTCCACTTCCGGACAGAAGGTCACGAGGTCCGCGAGGGGAGCGACGGTGTCCAACAAGAACTTGTCTCGTCCTCCACCACCATCGAAGCGCACCGCCAACCCTGCAATACAGCCGCTGACACCAATACGAGGTCTGTTCATGCTGCCCTCCTACCGACACCCACAGGGCCGTCGGCGCGGGGGTCGAATCGAAGACGTATTGCTTCGGCCCTCCAGGCGAAGATGCGCCGGAGAAGGGGCTCGACCATGACTTTGTTTGCGATAGAACCGATCGGACCGAAAGGGACCCGGTAGAACACTCGGTCCACCATCTGAACCGACCCGTCGTCTAGCGATTCAAACTCGTGCTCGTGCCACCAGAGTCGGTAGGGGCCCGACAGCTGTGTGTCCACGAACCCCTGGCCCGGAGACCAGCGTGCGATGCGGGTCCGCCACCGGATGGGAACCCCAAATAGTTTGAGCCGATAGACGATTTCCGACCCTTTCGTGGTCTCCTCCGTCGGATGCTCCAGAATGCGGAAATCCGTCCAGGTTGGAGTCAGCAGCGCCAGGTTCGCCGCGCGGCTGAAGAAGGGAAAGACGTCATCCAGCGAAGCCTGGATCCACGTTTCTTGTTCGAGGACGTGGCTGGCCGCCGCGCGTCCGGGCATGGGACGAATCCCTGGACCTGTCCGCCGGATCGTCGGTTTGCGCGACTCGTCCAGGATCTGACCTAGGGCTGAGGCGATGTCTGGGTAGCAAAAGGTGAACCCGTATGAAGTTGTGTCTGTCGGGAGGACCCGTTGGCCGCCGAGCAAGACGCTCGCGGCTTCTCCCAGGACCGTCTTCAGCACCCAGCCAGGAAGCGGAGGCCCCGCCCTCCGACCCAGCGCCCCGGCGAGTGCCGTGGTGAGGTCTCGGTTGGTCAGAGGCTCTGGCGCGACCGCATGGAGAACCCCCTCATATCTCTCTGCAGTGAGCGCCTCGACGAGCAGGTTGACGAGGTCATGCAGATGAACCCACGAGGTCCATTGATTCCCTGCTCCGAGCCGACCACCGACGCCAGCCCTGAACAGAGGCAGAAGTCTCGACATGGCGCCACCTTCAGACCCGAAGACCAGCCCCAACCGAACCACAGCGACGCGAGTCTCGGGGCCGGCGGCGGCGAGCGCCTCTGCTTCCCACCTCCCGCACAGGTCCGCCAGGAAACCAGACCCCTGGGCGCTCCGCTCATCGAGTCTTTCGTCTCCGCGGTCCCCGAAGAAGCCGACTGCGCTCGCGCTCAGGAACACTCTCGCGCGTTGCGGGGCCGCCTCGAGAGCCTCCGTGATGCGTCGTGCTCCAGCGACCCGAGACCCCTCGATCCGACGCTTGCGGGCTCCGCTCCAACGTCCCGAGAACAGGTTCTCTCCCGCGAGGTGAACCACGGCATCCGCCCGTGCGACGCAGTCCTCGAACGAGTCCCCGTCCGCGTCACACGCGACCTCCACGTCCGGTCCAAGAAGATCACGAGCCCGCGCCCCGTCGCGCGTCCAGGCGCTCAACTGGTGTCCATCACGCAGCAACCGCAGGACGAGTGCACGTCCGACAAACCCCGTCGCTCCAGTGATGAATACCTGCATTCGGTCCTCCGACTCGGATTCGTCCGAGCAAACGAAGGTATAGCCCGAAACGACTAAAGCGTCCACAAATAGTCCGCTTTTCGACCAAAACGCCTTCGTCGTCTCGTTTACCGGTCCCCTTTTTCCCTGACCCCGCGCGAGGTACCCACGAAGGGACCCCGCGCGAGGTACCCACGAAGCCGAGAATGGGTGATACTCGTGTCCCCCTTGAACCTCGAAGGAGAGGGTTTGGGCGCATTTCTTGCCACCGCATTAAGCCTCCCGACGGTGCTTTTCAGCGTCCCCGTCCTGCTGTCCGTCGTGTACTGGATCTTTGTCGTCATCGGCGCGGCGGATCTCGACGCTCTCGACGCTCTCGACGGGGCGGACGGAGCACTGGAGGGGGCGGGGGACGGGACCCTGGACCTCCTGAACAGCGCTGATGCCAACGCTCTGACCGGCATCGACGGAGCGCTGGACGGTTTGGACGGCCCTCTGGATGGGTTCGGGGACGAAGCCCTCGAAGCGCTTCAGGAAGCGGGCCATCCCGTGGACCACGAGTCGTCTGGGCTGCTTCCAGTGTTGATGTCGACGCTCAAACTCACGACCGTCCCCCTGACCGTCAGCCTGTCCTTCATCGCCTTGTTTTCCTGGTTGGCGAGTTTCCTGCTGACCGTGCACGTCACACCGATGCTCCCTCTTTCCGAGCTGCTCTCGAGCCTCGTTGTGGCGGGGACCGCTCTCACCTTTGGCACTCTCAGCGCATCCGCCGCAGTGCGTCCTCTGGGCGGCGTGTTCCACACAGAGCATGGGCGAGGGAATCGTTCATTCATCGGCTCAGTCGTGACCGTAACCACGGGCAAGGTCACGGACCGCTTCGGACAAGCCGAACTCAGCGAGCGGGACCATCACCTCATCGTGCAGGTCCGAGACAGGGGCAGCCAGTCGCTGGGCAAGGGCGATCAGGCTCTTCTTGTGCGGTGGGACCCCGAGGAGGAGGTCTTTGTCGCGGAGAAACTCGACCTGTCAGCCACCGACGGAGACGTGCGAGCCGCGAGACAACAAGCAATTGACACACTCCGCAGGCAGGCTTCGGACCGAAAGAAATCGACAAAGACGACGCAATAAAAATTCAGCCAGGCTCGTAGACTCCCGCACCGGACCGCAAAGCGACTGGCCGGTCCGAGAACCAACCTTGGCCAGAAAAACAGCGGGCTCATCTGGAGTGTCGCGGAATCGCAAAATACGGGCGCTGTCCGCGCACGAGGAGAAATCGCCATGACCCAATCTGCACTCGCAGTAGCTGCCGGGCTGCTACTGGTCATTCTCATCACCTTCGGATTCCTTGTTCTGGTGACCCGCTTCTACCGGAAGGTGGACCAAGGGCGGGCCCTGATCATTAACAAGGTCAAGGGGGAACCTGTGGTGTCCTTCACAGGCGGCATCGTGCTCCCGATCGTGTACCGCGCCGAGGTCATGGATATCTCAGTCAAGACCGTCGAGCTCGATCGACGCGGCGCAGAGGGACTGATCTGCGAGGACAACATCCGCGCGGACATCAAGGTCACCTTCTTCGTTCGGGTGAACAAGACCGCCGACGACGTGTTGAAGGTCGCCCAGGCTCTGGGGTGCGATCGAGCGAGCCGTCAAGACGTGCTGGAAGAGCTCTTCGTCGCGAAGTTCTCGGAGGCGCTCAAGACCGTCGGTAAGTCCATGGAGTTCGAGCAATTGTTCACCATGCGTGACGAATTCAAGGACCGGATCATTGAAGTCATAGGCACCGACTTGAACGGGTACGTCCTCGACGATGCGGCCATCGACTATCTCGAGCAGACGCCTCTCAGCTCCCTCGACCCGTCGAACATCCTCGACGCCCAGGGCATTCGCAAGATCACCGAAATCACCACAGACCAAAACATCAAGACGGAGGAGAGGCGACAGTCCGAGCGCATGGAGCTGACCCGACTGCGTGTCGATGCAGACGAGAAGGTCTTCGAGCAAGAACGGCGTCACGCCGACGCACTCGCGAAGAAGAACCGAGAGGTCGCAACCGTGGCGGCTCGCGAGGCGGCCGAGACCGAGAAGGTCCAGGCTGAGGAGCGGAATCGCAGCGAGACGGCGCGCATCAAGGCTGACGAAGCGATCGAGATCGCCGACCTCAACCGCCAACGCCAAGTTCAAGTCGCGGATAAGGACCGAGAGCGGGTCGTCGCCATCAAGTCCGAGCAGGTCGAAAAAGACCGCCAGCTCGAGGAGATCAACCGAGAGCGCGAGGTCGAACTGGGTCGTATAGGCAAGGAAAAGCAGATTGAGAAAGAGAAGAAAGAGATCGCAGAGGTCGTACGCACGCGTATCGCCGTAGACAAGTCCGTGGCCGAAGAAGAGGAGCGCATCAAGGACTTGAGGATGAACTCCGAGGCGAAGCGTCAGGCAGATGTCCGAGTCGTCGGCGCCGAAGCCGAAGCGCAAGAAGCGCTGATCAAAGCCACCACCGCCGCCGAAGCGCAGGAGAAAGCATCGGAGTACCAGGCACGGGAGCGAGTCGTTCTGGCCGAGGCCGAACTCAAGGCCGCCGACATCGAGGCGAAGGCGCAGATCAGGCTCGCCGAAGGCACCCAGGCGGAAGAGGCCGCCCACGGCCTCGCCATCGCTCGAGTGAAAGAAGCAAATGCCATCGCTCTCGAGAAAGAGGGGCTGGCTGAGGCGCGCGTCACAGTGGAGAAGCTGACTGCGCAAGCGGAAGGTGAAGAGAAGCTTGGCCTCACGCAAGCAAAGGTCGCGAGAGAGAAGCTCTCTGCGGAAGCCGGCGGGATCACAGAGAAGGCGGAAGCCATGAAGGCCCTGGAAGGGAAGGGGTGGGAGCACGAAGAGTTCCGCCTCCAACTCGAGACCCTACGCACGCTCCAGCTCCAGGAAATGGAGACGAGGAAGCAGATCGCTGAGGCACAAGCCCAGGTGCTCGGAACGGCCATGGGAGAAGCCGACATCAAGATCGTCGGTGGTGACGGTGAGTTCTTTGAGCGCTTCATCAAGGCTGTAAGCCTCGGTCAAAGCATCGACGCGGTCGCGAGCGAGAGTGACACGATTCAATCGATGTTCGGTGACTACCTCGATGGTAGTAGGGACATCCCTGGCCAACTCAAGGCTCTGGCTGGGCGCGTACTGAAGAGCGGTGAGTCCCACGTCATCGAGACGGACTCCGACGAGCCCGCCAACGATGTCTGAGGCTTCGGCCACCGGGAACGCGACAGAGGAGATCGATCCCGAAGGAGCCCCGGGAGGCAGCTACGAGATCATCCGTCAGCGCCTCGCGGGGCACGGGCGGGACCTCTCGGCTGCCGCCCGGGCGCTCAACGAGCAGCGCCAGGAATTGTTTGGTGGAACACAACTCTCTGCGCTGGGCACCGAGCGAGTTCGAACAGAGAACAACTGCGTTCCTGTGGACGTCGTACAGGTCGGGGGACTGCTTCTTTTTGGGTACAACGTCTTTATCGGGCTTCGGAAAACAACCTCGATCGATGACGTCTTTACCGTGCAGAGATTCAGTGTCCGTGATGACGGCCTCCTGGAGTTCACCCCTGCATCTCCAGAGGAAGCCCTGTTCCTTCACGGCGAGGAGTTCACACGCGCGTTCGCCTCGCTCTACCAGTATTACTCCAGTACCCGTCTCATCTCGCTGCGTAGCGATGGGCACAAGCTGCTCGCCGTCTTCCAGACCGGCGAATCTGAAGACTCCATCAAGGTCTTTCAGTGGGGTCTGGGCTCCACAGGGGTCATCGAGTACATCGATGATCGAGGAGAGCGGGCCTTCGCTCCCCCGTCCGCCCATGACTTTGAGTGGATTGAGACCAGTCGCGACGACCACATTCTGGGCCGCCACCCCCATGTGAGCGTCGAAGACAAGGTCTTCGTCGAGACCGTCGGAGGCGACCTCACCATCAAGGTCGAAGACAACACCGAAGATGGTCGCGGGATCTACCGCGAAGACGTGCAGGACCCGAATCAGAGCCTCGATGACGCGAGAATTCTGTACGCGATCCGGGGCTCCCTCGTGCTCCTACGTATCCGTCCCTATCAGGAAGACAGCTGGCGTCACCTGGTGTTCAACGCGCGTACCCAACACGCCGTGCGCATCGACTCCGTCGGCGACAGCTGCGTCGCCCTGCCCGAAGACCACGGCGTCATCTTCCCGGGTGGCTACACCCTTCAGACCGGGGAGTACAAGGTCTTCCCCGACGTGGATCCCGACCTTCGCTTTCAGCGCAGGGTCCCCTCACCGAACGGCGAAGACGTGCTGTACGTCTTCAATCGACGCAGCGACGGTTTGTATGTCCTCTTCCCCTACAACCTCATCCGCCGGGAGGTCCAGACGTCCATCCGCTGTCATGGCTGGTCACTCTTCGATGACGGACGCCTTGTCGTCTTTCGCGCTACATCCGATGAACCCACTCGGGTACACCCGATGCAAGTGTGGGACACGCCCTTCGCCTCAGCCGAATACGCCGCGGCGCTACCGACTGACGGCTCACTGCTGAGTCGGATCGGGAACAAAGATCTGGTCCGTGGTCTCTCCGACTGCCTCACGATCGGGCGCATGGTTTCAGAGCAG
>Ga0315320_10000954_pt1 | contig 23707 bp, 28 predicted proteins | sample M140m21515metaG_FD_203458 | JGI IMG/M metagenome (GOLD analysis project Ga0315320, IMG submission 203458) | Ammonia-oxidizing marine archaeal communities from Monterey Bay, California, United States - M1 40m 21515 | ecosystem: Environmental > Aquatic > Marine > Coastal | place: USA: California... | reverse complement strand
GGCTTAAACATTTCTTAGGATTTTTTACTTTATTGTTTTTTGTATTATTAACAATGCCACCTGAAGAAGGTGCTGCACCACCAGATGTATTTAGTTTATTATCTTCATCCGGATTATTATATTTATTCTTTGTATTTTTGAGTAATACACCTGCATGGGTTTGGTTATGTGTTTTTATTTTATCTTCAATAATTTATTTGTTAGAATTACATAAAAAACATTTTAAATATTTAAATAAAAGTGAACCTGATGAAAGAATAGCTAGAAATAATCAAAACAAAATTAACAATTACTCATTTGCACAAACATCACTTACCAGCGTTTCTGTTTTATTAACACTATTCGGATTTTTAGTATATATTGGAGAGAAAAAAATAGAATATAAAAAGAATTTCAATTATATGACATTTATGTTTGGTGCTCCTTCTTGTAGAGGAATAACAAAACAAAAAAATACATTTAATTCATTAAAACACATTTTTGATTAAAATATATTAAAATTATAATATAATAATTTATATTATGATTAAATGGAGAGATATGCCCAAACATAAAAATAATTTGATATCTACAGTTGGTGGTTGGAATGCTATATCATTTTATAGTTATTGTTGTTGGTGTATTGGACATAGATGGGAAGAGAATACTGTCGATTTTTGTTTTGGAAATCCTAATATATTACCAAAAATAATATATGTAACAACACATGATTTCCCATTTTTTTATGATAATATATATCCCAATTTAAATCATAGATATTATTTACTTATTGTTGACCATGACTATACTGTACCCAATCAAATTGATACCCGTTTTAATTATAATCCTATTAAAATTGAACAATGGAATAATATAGTTGAAAATAAAAACATTATTCATATTTTCGTTAGTCATCTTGATATACCTGCTACTGATAAATTCTCTCCTTTTCCGGTCGGTTTTAATCCTCATGAACATCCTAATAAAAATCCTGATTACATATTAAATATACAAGTTGATTATAATATTTTATATAGACCTTTGATTATGAAAGGCTGTTGTCGTATTAGAGATGACCAAACTAATCAAGGAACACAATGGAATGACCGTATTAAAGTAAGAGATTTATGTAAAAATTCTTGGTCTAATATATCTGAATGGAGTAATATACCAAAACATCAGTTTTATTATGAAATTCAAAAATATTCTTTCCTTTTATGTCCTCATGGTGGTGGAATTGAACCAAATCCAAAGGTTTTCTCTGCTATTTATTGTGGAACCATTCCTATTATTAAAAGATTTGTTAATTGTGAAATATTATATGCAGATTTACCAATTGTTATTATAGAAGATTGGAACGAAGAACTTATTACAATAGATAACTTAAGAGATTGGAGAGAAAAATATGCCCATTTTTTTATAGATCAAGATAAAAGACGAAAAGTTTTGCATAAATTAACTGCAAAATATTGGTTAGATTTTATTTTTTCCAAATCTTAAAATTTTCTCTTATATATAATATATGAATACTTGTCAAGAAGTAATAAGTAGTTTAATTAATAAAATAGAATTAAACGAACAAAATGAGTATATTAGAGAATTATCTATTACAAAGAATATTTTAATAAGAAAAATAGACCATGTTAATAAAATCATAGAAATTGGAAAATTAAATTTAATTAATATGTGTGGAAATAGTTCAGAAGGGCATGAGTTTATTACTGAAATAGAACATACAATGTATGGAGATACATGGTATATATGCAGCAAATGTGGTTATACTTATTAATATTTTATACAATATGGTCTATTATTGAACTTTTATCACTTTCTGTATCACTAATTGTAACACTTTCTGTTTCACTTTCAGTTTCTGTTTCACTTTCATATAATGAATATAATTCCTCCCATTTTATATTCTCTTGTTTTATATCATGTAATTGAATTAAATTTATCATATCATTTAAATTTTCTACACATAAATTATTAGCAAAATGTCGTTTCCAATATTTTGCTGAATTATTTGATATTTCATATGGTAACAAATTACAAAGCCATTCATTATTATTTTCTTTTAATCGCTTATCATTTTCGTATCTAGTTTCATATAAATGTATCATATGTTCTCCAATATTTAAACCAGTTATTCTTGTATCTATAAAATTTATGTAATGAGATACATTACAATAATTAGTTTTTTCCCAGGGGCATAACCATATATATCCTAATACAAAATTCCTTTTTGCTTTTTTTAAATTTATATACATTTTATTTTTTTGTGTTAATTTATGAAATGGAAAATTCTTTTTTGATACTAATACATAAATATTTGATAAATCTTTTAACATTATTCCATAACCAGAATTATTTTTTTCATCATGCATATCCATATTCATTACTACTTTTTTTAAAAATTCAACTAAACCTGCTTGACTAAAATTTTTATATACATCTACTATTTTACCAAATGCCGTACAATCATCTAATATAATTTCTGTCATACAATAAAAAAAAGTTTTTAATTTTTATTAAATTTGATGTAAAGATTTATTTATATCATTTTCTATATTTTTCATATGTATTTTTTCGTCTTCCCAACACCATTTGCAATTACTTATGCTTAAATTCCATTCAGGTGTTTTATTTTTTATTAAACCATTAAATATTTTCTCCGCACGTTCTTTATGAAAATCAGATGTGTTTATTATAATTTTATTAGAATTTTTTTCCTCAACCCATTTGTTAAAATTAATAAAATTCTCTGCTGTATTTGTTGCAGTTCTATCTACATGTATTTCTAGTTCAGGATATTTTGTATTTATTTTTTTTAACATTATATCTGCTTCTGTTTCTTTTAATTCTGGAGTTTTTTTACCACCGGATAAATATAATACTGTATGTTTATTTGTATTTTCTATATATTCAAACAACGATTGAATGCGTTGCTCTTGTATATATGAATTTGAACAACCTAATACCAATATTATATTTTCATCTGATACATCCTCTTTGTAATATTGCCAAAGAATGCTTATTGATACAACAAATGTTATATATTCAAGAAAATTCATTTCATTTATTATTTTAAAAAATAATAATATACAATAAATGTTTCAATTTTATAATATATTTGTAATTATTTCATTAAATTCAAAAAATATATAAATATAATTATACATTTTTTCTTTTTCCTTTACTTATCTTGACCGTCTTTTCGTTTTTCTACCTAATCTTTTTCTAGATTTTTTATTACTGCCTACAAACACTTTTGACTTTTGACTTTTTCTTCTTTTGGATTTACGATATTTTCTAGTTCGTTTTTTTGATTTGCCTCCCTCTTGTTCTTTTTGTATTTTTTGTATTTCTTGTACACCTTGCTTTAGTTTTTTTTCTTCTTTTCCTTCTACTGTATCAGCCCTCGTTTTTGCCTCAGCCTTGATTGAAGGTGAAGCATCATGTAATGTATATGCATTACCCATAGCATCATCATATAATTCTTGTTCTTCTTTAGACATATTCTTTCGTTTTTTGGCTTCTTCAGCTTTTGTAACGCTTGCACGTATTGTAATCATTTTAGGTGCAGCTAAAACTTTCATAGTTGATACTGTAGTATTAAACTCCTCCAACCCACCAGCAATATTTTCGGTCAAATTTTGAAGTTGTTGGCTTAGTTCACCATCCCCTGTTGCATCTGTTTTTAATTGGTTAATCTTCCCTTTAATATCTTCAAGAACTTTTTTATTTCTTTCAAATTTTATTTGTACGATATTTAAACTATCTAAATTTTTCCCTTGTAATAAAACTGATTGTAATACTGCACGAATCAATAATTCTATACTTTTACGTCCCTTACATCCAAAAAAATAGCACTTTTTTGGTATCCATCCTTTTTCTTCACCATCTGTCATAATTTCATTAACCCAATTGTCGACATTCTGCATTTGCTTTATATCTTTAATTGTTGAATTAATAATTTTTTCTCGGACACTGACCGCATTTATTAATACTCGTTTTTTTAATTTCCCGGAAATTCTTTCTCTTATATTATTTAAACCGGATAATAAATCCGTTGAACTCTTAAACGCTGTCTCTGCTACTTTTCCAACAAGACCTGCACCACTATCACCTGTTTCCTTTAAAGCAGCTGACGTTACTTTGCCTGTTGCTTCTAATGCTGATTTTCCTACTTCACCTGTTTCGTTTAGTGCACTTGATACAACTTGGGTTGCTGCATCTGCTGCATCAAAAGAATTATGAACCACTCCATCAAGTACATCTCCTGTTCTTTCTCCATATTCCATCGCTTTTTTAAATGCTCTATTTTCTGATGGTTCATTGGATGTCTCTTCATATGTGTATTCGGATGTGTTATCGGATGATTGTCTTCTGGTTTCTGGTCTTCTGGTTTCTGGTCTATTAGTACTTGCTTGTCTAGAACTAGTGGTAGGTTCAGACAGTTCCTCCTTCTTAAAAGAGTACGCGTTGGTACTAGCCTGTGCTGCTTCTCTTCCTCTGTTTGCCCAATTGCTTGCGTTTTTCTTCATCTTATCGGATAAATTAGGTGGTGCTGCAGTGGCTGGTGGGGGTGGTGGCGTGTTTGCTGCTTCTCTTCCTCTGTTTGCCCAATTGCTTGCGTTTTTCTTCATCTTATCGGATAAATTAGGTGGTGCTGCAGTGGCTGGTGGGGGTGGTGGCATGTTTGCTGCTTCTCTTCCTCTGTTTGCCCAATTGCTTGCGGTTTTCTTCATCTTATCGGATAAATTAGGTGGTGCTGCAGTGGCTGGTGGGGGTGGTGGCGTGTTTGCTGCTTTTGTTCTTGTTAGATTTATATTTGGAGAGCGTTTTAGTGGGGGTGGTGAAAACGGGGGTGCTGCTTTTGGTGCAGTGGCTTGGTCTTCTGTATGAATTCTTTTTTTTGGTGCTGGGTCTGGGGATGGTTCTCTTTGTCTTTTTTCACCACCTGTCATAACTTTTTTTGGATTAAACATATATATAAATATAAATATAATTATTTTCGGACAATATTTAGTTTATTCACTTTGATATATAGCCATTATACTATTTATCTAAATTAGTTGGTAATTTTTTTTACATTTCTTGTTGTATAATAAATAGAGCTAGCATCAACGCAGATATACATAATTTTCCAAATAATATTATAATATAAATTATAATATAATATTAAATGACTATAAGATATTCTAAAAGATTAAGACATGAACCACCTGAATATGGTATTTATTCAAAACAATGTTTAATATGTTTAGAAACCAAACATTCTGACTTTTATAAAAAAAATCCTAATTGTAAACATCATATTTGTATTCCTTGTCTTGATAAATGGCTTAAAATAGATGATAAATGTCCATTATGTAAAAAAAATATAATTTATCCTGATTTTTTACATGATGATGTCTATGAAATATATGCACCAATACATAATGTTTTAAATCCATTAATAAATGTAACATATGCAGTTGCATATCTTTTTAATTTTTTACATGAATATATATGGAACAATGATAATAACCCTTATATTATACATGATTATGAAGATACTTATGATAGGATATTAAATTATATACATTCCGAACATGATTGGTTACATAGTTAACAGCATCCATCACAATTATTTTTGCAGCATTCACATGGACAATTTTCTTTCTTACAACAGCAACAACATTCACAACAAGAACATTTACCTCCACGAAGTCTTAAAACTAAATGCAATGTGCTCTCTTTTTGTATATTATAATCAGATAATGTACGACCATCTTCAAGCTGTTTTCCTGCAAATATGAGTCGTTGTTGATCTGGAGGTATTCCTTCTTTATCTTGTATTTTTTGTTTAACATTATCTATAGTATCTCCGGCTTCAACCTCAAGTGTAATAGTTTTACCAGTAAGAGTTTTTATAAAAATTTGCATTCTTATATATAATATCTAAAATATAATAATTTGAAAGTTATATATAAATATTATATTTATATATATAATGGAATTTGTTTGCTTAGAACATATGGATAAAAAAAAAGAAGAGGTATATTCGCCTTGTAGAGGTAAATGTAACATATGTAAACAAAAAAAAGTACATGGATTTTCAAATCCCGACCATATAAGTAATCCATTTGGTTATTTATATTTAATACCAAAAATATGCTTTAAATGTGCATTAGATAAAGGTAAATGTATGTGGTGTTAAACATTATTTAAAGCATCTTGTAGATGTTCTTGGTCGTCATATTCATTAATATATTTAGATAAAACTGGTTCAGAAACTTGGTCAGGATTTTCTTCCATGAAAAAATCTTCAATTTCATCTTTGGTAGGTGGTCGTGAATAAATTTTCTTAAAATTGTCAATATAATCATCGATTACTTTTTTTTCTGTTTTATAATGTTCCATTGCACCATGTACTTGTACTTGCATAGATTGTCGTCGTCTTTTCTTTTGTTCTAAATCATTTTTTTCTTTTTCTTCTTTTTCGTTTTGTTCTCTTTCTTTTTGTTCTAGAGCTTTTTGTTTATTTTGTAATTCTAATTGGAAATTTTGAATAGTTTGTAAAATAGCAGTATTTCCTTTATTCTCATTATCATCATCATGTTCATGAACTATAAGGTCTTCCAATTCGAACCATTTATGTCTAGTGTCAGCAACAGTAGTAATTTCATCACAAATATCAGGTTTCTTGATTTTTTTAAACATTTCATTTCTAGGAGTACCTTCTTTTCCTTGGAAAGTATATATAAAATGTTTAATAATATCGTCATCTAAAGGTGGTGCAGTTTCCATTAATCTATCATATTCTTGTCTACAATGTTTAATAAAACTACTACAATCCGTTCTTTCTGTGGGATGTTTAGCCAATTCAATTTTAATATTTCTTTGATATTTATCCCAAGCAATAGAAGCTACACGATGAGACTCATTAAGTTCAGATATTTTCAGATATTGTTGTACAGTGGTAAGGATACCAATAAAGATATTAATAGAACCAATAGCTACAGGAGCCATAGGTTGCATAGCGACAGGTAATTTTTCTTGTGCAAATGAGGCAGTACCACTAACAGTAGATAATATAATAGCAGGTATAGTATACCATGCATGTTTTGATGAATATTTACCATGTGATTTAGAATGTAACCATTTATAACATTGTGCAGTATCACACCAATTTACTAATATATCTTCATTTTCAATTGACCAATTAATCTTTTTAGGAGGTGGAATTTTTATATTTTTGTCTTTGCTTTCATGTTCTTCTTTTTTTGTCGTTGTTGTATGTTCACTTATACTATTTTCTTCTTCACTCATTATATTATATTAGTATAAATAATTTAATATATTTATACTAATTAATTTTTATCCTATAACTTTTTCTTCAACATCTTCATTTTGTTGAATAAGACCATTTTCAGAATTTTGGTCAAGAATTTCGTTAAATGATATATCTCCGGTTAATTCTGTATCTTCAATTGTTTTAAATATATTTTTATTTAAAAAATTATTATTACTTATATCAAAATCTAAATCAATAGGAATTCCATTATCACTTTTTATTTCAATATCTTTAATTGCATCTAAATTTAATATATCTTCTCCATCGTCTAAATTATTAACTGATAAATAATCAGGAGAACTAATATTATCAATCATATTTTTAGAAAAAAAATTATAATCTTTAATTAATTTATCAAAATTCCTAATATGTGATATATCAAAAAATACAATAAAATTTTTATATAACGTAATCTTTTCTAATAATGTATTATTTTCATAATTAATAGAATTTAAAAAATTTGATATAGAATATCCAACATTATTATTTTTATTATAATTGTTTATATAATTACTGGTTCTTGTATATTTAATACATAACTTATTTAAAATAAATGTTATTTCTTTATTCATGCTTTTAACGTCATCAATACTATATTGTTTATATGGTTCTAAATCTTTATAATTCTCATATTTACTTGTTTTATATTCATCTTGACTTAGAAGATCCATATCTTTCAGGTCTGTTATCATAAGCATATATAATTTATAATATTCACAATATAATCTATTTGAAAATAACATTCTTAAATTATTTAAATTTTCTAATTCTGTATTAAATATCTTATATTGAAAATAAAACGAATCTAAACAAAATAATTGGTCTTTTCTCTTGTTATTTTCTATTAATTTTTTATAAATATTTAATAACTCATCTACTGTACTTTGTGCGTTGTTTTGTATTTCTATTGAATTATTGTAATAATCAATAACTTTTACAAAATTTTGGGTCAATCTCTCTAGTTGAAATGCAATATAAATATTTTCATTGCTAATTTCATCTTGATTTTTTACTTCAACTTTTTTTACTTTCTTGCTCATTATAAAATAACTTAAGAAATTAAATAAATATAATTATTAATATATTAATTAATAGTTTAAAAAAATATAGTATATTATTATATTTATAATATGAACGAAGAAACATTAGTTAACTTCGGAAAAGTTGTAGACGATTTTTTGGGAGATTTAAAGGGTACTTTTCCTGATTTAAGTGTTCATTGGACCATTATTGAAAAAGCTGATAAAAAACAACTGTCTGATTATTGTTTACAAATATATCCTGAAAGATTTTTTGATATTATATATCAAAATGAAGATATTTTTAAACCAGAAAATAATATTAATACTTATTTCTTACCTAGTTTAGATTTTAAAATTATATTTAATGATACAACTGTATCTGAAAATACAAAAAAAACTATTTGGAAGTATTTACAATTATTAATGTTTACTATTGTCGGTAATATTAAAGATAAAAAAGATTTCGGTGACTGCATGAATATATTTGATGGTATTGATGAAGATGCATTACAAGGTCAATTAAAAGAAACTGTTGATGGTATTAGCGATTTCTTTAAAAATATTGGTGCAGACGAAGATAATAATGAACATGATGATGATGATAATGATAATGATGAAGATAAACCAAAATCTAATCCTTTCCGTGGTTCTATGCCAAATATGCCAGATTTAGATGGAATGAAATCACATCTTAATTCTCTTTTTAATGGTAAAATCGGTTCATTAGCTAAAGAAATGGCAGAAGAAATATCAGGTGAATTTGTAGATTTATTAGGAGGTGATAATATTAATCCCGAAAATATTGATCAAAAAGATATTATGAAAAAACTTATGAAAAATCCTAAAAAAATTATGGACTTAATGAAAAAAGTTACTGGTAAATTAGATGAAAAACTTAAAAGTGGTAATATTTCAAGAGATGAAATAATGAAAGAAGCAACAGATATAATGGGAAAGATGAAAGAAATGGGCGGCGGTGATGAATTTAATGATTTAATGAAAAATTTAACAAAAGGTATGGGAAAAGGTATGAAATTTAATAAAGGCGCTTTCAATGCTATGCAAAAAGATATGGAAAAGCGTGAACAATTAAAAGAACGAATTCGTAAAAAAGCTACATTACAGAAAAAAAATGCTAACGAAAGTGTATTCAAAATTGTTGATGAAGAACAACAAAAAACTGCTAGATTAAAAGCAGATGAAGCTATGGAATTATTATTAGCTGAAATAGAAACAGAAAAAGAAAAAGAAAAAGCTCCTCCTACAAAATCAAAATCTAAAAAGAAAAAGAAAAAGAAGGCTTAAATTAAATTTGCAATTTAAAATTATTATAAATATATTTTATAATGATTAAACTATTTATATTTGGTGATATCGGAAATTATGACAAAGAATTGTATACTCTTGTTAAAATGACAAAAAATAGAACTTGTGAACAATATAAAGTAATAATATTAGGTGATAATTTTTATCCATTAGGTGTTTTGAATATTGAAGATCAACAATGGAAGAGTTATCAAACATTTTTTAATGGTTTTGATAAAAATCACATTCATTCTATTTTAGGAAACCATGATTATATGAAAAATCCAATATGTCAAATACAAAATAATTATTGGAATGTGCCTGATTTATTTTATAAAGTCAATCTAACCGATGAAGTAGACCTATATTTTTTAGATACTGTCCAATTATATCCAGGACATTGTGGTATTACTAGAGAATTAATCGAAAATATACATAAAAAAGATATTAAGGAATTAATTAATAATCAAATCTCTTGGTTTTTGAGAGAATTAGAAAAAGATAAGAATAAACGTAAAATTGTATTCGGACATTATCCTGTTATTTCAAATGGTGCATATTCACATATGATGAACCCTTTCGCTAGTATTTTATTGCCCATATTTCAAAAATATAATGTTGATGCGTATATTGCCGGACATGAACATAATGTACAATATTTAACAAGAAATTATAATAATTATATTTTTAGACAATTTATTAATGGTTCTAGTTCTCAAATTAGAACACATGAATTTATTAATAAAGATGCTTTTTATAAACATAAAGATATGTATGATAATGCTAATAATTATATGATTGAATTATTAGTTGATAAAAATCTTATAAAAATTAATTATGTTTCTAAGGATAATGAAATTAAATATTCTTATAATATATAATGAAGAGCATTTTGAAATTTTTTAACTTTAAATTTTTAATATTAGGAATTATTTTCGGTTTTTTCGCGTTAAGATACTCAGATAATGAAAAACGTGTTATACGTGTATGGCCTACTCCCGAAAATATTGATGTTGTACAATATAAGGATAGTGCAGATAATTGTTTTACATTTGAAAATATTATGGTTGATTGTCCATCTGACCCCGACCAAATAAATAGTATTCCTATACAATAATTTAATCTAATTTAAATATATAAATGAATTTTAATAGATTATTAAATACTGATGTCGGAAGAGCATTTATCTCTTTTATACTTGGTATAGGTATCGCTACATTATTTAGAACTGTATGTAAAGATGGCGACTGTATATCATTTAATGGTCCTATTTTATCAGAAATAGACGAAAGTAAAATTTTTAAACACGATGACCAATGTTATAAATATAAACGTCATTCTACTACATGCATGCCAAATAAAAAAACTGTTTCTATTAATTCAAAAGACCCCGAACCTAATGACCCAAATACTTTAACAAAAACACCCATGTCTCTTTTTGATAAAAAATAAATTCGTTTTAAACACTATTTTTACTATATAAAATTATTTATATAGTAAATGGAAAGTAGTTCTACACGCATATCTGATTTGCCAGATACTAATCAACAATCTCAAATTACTCAAAGTATTCAAAGTAATAAAACTAATCAAATTACTGATACTAGTAATACTAATTATACACCTATTAATGTACACCCTAACCCTTATGGTATTTCTGACCAAAATCCTATTATGCCTAACCCTGAATTCACACCTCCCTCTGTTAATAATAAACCCTCTGTTAATTTAGAAAATATGCAAAATATGGAAAATTTCCCACAACAAACCCTTCCTTCACGTGATATACCTTCTGATACTGATGTTTATACTCAAGACCCACAAGTTAAACCTAATTTTGTACCCCCTTCCGATAAAGACTATTTTCTTGAAGATTTTGATAAATATGAAAAAGGTTTCCACATTGAAGAAAAAAAAGAAAAGAAAAAAGATAAATTTGATACTATTATGTCACATATACAAGTCCCTTTATTATTAATTATTATGTTTTATATGTTTAATACAAGCATTTTTAAAACTTTTTTATTATTTTATATTCCATATAAATATAAATTCGATAATGATGGCAATCTTAATAAATCCGGATATCTTTATTTAAGTATCGCTTTCGGTATATCCTATTATATTATTAATTTTCTTATAAATTATATTAGCGATATGTAATTTGGTAATCTACATTCTATCTTATCATCATTTACTATACTATGCCATTTTTTTAATAATATTTCTATTTCACCATTCTGTTCTTCCTCATCATTATATTCTCTACATAACATCTCACAATGTTCCATACATTTACATTCGCATTTCGTTTCTTTCCTATGATAACGATTATAATATGGTATTATATTATCACCATATGGCGGACAATATCCTATATCAAATAAATGCATATGTGGTTTCCCCATTGTATGATATTTACAACATTTACAATAATATAATATTTTATATATATTCATCGCTTCTTCTTTATCTACTTCTTCGGGCATATCTGAACCACATATTATACCATAATGATTGCATCTCGCCATTGCTGACACAAATAACAATTTCGTCTTCATTTTTTTAAATCTCTCCTTAAATAATATTTCTTCCCTATAATCTAATATTTTATCTATCATCTCTTCTGGTAAATTCATTCTAATAATTTAAGAGATTTAGATTTTGTTTTAATATTTTCAATTTTATAATATCATATAAAAATATCATTATTATTTATATAATATGTCAAAAAGAAAAGCGACTACACAACCTTGGAGAAAAACAGAAACATTTGATGCTCCTAGAGAATATGAAGTAAATGGTAATAAATTTTATTTAGTTGCACCAAATGATGTTCGTGTTGCTTCCACCATTAAAAATCATAACCAAGATTATCCTATTTTATTTAATAAATTAAGAGAAATGATTAAAGATATTGATACCATTGATAAAGATGCGGAAGGATTACCCATTGTTAATTTCCATAAATATACTGAATTATTATTAAATGCTTTTAATGCATTGGGTATTAAATGGAGAACATCTGATAAATTATGGATTAAAAATCCAGAGATGATAACATCTGTTCCTTATATTAAAATATATCCTGAAAAACAAGTTGGTACTGCCAAAAGTGGTAAAAATTATGATAAACTTAAAGAGAAAACTATTAAAGATGCTTCTATGGTAACTCAACCTCCTGTTACCACAATGGTACTTCCAACACCTGCTGCATCAATACCAGCACCACCAACCGTAGCTACAATGCAAATGCCTCCAGCACCACCAATTAATAAAAAATCACGTAACTATAATTTAAGTATAAGCACCACAATAATTGCTTTTAAAAAAAAATCAAGTGATAAAAAATTCTCTCTTTTTGTTGTTGATGAAAATCAAAATGCGGCATATGATTTTCAGCAATGGAAAAGACAAACTGAAGATTATGATAGTCTTATTGAAGAACCTGGTCCTGTTGGTTTTATTAAAGGTCCTGATATGCCTGAAGCATTAATGAATTGGAAAAAGGATAGAGACAATTCTTTCTTAGATGGAGAGACACAAAGGGGTTTACCTGGTATTTATAATAATCGTGGATATGAAATTGGAGAGTTATTCTTTTATAAATTAAAAAAAGGTTATGAATTAGAATTTTTTCCTGAACCTGAGACAGAAGAAGAAGAAATCTCTGTAAAAAGAATTACATATTCTAAAAGTAGAAGTGGTAATCCTAGAACTGCCAAAACATATTTAAAGTCTGAAAAACAAAATGCTGATGGAAGTTATGATATATACGCTGACGATGATGAACAAACAAATATTGGTGAGATGGATGATGAAGGAGATATTAGATTTGATTATCAAGGCTATGATAGTGAAGATGATAAACTTCATTCAAATTATCCATATGAAATACTTACTACTTATCAAGTAGACAAAAAAGTACTTGAACAAAATGAACTTTTGCAAAAAGAAAGTAAAAAACTAAATGATGACAATTTGGGAGTAAATAGTATGGGTGGTTTTTGGGAAGTAGGATGGTCAGATACATGGGATAAACCGTATTATTTCAATACTACTATTGTTGATGATGAAGGTGATAATGCAGTTGAAAAACATTACCATGAATTACAATTTTATAAAGATGGTGTAAAAGATATTAATCGTTTTTTAACACAAAAAATGATTGAAGCAGGATGGGTTGCCAGATATTCAACTAGCAAAATGGCTACTTATTATGCAAATACACAAACTGGTGCATCACAATATTATTTACCTTCTGTAACAAGCGGTGGTAAAAAAAGTAAAAGAAAGACAAGAAAAAATAGGAAATAATTGTAAAATTGAATTAATTTATTTAAAATTCAATTTCTATAAATTAATTTAAAATCAGACATGAGACAATGCTGGTATTGTGATAGTATGACACATACATCATTGAACTGTAAAAAAATATATAATGGTGCAAAAGAAGTATTGGGTTCTTATTTAAAGAATGGTATTGTTTCGGATAAAGTAAAAAAAAAATGGAAAACTCATGTTCATAATAAAAAACAATTAAGAGCGTTTATTATGAACTACAAATACATATTATATAATATTATTGATGAAAATGGCAAATTATATAATTTAGATAGAGACCATTCTCAATATTATGAATTATATAATTTTATAAAAAATACTTGTCGCTATGATTGTTATAATTTAATAAAAAATAAATCTTTAACATCATTATATGATATTACAAACAACATATTTAATAATATAGTCTTCTACGTTATAAATAAAGTTAACATTAAAATTGAATGTCCTATATGTTATGATGAATATTCATGTGAAGAAATTAAAATAACTTCATGTAACCATATATTTTGTAAACATTGCATAAATACGCATGTAAAAAATTCTTATAATTGTCCTATGTGTAGAAAAAGGTTTCTTTTTGATGAAATTTTATATTTAAATTTAAACAATTGCATTGCCGTGTAATTATAAATAAAAATAATATAAAGAATTAAGACAATATTATTATGTAAACGTGCAATGTAGACTACATTGGCACATGTAGTTTTATATAATTACGTAAAATTGATTGGTAACATATGACATAATGACAGACAAAAACAGACGGATGTGAGAGTAAAAAGGTAAGTAAAATCGCACGGTTTCCCGAGCGGTCAAAGGGGACAGACTTAAGATCTGTTGCGTTAGCTTCGTGGGTTCGAATCCCACATCGTGCACCAAAGCTTCCTTAGCTCAGTTGGTTAGAGCGTTGTTCTTATACAGCAGAAATAAATGTTCTATTTAGCAAAGCAAAGGTCGAGGGTTCGAGCCCCTCAGGAAGCACTTCACCCGGTTAGCTCAGTCGGTAGAGCGCACGCCTTTTAAGCGTGTGGTCGTGGGTTCAAGCCCCACATCGGGTGTTATCGACCTTAATATGTCGTAAAACTGTTAACTTTACCCGGTTAGCTCAGTCGGTAGAGCGCACGCCTTTTAAGCGTGTGGTCGAGGGTTCGAGCCCCTCATCGGGTGGGGGATGGGGCGGTCCCTTGGCTTTAAGCCAGAAGTCCCAAGAGGAAATGGAGGGTTCAAAAATCTAATTCTTTAGATTAAGGGAACCCACGGTTTTAAGCGAAGGTTGGGGGCTTAATTCTGACTGAAATGTCATAAAAATATTGCATCGTTGTCCGAGTGGTCTAAGGAGCCAGACTTAAGACCTGGTAGCGTGAGCTGCGTGGGTTCGAACCCCACACGATGCACCAAGTATCTGTAGCTCAGTTGGTTAGAGCATCGGTCTTATGAGCCGAAGGTCCACGGTTCGAGCCCGTGCTGATACATCGAGGTCCCTAAACATTACAGGGTGAGAGAAATGTGTGCTTCTACTTGGCACAAATGAAAAGGTAAAGTAGTGTTGCTGCGTATTCTGTTAAGGTAAAACAGATAATACAGGAACATAGCGTATCATATGAGAACCTATGTGTTTGAAAAAAAATTATACACTGATCATGTTAATTGGATGGAAAACTATTAGGAAACCGTGTAACGCAAGCCATTGTCAGTGTTTCAGGTCTTCTTCACTGATTTAAATTTTAATTAATGGGATTGATGTAGTTTGAAATTTTAATTAATGGAAAACACTTCAATCGCCAAATATAGAACTTTGGAGGGAAGTTTGGAAAAAGAAGATAAAGGGGACGCCCTTTTTTTTTGTATATTCATCCCAATAAACGACATAAATTTACACAATTATATAAAATTGAATAAATAATGTCTTTTTTCGCCTCTCATAAAAAAATATAAAATGATTTCCAATGGCGCAAATGAAGTAGCACATGTGTTGTTATATGTCTTCTCTGGAGGAGACCCTACACCTCAATGGAAAAAACTGCCTCGTCCAGTGAAACACCAACTGATGAAGGAACTAGGAGAAAAGAATTACAACAACATTCATGACCCTAGATTGTATCAGGATTTGGAATGTTTGTGGAACGCAAGAAGGAAGTTGAAAGAACAGGAGATTGTAGATCGTTCGACATTGGCAACGAAAGTGGAGTGTGCCGTATGTTTGGAAACATATGATGGAAGCAATGACAAGGTAACAACACTAATGTGTGGGCATAAGTTTTGTTCAAAGTGTATATTTCAACACATTTATCGTCTTGGAGAAAATGCGGCTTGTCCTTTATGTCGTCGTAATGTATTTCAATTGGATACACCACCTACTACCTCGTCCATGAGACTACCTACAATTTCAGAGTTGGTATTAGATAGATTGAGGAAAAAACGTCAGCTTGAGAGAATGAGGAAACGTCAACGAAAAAGGGAAATTAAAAAGTAGAAAATAGAAATTAGTTATTAAAAAATAATATAAAGACTACATGTTATATTTTTTGGTGTGATGAGACATAAATAAAGTTCGCCTCCACGTGGTGTGTCTTGGGTAATTCTAAATGAACTTTAAATGGGTGTAGGCTTTAAAAAGAGGGTAGGCGTTGAATTGGGGGTAGGCTTTAAATGGAAAGAGAAGATGCCATAAAGAATTCTCATAGAGGGAAACATCATTTTTTTTATATAATATTATTTTTATAATATTAAAATTATATTCCGATGATTTTTATGAGGAACATGGATGTTTCATTAAGTGTTAATGGGGGTGGGGATTAACACAATAGTCCTTTGCGTGTCATAAAAGGACTAATATGGCAATGGAGAGACAGAACCCCACATAAAAAAAACGGTGTCTCACAGTGTTAAGCGTGATTAATGTGGGGAGTAACTAATTTGGGTGGAAAAATCCAATTGAAGAGCATATCTGTAGTTAGGGGGGCTTAATACCGACCTGAGTAAGTCGTAAAAAGACTAATTCCTTCATAGCTCAGTTGGTTAGAGCATCCGACTGTTAATCGGGAGGTCAGAGGTTCGAAACCTCTTGAAGGAGAATGCTCTCATGGTCTAATGGTTATGACTGGGGTCTTTGAAACCTCCAATCTGGGTTCGATTCCCAGTGAGAGCTAATAAGCATCGATGGCCGAGTGGTCTAAGGCGGAAGACTTAAGATCTTTTCTCTTCGGAGGCGAGGGTTCGAACCCCTCTCGATGCATATCCCATATAGTGTAATGGTTAACATATGGCCCTTTCAAGGCCGAGCTCCGGGTTCAATTCCCGGTATGGGAATTTTTTATATGTTTAGTATATAATGAAAAAAAGTAGAAAAAATATACGTAAAACTAATAGACGTGGTGGCACAAAGAGAGGCAATTTAAGGAAAAGTGTTAGAAAATTAACACCCGCACCAAGAAGGACAACATTATCTCGTTCACCTTCACGTTCACCTTCACCATCACCATCACCATCACCATCACCCAAGAGAGGTACCAAGAGAGGTAATTTAAGGAAAAGTGTTAGAAAATTAACACCCGCACCAAGAAGGACAACAATATCTCGTTCACCTTCACCTAAGTAAATTTTATAAAAATATATAAAATTGATATAAAAAGAAATATTATTATAATGATAAATAATTATAATAATGTTTGGCTTAAACAACTTATACAACACGTTAATTTTTGAATACAATGAATTGTATAATAGAATAATAAAATCTACAACAAAACAAAATATTTATAGAGCTGATGTTGATTATATTAAAATGGAAGAAGGTAAATTAAAAACGATTTATATAAAAATAAATGAAAAAAACAACCCGTATATTAATGTAGAAAATTGTGTTTAGAATAATAAAAAAAATGCGCTATTATTTATAGCAATTTTTTTATTTGTTTTTCAAATAACATAAATGGTATAAATGCTATTGTTAAAAAACACCATATTGCTCCCTTCTCTCCTTGATATTCTTTTACTGTTCCTGGAATTCCTTGTATATCATTTAAATAATTATATAAAGCAAATATAAAAAAAACTGTTATTGCGAAAAATAATCCCAATGGATAAGCTTTTGTAAATAATACTGGAACAAAAAATAAAAATATCCAATAATGCCATATTCTTATTGGTTCCCAGTCCTTATCTGTTTTAAATTGATATGCTATATGATATCTACCCATATATGCTCCTGTTTCTTTTGCACAAAAATCATCATCGGGATTATCTTTTATACATTGAGGGTCGTTTTCTATATTTAATTCATGTAACGTAGTTGTCATTAATATACCAAAAATAAATGCAATAATAAAAATTATATTCCAATTAAATAATTTTGGATTTGGGTCAAAATGTGAAAAAAATATACCTAATACTAGTGGTTGAAAACAAATATGCACATATGATAGTGTTGCATATAAACGTTTCATATCTTTATCATTTTTATAATGATATTTATACAATAAACCTTGTAATAATTCTTTTATTGCAAAATATATTCCTATAAAACCTATTTTTGGAGTTGATATTTTATATAATCCGGCTGAAGCTAATAAAAAAGCATTTAAATAGGATTGATTTTCTGAAAAACACATATTATTTATCTATAATATATGTTTATATAATATCATTTATTTCGGTTACACTTATTGGGTCTGGTTTAAAATTTAAAAAATCTTCGGTTAATCTATCTTCATAACAATCAAAACAACAAGAAAAAATATCAAAATAATATACTGTCCGATTTAATCTTCTTCTACAATAAACACATCTCATTTTAATATACTGTTCTAAAATTTCTAAATCCTTCTGTTTCTTTTCCTTTTTCTTGTAATTCATTTAAATTTATTACTCTATCCATATATGGTAATATTTCTTGGTCATGTGTAATTACTATAACTGTTTTTGTTTTACATTCATTTACTATTAATTTCATAACTTTTGTTCTTGTATTTTTATCTAAACCTGCCAATGGCTCATCAAATATAATTACACCACATTCTTTTCCTATACCTCTTATAATTGTTGTTACTTTTTGCATACCAAGTGATAAATTTCCACCATTTATACCAACATTTGTATTATATTCATCAGATAGTTCAGAGAATATTTCATGTAATTTATATTTTTTTAATATTCTAACTATTTCTTCTTCTGATTTATCATTTCCATATTTTAAATTAAACATTAATGTATCATCAAATAAATTAGTTTTTTGATTTACATAATTTACATATTTTCTTAAAGATGTTTTTGATAATCCAGATATTTTTTGATTATCTATTTCTATATGCCCTTCTTTAGGTTCATGTAATTTAATTAGCATTTTTACTAATGTTGTTTTACCTGAACCTGATCTTCCTACTATTCCTAACTTTTCATTCTTTTTTATATCCAAATTGAAATCTTTAAATAACCATTCATCTTGTGTATCATCATATTTATATGAAACATTCTTAAAATTTATGTTATTTTCAGTAAATACACCATCTTTTTTATCTTTTTCTATCGCATTAAAAATATTTTCAAGCTCTTTCTTTGAAGCCAATACAATGCCCATTTTATATATTATTTGATGAACTAGCCCATAATTTAAATCCATTACATAAGATAAATAATTTCCTAATAATAATACTACTGATATTACACCACTTGTGGATATTTTTTTCTTTTGTAAACCAGTATATAAATAATATAATGAGAATGCATATGCTAATACTGTTAATAATTGTGTAGATAATATTGCTCTATTTTCTGTATTCATAATTTCTGTTGTTAAATTTTGATTTTTTTTCTCTAGATTTACATTTGCATTTACTGTTTTATCAGTTTCATTGTTTATAAATACATTCATTAAATTATTAAAATTATTTGTTAAATTCTCACTTATATGTTCTAAGAAAAATGTCTCTTTTTTCATTACTAAATCTGTCAGTGTGCTACCATAAAAATACATTATTATTATACTAAAAAATACTTGTATTAACATTATGCCTCCTACTGTAGGAGATAAATATAATAAATATAATATTATCATACCTGCTACTATGCATTCTGGAAATACTTTACTAAATGCATATTGAAATGCATCTCTTAAATTTCTACTTAATTCCATTATTCTTGCAATATATTCTCCCGCTTTTATATCTTTAAAATCACCAGTATCATGTAAATTTACTGTTCCTTCAAAAAATAATGCTCTTACATATTGTAAATATTTCGGTGTTATTTCAGCCTCTATCTCTCCTTTTATATAATCTACTGCAATTACTGTTAACCATGTTAATGAAACTAAAATCATTAAACCAGGTGTATTCCATTTTAAAATATTATCTTTTATATTTGTAAAACTACCTGTAGTTGCTCCTTTTGATTTTAATGAATCAAATAATTGTCCTAATAAATACGGTATACCTAAACCCTCTACCGGAAATACAAATATTATTACTAAAATATAAATAAAAAAAGTAAAACCATTTTCATAAAGAAAATCATAATATAATTTTTGCCAAAATACACTTTTGTTTTTTATTTCTTTGTCTGTTCCATTTTTTTCCATTTTTTCATATTTTTTATCATCTTTGGCCATTTTATATAATTATATAATATTTTTTATAATGCAAAATATTATATAATTCTATAAATCGGGACATACATATTTACCGGTTTTGTATCGTTTATGTCCCATGCTATTATTTTCTCTTCCGTTATATTCTCTATCGTATGTATCATTCCAACCGTGATATTTACCTGTTGTGAATTTACAATATTCATCAACAAGACGAATAACAGGCTTAGAATTACGTTTCGGTCTATCATTTTCTGGCATATTTCTAATTATTGTCTTTTTGTTCCATATTAAATCAATTTTATGCCACCTTATAATTTTTAAAAAATGTAGTCATGTTACTGGGATACATATAACATCCATCATATTGATACAACCACCAATTATCTCTAGGATCTGTAACTTCTTCTAGTGTAGGTATTTCTAATGCTGATGTATTCCAAAATCTAAAACATTTTTTTTCTGGCAATGGGTAATCCATACTAAAAGGTAATCCTAGCTTTACTCTATTCATCTCTTCCTGTTCTGTCATGTAAGATAACATCTCATCTATATGCCAATATTCATCTAGTTCTTTATTTAATTTCTCTATTTGCTTGATAACGTTGTTCATGTTTAATATATATGTATCATCATATTCATGTATCGTTTCTACTATTTCTATCGGCAATATTTTAGTCAATAATTTAAAAGACATTTTTATTTAAAAAAAATAAGAAAATAATATTAAATCAATTTTATAATTTTATTACACCGTTGAACAAAGTATCCTTCTTATGATGGCTCTATTACTTCTATATTTTCTTCTTCTTTTTCTTTTTCTTCTTCTTTTTTTTCCTCTTTTTTATCTTGGTCTAGTAAATTATTCGCTGTTACATATTTATCATACATTACATGTGTTTCTTTATCTATATTGTCTCTTGTTTCTTGTCTTTTTTTTAATAATTCATCCATATTTTTTATAGTGCCCTCATCATTGTCTTTCTCTTTAAAATCTATATCATCAGGTGTCTTTTTATTTATTAAATCATTAAATTCTTCCTGTTTTTTTATTAAATCTGTATTTAATGCATCTTTTTTATTGTCCATCATTAATAAATCATTTGAATTATAGATATTGGTTTTTATTTCTTGTTCTTTTTCTTTTTCTTGTTGTTTTAATATTTCTTCCTCTTGTTTCTTTTTAATATCATTCATAAATAATAAATCTTTCTTAATATGTTCTATAAATTCTTTATTTATTTTTAATAAATCTTTCATATCTATTTTTTCTTTCTCATATTTATCATAATAAACACTCATTGTTTGTCTAAACCAATTTATTTTGAATTCTAAATCCATATTTAATATGTTCTCATTCTTATTAAATACTCTCCATAGTATTTCTTGATTTTTTTTTGATATAAATAATGTCATTGAGTTATTTATATCTTATTATTTAAATTTTTTTATATCTTATTATTTAAATTTTTTTATATCTTTTTGTTTTATTTCTTCTTCTATTTTTTTTTTTTGAATTTCTTTTTTTATTTTTTGTACGTCTTAATCTACCACCTTTTGTTTTTGTCATTTTATCTACACCTTCAATACCAGTTTGAAGTTTAGTATTTGGATGAAGGAATATATCTTTTGATACATATTGAAAATATCTATTTGGATTTTTTTTCTCAGTGTTCAATGTTGACTCTATATTACCGTCATTCGGGTCTACATTTGTTATATAATCAGGTTGTGCATCATTCCATGTATATAATTTTAATTGTCTCATATTCTCATCTACTCTCGCATAAGGATTATCTCTACCAAATATTTCATAATTTACTTTCGATATATAATTCTGTTTTCTTGATGTCTCCCATGGCCATGGATAATCAGCATATGGTTTGGGATGTACATATATTCTTACACCTCTTAAATCATTTTTCATTAAATTTAATAAATCACCTTTATCTAATTTTTTATTGTTTTTTAATTCTTTTATCTTGTCTTCAATGCCAGATGTATCCATGCCTTTTTCATTTGCTTCTGATAACATTTTATTAAATTTATCTAATTCTTTATTAATTGCATCGTCTTTATCTTTATTAACATTATTATTTATTTTTTGCAGTGATACATTCGGTATTTCTACACTATCATAATTTTCATTTAACTGATTATCATTTTTCATAGATTTATTTAATTCTTCTTTATTAATATTAGTTTTTTCACCTCCTTTTTTATGTTTCATAAAAATATTATACTTATTATAATATTTTCTTAGATTTTTATTCATTGTAATAACTATTTCTACGATTAAATACAAATTTATCAGGAATTCTTTTTTTTGTAAAATGATTTACTAACTTATCTGTAATTACTTTTTTCCCCTCTATTTTTTCGGTTAACATTGTTATTATAAAATATAACGAATACATACCACATTCTGTATTTGTCTCTTGATGTGCATATGTGTTATATATGTCTTTAAATTTTATATTCTCTTTTTCACCTTGTTTTTTTAATTTTTCTATTAATTCAAATATTTCTGGTGGACATACATCACCATTACTATCAAAATATAATATTAAACTATTTTTTATATCTATAAATAATGATACCCAATGTGTTCCTGCTTCACCTTGTTTTGCTAAATTAAAAATTACACCAATTTTATTTTTCTTGTTTTTTATTAAATCCTTTAAATTTATTTTACATAAATCTTCCCATACACATGTATTTTTATTTCTTATATCAGGACTATCAAAATTTATCGGCGTTGGACCAAGAAATTTAAAATTCTTATATTTATATTCATATTGTTCTAATACATCTAATATATCATAATTTGATAGCCATTCATCTGGATTGTTTTTCCATTCTTTCGGTTGTTCCGGTGCATATAATAATTTTTTAATACTTTCTTTTGTTCCTTCATTTTTTATCTCATTTAACCAACATATTTCACTATTGCAATTAGGTTTCTTTTCTTTTAACGCCTGCCATATTTTAGATAATTTCCTATATTTTATTGGTTTATCTTTATTATTTTTATTATATGATGATTTTAATTTTAATATTATTTCTTTTGATAAACATGAGCCTTCTTTAATTTTTATATCTTCACCATAAGGACTACAATTCTTTTTTTTT
>Ga0315320_10000952_pt1 | contig 23715 bp, 20 predicted proteins | sample M140m21515metaG_FD_203458 | JGI IMG/M metagenome (GOLD analysis project Ga0315320, IMG submission 203458) | Ammonia-oxidizing marine archaeal communities from Monterey Bay, California, United States - M1 40m 21515 | ecosystem: Environmental > Aquatic > Marine > Coastal | place: USA: California... | reverse complement strand
CAAACATCCACGGAGAAGTAGAGCACCGGGGTCGGCGACCAAATCGTCAAAAATCGGTAGGAGGAGAGGTTCTGCCAGAATCGACGGAGGAACTCACACGTGTGATCGGAATGCGAAAAGACATTCGTAATGCTGTGGAGGGTGAAGACTATGAGAGGGCTGGAAAGCTGCGGGATAAAATTCAGAAGATTCTTTACAAGTGGCATGCCGAAAATTCAAAAAACTGATTTTTCCATTTTTCACAGATAACGTCACGTGCTAAGCACGCATTCCGGCTACGTTTAAATTTTGAAAAAGGAATACTGTTAGAGTAAGCATATGAAATTTGAAGTTTTAAAAACATCTGTCGGTGAATGGCTCAAGGGCACTGGTCCAGAGTCAGATATCGTTATGAGTAGTCGGGTTCGACTTGCACGGAATCTTGCGCACTATCCCTTTGTCAGTCGGGCCTCAGAGACAGAGCGGAGTGAAATTGAGGATTTTCTTCACTCGCATCTTACGAAAACATCTGTCGGTTCACGTCTGGAATATACAAATTTGGGCGGTCTCGAAGATCTTGATCGTCAATTTCTTGTCGAGCGGCAGTTGATAAGTAGGGAGCATGCAGATGCCACAGGCGCTCGTGGGGTGGCAATTGATCCTGCGGAACAGATCAGTCTTATGATCAATGAGGAAGATCATCTTCGAATTCAGTGCATACATAGTGGCTTAGATCTCGAGGCAGTCTGGGAACAGATACGTGGTGTTGACGAAGAAATTGAAGCCGTCGTCCCATACGCTTTTCATCAGCGGTGGGGATATCTCACGGCATGCCCAACAAATGTGGGTACCGGGATACGAGTGAGCGTAATGCTGCATCTACCTGCGCTCGTAATCACTCGGCAGATTGACAAGGTTTTTCGAAGTCTGCACAAAATTTCATTGGCTGTTCGAGGCCTGTACGGAGAGGGCTCACAGGCCTTCGGAGACTTTTATCAAATCTCAAACCAGATAACACTTGGCCGTACAGAGGGTGAACTGATTGCCCAAGTCGCAGACGTTGTGCCGGTGCTAATTGATTATGAACGTCGCGCTCGGGAATTCCTCTTACAGGAAACAGAGCAGAATGTTCACGACCAGGTCAGCCGTGCCTTTGGGATTTTAAGAACAGCTCAGACCATTAGCGCCGAAGAAACAATGCAGCTTCTTTCGCGGGTGCGCATGGGAGTGCTGCTAGGACTGGTGGATGATCTTCATGTATCTGACGTCAATAAGTTGCTTGTTCGCACCCAGCCAGCACACCTTCAAAAGATGAGAGGTGTTGATCTCGATACAAAAGATCGCAATATCGAGCGCGCACGATTTCTTCGTTCGTATTTTGAATCGGGTTCACCAGACGACAATTAGATATTCGTAAAGCACAACGAGAGCTTGTATCATTTCTTGAATATCTGCGGCAATTCAGGAAAACGATGGATGTTAGGTGTCAGCAAGTTTTGCCCGAAGTGCGTCGACCACTTCAGGAGGTACAAATTTGCCCAACGCAATGTCGTTTGCGAGGGGAGTAATCTGCTTCAGTAGCGACGAAGAAATATGAGAATATTGGGCGTCGGCCATCAGGAAGACAGTCTCGATTCCAGGGTCGAGCATTCGGTTCGCCAAGGTCATCGTGAATTCTGCCTCAATGTCGGTCAGTGATCGAACGCCGCGAAGGACAACCTGTGCTTTCTGTTCACGAACGAATGTCACGGATAGCCCGTTGAAGCGTCGGACAGTTACATTGTCCAGATAAGCGACTGCTGCTTCTACGAGTTTGACCCGCTCTTCCTGATCAAAAAGAGGCTGTTTATCGGGGTTTATACCTACTCCGACGACAATATGGTCAAATATACGGCTTGCTCGCTCGATCACATCTAGGTGACCAAGTGTGATTGGATCAAAAGACCCTGTGTAAACGGCGACTTGACCATCATGAGGTGGCACGAAAAATTACTCCAAACAATGATTCGTGATGGACGATAAAGATTCTGTTGGCTCCCTGTGAGTCAACAAGTATGGTATCTCAAAGGGAGATCTCAAGTGGAGAGATCTCCAACACTTATTTTTTCTAAATTATATGGAGGGTCTCACGGCGTGTCGAAGTCCGTTCCGTTTGTCGGCATGGTGGTTTCTGGGATCGTAGGCATCCTTTTTTTGGCTGATTTAGCGGTCGCAATCCCATTTAGTCGGGTGAGCGTGCTTGCCGATGTTGGATTTATCTTAAGTAGTGGAATTCTGGCCTATTTGAGTTGGTCGACTTTGATGAGCAGAAAAGAAGAATAAATAGCCAGAGTAACTGCGAGCCGTTGTTTTAGGCTGCTTTGAGTATAGAAGTAGGAACTTCTCTAGGATTATTGCTCGAAATAAATTCAGGAAGTTGGTCTAAGCTAATGACCGTTACTGCCTTCTTGGAAACGAGTTTGTGTATCCGTCGCGTTGCCCTGCTGAATTTTTTATGGTCATAGGTGCCTTTTAGGGATGCAGCATCCCAAATTCGAAGAGTTCCCGGTCGTTCTCGCTTGCGTGCCATGGATATAAAAAAATTCTGGATTCGTTCTTTCTGTTTTGGAGTGTTCCGTGATACCTCCCACAGTCCCCATTGAACGTTACGGCAAGGCCACCCTAAAGGGGTTGGTCGTCGGGGAGATGATGTTGTGCTGTATGACTGTGTAAGGATGACTGAGATGCCCTCTTCGACAAGCAGGTCGTGGTAATGGACCCGCCCGGCCTTTGGCGCGACTATCGTTTTGAGGTTCGGGAAGCTGCGTCGTGCCGAATGGAGCTGCATACGAAACCGATGTTTCGAAGCGATATCTTTGAGATGCATCTCTAAACAAACAGTCTCGATAGCATGGGGCATGTTTTCGAGTGTGTCCAATGTGCCGTACCAGGATATTGGGAGCTCGCTGGTCTTCTGAACATCGAAGACGGTCTCTATTTGTCTGTTATCGATAGGTACTGGTGCACAAACGATGTGTGTATCGGACAAACTCTGGTACTGCACACTAAACCTCCGTGGCGACTACGCTCGGCTTAAGCCATAATTCTCTGACAAGTCCTGGGAACAAGCCTTATTTTTCATGTGCACAAGCACATCCTACCTTGACGGTATCGACGCAGATGCAAAATCGCTTCAGCGATTCCCACCTTTTCGGCTTATTCAGTCGGCACTGTTTTCCCTGCCGGAATTTCTTTACATGCCGAGGCTTCAGCGTGGTTCTGTTGCCAAGACTCTATTGAATCCAAAAGTGACTTCATAGAGGCCTCAGTTGCTTCAACTGTCGCTGGATAGCCGAGTTCAGTGAGTTTCGAGGATGTGATTGGTGAGATGCTCGCGATTTTCCATGTGAGGAGATGATCCCCAAAGACATTCACAGCTGTTTCTGCGATAAATGAACTTGTTAGTAGAATCCAGCTAACGGGGAATTGTTCTATCATTCGAAGTGCTGTTTGTCGGTCTGATGAAGTGGGTTGACTCGAGTAAGCGGCTACCTGCCTGACTTCATGGCCAGCGGCTTCGAGTTCTTTGTGTAAAACGTCGCGACCTCGTTCGGCTTGAATAAGAAGAAATCGTTGCCTCTTCCCTACTTGATTAAGAGCGTGTACGAATCCTTCAGAAAGAAACCTGTCGGGGACCAAGTCACAAACAAAGCCCTGCTCTTCAAGTGCTTTTTTTGTTGCAGGTCCGATGGCGGCAAGTTGCGCACTCCCCAGTGCACGTGGATCAAGTTCCTGTAGTCGCATCTGTCTGCAGAAGTGGTCAACGCCATTGACGCTCGTAAAGACAATCCAGTCAAAAGACCATGCGTCATCGACGGCAGTTTGTAATTCCCTTGGGTCACTGGCTGGTACGATATCAACTAAGGGTAAGTGCATTGCCTCACCTCCTCGCTGTGCAATGTCAGCAATAACCGGACCAGCCTGGCCTGCTGGACGGGTGACTAGAAGTCGGCATCCGTGCAGCGGCGATGCATGTTTCTTTTGTTTCGGGCTGCTCATCGGTGTTTCACCAATCAAGGCAACAGCTGGTGAAGGGATTTTCGATATATCAATGTCCAAAGCGCATGAGCCAAGAGTTGTCTGGATGATTCGCTGGTCAGGCCAACTGCAGCGACTTACAAGTGTTACCGGTGTATCTGGTGATCTTCCTGCTTTGAGGATTGCGTTTGACCAGTGTTGAGCCTGTTCAACACCCATGTAGATCACGATTGTTCCTTCTTGGATTGAAAGATTTTCGTAATCAAGTGTTTCTTTTTTGTCCTTGGCTTCGTGGCCCGTGACGATAGTGAGACTAGATGAGACGCTGCGTGACGTAAGCGGAGTAGCTGCTGCTGCTGCTGCTGCGGTTGCCGATGTAATGCCAGGAATAATCTCAAACGAAATAGAGTGTTCGATAAGCGGCTCTATTTCTTCACGGAGTCTTGCGAAGATAGTAGGGTCACCTCCTTTCAAGCGGACGACGGTGTGACCGTTCGCGGCGCATCCTGCCAGGTAGGTTCCGAGCGTAAGGCCAGTATCATTTCCCGAGGAGCGTTCCAGGATTTCAGACAGTAATATTTTCTGTGCCCTGGGTTGAATAATGTTAAGAACCGCGGGCGATACAAGTTGATCATGGACAACAATATCGGCTTGCTCAAGTGCTCGGATTGCTCGAACAGTCAAAAGGTCTGGCTGTCCTGGCCCTGCACCAACAAAGAGAACATGCCCTCCGCGCTGAGCATAGTCGGCCGCGCTCACAAGAGGCGAGTTGTTATTGTTGTCGGATGGATCAACAGGACTTTTCATCTGATACCTAAGATTTCTTCTCTCCAGCATAACGAAGCAATTCGATTGAGTGTACGAATTAAGACAAATATGTGCTCAGAGGAGTTGTTGTCAGGTGCCTTTTGACAAGGTCATTGAGAAAGGAACCATTGCTGTCTCGTCCAAAAAGTGAGATTCTTTTTTTCGAGGGTAACGAGTAAGTTTTGTTAGGATTTCGGGGTCTGGTAGTACGATCATATCTTTTGTTCAATTTGTAGGAAGCATGTCAGAAAAACAGGAAGAAAAGAGAGTGGTTGGAACTCAAGGTAATACTGGGAGTATATCGCCGCCATCACCTGCTGAGCGTAGTCGACTCACAAAATGCTTTACAACGGGATCAGACAACCTGAGAAAAGGAAATTATGACTACGCAGTTGAGTTATTTGGGAGTTGCGTAGCAGGCGATCCGGCAAGTGCAATTTATCTGCAGGGTTTTTTAGAAGCCCTGTCTAAGAAGTTCGGTGGAAAAAAGAAGAGTGGTCTCGCTTCTCTGCTTTCTGCCGGAAGTCGAGGGAGTCTTAAGCGTTTGGTCGCGGGCGGAAAGACGCGAGAAGCAATAAAGGCAGGCCTCGATGTGCTTAAGAAAGATCCTTTTGACATAGCATGTATTCTGAGCATGGCTGATGCGTGTGGTGATGCTCATTGTCTCGATACGCAGGGATTGTTTCTGCGAAGAGCACTCGATGTTGCACCCAAAGACATTGCGGTGAACAAGCACTGTGCAAGCTATAAGGAACGATTAGGTGAGTATGATCAAGCAATATCCTGCTGGCAGCGACTTGCTGGTACAAAAAGTGTCCGAGAAGAGGCCGAACGTGAGATCGCACGTTTAAGTGTTGAGAAGACTCGACAAAAGCTTGAAAGTCGTGGAGCTAGCCCAAAAGAGTCCAGCGACGTGTCACCTGTGGAGCAACTCCGACAGAAACTGACTGCATCACCAACTGATTTTGAAACGGCGTTTGAGCTCGCAGATTTGCTGGAACGAGAAGCTGCAGTTGAAGATGCAGAAAAAGTGCTTGTTGATGCATTGGCAGCATCTGGCAACGACCTGAAAGTACGAGAACATCTTGAAGACAGGCAGATTCGTTGGGCAAAACGTAGGCTTATGCTTGCTGAAAAGCAGTTGCAAACCACTGACAGCGATGATAACAAAGAAACAGTCGCTCGATTAAAAACAGCTCTGCTTAAGCAGGAAATTGATATTTTTGCCGCGCGTGTAGAGAGGTATCCAGATAACGTTGCCTGGAAGTATGAGCTTGCCATACGTCTCAAGACTGCTGATAGCCCGGCAGAGGCAATAAAATTTTTCCAGCAGGTCCAGCTAGACGCGCGTCGTCGTGGGGCTGTAGCCCTTGAGCTAGGAGAATGTTTTCAGAAAATTAAGCAATACCCATTGGCTATGCGAAACTACCAGACGGCGGTGGAGAGTCTGGGAGATCGAGAAGTCGAATTGCGGAAAAGAGCCCTGTATAGAGCAGGTGTTTTGGCTGCTGCTCTGAAAGATAAAGATGGGGCTTTGAAGTTTCTATCGAACCTTGCTGAAATTGATTTTGGGTATCGTGACGTGGCGGAACGGCTTAAAAAACTGAATGCCGGAGACGCCTAAGGCAGTCATGTTTTTCGGTCCACGTATTCTGGAAATGCCAAGATCGAGCATGTTTTGTTGGGGTACTGGCGGAATCGTGTTCTGTCGGGTATTTTAAAGTTTCGGCTTTACAGTGCCTTTCTCGCGGTTTTAATCACGTTCAGGAATGACAGAATGCCTCATTCGGCAAGTGCTAAAAAACGATTACGTCAAAATGTTCGAAGCCGTGATCGAAACAAGGCTATGAAAACGGAAATCAAAACATCGATCCGAAAAGTGCTTGAGGCTCTTTCAGAAAAAGACGTTTCGACAGCGAATGATCTTTTTAAGTTGGTTGCCAAAAAAGCCGATCAGGCAGCGACATCAAAAACGATACATAAAAATAAGGCTGCTCGGATCAAGTCGAGACTTTCTGCCCGCATCGTTAAAACCGCTCAGTCAGCGGCTAGCTAAGAGTGTGCGTCTGAAGTTGTAGCAGATTGATCACTCAGGTCATTGCATCCCATTGAATTGCTTGGCTGTCGAAAATGGGTCCTTCAATGCAGGTTCTTTGGTAATCCCAGTCGCCTTTTTCGTCGAGGACTGGTGCAACGCAGCTAAAGCAGATCCCGATGCCACATGCCATTGGTGTTTCAAGTGATACCTGGCAATTGAGAGAGCGTTTCGCTGCCCACTGTGCAACCGCACCCATCATTCCTTCAGGGCCACAGCATGCAATTGCGGCATGCTTGGATATGACATCTTTTTCAATGTCATCGAGAAGATCAATGACCGTGCCATGATGCCCTTTCGATCCATCAAGTGTTGCGAAATGAGTATCCATTCCGTGGTTGCGAAAGTCTTCGGCATGTCCGAAGAGACTTGCGTGTCCTGCCCCCCAGCAGAACGTAGCTTGACTTGAGGGGGCTGTGGCTAAGAATTCCCGACCCAACATGAGAAGCGCTGTCTGCCCGATACCACCTGCAATGAGTACGAGGTGATCAGTCGGAGGAATTTGAAATCCATTGCCCAGCGGGCCCCAAAGAGAAACACTGTCACCAGGCCGTAACGAGGTCAATGTTGTTGTGAATTTGCCGGCTACCGCATAGACAAAGTCTACAAATCGTGGATTTCCGCAGCCGTTGTCGGGTTCAAGAGGCATCGGTTGCCAGTGGTCTGGTGCTTGATGTTGTTGGAACACATCATATATCGCAAGAGGTCGGGCAAGAAGTGGGTCGTTCCGGCCAGTGAGACGAACCATTGCGAATTGACCGGGACGAGTTGTCGCGGCAAGGTTTGGGCAGTCAACACGAATTCGCCATGTTGCTTCAGCAATTTGTTCGTGAGCAACGATTTCAGACTGTTGGTAATAGGTCTTACACGAGTGATTGGTAGATGACATTGATAAAGTGCGATTGCTAATTGATTCAATAAATCGAATAATTCATCATTCTAACACGCTGGTTCTCTAGCGAGTACGTTTTCTCCACGAGGACGCTTTGCCTGGGCGTTTTGGCCGTCGTTTTCCACTCTGTTCATTCGACCGACGACCACTCTCGCCATTGGAACTGTCACGGTGTGTTCTTGGTCTGCCACCGTACGTCCTTTTGGGTGCATTGGTGCGTGGTGCTCGTGTTCGAAAGTTACCTACTGCGACAGTTGCAGATTTACGTAAACGCTCGACCTCCTCCCACGTCAATTTGCGCCACTGCCCTGGCAGAAGATTTCCAAGAGTCAGGTCACCCACTGCTATGCGCTTAAGTTGCTGTACTTTATGGCCAAGAGATGCAAGCATTCTTCGTATTTCTCGATTACGCCCTTCGTCCAGCACCATCTCCAACACGGTGCTTTGTTTGTGTTGTGAACGGACTGCAACCCTTTTTGCTTGCACAGTCGCTTCTGCAAGACTAATCCCTTGCCGCAGTGATTCAATTGTCTCCGCCGTCGGAATGCCTGCAATTTGAACCAAATATTTTTTTTCAACTCCATATCGTGGATGAGTGAGAAGATTGCCAAGTTCTCCATCATTGGTCACAAGAATTAGGCCTTCACTTGCGCGATCAAGACGACCAATGGGGAACAGTCGTTGATCTGCCGGCACGAGGTCAATTACCCGTGGTCGGCCTGAAGGATCGTAATTCGTTGTCACCACCCCAACAGGTTTATTGAGGAGATAGACGGTACGTCGCGGGTTGGGTAATCGTTCTCCATCAACACGAATCTGCTGTCGGACCGGATCAACCTTACTTCCAAGAGTCGTAATAATCTCGTGATCAACCTCCACACGACCGGAGGTGATGAGTTCTTCACATGAGCGACGGCTGCCAAGACCCGCTGCAGCAAGCACTTTTTGAAGTCGTTCAAGCCCATCGTCATCCATACCGAAACGTGGATTCTTTCCGTATCGTGGGCGACCCGATTCAGGCCGTTGTGGTGCTTTTCGGGCCAGAGGGCTTCGAGAGGTCTGTCTCGCGGCTTTTGACTGGTTTCGGGGTGGTGGAGGCACAGGATGAGTTTCCAGAGGAAGTAGATATCTCTCAAGGATACAGCATTGTGCTACCGAACGGGCGCCCACCAGCGAGATCGTGTGACTTCGGGTACCGGATCCGCAAAATCACGCGGCCGAGTTCCGTCCATCAGTGGCAACCTCAATACAGACGGTGCAATATCGTCTTGCAAATAAGGGTCGAAACGAACCGCTCGCCGTCGCTGTTTGGCGGCCGGGCCGGGTTGGGCCCAGTCGGGCCGGCCGAGTGAGGCACAGCCTGTGCATGCGAAACAGCAAATTACTACCACTGCGCGGGTAACGTGCATGGGTGCTCACTCCAAAAAACTGGTATTACTCGGAACAAGCTGAGAGTCTAGGGAGGCCTCCGGCTTTTCCCAAGGTCGAAAATCAGATGTTTTCAACGTATTTAATCGTTTTTTCTACCGTTTCTCGTGGTGGCGGAACAGTGATTCTTAGAAGGTGAGGATTCTCGTGATCATCTCGCTGGCATGAAAGACTCTGCGGTTGAAGCTCGGCAGGAAAGAGAACGCAGTCACCTTTTTGAAGTGTTGGTAGATTCCAGTCAGGGGGAAGCTTCAACTCACCAGATAACACTGCAATAATTTCGCAACAATTTCCAGCTGTCATCCACGCTGAATTCGGACGCACCTCGTCGAAAAAGAAATAGGAACATTCAACAAGTCGCCGAACAGCCGGGTCAATTGTAGGTTTTTTTGGAGCGAGTGTGACTGGCCCCAAAAACCGAGTCGCCTCAATTCCTTCGTCAAGGTGAAGGGCTCTGGGTATATTGTTTTTATCGACACGGTTCCAATCAAATAGACGGAAGGTGATATCACTCGACTGTTGAATTTCGGCAATGACCAAGCCCGCTCCGATTGCATGAACAGTACCGGCAGGAATGAATATGCAGTCTCCTGCCTTGGGTTCGATGACGTGGAGCACTTCTTCACACGTTCCCGCCGAGATTGCTTTCCGTAGCGAAGGCTCGTCTACGCCATCCCGCAGGCCTGCATAGATTTTGCTCCCTGGTTCTGCTTCGACAACATACCAAGCCTCATTTTTTCCTCGGTCGGGTGGTGTTCTTTGTGAGGCAGCTTCATCGTCCGGGTGAACCTGTACAGAAAGTACTTTGTGCGCGTCGAGAAATTTGAATAAAAGAGGGAACGTGCTTGGTGTTGAGATGCCGGCCAAACCTTGCGGGTCCTCCCGCATTAACTCACCGAGACTTTTTCCAGCAAGCGGACCGTAGCGGACAATGCTCTGGTCGCTTCCGTGATCGACGATCTCCCATGATTCGGCGTAGGGCCCAGGCTGCTCTAATTCACGTCCAAGCAAGCTCTGGAATCGGCGGCCACCCCAGAGATACTGACGATAGAGCGGTTTAAAAATAAGTGGGGTAAACATGAATACTTCCAAAGCGAGTGGTGTATGAGGAGCAGAGCGGATTGCCATTGGGCTCCTTGAAAGAAGCCATTTAGGTCTGACCGTAGCCTTCTAAAATACGGCCTATACCAAAAAGACACACTGAGGTAACCAGCACCATCAGCATCTGCCCAAGGCTAATTGTGTGATTGAGCTCAAGGATAATCGCAAATGCCGGAAGGATTAACCCAAGACGTTGACCAGTTTGTCCGAGAAGTCGCATTACTAAACTGCTTTTTCAACAAGTATTGATGAGGATGTAAGGCATGTGTAAATGCGACTTGGGTGGCTGACTCATGCTAAAAGGTCCGATAGTTTTCAGCGTGGGGTTGTGTCATTGCTTTGTCTGGCAATACTGCAACTTCCATATCGAATGCCCCCATTTTAGCTTAAGGAGTCTCTTATGACGAACCATCGCTCTGGTGCAGTTACTTTCAAAGGCAATCCGTTAACACTTGTTGGTGATGAATTAGTGCCTGGAGCGAAGGCCCCGGATTTTGATCTTCATTGTTATGGTGCAGATGGGATGCAGCAAGTGAAACGAGACGATTTCTCCGGAAAGCCACTTATTGTGAGCGTTGTTCCCTCCCTCGATACACCAGTCTGCCAGGTTCAAACAAAAACTTTCAATACACGAGTTGCCTCTCTGGGGGACACGGTTTCTGCCTTGACGGTGAGCCTTGACTTGCCATTTGCAATGAATCGTTTTTGTGGTGCTGAATCAATCGAATCCATGAAAAATGGAAGCGACTATATGGATCGTAGTTTTGGGAAGGACTGGGGCGTGCTCATCGATGAGCTGAAAATTCTCGCGAGAGCAGTTTTTGTTCTCGATAGCGAAGGCGTTGTTCAGTATGTCCAAGTTGTTCCAGAGGTTGCAGAAGAACCAGATTATGATTCAGCAATAGCAGCCGTTGAGAAGTTGTTGGCGTAAATCTTGGGTTGCTTGATGGCGGGAAGGGATTGCAGGCTCTGAGGTTCTCTTAGTCTTCGAGGCAGCCTCGTATGTCCTGTTTTGCACGAGTGAGCGCCTCGGGTAGCTTTGCCGAGAGCTTACCGCCAGCTTGTGCTAGATCTGGACGTCCGCCACCACGGCCTCCCACGAGAGCGGCAGGTTCGCGTATCCATGTGCCTGCTGAAACTCCCTTGGATTCAACTTCGCGACTAATCCCTGCAACAAGTGTGACTTTTCCATTCTCGGTGCTTCCAAGAAGGACAGCGATAGGGCTCGCCTTTCGACGAAGTTGGTCGATGCATTGACGCATTGCTGCCGCATTACAACCTTTTGCGTCTGCTACAACAATCCGAACGCCTGCGACTTCCTCTGCTGAATTCAGTAATTCATCGATAGAAATGTCAGCTTTATTTGTTGCAGCCTGTCGTTTTAGGGTCTTAAGCTCTTTTGTTAACGAGTTTAGTCGAGTTGGTAGATCAGGTACGGGGACCTTAAGGGCATTTGCTGAGTCTGTAAGAGTGGCTTCTGCCTGCCGGAACCGTTCGAGGGCACGGTTTCCCGTTACTGCAACGACTCGTCGTGTTCCGGCTGAAACACTCTCCTCATGAATGATTTTTACAAGTCCGATTTCACCGGTGTTGCCGACGTGCGTACCCCCGCAGAGTTCCCTACTGATTCCATCAATGGAAACCATTCGGACAACGTCAGGGTATTTTTCACCAAACAGCATCATTGCACCAGCGTGCCGAGCCTCTTCCAACGGCAAGAGGTTTGCTGATACCAGTGCCGCTTTCAGCGTGCCTTCATTCACCATTGCTTCAATATCCCTGAGCGTTTCTTGACCAACGGGTGAAGCATGACTGAAATCGAATCGTAATAAGTCAGCGTCAACTTTTGAGCCTTGCTGTACGGCGTGTGACCCGAGAAAATGCTGTAACGCAGCATGGACAAGGTGTGTTGCCGTATGGGCTCGTCGAATTGCTTTGCGTCGACCTTCGTCTACGTGAGCATGAACCTCTTGTCCAAGTTCGACTGAGCCTTCCCGGAGAACACCGCAGTGGAGAAAGAAATCACCTTCTCTTTGGGTGTTGATTACTTCGAATTTACCATTTGGTCCTTCGATCCATCCAGTGTCACCAACCTGTCCTCCGGATTCGCCATAGAAACAGGTTTTGTCCAGAATGACAGTAATGAGTTGATCTGCGCTGTGCTCAATTGCTGGCGGTACAGCGTCTGCTTCTGTCAGTGATTCGCAGAGACGATTTTGTGCGATAATGCCGACGATGGTGCCGGTTGTTCTGGCAGATTCGTAGCCAACAAAATCCGATCCATGCATTGCTTTCTTTAATGCATCAAGCGGTCCAGAGGTGAATACTTCACCTCGAGTGCCAGCCCCAGATTTCTTTCCGTGTGCTTCCATGGCGTCCCGAAAGCCGTTCCAGTCAAAAGCGCAATTCCTTTCAGCGGCCAGTGTTTCAAGAAGTTCTGGGGGAAAACCATATGTTGTATAGAGTTCAGCGGCATCCTCACCACCGACCAGACCGCCACCCGTTGAACGAATTCCGTCAAAAAGTTTGTTGATGCGCGTGAGGCCACCGCCAATGGTTGCTAGGAAAGACTCTTCTTCTCGTTTTATAACGCTCGTGACATGCTCAACAGTTTCAGCCAACTCCGGATACGAGTGTGTCATTTGCGTTATGACTGCCGGAGGGAGTGTGTAAAGGAATGGATCTCGCATGCCCATTTGCCAGCCATCGAGTACGGCCCTCCGTAAAAGCCGTTTGACGACATACTTTTCTTCATTGTTTCCCGGTAGCACATTCTCATGAATAGCAAATGTGCAGGCTCGAACATGGTCAGTGATTCGGCGTATCCGACGGCCGTTGTCGTCGTCGGCTATGTATTTCTGCTTACAGGTTTCAGCGACAGTTTCAACGATGGGCAAAAGAATATCGATATGGAAGTTGCTGTCGACTCCCTGAAGCATCGCGCATGTGCGCTCCAGCCCCATCCCAGTGTCGATGTTCCGGCTTGGAAGTGGTCGAAGGTTATCGGGTGGATCACCAATTCGGTTATGTTGCGTGAATACTAGATTCCAGATTTCAACTTCGCTGCCGTCTGGCATTCGGTAGAAAACTTCACTACAGGGCCCGCAGACGCCATCAGGGCCCTGGGAAGGAGCACCTGCCGGCCAGAAATTGTCATCTTCACCCATTCGTGTGATGCGGGTTGATGGCACTCCGATCTCGTCAGACCAGATACAATATGCCTCGGCGTCGTCTTCATAGACAGTTATTGAAAGGAGCTCTGGAGCTATGTTCAACCAATCGCGGCTCGTAAGAAATTCCCAGGCCCACAGAATAGCTTCACGTTTAAAGTAGTCGCCAAAGCTAAAGTTTCCTAGCATCTCGAAAAACGTATGGTGTCGTGGTGTTCGCCCAACGTTTTCAATGTCTCCGGTTCTCAGACATTTTTGGCAGGATGTTGCTCGCGTGAAGTCGAGCTTGCATTTCCCCAGGAAATGATCCTTAAATTGATTCATGCCGGCTGGCGTGAATAACACGGAAGGGTCCCACCGTGGAACAAGCACATCGCTTGGCCTACGAATGCAACCTTTTGATTCAAAAAAGGCAAGATACGCTTCTCTGAGATCATCTGCCTTCATCAGTTTCTTAGCTCCGGAACGTGTCGAGATTATCGGGGGTATATCGCACTATACAGGGTCTCGGTGTGTGATACAGACCAGTCGTTTTTGCTCGTATGCTGGCTAGCACCGTGAGCATCCAACGCCGTCTATTCAGCATTTCCCCGAAAAAACCCCTCAGGAGTCAGAGTCTCCTGAGGGGGTGTATGGAAGTAGGCTTCTTAAAGAGGGTATCTATAAGAACGGTTGGAGCAGGGATGGTGTTTCAGGTCACGCCTTCTCCTCCTTTTCAGTCTCCACGAGAGGTTCTCGGCTTGTCACAATTTTCTGCCGAATTTCTTCGGCGACATCTGGATTCTCTTTGAGATAGAGCCGTGCCTTTTCGCGCCCCTGCCCCAAGTGTGAGTCGTTATAGCGAATCCACGTTCCTGATTTTTCAATCAACTTGGCAGCCAGCCCGAGATCAATCAGGTCACCCTCCGTACTGATTCCATCAGCATGCATCATGTCAAACTCTGCAATGCGGAAAGGCGGGGCAACCTTGTTTTTGACAACTTTCACACGGACCCGTTGCCCAACGACTTCTTCACCATCTTTGAGCGCTCCAATTCGACGGACGTCTATTCGGGCCGACGAATAGAACTTCAAGGCTCGTCCGCCGGGCGTTGTTTCTGGGCTACCGAACATGACGCCAATTTTTTCACGGATCTGATTGATAAAGATCACGCAGGTCTTACTTTTGGCTATCGCACCTGTAAGTTTCCTCATCGCTTGGCTCATTAGTCGAGCTTGGAGCCCCACAAAAGAATCACCAATTTCACCATCGAGTTCTTTTTGAGGTACGAGAGCAGCAACAGAATCAATGACAATAACATCAACGGCGTTTGATTTGATAAGCAATTCTGTGATGTTCATTGCTTCTTCACCGCTGGTTGGCTGGCTGACGAGTAGTGTTTCGAGCGTTATGCCAAGTTTCTTTGCCCAGCTTGGATCGAGTGCATGTTCAGCATCAATAAATGCGGCGACCCCGCCGTTGGCTTGAGCTGCTGCCACGGCGTGAAGAGCGAGTGTGGTTTTGCCACTCGACTCGGGACCAAAGACTTCGATAATTCGACCCCGAGGGAATCCATTTCCACCAAGTGCTAGGTCGACGGAGAGGCTTCCGCTTGGAATACCCGGAACAACTACTGTTGAATCTGCGCCCAGCGGCATGATGGAGCCTTGACCAAACTCTTTTTCGATCTGTGCAACTGCTGTCTTCAGTACGGGGTTCTTTTCGATAAATGCATCAGCTGAACTTGCCGCACCTTTCTTTTTCGTTGAGCGGCTACTTGCTTGGGATGCTACGGCCTTCTCTTTCGTTTGCTTCGTCTTGGCCATTCGTGGTGACGCTCCTTCTTTTTGTGATGACGATCCAGATGATATCTTGGGTGATTGTTTTACCGCGCTAATCATTATCGAGTCCTTTCAACGATTCTTTCTGCGCGAATGCCACCATTACGACAGGCATTGAAACAAAAGTGTGACCAATTCTTCGAAAAACGGCTACGCCACACAGGTCAGTTTTGAATCTTTGCAATAGATTAGGTTTGCATTCGCGTGTCTCAACCAAGCGAAGGGCACACACCACATCGCACAATCACCCCCACACGTCGAAGGTGAACATGCGTATAGTATCGACATTTTCCTGCGTTAGCAAGTGGAAAAACCGAGATTTCTACCTTGTTGGTGGTATGGTTCCTGTCACACGGCCATAGAATCGTCAAAAGCTAAGCATTTGTCGGTACTCTTTGAATCGCTGGTCGACCATTGAGCGATCCAGCTTTTCGAGTCGGTCAAGGCTGAAGTCTTCAACGGTAAAGCTGGCAGTAACAGTTCCGTAGGCGAGGGCTTCTTTCAACGCCTGAGGGTCGAAGCGGCCGATTGAGGCAAGGTGCCCCATCATGCCTCCGGCAAAACTGTCACCGGCACCAGTCGGGTCGAGTACTTTTTCGGTCGGAAAGGCTGGCATGACATACATTTCATGCTCACTAAAAAACATGGCGCCATGCTCACCTTTTTTGATGACTACAAATTTTGGCCCCATTGCCCGTATGGTGTGACCCGCTCGGACGAGGTTTTCATCCTCCGCAAGTAGTTTTGCCTCGGCGTCATTAAGAACGAGACCATCAATTTTTTGCAGCAGTTCACCGAGCTCATCTCTTTGTATGTTGATCCATAGATCCATGGTGTCCGCAACAGTCAATTCAGCATTCTTGGCTTGTTCGAGAACGTTGAGCTGGACTGCAGGGGACGCATTTCCAAGAAAAAGAAATCGGCAGTCTTGGTGCGATGCGCCTAATTTTGGCTGGAATTCATCAAGCACATTCAGATGCACTTCAATGGTTTCGCGGTCATTCATGTTTGGAAGGTATCGGCCTCGCCATCGGAATGTCTTGCCACCGGGAATTATTTGAAGCCCCGATGTGTCGATTCCCTTTTGTTGAAGCATCGAAGTATGCTCTGCAGGCCAGTCTTCGCCCACTGCTCCGATCATGCGGACCGGCGAGAAAAAACTTGCTGCATATGAAAAAAATACAGCAGAGCCCCCGAGGACATCGTCTCGCCTGTCTGTTGGGGTTTCGACGCAATCAAAGGCCACACTTCCAACGACAAGCAGCGGCATTCATATCTCCTTCGCAACTGAAAATTTTGGGTCATAAACATAGTTTTCTGAGAAAACCATTCATCTTGAAATCGAACTGTACCCGTTTCCTGCACCGTGCGCCTACCAAAGCCCCTTTATTGACAGAAATCAAGAGCATCGCGGAGTCGATCCAGAGATTTTTCACGACCTAAAATAACGAGGCAGTCATAGAGCCCTGGCCCGACTGTTGTCCCTGTTACCGCCACACGCACCGGGTGGATAAGGTCGCCGACCTTTTTCTCTGCATCTTCAACAACAGACTTGAGGGCAGATTCGAGCGTTTCGGGATGGAATAGCTCAACGGCTTCAATGTGCTCGATGAAACGTTTGAGCAGATCTGCAGTTCCGGGCTTCGCCAATCGTTTAGTGACAGCTGCGGGATCCAACACCAAGTCTTTCACGAGGAAAAAAGTGGCATATGTCAGGATGTCTCCGGCAACCTTGAGACGGTCGCCTGATGCTTCAATGATTTGAGCAACGAGAGCTTTCATTTCATCAGTTATCGGCTCGTCAACGAGGCCGGCCTTCAGCAGAAATGGCATCATAATGTCCAGTTTCTCGGCAGTGGAGAGTTGCTGCATGTAATGATCCTGGACCGTCCACAACTTCTTTGGGTCAAAACTTGCGGGTGAGCGATTCACACGTTCGAGTGAAAAGTGCTCAATAAGTTGACTGCGACTAAAGAACTCGGTGTGATCATCAAGAGACCAACCAAGAAGCGTGAGGTAATTGTCTACGGCCCATGGAAGGTAGCCAACGTCGCGATAGAAATCGACAATAACCGGGTTGAATGTATCAGACTCTGGTTCGAGACCAATTTGGTTTGCGATCTTCATGCCGTGCTCATTGACCTGAGCAAAGTCACGATTTTTGAGATATTTTGCAAGTTTACGCTTGCTGAGCTTTGTTCGACTCCCGGGTTCTGCAACAAGTGGCAGATGAGCAAAAGTTGGCAAGGTGTAGCCGAGGCTCTGGTAGATAAAGGCTTGTCGAGGTGTATTGGAGAGGTGTTCCTCTGCTCGAATGACATGACTAATCTCCATATCATGATCATCAACAACGGTTGCGAGGTGATATAGGCATGACCCATCAGCTCGTTGTATGACGTGGTCCTGTTCCCGTTCCCAGGCAAAGGTTACCTGTCCACGCACTTTGTCATCGATGACGAGATTCCCTTCCCTTGGCATTTTGAGTCGAACGACAGCTCGACGTCCCTCCGCCTCGAACTGAGCAGCGGCTTTTTCATCAAAAGCCGCAAATTTTCGGCTGTAGAGAAACGGACGACCTGCGGCCTGCGCTTCCTTGCGTTCTGCATCAAGTTCCTCTGGGGTTGCAAAGTCTCGATAGGCGAAGCCGGTGTCAAGAAGTCGTTTGGCTGCCGTTGCGTATCGGTCCGCACGTTGCGACTGAAAATATGGCCCATGATCACCTCCAACGCCCGGGCCCTCATCCCAAGTAATCCCAAGCCATTCCAGGCCTTCGAGAATTGGTTCCAAAGCGGTTTCCAGATTACGGATTTCATCGGTGTCATCGATCCGCAAAATGAATTTGCCACCGTGGCGTTGTGCAAACAGCCAATTGAATAATGCGGTACGGACACCGCCGATGTGAAGAAAGCCAGTCGGGCTTGGCGCAAAACGAGTTCGTACTGTCACGGGTTACCTCCGACGTCACTATCGGGAAACGAGGGCGTTTCGTCAAAGGGCCGCTAAGCAGCCCGCCCGTTTCTCGCGAGTTTGCGAAGCCGACGGCGTTCAGACTTTGATAGACGGCGCTGTAGAGGAGCTTCGTCATCACCTGTGTCGAGGTCACTATCGATTGCATCATCGTCACGCACTGGGTTCTGGCCGGTAGTGGCGAAATTTGGAACCTCTTCGAAGTCAATGGCTGTTGTTGCCATCGGCCGTGCATGATCTGTGGAGGATGCCGCAGCCGAGGTGACGGGTCGAGTTTTTCTCTTGGAAGCCGGATTCTTCCTCTGTTTGCAAAGGCCATCTATCTCTCGGAGGCTACTGCGAACGGCCAGGATCATTGCAAACAAGATACAGCCACTACCAGCGAGCCATGTTGCATTTGCGAGAAGAAGAAGGCGAGGATCGTTTACAGAAAACCAGACGCAGGCTGTTGAGGCACACCATAAAAGAAGTCCAGGAGTCAGTGCCATCAAGGAGGCGAGCCGTTCACGAAGCCTGAAGAACGTTGCAAAAACTGTAATGCTGATACAAAAAGAGCCAAGTGAGAACCACCAGCCAAGGCCCTGCGGTCCAAAAGGCGTATTCGTCATCTGAAGCAACGCTGCTGCAAGTGCTGGCCCAATCGGTAGTGTTGTTGCCAATGACGTACTGGTCCAAACGATCGCCAGAGTTCCCCATAGCCGAAAGCCAGGGTTGGATATGTCGCTACGATTTCGATGAAGGGATCGAAGGATCAAGGCTGTTCCGGTCGCAAGCAAAAGAAATGTCTGTGTGAGCCATCCTGCCAGATTGGCTTGTCCCTGTAGCCCAAATCCTCCGCGTAGAATGTCAACACTCAGGCTGTATTCGCCACCATCTGGCACGAATTCATAGCTCGCAAATTCACGGCCCAAGCAAGGAATAAGAGCAAGTAAGAGTGCGCAGAGTTGGATTGCCGCAACGCCGAATAGAGAGACTACTCGAGTCGGGACAAGGGAAGCCAAGTGCCTGTGAAGGGGCGGAAGCGTCTCCGATTTACCGGAACTCGTATTCCCACTCCGCTGATGTGGTGCTGTCTTGACGGCGGAAGTTGGGGCGATCGGTCGCTGTGGCTGGCTGCGACCGAATAGTCGGGTCACGGACGGTCTCCTTACGAAAATAGATTGTGATGCATCATAGTCTCTTTGATTCTCTGTCGGTTTTCTGGGATCGTTTACTGAGATTTCGTGGTTTCAACGCAGGTCTTTGCGTGATCGGCTTTTTCTACCCGATCGTTAGAGTTTCAAAGTGGTGGCCGTTCCGTGAAGCGTTTGCCCGTTCGGAACAACTCAGGTACGCTCTTTCCTGTAAAAGGTCACCTTCGACTGGTTTTTCCACCTATCCACTTGCTTTTCGCGGAGACGTACATTCATGGCTTACACGCTTCCCCCACTCCCCTACTCCTTTGACGCACTCGAGCCTCATATTGATGCTCGCACAATGGAAATTCACCATGACAAACATCATGCTGCGTATGTGGCAAACGTAAATAAAGCTCTTGAAGGGAGTCCATTAGCGGAACTGCCAATAGAAAAACTCATCAGTGACCTGGAACAGGTACCGGAAGCAATTCGTACTGCTGTACGCAATAATGGCGGTGGACATGCAAATCATTCACTTTTCTGGGAATCATTGGGAGGCGGTAAAGGTGGTGAACCGTCGGGAGAACTCGGTCAGGCAATTTCCTCGGTGTTCGGTAGCTTCGCAAATCTCCAAGAGTCGTTTACCAAAGCAGCAATGACACGTTTCGGTAGCGGGTGGGCCTGGTTGTCTGTTGATCCTCAAGGCAAACTCCTTGTAGAGAGCACGGCAAATCAGGACAGTCCGGCCATGCATGGCAATATTCCCCTTGTTGGAGTCGATGTGTGGGAGCATGCCTACTATCTTCTCTATCAGAATCGCCGAGCCGATTATGTGAAGGCGTTCTTTGACGTCGTGGATTGGGATGTGATTGGGAATCGTTTCGTGGCAACTAAGTCGTAGCCCATTCCCCCAGGCCCTCCTGTTTTGAACGAATTGTCTGCTGTATCACGATCTCAACGTGATACAGCAGTTTTTTTTAGCTGATGGTAATTCAGATAAAGGATGACGTTGACAGCTAGCCGATAGAAAACGTATTCCCTGCCTAATCCGATTTTCTAGCCATGCTGTTTGGGAGAAACGTTCATGCATCTGATCACCCGGATCAACCATTGCCGTTGGAGTGCCGTAGTAGGCACAGTTGAGTTGTCGTGCCTACTCGTACTCATTGCCTGCGGCAGTGGTTGTAAGAGTGGGGCATCAATGGGTACCTCGTGGGGATCACTCGGTATGAGTGGGCCTGATCCTGCAACGCTTGCTGAGGCACCAGCGTTTGAGGGAGATACAACAAAGCCATCAGCCACCGCGCAGCCCTATCCAACAACATCGACACCTGATAGCTACGCGTTGCAACCGAGCGATCAGGCTCTTCCTGGCGACCAGGCACTGCCTGCCATGGTTGCTGCAACATCTCCGCCCCCACAGTCTCCTGTGACATATGGGTCAGCGCCTCCGGCTGATCAGCCAACGACACCAGCCCCAAGTTCAGTTGCATCCGCATCACCGCAACCGCAGGTAGGTCCGTATCAAGCGGTACCAGCAGCGGTACCAGTCGCAGCTGGCTCACTAGCAAGTGCCCCTCAGGCATCTGGCAAGACAAGCCGGTTTAGCTCTGCCGCCGCGAGCACATCACCTCCACCGATGGCGGGTAGTGCGGCAAGTGGCCGTTTTTCAAGTTTGGGGGATCAGCGGGTCGCTGGTCTTCAGCCGTCGGCCAGTATGGCTGGGAGCCGATTTAGTAGTCCGCCGGCAGTCGGTTCTCCAGTGAGTCCTGCATTTTCGCAGACCGCTTCCAGCGAACCTTCTTCGGGAAGTAGGTTTTCAGAGATGCCTCCCTCTTCCGTTGGAACACCAGCAGTGTCATTCCCCGAAACCCGCCCAAATGCTCAGCAGAGTGTGTCCTCGATGAATTCTCCTGAGGAGTCACCATTGACTACTCCGGAAGGTCATCCGTCTCTTGAGGCGCCGATGCATTCTCCGCCTGTGCCTCCAACTTCTCGCCGTCCTGATCCTGGATACAGGCCGGGCGGCACTTCGAGTTATCAGCCAGCAGCGCCCATTATTGTTCAGTCGCCAGAATCGGAGCATCGCCTCGATGGCGGCGGCGGGCAACCGGCTCCTGATCAGGATATTACTCCGGCCTCATTCGAGGCTCAGCTTGGTAGCCCGCAGATACCGAACTAGGTTTTGGTTGGTCTGAGTAGAAGAAGATTTCTCGATGTTCGGTAGTCACCAACCCATTACCATATTTGATTCGATAACTTTTCTGGCTCGCTCGAGGTCGTCTCCGGTTTCGTTCATGTAGAGACGTATGGCGTGAAGCTTGTCACCAGATGCTCGAGCGAGGCAGTCGCGGGCAGTGCTGCTTGGCAGGAGTGGCTGATCGTCGTGTGTTTCGGACACAATTCCCAACGCAGATTTTGATATGACCCATGTGTCTCGCGGTCGACGAGTGAGGCGAAGAATTTTCTCTTGGGGATAGGCTTCAGCAACGACAGAAGATGCAGAATGTTTATCCTCTGCCCATGAGATAATGATGTGTGCTTCGGTTTCAATTTCGAACAGTGGCATGGACGGAACTTCCTTTCCCCAATCAAGAGACAATTGTGCGGGTATGTTGTGGAGCTCAACGTCCAGTTTACCGTGCCCGTGGCCTTCATGGAATGATGCAGATCGGGGCTTTTGTAAGCTTTCCGATCTCTTGCTTGGGGCTCAGGCGGAGCGAATCATATTTCTGACGCACCAAAAATAAAAGAATGACGTCCCCCCGCTGCAGGTGCATTACAGGTGCACATTTCTTTTGTGGTCCAACCGGAGATTTTCGGTGACTCGCTTTTCTTTCGTCACTTCCGAGCAGGTTTTTGTCGGAAAAGGCTGAGACCCCTTTCTGGCATCCTTTTTCTGTTATATTCTGATCTTCTTGCGAGAGTTTCTCGCCCTGAATTTCTGCAATTGTTTTGATTGGAGGAATTCGAGGGGGGTGTAGCTCAGTTGGTTAGAGCGCCAGCCTGTCACGCTGGAGGCCGCCGGTTCGAGTCCGGTCACCCTCGCTTGTCGATTGAATGCTGCGGGCGTTCCCGACGTTTTTTCAGTGTGGTTTACAACAATGCCTATTCCCTGCGCTGGACGAGCCATTGTGACGGGTGCAGTCAGTGGCCTTGGGAAGGCAATCACCAAAGAATTGGCAAGTCGCCGGTGGCAGATTGCAACGGTCGATTCGAAAGACACAAGTGATCAGGCCTGGTCCGATCTTGAACATGATGTTCTCTCTCATGGTGGAAAGTATCTGCCAAGTTCATTTGATGTTCGTAATGTCGACTCCTGGCGTCGACTGTCTGATCAACTTCAAAAACAATGGCCCACCATTGATCTTCTTGTCAACGCTGCGGGTGTTGGTGCAACAGGTGAAGTTGGACAATTGCCAATGTACCAGTGGCAACGAGTGCTTGAAACAAATCTCCTTGGCACAGCCATTGCCTGCGAAACATTTCTGCCGCGCATGCGAAGCCAGCAGCAGCCAGCACGACTATTAAATATTGCTTCGATTGCAGGGCTTGTGTCGCCGCCATCCATGGCGGCCTATTCTGCAAGTAAGGCGGGGATTATCGCCTTGTCAGATGCTCTTGCTGCAGAGTCTCAAGGGCAGCCAAGCGTGACTGTCGCATGCCCTGGTTTTTTTCGATCCGGGCTTTTGAATTCGTGGCACTTCACCCAAGGCAAAGAACGTCGAGAAGCAGATCGTCGTATGGCGAAAACAGCGTGGACGTCGGAGTTAGTTGCTCGGCATGTCCTGGCTGCAACTTTTCGAGGGCAGCACTATGTGGTTCTCGGTCGACAAGCTTGGATGCTTTGGGTGCTGAAGCGTTTCGCGCCACGCCTCACAATGAAATTAATCGGCAGGATGTATCATCAACTCTCACCAGATGAGTAGGCATTCATGAGAGGCGGTACAAGTGTTCCAAGATTGCCCAAGAATCAGACAATGCCTGTCATGTCCTGAAGCCATGCTCGAATCTCATTTTCATATTCGCTGGCTAAGCCACCAACAATGAGTTGCCGGTGGAAACTTGCCGCACCCTCTTGCTTTAAATCGGCATCTTCAGCGCTCGGAAATCGTTGGTTCGGATCTGCGGCAACGAGGCCGCCACAGAAATTCATCAGAAGTTCGTTGCAACTGACTTCACCCGGAAGAATTTGCGGCAGTCTGTGAGCCAAAGAACGTTTTGCCTCGAGCAGGTCTTGGAATGAAGACAGGCCTGAAAATGGAGGTTGGCCGCTCAGCATTTCCACGAGCACATAGCCGAGGCTCGCTAGATCTGACC
>Ga0315320_10000951_pt1 | contig 23749 bp, 16 predicted proteins | sample M140m21515metaG_FD_203458 | JGI IMG/M metagenome (GOLD analysis project Ga0315320, IMG submission 203458) | Ammonia-oxidizing marine archaeal communities from Monterey Bay, California, United States - M1 40m 21515 | ecosystem: Environmental > Aquatic > Marine > Coastal | place: USA: California... | reverse complement strand
TGACCTCTCATGACAGCGGTGCGCCGTAGGTCGTCTAAGCGAGGGTTCCGATTCGGTATACCGTCGCTCAGACGTCGATGTAAGACGCTGTAATTCTTACCCTGACGGGCTCTTGACGCAGGTAAGAGGCGCGGCTGGGTACATGAATGGACTATGGTACCGGTACACGAGGAGCGAACATGCAGAAACTAGTGGCAACAACCTTGGGGTTACTCTTCGCGCACAGCGCGTTTGCAGATGATCTGTCTCTCGACGTGAGCGATGTGCTCGCCGGCGAAACACTCACGGTAACGGTGAGCGGAGCCGCCGCTTCGGAGACCATCTACTTTACGCGAGGCTTCACGGCCGGCACAGGCGCCTGCCCCGACATCCTAGGTGGCGACTGTATGTCTGTCACCCCAACGCGGCTGCTCGTAACCAGCACGGCCGACAGTGATGGCGTCGCCACCGCGAGTCTGACGGTGCCAAGCGCCGTGCCAGACGGCGTGACGGTATACTTCCAAGCGGTCGCTGCCCGCGGCGCCGACTCGGCCTTCAGCGATGTTGAGATGCGCGTCACCGGCGAGGTCTCCACCACCGGCGGACCCACGACCACGACCACTGGCGGGCCCACCACCACCGGACCTTCGGGCCTCGTTGTGCCGGAGACCGTATACGGAACAGCCAACCGCGACGACGACGACAGCGATGGTACCTTTGACTGGCTCGACGTCATCGCAGACAACGATCAAGCCGCCTTCACCATCAACCCAGACGCAGCAGGAGCGACGCGCGGCGTCGCGTACCACCGGCTGACGTTGGATGACGCATCCGGCAAGACAGCCATTTGGGTCAACGGCGCCTCTGAACGCCTCCTCACACCCGGATCGAGCGGCGGATCGAGCGCGTCCGAGTGCGTGTACGACTTCAGCGACTACGGCTCTGAATCATGCGACACCGCTTGGGACGAGTTTGGCATCGACTGCGCGACACTCGAGAGTACCTACTCCTGGGACTGCACCGGCTGTGTTTGTCCAGGGGATGGCGGGAGCAGCGGCGGGTCAGGCGGCGGCTCAGGCGGCGCAGAGCCTGCGAGCAGCGTCACGCTGCCGTTTAGCACCGACGCCATCGACCTCGGCGCGGAGTTCTCGGATTGGCGGGTCACGAGCGCGCTGATTGTCGAAGAGCTCGACGCCTCAGGCGCGACGCTCTCCGAACAGACCATCCGTCTGGTCAGCGCGCCCTTGATTCTCAACCACCATCTTCAAGAAGCGTCCTTCGTGGTCGCCACAGAGCTCTCGGGTGGTTGGGCCGGTGACAACTCGGAGTTCACGACACCGATCGCCGACGCACTTGGCAGCTCATACGGCGGCGTACCCGGTGCGAGCTACGGAAGCGACGTGTGGATTCAAGATGAGTTCGAATTCGCGACGTCAAACGCCCCAGGCATCTACCAAGACTTTATCATCGACTCCATCCGCGACCGAGGCCTCGACCCTTGGGCCGAGAACGCTGTCTTCGGACCCGATTTCGGTATGGGCGTTTGGGGCTCAGGCTGGGCGAGTAGCTTTGACTCCTTTGGAAACCTGGAGGCCTCTCCGCCCGTCACCGTCGATGGGGTTGAATATCCTTTCGGGCGCGTGTATTGGGGTGAGAACGGTTCAGATGGCCCAACCGTTGCACTCCAAAGCTTTCTTGAAGCACAGGAAATCCAAGCGCCGTTCAACATCAACACCTCCTGGCTCGCGGTGGGCCATGTAGATGAGTTCGTGAGCTTCATCCCGGACGCTTCCAGCGCCAAGGGATTCAAAATGGTCTGGTCCGATATCGACATGGCTTACGAGATCTTGGACGGCATGAGCGGCTCGACGAGCATTCCTCGATATGGCTCTGGCCACGGCTACTCGACCGTAGCCGCGTTGCGAGGAGACAGCGCGCTGCGCAGCTACAACGAAGATATCCGCGATGTTTATCTCGCCCCAATCAAGGCTGTGTTGTTCGAAAAACTGGGTCTCACCGAGGCCGATGTGATCAACATCCCGGGCATGTTTGAGGAAGCATACGGACCCTATGGGGCCGCGCTGGTTCCGGGCATGGCCAACCTCGTTGTAGTCGACCTACCGGGTGAGCCCTCGCGCATCTTCACCGCCGACCCCTTCATGCGCTCAAGCGCATCCGCGTCAACGGCGACCGACCCCTTCGCGACCGCGTTCGTGGACGCGATGCCTGCAGAACACGAGGTCATCTTCGTGGACGACTGGAACGACTACCACCTGCTGCTCGGTGAAGTTCACTGTGGCACCAACGTGATCCGCAATCAACCCAACGCGTGGTGGGCCGATGAGGCCGCACTCTCGCTGCTAGGAGAATGACCATGACGAACCTACTTATTACGCTATCGCTCGTTGTCACTTCATCTCTCGCAGCCGATGCGCTGTCCGATGTGAAGAACCAAGCGGCATCTCTCGACACCGCGCTGGTGTCCCAGCTTGAGCAAATCACACCGCGCACCACCCGGGCTGGCTGGCTTCGCTACAACGATCCAACCTTCCTCGAGCCGGGCGCGGCGACTTGGACGCTCCTTGAGCTCCAACTCGACGATGTGGCACCCGAGCAACGCAGGGCGTTGGCCGACGCGTTGGTGCGCAACCTGCGAAATGCACCGCAGATCGATTTGGAGGCTGCGTGGATGCAGCAGATCGCGCAAGAAGCCGACCCTGTGGTCCGGCAAGTGTTGATCGAGGGCCTGCGTCACGCAACCGGGCCAAACGCGCTGTCCGCCCTGAAGACGCTGCTTCAACACCCTGACGCGACGAGTCGCGCGGCGGCGGCGAGCACCATCGGTTGGCGCAGTGATGGCGCCGCGCTCAACGCTTCGCTTCGCACCGCGTTGGGCGATCAGGACGCCTCCGTTCGGCACCTAGCCGCACGCTCGTTGGGCTATCTCGGTGATGTGCACGCCTTCGAGGCGCTCGAAGCGCTCCTAGACGACTCCGATCCCATGACACGCGCTGCCGCCCTTCAGGCGCTGCGACGTGTCGACGCCGCTCGTGCCGCGACGCTCGATCTGAGCGACATGCGCTCCGATACCGATGCCCGCGTCCGAGCAGCAACGGTAGCCCTTGACAACACGAGTCCGTGAGCGCGCTCGAAGACACGCTTCGTGTACTTGAGGCCATCGCTCCCAGCCGGCTCGCAGCCGACTGGGACAACGTCGGTCTCCTCGTTCGCGGCACGCGTGCATGTGACACCATCTTGTGCGCCATCGATTGTACGACCCAAGTCGTCGATGAAGTACTCGAGCGAAATGTCGACCTGTTGATCGCCTACCATCCCCCGATCTTCGGGGGACTGGAGCGTTTGGATGGCGCGACACCGCGCAACGCGTCCATACTGAGGCTGGTGAGAGCAGGCGTGCATGTCTACAGCCCGCACACCGCGCTCGATGCGCAGACCGGTGGCGTCAACGACTGGCTGCTCGAAGCCTTCGGCGGGACCAAGGAGGTCACCCCGATCGTGCCAACGTGCGATGGAGCCGCGACCGGCCAAGGCCGTACCGCAACCTTGAACACCCCCACCTCCCTTGAACACCTCGCCACTCAACTCGGCGCCCATCTTGGTGCCGGCCACATCCAGCGAGTGGGAGACGGCGCGAAGATGATTCACCGGGTTGCGGTCTGCCCGGGTGCAGGAGGAAGCCTCCTGCGCGATGTAGCCGAGGTGGATGCGGTGATCACCGGCGAAATGCGACACCACGACCAGCTCGCGCTCATGGAGCGCGGGGTAAGCGTGTTGCTCGCAGGGCACACCGAGAGCGAGCGAGGCTACCTGTCCATCCTGGCATCCAAGCTTCGTGCATCGCTTCCGCAATGTTCTGTCCACGTCTCCCAACGAGATCGCAGCCCGCTAAGCTGACGTAATTCACTACAAACGTAGGGATAGAAGCTGGTTTTTATAGGTATCGCTCGGCAAGGTAGAATGAACAGGGTAAACTAAGTGCGATTTTGGAGGAAAAATCGCATGAAACGTTTGTTAGCCCTTTGTCTTATGGCGCCCCTTGCCGGGTGTGACCTACTTGAGGAAGCTCTCGACAGCTTCGACACCAGTATCGAAGGCACGATTGTCTACGCCGGTGAAACACCCGCCGACGTGATGTTCACGCTCTACTCGGTGACCGACAACCTCGACGCGTTCGATGTTGAGTACTGCTACGACCTCGATGGCGAAGTCGTCTACGCAGACTGCTATGGTCGCGTCAAGCTCCGCCAACTGGCCAACCCCCTAGACATCCCCGAGGTCGACCTTAAGGACAACGGCAACTTCACGCTTTCCGGTATTTCACCCGACCTCGCCTACATCTTGTTGGCCGAAGGCTCCGATGAAAACATGGTCTGCACGACGAGCATCGCGGGCTTCGATCAAGACTCTAAGGTCGTGACCCAAGGCTCCGCCCTGACCCTCTCTCTCGAGGGTGGCCTCGACGCATTCCAGGTGAACGGCAAGATGCGCGTCTACTGCGAAGCCATCCCAACCGAGCCCGTCGCGCCTGCCCCCGACGTGGTCGCGCTTCCCGAGCTCCCCGAGCCCGATATTGAAGAAGAAGTGATCGACGAAGAAGGCGACATCGCAGAGCCCGTCGAGCCCGCTTGGACCAGCTTCACAGCCACCGACAAGCTGGGTGACATGGTCTACGCCGACGCAAGCAAAACAGGCGCAGAGGCCGATGTTGCATGCGGTGACGCGTTCCCTGCCGTCATCACCGTTCGCGGTACGATCGCGGACCCAACTGCCACCAACGCGTTCATTCGTATCCAGATGGGCACCGGCGACAAAGCCGTGTACACCACAATGGAGACAAGCATCCGCGATGGCGAAGTCTCTCAGCCGATCTCCTTGAGCGGCGGATACGCAGTGGTCCAACTCGACAGCACAGAGAAGCTCGACGGATTCGGTGAGTCCAACCCGATCTCCTTCTGCTCCCCCGACGATCCCCCCGCGCAAGAGCTCCTCGTTCTTACGTCTTGGGACACCGACGACACCGATATCGATCTCCACATCATGTCGGACGCCGGTGACGAGGTCGCTTACTACGCGCTTGAGCAGGACTGGGGCAACCTAGACATCGACGACACCGACGGGTTTGGTCCAGAGACCTTCTCGAGCAAGCCTGAGGCGAGCGGCAACACGTACCGCGTCGCCATCAACTACTACAGCGACCACGGCAACGGCCCGACCGCTGTCAAAGTCCGCGCAGTATACTACGACGCCAGCACGGGCGAAGTGTGCGACGTCACCGCTGAGAACATCATGCAAGCCAACGACTGGTGGGGTCCTGCGACCTTCGGACCAGGCTTGGAATGCCCAGGTGGCAACAGCAGCACGACCGGCACAAGCACCGGCACCAAGTAGGCCTCGTCCTGCGGGTGTCTGACTGAGAGGTCGGGTTCTTCGGAGCCCGGCCTTTTTTGGTTTATGCGTTCAGTCGGAGCATGTGGGGTTGGCACTCACGTCCGACGCCGTGACACGCTCCACAGGTGCAGGGGAGGCAGAACCGGTCACCTGCTCCACGCGAAGGGGCGTGCAGGCCTCATAGCCGTCACCCGGACATTCCCTGCACCACACATAGTGTTCGGCGAGCGCCTCACACACGGACACATAGCCGTCGGGCGCCGGCCAATCGCGGGTGTCGACCATCGCCTGCAAGCGACCGCCCTCCATCGACCGACCATCAGCCGTCACCGACGCAGCAAACGACACGTCGTGCAGCCGGAGCCCCTCCTCATCCGACAACCCCACATCTTCTAGCGGCGTAGAGACATAGGGATTCGACCACATCGCGTCGACGTCCATTGACGGCTGGCAACGATCTTGATCGCCGCCACTCGACCACGCGATTCGACCCGACATGTTGAGGTCGGAATACAGCGTCAGGTCCATCAGCAAACCCAGGTCGTCTAGCTGTCGTGTGACCTCATCTGCGTACCAACCAGGCTCTCGCACCGTCGCTCCCGCGAAGCTCAACGCCCAGCCGTGGTTTGGCGTATCACCCACGTTGATCGGAGTTCCGGTTGTACCGGTCGTGAACTGAATGCGCTCATTGCCACACGTCCAGTCCAAATCGAGCGTATAGGTGTAGTTGGGCCGCATCGGCGCGATGGGTGCGACATGAATACGGGTTCCGGTCATGTAGAGGATGGTATCAAACCACTGACCCTCGTCGTAGATCCCCAACACCGCGGGCTCAACCTCAGCGATGTGAACCTCAGGAAACGCCCGGTTGTACACGCCTGTCGCCCCATCGACGGGCCACATCCACTCGAGGACGTTTTGACAGCCGCGGTCTGGAGGTTCGGTCTCGTCGGTGTCCCAACCCTGGCCCCACCACGTAGGTGTCCCATCGGTCACCGCACCAGAGTCGTCATCCAGAGAGTCCTCTCCCGGACTCTGACACGCGAGTACAAGCCAGAAACTCAAGCCAAACAACGCAGGTCCCCTTTGACTGAAGAGTAGCCCGTGGGCCGCAAGGTCTGCGCGAGAAATGTGTCAACCTCGCGTGTTCGAGCGAACATGGTTGGACAAAGGTCACTCTTCAGGTGGCTCTGCCGTATCCAAGAGCTCCTCTTCGAGCGCCTCGAGCATCGCCTCTTCGTCCATTCCGAGCGTTTCGTCCCCGAGCACGACGTCGTCACCGGCTGCTTGTGACATGTCGTCACGCACTTTGGAGAGCAACGCTTGGCGCTTCTCGCGTTTCTCTTCTGCGCGGTTCTGCCTCTTGTCGCGACGGACTTCGCGTCGGGCGATCACCTCGGTCTTGAGAGCCTCTCGCTCCTCAGAGGAGAGTCGATCCAGCGCGTTCTTCAAACGCTCCCGACGCGCGGTGGTCGGCTTCTTCGCTCGCCGCTCACGAGATGCGGAGGCGGCCTTGGGCGAAGCCTTTCTGTCGGCCCGGGTCTCGCCCGGCGGCGCGGAGGCACGGGCCCTCGGAGGAGCGGCCACAGCCTCTCTCTCTGTTCCTTGACCCGAGATGGCGCGGTAGGTGTCCGACAGGGCGCGCACCCCTTCGTAGACGCCCACCGTAAGGAGGACGCCGAACACAAAGGTCAACCATGGAAGCGCTCGGTTCATGACGTCAGCTTGCCCCACTGTGGCGCGATACGCAACGCGCTATCCCATGAAGGGGTAGCGCCAGTCGTGTGGCGGCGCATAGGTCTCTTTGATCGACCGCGGGCTGGTCCAGCGCATAAGGTTCAGCGGGCTGCCGGCCTTGTCGTTGGTTCCTGAAGCGCGACCGCCGCCGAAAGGCTGCTGACCGACGACTGCGCCGGTCGGCTTGTCGTTGATATAGAAGTTGCCAGCCGCATACCGAAGCGATTCGCTCATGTGGTCGATGTCGCGGCGATCGGTCGCAAAGATCGCGCCAGTCAAGGCGTAGGTCGTGGTGCTGTCGACCACCTCAAGCATGGACTCCCACTCGCTGTCTTCGTACGGATACACGGCGAGGATCGGTCCGAAAATCTCCTCCACCATCAAGCGATGTTTTGGGTCATCAACCTCAAACAACGTGGGCTCAACATACCAGCCCTTCTCGCCGTTGGCATGACCGCCCGCCACGGTAACCGCGGTCTCCCGGCCGAGCGCGAGGTACTCCTCATGCTTGCGGAACGCGCGCTCGTCGATGACCGCTCCCATAAAGTTGGAGAACTCTCGGACGTCACCCATGGTGATCGAGGCGATCTCATCGGAGAGACGGTCTCGAAGGGCAGGCCACGCACTCTTCGGCACATAGACACGACTCGCGGCGCTGCACTTCTGGCCTTGGTATTCATACGCACCGCGCATGATGGCGGTCGCCACGGCGTCCATATCCGCGCTGGGGTGGGCGAAGATGAAATCCTTTCCACCGGTCTCACCTACGAGACGTGGGTATTGGTTGTAGCGCTCGATGTTCTGACCCACAGTGCGCCACAGATGCTGGAAGGTGTTGGTGGAGCCCGTAAAGTGAATACCGCCCAAGTCTGGATGCGGAAGCACCGCATCGCCGATCACCGCACCCGGACCGTGTACCATATTGATGACACCGGGCGGCAAGCCTGCCTCGACGAGCACTTGGTAGAGGTCCCAGCATGAGGCCGCGCTGGTCGCGGTCGGCTTCCAAACCACCGCGTTGCCCATCAGTGCGGGCGCGGTGGGCAGGTTTAGTGCGATCGACGTAAAGTTGAACGGCGCGATCGCAGCAACGAATCCGTCGAGAGGACGGTGATCCATTCGGTTCCACACGCCGGCGGGGCTAACCGGAGGCTGCGTCGCCAAAATCTGCTCACCATACTTGGCGTTGAATCGCCAAAAGTCGATCAGCTCGCAGGCCGCGTCAATCTCGGATTGGTAGCAGGTCTTGGCCTGTCCCAGCATACACGAAGCGTTGACGCGATCGCGCCATGGGCCCGCGAGCAGCGCCGCGGCGCGCAACAGCACGGAGGCGCGCTGATGAAAGGGCAACGCAGCCCACTCTGCCTTGGCGGCCAAGGACGCGTCGATGGCTCGGTTGACCTCAGCGGGACCCGCCATGTGTACATTCGCGATGACGTGGCCGTGATCGCATGGCATGGTGACCGCTCGGACGTTGCCGGTGAACAGGTGCTCGCCACCCACAACGCAGGGGATCTCAACCACCTCCGATGCACGCGCGGTGACCGCCGCCTGAAGCGACGCGCGCTCCGCGCTGCCCGGGGCATAGCCTCGGATGGGTTCATTGGATGGCTGTGGGATTACATCGCGGCCAGCGGACATTCAAACCTCCTTCGCAGGGGTTCCCGATAACCCCCTGAAGCGACAGATCGTACCCGAGCGGCGAGACAAAACCCCACCCACCATGTTACTTGCCGGGGCAATGACAGTTCTTGAGAGTTTTTCATGCACATCGCACGTCGAAACAAGTCCGCTCGAAACAAAGCCAAACTGAAAGCGAAGAAGCTTAAAGAGCGGCTCCGCAAGACCCGACGCTTGGTCAAGCGCAAAGCTGGAGGTCGCCAGAACAAGCGCCTCAAGCGCGAGCCATACGCCTGGTAGCTTGCAGAACCAATCCCAAACTTTTTGGATGGTTCTGACAACATTTGCGTGTGCTTCACGTTCTCCTATGCAGGACAGGATTCCTGACACACGGAGTGCGGCTTGATGGATACGAGAGCAGGGATCGCGTTGGCGAGGTTCGGTCTAGGGGCCGGACCAGGTGATCGAATGAATATATCGTCCGATCCCGTAGGCTGGCTGCACCAACAGATTCAACCCGGTGCCGCTCAACACGCGCTGCTGGAGCGTGAACGTACGACGGAAGAGGGTGTGGCGATCAACCTGTCGGTCCGGCAGGCTCGCATGGACCAAGACGAACGCACGATGCGTCAGCGCGATCGTCGCGACGCCTTCGTGCACGATATGACGCGCAGATGTTTGGTGCGCGCCCGCACGAAACAACCCTTCATCGAACGATGGGTTGCCTTTTGGTCAAACCACTTCACCGTCTCGTACACCCGCTCCGATGTCTTGTCGCTTGCGGGGCCCTTCGAGCGCGATGCGATTCGGCCATACGTTCTGGATACGTTTGAGGAATTGCTCCTGCGCATCGCGCGTCACCCCGCCATGCTCGTGTACTTGGACAATATTCGGTCGATCGGACCATCCTCCAAAGCGGGTCAACGGAGGAGTCAACGAGGGCTCAATGAAAACTTCGCCAGAGAACTCCTCGAGCTACATACGCTCGGTGTTCGCGCAGGCTACAACCAAGACGACGTCCTCGCGCTGGCGAAGATCCTGACCGGTTGGAGCGTCGACCCCAACACACGCGCCTTTCGATTCTATACAGAGCGCCACGAACCGGGCAGCAAGACACTCCTCGGTCAGCGATACGCTGCCACAGGCCACGATGAAGGCGTGCGCGCCCTCAGCACGTTGGCTCGACACCCCGCCACCGCGCGCCACATCGCGACAAAGTTGGCACGACACTTCGTCGCAGACGATCCGCCCGAAGCCGCCATCAAAACGCTTGAGGAGGTCTTCTTGCGCACTCGAGGTGATCTCACCGAGCTCGCGCACGCGGTGATTGATCTGCCCCAAGCCTGGGCCGAGCAGCGAACCAAAATTCGCGATCCCGATGACCTCGTGGTTGCGACCGCGCGAGCGCTCGGCCATACCCAAGATGGGGAACCGCTTCTCGCGGCGATGCGATGGCTTGGACAGATCCCGCACCATGCGCCGAGCCCGAAAGGCTGGCCTGACGACAGCACCGCATGGCTTGGACCCGAATCGCTGATCTCGCGCATCGAATGGGCCGAGCAGTTGGCCTCTGACAGTCACACACGCGTCCACGCCTCCGCGCTCGCGGACGATCTATTCGGCGACGCCATACCCCTCGAGCTGCGGGCCGCGATCGACACCAACGATCGCCAGCAGAGCCTCGCCCTCCTGCTCGCTTCACCCTTGTTCCAGCGGAGGTAAGACATGTGGACTCGACGCTCCCTCATGGGCATCACACTCGGCGCGCTCGGCGCCGCGACCGTATCTCCTTTGCTCAACGCGCGTGCGGCCGGACGACGTGACCCTCGCATGGTCGTCATCGTTCTCCGCGGTGCGCTCGACGGTCTCGCAGCAGTCCCCGCATACGGAGATCGCGCATACTTAAGTGCCCGCGGCGACGTCGCGACACCTCCTCCCGGCAGCGAAGGTGGCGCGATCGATCTCGACGGCTTGTTCGGCCTGCACCCCGCGATGGCTGACCTGATGCCGTTGTGGGAAGCTGACCAGTTCGCCGTGGTACACGCGACGGGAACACCCTACCGAGACCGGTCGCACTTCGACGGTCAAGATGTCCTAGAGAACGGAACGCACAGCCCATTTCACACCGACACGGGCTGGCTGAATCGGGCGTTGCTAGGAAGAGATGACCCACGACCCGCCGTAGCGATCGGGCGAGATATCCCCAAGATTTTGCGCGGCCGAGCGGCTGTCACCTCCACAGACCCCTCCCGAAATCCTCGGGAGCGCGACGCCTTCCTCGACACCCTCCAGTCGATCTACGCATCCGACCCCATGCTACACGCCGCGCTCAGCGCGAGCCTCGAGGCGCAAGAGATGCTCGCCGCGCATGCATCAGACGTCGGTCTTCGCGGCGGCGGACGGATCTCGAGCGAACACGTCGCACAGCTCGTGGGTAGCATGTTGTCGTCTGCATCCGGTCCACGGATCGCGGTCCTCGAGATGTCGGGTTGGGATACACATGTGGGACAGAAAGCGACCCTCAACCGCCAGTTGGCCTCCCTCGCGAGCGCGATCGCTGCGTTTCCCAAGGCGATGGGAGACGCGTGGGCGCACACCGCGGTCGTCGTGGTCTCCGAGTTCGGCCGCACTGTACATGGCAACGGCACCGGTGGAACCGACCACGGTACGGGAGGCGTGGCGCTGCTGGCCGGCGGTGGGCTCCGAGGTGGACGTGTGGTCCACAAATGGCCCGGCCTTGGCGAGCATCACCTGCTCGACGGGCGAGACCTCATGCCGAGCATCGACCTGCGTGCCATCCTCAAGGGTACACTCCGCGACCATCTTGGACTATCGATGAGCCATCTCGAGGATGTCGTGTTCCCCAACAGTCGCGAGGTCAACGCGATCGACGGGTTGTGGCGCGCATAGCGGCGGACAGCGAGGCACCACCAAGGTATAGCCGGACATCGGAGGTCCTCATGCTCACCTTGTCAGAACCCACACCCTTTAGCAACGGCCGCGTGACCTGGCGTGAAGGCCAAGGGATCGCGCTGATCACGCTGACCAACCCACCCGCAAATGGGTACTCTCATGAGATGATGCGCGACCTCGACGAAGCCATCTTGCGCTTTCGATTCGACCCCGCGTTGCATGTGTTGATTGTGGCTGGCGAAGGGGAGCGCTTCTTCTGCGCCGGCGCCGACATCGAGATGCTCCACGAGGCAGACCCCGCGTTCAAATACATGTTCTGTCTGCACGCCAACGAGACGCTCCTGCGTCTGGAACATACGCCCAAGCTGACGATCGCCGCGCTCGGTGGACACTGCGTCGGTGGAGGCCTCGAGGTCGCGCTCGCGTGTGACCTACGCGTCGCTCGAAAGGCCTCTGGCCGTTGCGGCCTTCCCGAGGTCAAACTTGGCGTGCTCCCCGGCACCGGCGGCACACAGCGTTTGGCCCGCGCACTTGGGAAAGCCAAGTCGATTGAGCTCATGGCAACCGGCGACCTGATGAACTTCGATCAAGCCGAGACCATGGGCCTGATCAACCGACAAATGGAGGCCGATGATGAAGCGGCTTTCCTCGCGCAGGTCTGCGAATGGGCGCTTACGATGATACCGCCTAAAGGCGCAGGTATGAGCGTCGGGCTGATGAAACGCGCGGTGCAGTCGGGTATCGACCTGCCCCTTGAAGCAGGCCTAGCACTTGAGCGCGAGCTTCAGGCGCGGCTCTTTTCCTCCGAAGACGCCAAAGAGGGTATCGCAGCCTTTGTAGAGAAGCGGCCTCCTCAGTTCAAAGGTCGCTAAACGTCCTCACCAGAGGCACGTGCGCGAAACCAGCGTCGCAAGATCTGACGCGCGGCGCCTGTCGCGCTGCGTGTGCCCGCCGCCACCTCCGCCTCCAACTCCGCGACGAGTGAGGCGATCTCGCCATCGGTCCGAAGCCGATGATGCAAGGTCTCGTCCACGACGTTCCACAACCACGCCTTGCGCTGGCGCGTCCGCTCGCGCGTGAGCCAACCAGATTCGTCAACCGCCTGGTGGTGTGCCCTCACGGAGGCCCACAATTCGTCAAGACCGGCGCCCGTCAACGCGCTGCAGGTGTGAACGCGGGGCTCCCAACCCTCCGAGCGAGCGCGCATGACCCGGAGCGCGCTCAAGACGGTCGCCGCCGCGAGGTTCGCCGCTCGGATCGACTCGCCGTCGGCCTTCTGAATCGCCACCACGTCGGCGACCTCCATAATGCCCCGCTTGATGCCCTGAAGCTCATCGCCGGCACCCGGCAGCAAGAGGACCAAAAAGCAGTCCACCAAATCTCGAACCAGCGTTTCGGACTGGCCCACGCCGACCGTCTCCACCAAGATCACGTCAAAGCCAGCCGACTCCAACACCAACAAGCTCTCGCGGGTACGCCTCGCCACACCACCGAGAGTTCCGCTGGTTGGAGAGGGGCGCACAAAGGCCTTTGGCTCATTCGCGAGTTGCCCCATCCGGGTCTTGTCGCCTAAGATCGAGCCGCCCGTGCGACGGCTGGATGGATCGACCGCCAGCACGCCGACCCGATGTCCCGCGTCGATCAGCTTCGCCCCCAAGGCCTCAATCAGCGTGGATTTGCCGACGCCGGGAACTCCAGTGACACCGACTCGCAGGCTACCGCCGGTGTGTGGGAGCAGCGCATCCAAGACAGCGGATGCTCGCTCCTGATGGTCCGAGCGAGTGGACTCCACGAGGGTCAGCGCGCGTGACAACGCGATCCGGTCACCCGCGATCACCCGCTGCGCGAGATCGCTCGGCGAGCGCTCAAGCGTCATCGTGTCCCAACTGTTTCGCCAGCCGATCAAGCAAGGTCACCGCCGCCTCTGCAATGACCGTCCCTGGACCGAAAATGGCCAACACACCCGCTGCGTACAGCGCCTCATAGTCTTGCGGGGGCACGACCCCGCCCACGACCACGCCGATATCTGGGCGACCCACGTCTGCGAGTGCCGCGCGAAGGGCGGGGACCAAGGTCAGATGGCCCGCAGCCAATGAGCTCACGCCGACGACGTGTACGTCGTTATCCGCCGCCTGTCGCGCCGTCTCTTCGGGTGTCTGGAAGAGAGGGCCTACGTCGACATCGAAGCCCAAGTCTGCAAAAGCGGTCGCGATGACTTTCTGTCCTCGGTCGTGGCCATCTTGACCCATCTTGGCCACCAACATTCGCGGACGACGTCCCTCGGCCGCTACAAACACGTCCATGCGCTCTTTCACGGGCTCTCCATGCTTTGGATCAGACAGTTCTCGAGCGTACACGCCACGCACCGTGAGGGGCGTCGCGCTGTGTCGCCCGAAGACCCCTTCAAGAGCTGTCGACATTTCACCGAGCGTCGCGTGCGCCCGGGCTGCGTCCACGGCACATGCCAGTAGGTTGCCCTCGCCGCTCTTCGCACATCGGACGAGCGCGTCCAAGCTTCGGGTGACCGCCGCGTCGTCGCGGTTCGCCTTGAGCTGCGTGAGCCGCTCGATCTGTGCGGAGCGCACCGCGTCATTGTCTACCTGCCGGACATCGACGGTGTGATCTACCGCGGCCGGATACTTGTTGACGCCAACCACGACCTGCCGGCCGCTGTCGATCCACGCTTGCGTCCGCGCCGCCGCCTCCTCAATCCGAAGCTTCGGGATGCCTGCCTCGATCGCCTTCGACATCCCACCATACGACTCGGCCTCGACGATGTGTGCCCAGGCGCGGTGTGCCAGATCGTGGGTCAAACGCTCCAGCGCGAAGCTACCGCCCCATGGGTCAATCGCGTGGCACACGTCGGCCTCGGTTTGCAACAGGAGTTGGGTGTCGCGCGCGATACGGGCGCTCTCTTCTGACGGCAACGCCAAAGCCTCGTCGAAGCTGTTGGTGTGGAGGCTTTGGGTCTGTCCATGGGCTGCCGCCAGCGCCTCGGTACACGTCCGCACTACGTTGTTGTGAACGTCTTGCGCCGTAAGAGACCAGCCGCTCGTCTGACAGTGCGTTCGAAGCGACATACTCTTGGGGTTCTTCGGGTCGAAGGTCTTCATCAACCTCGCCCACAGCCAACGCGCCGCACGCAACTTCGCGACCTCGACCGCGAAGGGCATCCCGACGGCCCAAAAGAAACTGATCCGCGGCGCAAACGCGTCCACATCCAGACCGGCCTCCACACCGGCGCGGACATATTCGAGGCCGTCAGCCAGCGTGTAGCCTAGCTCCAGGTCTGCTGTAGCGCCCGCTTCTTGCATATGGTAGCCGCTTACCGAGATGCTGTTGAACAAGGGCATCTCTTCGCTGGTGTACGCAAAGATGTCGCCGATGATCCGCATGGAAGGAGCCGGTGGATAGATGTAGGTGTTGCGAACCATGAACTCTTTCAGCACGTCGTTTTGAATGGTCCCACGCAGCTTGGCGCGAGGCACGCCTTGCTCCTCTGCCGCGACGATGTAGAGGGCCATAATGGGCAACACCGCGCCGTTCATCGTCATGGATACGCTCATCCGATCGAGCGGGATCCCATCGAATAAGATCTGCATATCCAGCAAGCTGTCCACCGCTACGCCAGCCATACCGACGTCCCCAGCAACGCGCGGGTGGTCAGAATCGTAGCCGCGGTGGGTAGCCAAATCAAACGCGATCGACAGGCCCTTTTGACCGGCCGCGAGGTTGCGTCGATAGAACGCGTTGGACTCTTCGGCCGTCGAGAAACCCGCGTACTGTCGCACCGTCCATGGACGGGCGCGGTACATCGTTGGGTAGGGACCTCGAATATAGGGAGCCTCTCCCGGGAAGGTGTTGAGGTGGCCCAGCCCGTCGAGCTCCTGCGCCGAACTGTGAGATGCTACCTCGATGCCCTCCGGACTCTCCCACGTCTTCGCAGGCTCACCGGAGGAGGCGGACTGGCCAAGATCTAAGACGACGTCGGCTAGATTCGGGATCTTGCTCATGCGCGCACCGCCGCTTGCGACAGAGCGCGTCGGAGGCGGTGCACCACGTCGATACCCTCGCGCAAGACATCCGCACCTGCGGCTTCCCAGCGGGTTGCGTCCGAACCGCGCAGGCCCACCACGGATACCGCAGAGGCGCCCCCATCGATCAGTGTCTTGACCCACGTCGGCCCCTTGGCCGCGAGCGCGGCGTCGGAACCGCAGACCATGACCCACAGACCCTCGGGGATCGGGTCGCCCTCCGCGACCCGAACCGCGCTCAGACCACCCGAAGCCAGCATGTGGGTGACCCACGTCGCGCGTTGCTCGTGCATCGCTGCGTCTCCAAGTGTGTACACGCACGCGCGAACAGGACCATCGGTCACGCCATGTGCGCCGTCGACGAGCTCCTCATATCCGTCTGCGTCGCGAACCATCGCGAGCGGTGTGCAGACGCGCACCGACGCGCAGGCCGGCCTGCGAAGGACAACAGGCGCTTGGCGATCGGTGTTCATGACATATCTGGAGACACCCACGATGCCTGTTTTGCGCTTCGCGAAACGCTCACGACGTGTTTGCGCGACCCCCGCAACCTGCTCGCCCACCCAACCCGAAGCGAGCGCTTTGGCCATGCCTCCCTGCGCCTCTACAGCTTGTGCGACCGACCAGGCGCTCTGCGCCAGCGAGGCGCTCTGCGCCTCAAGACGCCACGCGCCACCCGCTAGATCTACCTGCTCCTCGAGACGCGCCTCTTCCGCCAAGACGTGCTGCGTCATCAGCGCGAGGCGCACGCTCTCATCCGTGGGACCGGTGAGCGCGTCAAAGGGCAGGCTCGTGAGCATGTCCGCACCGCCGAGCGCGCCACCGATCAAGGAGAGCGTGTTGCGCAAGATGTTGTTCTTCGGCGCGCGGCGCGTAAACACGCGCAGCGATGGTACGCCGTGTATCCACAGCGCCGTAGCGTCGATGCCACAGGCTTCTTGCAAGCGGCTCCAGATGGTGCGCATGGCCCGAAAGCGTGCCACTGACGACCAGACATGCGGGGTGAGCGGCATGCGGCACGCCAGGTGTTTGGCGACCCAGTCCAACTCGACACCCTCGACCTCGGCCGCGCGCAACAAGGCAAGCTGTGTCGCGAGCGCAAACCCAAGCACCTGAGCATGGGTCGCCCCCGCTTCATGGTAAGGCATCACATCGACCAACAACGGATGGGTTCCTTCGGACCAACTGTGCGCGTGCGACTGAGCGACCGTGGAGCGCAGCGCTTCCTTTAGAGGAGAGACTGCGGTGCCCGTGCGCGCCGCATAGCCAAGCGGATCTACACCCGCGCCATCACCGCGGCAACCCCGCGAGGCCAGCGCCGCCAGGAGGCTTTCGTCGCCGGCTGGACACGCAGGCAACACGATCGGGAGCCCCTCCGGTGTGCCCAGGACCTGTACAGCCGTCATCGGTCGTGCGGCGTCCCATGCGACGGCCGTAGCCCCGTCTCGTACCGCGTCGGCCAGATCCGTCTCCGCGGAGCCGATCGCTTGACAACGAAGCCAACCGCCAGAAGCTGCGACCGTAGCCCGACCTCGTGTAAAGGGCGATTGCCCCGCATCGGCGACTCGGAGCGCGTCGTCTGCAGTGTATAGGGCGCGAAGCTTGGCTCCATCGAGGGTCTTGCGTGCGAGGCGCTTGGCTGCGCGCAGCGCGTCCCCTTCGATATCGGTCACAGCGCTCTTCCAAGCGTCGTAGGTGCTCAGGTCAAAGAGGTCTTGAAGCTCGGGCGATTCGGGAAGCATGCCGTCGTCTATCTCACGGGCGCGATGTGCCCCACCTCGTTCCGTGTTGTCGGCGGCGCAGCGAAGCGAACATCACCAGCCATGCTGCGAGCGTTCCAGCGGAGAGCGGCGTAGCGTGAGCGCATGTCCTCTGGTAGCCATCCCCTATGCCACCATCGGCTTGCAGTCCGCGGGTGACCGTCGCGACGCCACCGATGGTCTCCGCAGTTACCTCAATCGTGTATTCGCCCTCTTCGGGAACGGTGATGGAGGGCTCCCAGGTGTGAATGGGCCCCTCGAGGAGCCGACCCTTTGTCGTACGACCCTCGTAGACATTCCACCAGATGTCGAGTACGCAGCCATACACCGACACATCCGTCCGATTTTCTATACGATAATCCAAACCACCAATGTGGTTAAAGCCGAACGCGACATCGGGTGCCGCGCAGGCGCGGACATAACCGACCCGGTCCAAGCGCTCGTTGGCATCGGTCACACAGGAATTGTCGGCGGGGAACGTCACACTCACGGTATGGTTCCCCGCAGTCTCATAGGTGTGTTGAGCCACGGAACCCTCGGCGCTTCCACCGTCACCAAAACGCCACTCGGCGGCGTCGGGGTTGAGAGAATCTGCCGCGTCCAGCACGCACGTCATCGCGAGCGGCAGCGCGCCCACGATCTCATCGGCCGACTCAGGCACACAGGAGAACGACGCGCGAGGTGCGTAGAGCGAAGCGAGTCGGACACGACCGCTGCTCTCGACGTCTGCGGCCGGCTGACACGCTGCGACCGCGGGCAACAGGGCTGCATCTACGCCCAACGCCACCCCAACCTCGCGGGTCAACACCGCCTCCAGGCTGTAAGTGTTTTCGCACAGAGCGTCCGCGGCCATCTCTTCGTCGCCCCAAGCAACCGTCCCGTCGAGGCGAATCTCGGCCAGCACGATCTGCTCCACAAACAGACCGAACGGCAGCGTACCATCGGTCTGAAGCAAGGTCACCGCCGCCGCATCCGAAGACACGTCACTCACGAACATCACATCCAATGGTGCAGGCGAGCCCCCCAGCGTTCCCGCAGCGCCCGTGTTGTCAAAGGACAGGTCGTCGCACTCACCCACAAGCCAGCGTGACAGCGCGGCCTCCAAAGCGGCGTCGCAGTCAAGCCCTTCTGGACATGTGGCGGCGTCCATCGCGACGGGGAGAGGCATGTCTTCAGGAGCCCAGCGCGCACCCGTTAGGCTGCTCGCCATCGCTAGACCGATACCCAACCATGCAAACATCTCGACCTCCCTCGTAGGGAGATCTTAACCTGAGGGAGCGAGAACTGGGGCCTCGGGAGCTGCCGCACGGATCACGAGCAGCGATCGAAGGCGTTCTACATGGACTGCCGCGTTGCGGCCTTTTGCGTCATTCACGGAGAGGAGCACATTCTTGTCACGGATCAGCAGGTAATCTTCGCCACCACCGACCGCCTGATCGGCGACCTTTGGACCGGGCTCGACCACACGACTGGTCAGCGCGCGCGACTGAAAGGAGAAGGCTCTCTTGGCCTCTTCCACGCTCGGCAAGACTTCGATCCGTACCAACGCTCCGTCGGCGAGCGCTCCTCGCCACAGATCGCGGTCGATATGCTTGGTGAGGTGCTCTACACCGATCTCAGGCAGCGACTCGAGAGACACGCCCGACCACTCTTGAGCTTGCGCAGACGCACTCAACAAGGCCCACAATACAACACATCGCGTCATCATTGGATGGTCCCCTCGTTCTCGTAGTCGTAATAGGCGAAGTCGTCTCGAACCAATCGGTTGAGGTACTCCTCGCCGTCGATCGCCTGCACCATCATCACCTCATGCGGTGCAGAGCCTGGGTCATCGTCGCCGTCCAGCACCAAGGTCGCGTCCCAAATGGTTCCCCCGCCATCATCGGTGGTCACGGCGTGGTAGCTAAAGCCACATCCACCCGGACCGAATGGACAGCTCGTGTAGTCGTCGATGCCGATGGCCTTGATCTCATCGAGCGCGAAGTTCTCCAAGATGATCAAATGCCGGAGCTCCGCCCCCATCATGTTGGCGTAGGTCGTGACGAGGTTGCCGGCGTCGGTGCAGTTGATGGTCGTACCGAAGCGGCGTTGCAAGAAATCAGAGAAGTAGACGTGTGGGTCCCAGCCCCAGTCGTAGTCCGAGTAGGCCGACGCCCCGCGACGCGTGTCGTACTCAAGACCGGTCTCGTAGTACACGTAATCGACCACCGCGTTGGCCACCGCATCGTGTTCCGCCACCGTCCCTTCAATGAAGGGCAGAAGTTCATTGAGCGCCTCCGCCCACGCCGTATAGCGCTCACCGCTGTGCCCAAAGGTCGGCGCGCCGAGTACACGGTACATCGTCAACGGCAACGTCTGCGTACCCACCACCTCGGGGCCTTTTTTGCCATCGTATACAAAGGAGAGCGTAACGAGCTCCTCGGTCACTCCGACGGTACCTTCCAAAGACAGCGGCGCGTCGCGCATCAGCGTTACCAAGCCATTCTCGGTCAACAGAGCATCGCCCTGAACCGTCCAGCCGTCCGCTTCCAAACGGAGCGTCGTCGCGTCCAGGCCGGTCGCACCAAAGAAGGTATCCTCCGGTCCACCAACCTCCAGCGTCAGCAACGGACGGCTGTCGAAGGTGTAGGCGATCCGCTGCGTCCCTTGAATGTTCTGGGCCACACGCAGCTCGTCAGACACGGGGGCAAAGGGCAGCGGGGTCTGCGTCTCCGCGTCCTCGATCTGCTCCAAACCGCTGATCGGGTAGCCCTCGGATTGTCGCGCGCCGTCTTCCCACCAGTACAGGTCCACACGACGTGACGTGAGCCCATCGTCGTCTTCGGCGTATGCCGCCGTGAGGCCCGCGCGAACCATCGACGCCGAGGCCTCGGAGGCGACCTGCCCATTGACGGTCAAACGTAAGGTAAAGAGACCAAGACCGGCCCACTCGCCATCGGCAAGCCGACCGTCCCAGCTTCCATCAACGGTCCCCGTTCCGTCCGGTGTGTAGGTCTGTGAATAGACCGTGCCGTCGGCGCCATCGATGGACAACAGGCCCTCCGCGTCCGTGAGGCCCGATACCGTCCATGACATTCCACCGCGAAGTGGGTCAACAACCTCGGCCAGCACCTGAACCATCGGGACAATCGGAGCGGTCGTCCCGGTGGTCGTCGCCGACCCGTTCGTCGTCTGACTCTGGGTTTCATCCGAAACACTCGGCCCCGAAGAGGGGACCAAGGTGCCCATTGTCTGACACCCCAACAACCACAACCACATCATCCCTACACCCCGTCGCAATGACTCAGTGTAGCCTACCAAGTCATGGCACGAAGCAAAGGGCGTGTCAGAGACGAACGATTAGTCAGAGCCGGGAACCTGCAAGAACAGCCATCGGGCGGGCTCGTTCGTCGTGCTGCTGAACCCGCCGGAACCGTCTGCATCAGCACCAATGTACATATAGTAACTGGTGAACACCTTAAAGAACGCGGACTTGTCATCGAACGCGCACTCGGTGCTGCCCCAATCATTCATGACCTCGATGTGCACCTTGTGGTTGGAGCCGTTGTCCTCCAACCGCATCGTAAGCTCGTAGTTTTCTCCTGGTGACAGTTCGCAAACGATGGTCGTCGACACATCAGCAGCCACCATACTCAACTCTCGTTCACTCCAGCCAATAACGAATCCATCGTCTGGGCTGGTCAGCGAATACTCCCAGCCGGTCGATTCGCTAAAGGCGATGTAGTGGTCAGCTCTACCCACATCTGTGGCAAGCCCGGCCACAACGAGGCGCTCCTCCGGCAACACAATCCGTGTCGAGGTCGTGAGTCTCGCATATTCACCCGAGCCGCGCGCCAACATCTCTCCGCCTGAGTATCCGATAGGCGCGTACACTCCATCGGGCCCAACCCGATTCGCAGGCAGCGAATCCCAGATCCCCGACTCAAATCCGTCAAAGAGGTCTAGAAAATCACCGGAGCCTGAGATGCTTCCAAGGTCACACACCATATCCAAACTGAGGAACTCGGCCGGCGTGATCGCCACACCGAGCGTGCTGTCATCGTACACTACAGAAGCACCACCACCGTTCGTGGTGTTGCCCAACGTGGCATCGGTAAGGGTCGCGCCCCCCACAACCTCAACATTTGCTGGGCTGCCACCGCTGAACATAGACGGCCCAAATCGCCAATACGGAGCCTCGGTATCGGTCGCGTAGATTTGCACGGGCGCAGTCGACCCGGATTGAATGTTTAGACCACCCGAAGCGCTATCAAACACCACGTTGTCCATGCGCAGCGACGCTACGGAGCCCAAAAACTCGAACGCGCCCACCTCAACCGGACCCGATGTCGGATCGTTTCCGAACATACTACCCGCCTCACCGCCCACGTTGGTATACGTCGTGTCGCTGATGTCGTAATACACGGGACTCGTGCGACCAAAGGACCACCAACCGATACCAAAATTCGTGACTTGGCTATCGGTTATGTTGACGACACTCTCCATTCCGCCCAAAGTAGACCCACCACCCGACGCTTCAATGATAGCGAGGGGCAGCGGTGTAGAAGAACTGGCGAGCGTTGGCCAAGCCTCGGCCTGAACCGTGCCGTTCATGACCACTTCGTCCCAGTTCCATGTGTCGGTCATCACCGTAGCGCTGGTACACGTCGTGCAGCTATCGAGCGAGATGTCTTCGCGTCGGTACACGCCGATGCCCAGATCGTTCATCGTGACATTCGTTAAGTTCATGGACGCGTCGCACTCACCGGTCGTGGTCACGCCCGTGAAAATACCCACGGAGGTACCCCAGAGACCAACATTTGCATTGTCGTCCAACCAACCGGGATGCACCGCATATCCGTAGCTGTCTTCACACGACCATGCAGTGGGCTCATAGGGTGCTCCAAACCCTTGATTGGAACCAGGTACCACGGACCCAAAGGTGGTGGCAGCCGACGCGTCATAGCAAGAGCTGAGCTCGGAGCGATCTGTGCTCGTGTCTTCGCTGTCCGGTAGGTAGAGACTGCTCAAAACTCGACCAGAGGGGTCCGCGAACACCACATGCGAGCCTGAGCCAAACGCTGGCATGCTGTCGTCCACGACGTCGAACTGCACATCCGACGGTTGGGTCGCGCAATGCGCCGAGGCGCCACTGACACCCGTGATGTCTATTCGACTACCGGACGACGCGGTGCAGGTACCCGTCGTCCAGCAAGTGAACACATGTGCACGGAATGTCACCACGTTTGGTGCCAGTCCAACCATGCAAGCGTTCAACGCATCGTTCGTCACACGGACCGTCACGGTGCCATCTGATCGAACCGCAACCGGCGTGCTGTAGGTCATCACATCCGTGCCCAAGATGGCCGTCACGTCGCTTACGCCGGGCACACCGGTCGGGAGGACTTCATAGCTCAGTCGATGTTCGCTACCGTCCGCGTTTTGATCGGCCTCAACCCACGTCCCATCCTCACCCATGAGGAGAACCTGAAAATCGATCTGGGTTCCACCGCACGCGCTCTCCAACGCCAACGTATCGTTGACGCGCAGATCGGAGTCACGGAGGTCGAGCTCGGTGATCATCTGAACGGATGAGTCCACATCGATCTCCGCTTCGTAGAAGGATGCGGGCCAGGCTAGCGCCGGCTGAAAGCTGCTGGTACCCCAGCCCGACCAATCATTGCATTCACTGGTCGCGGGATCGCAGAGCTTATTCAAGGAAGCCAAGCAATCATCAGACGGATCTCTCTCATTGCAATAGCGCGCACCCGCCGTATCAAAGTAGCCGTCGTCGTCCGAGTCGTTGCCATACCAATAGTTTTCCGATGTGGTCAGCGCGCGACCTTCCTCGAGTGTACATCCCGCACCGTCACAGTCGTCGCCAAACACGACGAAGGTCCCACCAGGTGCGATGCTGTCGCCCGAACCAAAGGTGTGGAAGGCCGTCACCGCGCCGCCGCTGCGCACGCCCAAGACATAGTCTTTGAGATCTTTGGTCAGGACGCCGTTGTTGTAGAGCTCAAGGAAGTGATCACTCTCGTAGTCCGATTTATCGACGGTCCCATCACAGTTGGCATCGACGATGCCTGCCTCCGAAACAAAGAAGGGCGTCAAATCGGAGGATGCGGGTGCATAATATTCATTGATGGCGACCAAGTCAGAAGCGCCGTCAATCTCGGAGTCGGTGATGTTCAGCGTTCCGTGCATATCCGAGAAGATGATACCCATCGCTGTCGCTTCGATAGACACCTCGTTCATGTCGAGCGTACCAGCAAACGTCGTGCTGCTGTCCGCGGTATCGGTCAACGGGATAAGGTC
>Ga0315320_10000948_pt1 | contig 23790 bp, 13 predicted proteins | sample M140m21515metaG_FD_203458 | JGI IMG/M metagenome (GOLD analysis project Ga0315320, IMG submission 203458) | Ammonia-oxidizing marine archaeal communities from Monterey Bay, California, United States - M1 40m 21515 | ecosystem: Environmental > Aquatic > Marine > Coastal | place: USA: California... | reverse complement strand
GTAGGGGAAAAAGAACTCTTCTAAAATCATTTTTTGAATATTTAATTCCGAAAAAACATTCGCGTGGGAATTGTTTAATTTAATAACTTCAGCAACTTCGGTATACGATAATTCTGAAAAAGATTCAAAAGTAAAGTAAGGTTTTGTTAACTCTTTATTTTTGAACAAACTTCGAACTACGTAATAATCATTTACTTGTCTAGAGGCATATTCTTCCGCGCTGTCATTTGTGATATTTCTTTTTTGATGGATCTTTTCGTTTAATTTTTTAGTTTCTTTATCAATTGTTTCTTGATGAAGTTCTTTATCGGATTTCAATAATAAATGACCTTTGCTTTTGTTTAAATTTTCAACAAAAATCGTTTGAGATTCTACAAAATTTTCATCTTCTTCGGTCCAGAAGCCGTCTCGAATAGCATTGTCTATTATATCTTTTTTTTGAGGGATTCCTCTTTTTAAAGCTTTTTTAAAAATCAGGCTTTCCTGTTCGGATGCTAATGTATAATCGCTTATAGAAAGATGTTTTATAAAAACACTTTCATTTAAATAAGATAATGGGGTAAACCCTTTACCTATATCTAGAAATATTCTTTTATAAAAATACTCGCTATCTGGATCATACATCCCCAGCGTCTATATCTTTATTCAAAGAATCAAAATCTTCTTTGGTGGCATTTGCACTAAAATACCAAAAGCTAATAATCGCTGTTAATTTATCTTTAATAACGTCAAAAACATCATGCCCATTTTCATCAATATCATAATATTGATTAATCTTGTCTTCAGAATCTTCTGCATTGAAAAAGGGGATTATATCATCTTCGTCGTTGTTTTGGAAGTGAGACAAGTGAACCACGTACCAAAGTATAACTTTGTTTTGAGCCTTACTGTCCGCAGTATGATTAAACAAAGAAGAATAACTGGTTTCCATATCTACAATATCTCTTCTTTTTTCAGACATCTCGCCAAGAAGTTCGCCCTGCTTGGTTTCGTCAGCTTTAGTTTTCTTGGGCTTGGACCCTAGTCTGGTATATTTATTCTGAAGATCTCCTAGTTCGCTATATCTTCTGGTTAAAAGTTTAGCATCCTCTTCGGTAAGAAGTCCACCTGTATCGCTATACTTTTTAGCAAGCATTGCTTTCGTGAGTATGCCCCTTTTTATGCATTTGCTCATTTCTATACTGTACTCAATATCAGCTTCCTCAAGATCTTTTCTATTCGGCTCCTTAACTATAACTCTTACTGGAATGGGTTTCTTTACGGTTACCTCTTCAGACACCTCTTCCATCTTTCCAGAATCTTTATTCTTTTTCTTCTTGATTACGGTCTCTTGTACTTCACGTTCAATATCAACACTAAAACTATATATTTCTTTCATTGTATTTGTTTTTTATAATATTCTTTAAATTTAAATTCTACAGTAAATTTTTCTAAATCTTCATTTTGTCCGCGCAAGGAATCGTTTCCTAAATCCAAAACCCTCTTTCTGAGAAATTGCATTTTGTCATAATCAAAATAATTAGCTTGATTTATTAATGAATGATACATTTCAGGTAATCCTTTTTTAAGCTTTGTGAAATTAATATTATGATCGTCATTTAAGTCTTCAAGAATAAATAAAAAAGACTTAAACAAATTCTTAATATGTTTTTCATACCTCTCCTGTAGAATCTCCTTATCTCCGTCACTCATCGTAAGTATTATATAATATGATTGATCTTTTTTTTTTCAATAAAAATATAAATAATTTTACTTACAATCTAATAAGGTGTAATTAGTTTTGTGGGTAGCTTATTAACAGATACTGAAAAAGATGATTTGCAGAAATCATTTAACGATCTTCATGATACATTCGCTCGACCTGTTTATTATTTCAAAGAAGCTAAAACAATAGTATTATCTACTAATCCAGGATTTAACTCGATATATCAACAAAACTCAATACAATCCAATACTACTAAGAAAGTAATCCAATCAGGAAGTTTTAATGCAAGGATTACATATGACACAGACAGAAGTCAAACACAAATGAGTTCCCCAGAGATCGATTCTCAATTGAAATTAAAGCTTCCAGATGGATATGTAAGAATAAAAGTTGACATGAGTGGCTATAATACATTAACAACGACGAAAAGAGTTGACTTTGATAATAGAAGATTTTCTATAGAGAGCGATGTAAGACCGCACGGTTTATTTGAACCGAATTATTATACTTTTTTCCTTCTTCCTACCGACAAATCTAAATAGGATGGCTATATTACCAAGAGACGTAACTAAATCAATAAACTCGCAATTACCAAGGGAGATAGGTAAACAGGTGGAAGCTATGGTTACCAAACAGTTCCAAATAGTAAAACTTGAAATGTTAAAAAGTTTCGACTCTCACCCAGTCACCGTAGAAATAGAAAACGGTTCAAACTCGACAAACACGAGTAGGACTCTTGGTGGTTATGGTAATTTATTTTCATTTATAGGTTTTATTGAAGGGTCTGATCCTCTTGGCCCAGTTAGGCAAAGACTAAAAAGCACCACGATTAGAAAAACTAGTCAAAAAAATGGGGTGTTTGATTTTATAACTAATGAACCCTCTAGAGAAGAATTATTTTCTATGACTAAAATATCGTCCTTTAGGACTGAATTTGAGGGGGGAAGGAGTTGGTTAGACGGCATAGAGACTGGATTGTCTGGTCTGGGGTTTTACTTGTACAATCAAAAGAAAAACTTTGACTCTTCTAGATCTGGGAATGCCATACAAATAAGAGGCGGAAAAAAATCCGAAAAAGCTTTTGGGGGAGGGAGTACTGGTGGGGCAATAGGAATGCAAAGGTCTAGATACAAGAGAGTTTCATATATATCAGGCATATTAAAAGATTTTGCGAAATCGGTGGAAAGGTTAAGGTCTTTAACTTTGTCATGAAAAATAACTTTGGACATGATGCTACAACTAGTTTTACAATGTGGTTTGAACATCACTTGTTAGAATATGGAGAAGCATACCAAAACTTCACGGGAAAACTTTATTATACATCTGACGAACGCCTTCCTAGTGATTTTTATAGATACAGTAGCCCTTACAAACAATGGGTTACTGAAAGTGGGGTTGGGGGAGGCGCATTTGTGCCTACTCATGTATCTGGGTCAGCAGGAAAAATTGATAAAAAAGACCTTACTAATGGTTATTTCTTTGATTTTAATAATGGCGGAATAGTTGTTACTGGAAATGCGGCCTCAGTAAATATGAATCTCAGCGGATCCTTTTCAGTAAAAGAGTTTAATATATATAATACCAACCAAACAGAAGAAGCTTTAATAGTTGAATCTAAATTCGATAGTAATAGTAGGTTTTTTGTTCCAGAAAGTGGAATAGCTCCATATGACTTTGTGACCCCAGCTGTTTTTATCAATAATGAATATATAGAAAACGAACCTTTTGCATTCGGAGGAGAAGACAAAACTACTCTAAATTTTAAATCAGTTGTTTTTGCTGAAAATCTATATCAATTAGATGCGATACTATCTTTATTCGCTGATACAAGAAACTCAGTAATACCTTGTTTGGATTTTTCATCTCATCCTATTAATGAATATGGAGATTTAAAAAATGGTAAATATTTATATCAAGACCCAGCTAAAAAGACTCTAGAAGCCCCGTTTAATATAGAAAGAGTCACTACATCTAAAATAAGCGAAACTATAAGAAACACAATAGCTCCAGGGCTTTTTGTTGGATTTTTAGATTTTGAAATAACGAAACCAAGATTCCCAAGGGTTTGTTGAATTATTTTAAAGTTAATAAAAAATTTCACATTAAGCCAAGTTATCTGTAATTTAAGTTAAACCCGTATCTTTTAAAAAAATTAAATACTAATATTATGGCTAGAAACAGAGTAATTTATCAAAGTGAGGCACTATTCGTAAGCCCTAACGCAACTGGAGCCCACTTCACGTGTTCCGCAGTATTGACTGGTCTCGGACCAACAGGGCACACTGCCACCTCAATGACCACTGCAAATTATGGAGGAGGAAGTGGAAACAAACCTGCATTAATGGCGCTAAATAGTCCAATTGGATTACATCAGGATCCGTACCTTACATGGAACTCCACTTCAGCTGGAACGACTCAAGGCCAGGTAAACACACCAAGTACTTTAGCTCTTAGTGATTTACATAACCTTAGTGGAGCAGTGCAACAAGCTTTTACAGGAGCCTTCGGAACAAGTGTTTACCCTGGTGCAGGCGCAGGCGGCATTCAAATGGGTGTAAAACAAACGACTCTTGCTGGTTTGAGGGGTACTTCTGGTGATATTATGCTTTATTATAATAAGTCTGCATGGGACAATGCTAATGTAGCTTATTCAAATAATGATAAAAATCCTGCGAATTCCATCGCTGACAAAAATGATGTTGGTTTTGGCGTGCTTGTACAACCCTGGAGTGGTACTTATAAGAACTTAGTTCAACAAGTTCATAGAGTACAAAGTGCTAACTATAGCTTTACAATCAACAGAACAGATGTAAATACATTTGGTCAACTCGCTAGAATTGATGCGATTACTCTTGAGCCGCCCACAGTTAATCTTGATTTCACTTATTTCCCAACAGACGGTTTTAACGAAAGAAATCTTGGTTTTTATCTCCAAGGGGATTCTAATAGCCTCGGCCTTGGAATGGGAACAGCAGTTTCTAATGCTGCGACCAACCACTTAAAGAGCGACTCTGCGGGCAAAAACTTTTTCATAGTTACTACTCCAGAATCTACCGATGCATTTTCGAGCACCGAAGCCATTGACAAGAGATCTGTTATCGGTTTGGGCAACGGCTTCTTGAGCGATTATACTATTGAAGCTTCTGTTGGGTCGATCCCAACAGCTTCAGCAACAATTGAATTGTATAATGCTAAATCTGATATAGGAACTACGGGTGTGACTATACCTGGTATAAATCTCCAAAAAGGAACACCAGTTACTGGTATCAATTTCAGTTTAGCTCACCCCAACTCCCTTAGAGGAGATAATGAAGGATCTTCTCCAAGCACAGGTGAATTTGGAGCTTCAGCTTTAACCGCCTTAAAGCCTGGTGATATTACCCTAGAACTTCCTAATGAACTATCAATGTTCTCTAAAGTTAATGGAGAAGGTGCGGTTCATGTTCAAAACTTCAGCCTAAGCTTGCCGCTAAGCAGAAGCCCAATTGATAGAATTGGAACTAGGTTTGCATTCTCTAGGGTTGTTGATCTCCCAGTGGTTGCTAGCATGAGCGTAAGTGCTTTGCTGTCAGAAATTGGAACAGGCAACCTTGCTCTTCTATTGGATGACTGTAAGGAGCATGATGTTAAAATTAAGATGAAGGGCGGAGTTCCTTGCGTTGGAGGAGCAACATTCGACTCTTTGGATATCGACTTCAAGGGAGCAAGAATAGACAGCGAGTCTATCTCCTCAGATATCGGAAGCAACAAGAGCGTAGACTTCACATTTACGACTCAAATTGGTGGACCAGAAGACTTGCTTCATGGAGTTTTCATATCTGGAGCTAATAGTAATGTAATTCCAGAACATTACGGTATCCCTAATAAATAAAAGAAGAATCTATTTCTACTTTTTCTTAAAAGAACCTCCTTGAAAAAGGGGGTTCTTTTGTTTTTTAATGATTCATCAATTATTAAACAAATTTATTATAGATAGTTGTTCTGTTTTAGGTGTAATTTCCAGTAAGGAATAAGGAAAAATGCCTCTCAAGATACCAACAGTTCAGACAGGGCTAGAAAAGTCCATAAAAAGAGCCGTTAGAAACGTAAGTTCTAGGGGAGGGCTTAATCTGTCGATAAATGATAGGAATTTTTCTAGACCCTTAGGTAAGATAACTGGATCCGTTAGTGAATTTAATAAATCACTAGAAGCGTCCAATGCTCGTGTTTTAGCGTTTGGAGCTTCTGTAGGTATTATACAGGCGGTCCAAAAGGCTTTTGCCTCTCTAGTAACAACGACTATACAGGTAGAACAAAAGCTAACTGAAATAAATGTCGTCATGGGGTTAACCAATTCCCAATTAGAAGATTTTGGTAAAAGTTTATTTAAAGTAGCAAAGAATACAGCACAAAGCTTTGACACGGTAGCTACAGCGGCAACAGAACTCGCAAGACAGGGTCTGGGAGTCGAAGAAACATTAAAAAGAGCGAATGACGCATTAATATTAACACGATTAACAGGTTTGGATGCCGCAGCCGCAGTAAGCGGTTTGACTGCAGCATTAAATACTTTTAATAATGTTGGATTAGACTCCACTCAAATTTTAAGCAAAATGGCCGCTGTTGACGTTCAGTTTGCGGTAAGTACGGAAGATTTAATAGATGCAGTTTCTAGAGCTGGAGCTGTTGCGAGCGATGCTGGAGTAAGTTTTGATGAACTTTTGGGTGCGGTTACGGCGGCTCAACAAATGACTGCTAGAGGGGGAAAGGTAATAGGTAATAGTTTTAAAACAATTTTCACAAGAGTTCAAAGGTCTAGCACTATAACAAGATTAGAAGAGTTAGGTATAGCGGTAAGAGATATATCTGGAAATACATTACCAGCAATTAATGTTTTACAAAACTTAGCTAAAACTTACGATAAATTGGCAGACACAACGAAAGCCGCAGTAGCAGAACAAGTTGGTGGAGTGTTTCAAATAAACATATTAAAAGCTGCGATAAAAGATTTAAGTTCTGAAAATAGTATATTAAGTAGAGCTACTCAAATATCAGCCAGCGCAACAGATGAAGCATACAAAAAGAATGAAATTTTAAATAGGTCACTAGCCGCGTTATCCTCTCAAGCAGCGACTAGCCTAAAAGAACTTGCTGGAGCTCTTGGTGAAATAGCTTTCGCAGACCAAATACGTGATTATTTAACTTTTATAAAAGATCAAGTTAGTGGAATATCAGATTTCTTGGGTCAGAAACAAGGAGAGTCAGCGGGGTCAGATTTCGCAAAAGGTGTTATAGCGGGAATAGGGAATGTATTAACTGGCCCAGGTTTATTTTTAACATTAGCTGTGTTGTCGAAATTATTTGTAAAAACATTTTCTTTTCTTGCTGGTAGCGGAAAAGAGCTTTTAGGGGTTGTTACGGCGGCTGAAAAACAAAAACAAATACAAGCTTCTATAGTAACTGTATTAAATGAAAATAGTGCTTTACAAAAAAGAATACTTTCTCAAGAAGGAAACAGAGCAGCTCAAGAAAAAACTATTTTAAATATATTACAGCAACAATCAAGAGAGCAGGCAAAAATAGCAGCAGCAGCTAGAGCTATGTCCCCAGGAATATCTCGTGCTGGGTTTGGCGGGGACTTGAGGAGAAAGAGCGATGGTCATATTCCCAATTATGTATCAAGCTCGGAGCGTTCTAGTGAGAAAAAAGGAGCTAGGCAAGGAGGTTATACGGCTGGAGCGGTTAAAAGCATGAATCTTAAAGGAGAAGGTCGAGTTATTTTTAATTCAGCTGAAACTGTTAAGAAGTTTAGTGGGTTATCACAGCCAGCAATTATGCCGCCTGAGTCAAGTAGAGCTGGAAGAAAATACAGAAAAGCATTTTCCAATGTTCACGGAATGGATCCTTATGCAAACAGAGGTTATGTTCCAAATTACAATAGAGCACGTAAAATCTCATCATACAAACCTACCCCTCATAATATAGCATCAGCTTTGGTTCACGGGAAAAGAAGAGCTCTAAATCTTGATACTGGAGGAGGCCGTGTTTTAAAAGATTCATGGCACTCATCAAAGCCCGCTTTAGCTACGAGCACAGAACTAGATTCTATAAGAACACTTGTTTACAAAAAATTTCTATCTAAAAAAGATTCGACATTTATAAAACAAGTCGAAGACTCTTTAGCTGGTTTCGGCAATAATGTTCCATCTGGCTGGTCTAGAGGGAGCGGGTATATTGACGGAATGCTTTTTGATTTAAATATGAAAAGAGCTCAGTCAAGGGGATTAAGTAGCCCCCATAAGTTGCCTCCAGGAAGAGAGCTGGGGCCTGAAAGGGATCCGTTTATGGGCGGAGCTATGAGCCACGGGCATGTTCCGAATTACGGACTTGGTAATCTTTTTAGAAGGCAGAAGCCCAAAACATCAGACAGAGACTTTATGGGTAAGGGCCTCGGTGCCGCAGGAAAATTAATAAGCACACCTTTTAAAGATATAGGCTCTTTGATAAAAGGTGGGTATGGTGCATACATGAAAGGCACTGATTTCTTAGGAAAGGGTATACTTGGAGCCGCTAAAGGAGGATATAATGCATATACCAATATTTTTGAAACAGGTAAGCATCTTTTAGGAAAAGGTTTTGATTTTATGAAAAACTTTCCTCGCACAACTTTATATGGTGGCGGTGGAGGAGCAGGATTTGCATTTAAAGATGAAATAATGAATGCTATTCAAAAATACGGACCCAAAGCTCTTGAAATGGGAGGTAAGCTAGGTAAAGGAGCTTTAGATATATTTCAGAATCCAACAAGTCATATAGATTTAATATCTGGCGTGCTTGGTGGAATTATCCCAGTCTCTGTATTAGGTTCTACATTATTAGATGATATTCTTAGGATGAGGAAACAAGAAAAATCAAATAAAGTAGGGCAAGAGTTAAAAAACAAAGGAAAGACTAGGACTAATTTAAAAGTTTCAGATCTTCCTGGAGACTTGCAAAGAATAGCTATTGGAAGAATGAAAGCTAATCCTAGATATGGGAACGAAACATCTTTTGTTCCGAAATCAATATTGGATGAACTCGGTATGTCAGATGGATTTATTCCTAATATGATGTTTAGGCCAGAACAAATGGTTATGCATGCGAGAAACAAGATGAATCCGTCTCAATCAAGACAAGCATCAAAATTAAAAAGTTTTATATTGAAAAGGGGAGCTTTGGATTCTGCAGCCAAACCATACGAAACACCTGGAATGTCAAAACTTTTCGATATGAAGGGTAATAAGATTGATTCGGTAAGGTTCGGGGGAGATTACAGAGCGGCTGTTGTCACGAAAGATGGATCTACGTATATGGGGAGGTTTCATGATGATATAAGAGACGAATTAGCCAAAAAGAAAATAGATTTAAAGGAAGCCGCTGATCTGGAATTAACCTGGAGCTTGAAGGACCTTTTTAATGGAGGTTTGATTCCTAACTATGCACTTTCAAATACCCCAATTGGTACGGAATACCTATCTGGACTTCAGAGAGCTCAGCCAGCTAATTACAATGAAGCTACAATAGCTAAATATGAAACATTTAAAGATCCAACAAAACTTAATGATCTACTAGCTAGCCCACAAAAAACTGTTGAAGCTTTAAAATATTTAGATAATAAGGGTTTAAGTGAAGTTAAGAAATCTATGACTGCCAATGGTTTACTGGGAAGTCAAGATTGGGAAATGGTTAAATCAGGAGTAGGGGCTCCTCCTAAAGCAGATGTAGCTTCTGTTTTAAGGCAGGCTTCGCCTAGGGATATATTAAACTATTTAACTGGGAATACCGACAGGATACAGGGAAATGTTCCTGGTTCTTTTGTTAGATTAATGGATCATAAAGAAAGGTCTCAAGTAGTTCAGGATATGGTTGGAAGAACTTCTGTTTCTAATACAATAAAAAAACAAATAGGCTCTATAAGAAAAAGTAAAAATAGAATAAACAACACTCAGATGGAAGTGTTATCTAGAGATGTTTTAAAACTTGGGCATGATCCAGAAAGAGGTATAGTTAAAGCTAGGCCAATGGCTGGAGTTCTGGCTCAACTGTATAGGAGTGGTAGTGGATTTACAAGTAAGCCAGGGCTTACTGGGCCTGGCTATTTTGGGGAAACTAGCGGGAGGTTCAGAGGGAGCGACGCTTCCATCGCAAAACAATCCGAAATTCAAAAAAGAGTAGAAGCTAGACATCTTGAAAGCCAGGCAGCCTTAAACACACAAGCTTCTGCTTCTGGGAGCGCCCAGCAGGGAGAATTAAGTAAAATTTTAAAAAATAGTCCTGGAGCTAAAAACCTAATAAACAATCGATCTTTTGAAGATTTTGAGGATAATCTTAAGGATGATAAAAAGACTATACGTCAAGCGGAAAAAATGATGGCTGGAAGGTTCCAGAAAAGTGACGATATTGATGCGTTAATGAGAGAGAGAAAAGAGCGTCATAAAAAACTTTTTGGAAAGAACTTTACTAATTTATCAAAGAAGTCGCCAATAACAGAAAAGAAAAATCCAAAATTAAACGCCCTTCCTACATTAGAAGAATTATTGTCATTAAATAAAAACGATGGATTACCAAAAAAAATCCAGGAACTACCTTCTATATACAAAAACTATACACTTAAGGATTTGTTGAGAATGGCGAAAGAAAGGTTTGGTGGCTCTCCCTCGATTTCAAGCACACCTACTTTGAAAGAACTTTTAAAACTAAGAAAATTTCGAAGTTTTGGAAAAATCCCTAATTTTGCATTAAGAATAAATGCTTCTAAGATAAAATCTATATCTAAGCCTAAAGCGAAAATACATTCCGATAAGTTTGATGGTACGATAGGGATGTCGGAACTGGATAAAATCATAACAAATGGTTTATTTAAATCCATAAAATACCAACCTAAATCAGGAAGTGCTCAAGATCTAACATTTACAGGAGCAAGGCATGGAGTCCATGCTCACAAAAAAGGAGCGAGTGCTCCAAAGGGATTTTCGTCTTGGGCGGATTTTGATAAGAATTCGCCCCTAGGAAAGTCCAGGGTAGTGCATGCAGCTTCAGCTGGTAAAGGGGCTGGGGGATACAGAAGGCTGCATCTCGATAAAATTCAAAGCGTTGTATCTCAAGGAAAGCATTTAAAAGTCGATCCAGATATGGCTAGCAAAGGTCTTATTCCTAATTTTGCAAGAACTCCAGCTAAATATAAAACCAAGGTTAGGGATGATGGGTCGAGAGATGATACGGACGGACCTCCTAAGCAGGTATTTTTTGAGTCCAGTGTGGGTGGTAAAAATTTTGCAACATCTCATGCTATAGATATCCCCGACTTTAAAGACCCAAGCAAAAGAGCATTGCAGGTAATAATGACTTCAGAGGCTAATCCTTCTTTAAGGGGAAGAGGTTACGGAAAAGATTTGTATGAACATATGGCTCAATACTCTAAGAAAAATGGCTACACTGGGTTGTATGGAGACATGGGCACATCTATTTCTGCAATGAGAGTTGTTGATAGCATAGCTAAGGGGAAGAAATTTAAAGTAGAAAAAGCTGAAGACCTTCAATTCAACAAAGATATCGGTGAAAAAGATGGAATGTGGGCTGGGGAGAATTTTACATATAAAATATCAAACCAAGGTCATGTTCCTAATTATGCTGGTCTTTTTTCGGGAGGAGCCTCTAAAGTATTATCAAAAAACCCACAGTATTCAGGAGCCGTAAAAGATGCAGTATCTAGAGAGGCGTCTTTTGGGTTAACTCCCAGAGTAGTACAAGCTCCTTCTTTAAAAAGCTCAACCAACCCTGGTCTTGCTGTAGTCAACCAAGAACAAGAAGGTGGTTCTTTGGCTAAAGCCAGAATTTTGCATGGAGGATTGAACCCAAAACAAAAAAGCGGTGTTCCTAATTATGCTTCGCCAGTTAGAAGCCTCACTGGTGCAGATGTAATGTCAATGCGACAAGACACAAGGCAGGCTATTAGACAAGACGGATTAAAGGCTATGCAGGATTCCTTCTTTAAGGCTAGTTCTGCTATAGACAAGATGACAGCTTCTACAGATCGGGGTAGAAAATTCTTGGCGGGTTTGTCTAAAGAGTATGGAAAAAATGCCAACTTAATTAAAGAGGCAAACATCAGGCAAAAAGCTCAAACCAAAGGCTTAAGCTCCAAAGATGGTGTCGAGAGAAACCAATTCGCTAGACAAATGTTTAGAAAAGACGAGTTAAAGAATATAGCTGCCAGTGGAGGACCTCTGGGAGGTTTAGCTAAGAACTTAATGAATGCTCCTGGGGGTAAATTTGAGGATGCGTTATTGTTCCAACAAGGTGTCGCTAGAAAATCTGGAGACACAGAAACGTTAAATGCATTAAGAAAGATAGACAGCTCAATGGAGAGGGGAGCCAGGAATGCAATGAGTGGACCCAGGGAGTCCGCTAAGATGATAGAGCGAGCTCTGAAACAAAATTCAGGAGAAATTCGAGCTAGAGAGAAATTTCAAGGAACAGGTGGTTTCAACAAAAGCACAGCGACTAAGTTTTTTGCGCAAGATTTTTTAAGGGCACGTGATCCAAATTTTTCTGGAGGTCAGAGGGAAGCTAATAGCATAATGGCTATGATGGGTAAAACTGGGCAAAACGAATTTAAAAACTACCTTCAACAACAAGGAGTAATGTCTTCAAATAAAGCTCTTGCTTCAGCTGGGCTGCAATCTGGTCAATTCAGGCAGTTAGTTGGTGGTCAAGCTGGCACATCTTCTCTCGCAGCTAATCAATTTACAAAAAAATTAGGTCAATTCCAAAAAGCTCTAGAAAATGGAGACAAAAAAACCGCTAAAAGGTTAGAAAGAAGTTTGAATTCAGGAGCCATAGGAATTGGTAAAGACACTCAATCAACGAAAGCATTACAGCAGCTGGTACAGACATCAAAGGATAATGCTAAGAATGCTATTAAAAGTGATAATACTAAAGCTGCACAAACAGCGGCAAGAGATAGACTAAGAGGAGGAACTGGCGGAGGCAAGCTTGCCAATTTGTCTAGTAAAATTTTCGGCAATCAATTAACAGGGTCATTTATGTCTGGTCGATCTGGAGCTGGTATTATAGGTTCTGGTTTGGGGACTGGAACTGCTCGTGCGGCAGGGAGGTTGTCTGGAGGTATTACAAGGGCCGCTAAAAATTTTGGAACCCAAGGTCTTGGTAAATTTGGGGGAACTATGGGGTTAGGTATGTCTTTTATTGCCCCGATGATTGCTGGCATGGTGTCAAATAAGCAAGATAGAGCGGAGCGAGCTACATTTAATAAAACTACAGGATCGTTTGATGTAAATGACAGAGGGGGGGACATAGCCTCTAGTGTTCTTATGGGGGCTGGTATGGGAGCTTTATTTGGACCAGCAGGAATGGTGGTTGGTGCTATGGGGGGATTCTTTGCCTCTATGAAGAAAGCCACTTTAACTATTGATGAGCAAATAAGAATGAGGGAAAAAGAAATTGCAGTAATAGGCCAAAATGTTCAAGCCACACAAAATATACAAAACCTACAAAACGCAAGAAAATCAGCTTTTGAAAAAGGAGATAAAAGTCAAATTGCTAAGCTTGATGCTATGGTAAACAGAACCTTATCTGGCATTACCGACAAGGATATTCTTTCCAAATTATCTTTAGCGGCTGGAGATGACGATGCGATGGCTGCCTTACAAAAAGATTTACAGGATCAAATGACCGTAGCCACAAGCGCACAAAATTTCGGAATGGCCATTAAAAATAAAAACTCCAGAAATGCTGGTGTTGCAATGGGTTCAATTATAGCACAGGGGATTAGGAATGGAGATGTTGATGAAGATGACTCTCTTCGTTTATTAAATGATATAAGAAAAAATGTAGACTCTCGAAAAATGTCTGGGCAAATGTTGAGCACTGAAAAAATGAATGATCTCAGGACCAGGGCCGAAGGTAGGCAGGATATGACAAGCACTGGAACTCTTGCAGGAGGGATTGGGGCAGGGCTTATGACGGCGGGGGCGCTCGCTGCTTTTACTGGTGTTGGTCTCCCTGCTGGCTTAGTTCTGACTGCTCTTGGAGCAGCAGCTGGTGCGTATGGTGGGCGTCAGGCTGAATCAATGACCGCTGAGACTCAACTCAGGGGGGCACAATCTATGGGTATGGACGAACTCATGCAGTTTGACAAGTTAGTTCAAGCTGGAGTTCTTACCGAATCATCAATGAATGCCATGGTAGCTGCATTCAAAGAGGGTGAAGTAGGGATAGAGGAAATCGCTAAAGAGGCAGAGGGGGCGGTAAGAGACTTTAATAATGTTAGAAAAGCAACTGAGAGTGCATCTAATGCATTGTTCAACCTAGATAAAAAATTAAAATTAGCTTTGTCAAGAATGACATTAAAACTTGAAGTTCAAAAAATAGAAAACTCTTCTGATCTTCAAGCTGAAAATTCTAATACTCAATTTCTGTCTCAATTCATGTCTCCAAGCCGTTCTTCTGAGTTTATGTCTAACCAGCAAGGACGTCTGCTTGAAAAAGAAATAGGATTTAAAATGAGTGAATTTTCGGGTCAGGCAGACATAGATTTTCTCAGAAAATTAAACTCCAGTAGTATGAACTTAAAATCCGTCACTCCTAGACAAAAGCAAGATTTAATAGGTGCGGTAGAAGAAAGAGGGATTGGTATTGCTGAAGATTCCATTGCTTCTAGAGCTTTCAGAGGAACAATAAAAGATCAAAGTTTTACTAGGGATCAAATCAACCAACTCGCTGGAGCTGTTGGGATAGAAGATCCAACAAATGGGGATCGAGTTGATAGAATGCGCGGTATGGCATTCAATACTATAGGCGGAGTTCGAACATCTCCTTTATTTAGCTCATTTAATGCATTGGATGCAGAGAAGAAAGACGAATCCAGAAGTAGGCTCGGTATGCTTTTAGGAGTAACCTCTGATGACGATATATCCAATGCATTAAAAAAGATTGATTTAGCCAGCTCAGTTTCCACTAGAAACCCTGACTCAAGTACGACCCGACGGGTAAATTTTGAAGATTCAGTAATCGGTCAAGGCGGAGGAGTTTCATATGATTACTTAGCGCAATTTAATAAAGAAGATGCTAAAGCAGCAGAAGAGCTACTAGACGACAGAGCTAGGCAAAAGAAATTGATGGAAGCTCAAATAACAGCAATGAGAAAAAGCGCTAGCATTCAAATAGCACAAAATAGAATACAATCCAAAATACAAGAAGAGCTTGAACTATATCAAGCACGATTGAGAACTAGAAACATTGAAAGAGATACAGCATTAATAAAACAAAAAGGAATCAGCTCAGGCAAGGTAAGCAATTTCAAGACTCTAACCAATGAAAGGTTTAGGGGTTCACGAGATGATGAATCTGAAGCTGCTAGGCAAACAGGATTAAGAAAGAAAATATTTCAGGAAGAATTGAAAATTCAGAAGGCGGAAAATCTTGAGACATTTAAAAAAGAAGCAGAAAGATTAATGTCTGAAAAAAACTTAATAGATGCATTAAACAATCTTAAAGACTCTATTTCTCCAATACTAGATAATGCAGCATCTGAAAGTGGAGGCCCAAAAACCTCTACCGCACAAAGCTCTCCTGGATCACCTGCCAGTTCGCCTTCTGGGGCTGGCAATGGAGCAACTGTAATTGTGAACAATAACAAAGGAGGTGCAACTGTTGCAAATGCTCTTGCGGGAAATGGTTTATCTGATATAAAAGCAAGGACTAAATCTATAGATACACTTCAAGAAAAATTAACCAGTAAGAAGAATGAAGTAAAGAAAAAAAGAGCAGATTTAGATTTTTCAAAGGCCAGATTAGAGCCCGTGGAGAAGCACATTCTCCGCCTAAACGCTGTTGCAAATAGTGGTAAATCTGGTTCTTCTGGGACTCATTCTGGAGCAGGTTTCTTTTTTGATGATGAAATGTTTAATGCTCAGCAAGAATTCGCTGAAAAGTATGCAGATCAAATAGCTAAAGATACTGGAAGAGCTGATCTTCTTTTTGATAAAAATGGTTACCTTCGCCCATTTGAGTCGAGCGAACAAAGAAAATCTGGGCAAGTGCTTGACCCCGCAACTGGAGCAGGAAAAGGAAGTGTGCAATTGTTGGGGGAATATTTAGAAAATCTGAAATCATCCTTAAGAATAGAAAAACAGGAAACAGGTTTATCTGGAGCAGAGAAAGAACAAAAAACACTTGAATCTCAATTATTATCATTAAAGGATGAGCAAGGAAAGGCAGTAAGCGCAAGAAGTGAGGCGCGGCAAGGGGCATCTAAAAATGATATAGCTCAAAAACTAAAAGGTCAAGTTGTAAGTCTGGAAAACATTGACCTTGGATTAACTAATATGATGTTAAATTCCGTAGATAAAGCGGAAGGTATAAATGAATCCCTAGACTTAATTAATCAAGCTGTAGCGATTGCTGGGAATAATGATCCGAAAGGCATTTTAAGAGAAAAAGCAAACTCTTTGAAAGAAATATCAGAGCAAATGAATCGAGGTATTAAGGAGATGGAAAGAAGATTTAATTTGCGCGAAGCAAAAATGGCTGTTGAGAATTTTAGTAAAACATTGAAATTTTTTGATTATAGCAAAGGTTCATTTTCGGAAATAAATGCTTTAACAAATCTCGATGTTAATGCTCAATCAGCTAGCTCAGCATTGAGGGGTGCAACTGGTCAAATTCAAAGACAAAAAGAATTTGAGATAATATCTGGAGACCCGACAGCAACCAATTTACAAAAAGCAGAAGCTAGAATAGCTTTGGAGTCTCAAACAATAGGAACTCAAGGTCAAAGGGATAGGTTCGCACAAATGAGCACTCAGGAAGCTGATTTAGCAGCCAGCCTAACCACGGCGAGATTTAACAGAACAGAACTTGTTGATTCGGGAGACAAGGAAGCGATAAAAAAAGCAGACGCGAATATTGCGGGCCTTGAATCTCAACTAAAAACGCTTAATAAAAACGCTCAACTTCTTGCTCTTGCTATGCAGAGATCGACGCCAAGAGGAGAAGGCGGAGTCGTTAATGAAATTAAAACAAATCTAGGGAACGGTCTACAAAGCGGATTTGCTGGAGTAGAAAATTCTGCTGAAGGTATATATACAAGACTGGGTCAAGACATGCCATTTGCCATGAAGAACGGAATGGTTGATGCTATGCAAGCCGCCCTTAGTGGAGCAGACGATTTAGAAGGAAAATTATCGGCAATAGGAATATCTTTCTTGCAAATGATACAAAGAGCATTTCTTGAAAGTGCTGCGAGTAGGGTGGTTGGCGCGATTGGCTCTGTTACTGGCTTGGATCGAGTCGAAGGAAATAGCGGAGGTATGGTTAGTGGAGGTAGTGGGGTCAAGGATGATGTCCCTGCAATGCTAATGGGAGGTGAATACGTTATCAAAAAGTCATCTGTTGATAAATACGGAGTCAACTTCCTGGAAAGATTAAATAGTGGAAGCTTGACTGGATATAAGAATGGAGGAGGGGTAAACTTAGCTATAGGAGCTCCTAGGGCTGCTGAAAGAGAAGAATTTACAGAAGAGAATAAAGACGGGAATGTAACTAGATACAAAGTTAAAAAAGGAGAAGTGGGAATTAACCGTGGATTAACTGGTTATGCAATGGCTAATGATAGAAAAATACAAGAATTCTATAGAGATCAAGAGACTCAATTCAACGAAGACTTGTCAACAAAAAGACAAGAAGAAATGCGCGGGAAAAATAAGGAAAGAAGGAAAAAAGCAGAAAAAAATGCTCTATTAGGTCTTGTTTACGGAATAATCGGAGGGGCTCTATTGAGCAAAGGTATTGATTTCGCAAAAGACAAATATAAACAATCTTCTTTTGGTCAAAAACGTTTTGATAAAAAAACCGCAAAAGATTTAGCTACGAAAGGCACAACTAGTGTTAAAGGAGGAAGTTTAACAGATAAATTCGAATCTCCGTCAGACAGAAGTAGTGTGCAAAAATTCTACCAAAACATGTTGACTAAGCCTGACCAGAACGGACAGGTAGCAGGACCTGTAGTCACAGCAAGAACAATGTGGCAGAATAACCAAGGAGGATCTCTAGATGCTAACAAGGTGGAATTGAGAAGAAATAAAGGGGGTGGAGTGCCTTCGTTACTTACAGGAGGAGAATATGTAATGAATCCATCTGCAGTAAAAACATACGGATCCTCAATGATGAAAAGTATAAATGATGGTTCTTTGGGTTCATCAGGAGGATCTACTAATCAATCTCAAAGCACCGTAACTCATGGGGACGTGAATATTTCCATAAATGTTTCGGGCAATGGAAGCACTACAACTACAGCCAGCAACCCATTGAACACAAAAGAGTTTGCAAGTAAAGTAAAAAATGCTGTAGTAGAAATCATAGGAAAAGAGAAAAGGGTAGGGGGATCGTTGAGGTAGATGAAGGGATTTGTTCATAATGCAGAACAATCTTTTTACATAAATGGTCTGCAAATGTCAGGAGTCTCTTCTTTGGATGCCAGTTACTCAATACCAGCAGAAGAAAATAATTTTTTAGGATATGTAGGCCCAGCTGACTTAATACAGAATGCTCCTGGAGTAGGTAATTTCTCCTTCCAGAGAGTTATGATGTCTAGCGATGAACCTATAACAGAACTTCTTTTAATGGAAGAAGGTTTTGACGGAGGGGTCGAATTTAATTCTCAAGAAATAAATTTTCAAAGCGGATATATAAACTCTTATGAATGTTCGTTTTCTGTAGATAGTTTACCCCAGTCAACAGTATCAATATCTGCATATGGAGAGGTCGGACCATTTGTTGTTAAACAAAAAAACCCAGTCAATCAAAGAGAGCTTTTTACCCCAACAAGCAGTGGAATAAGTATTGATTTTGATGGCAGAGAAACTAATAGGGTTTTAAGTTTTTCTTTTTCTATGAACTTAGATCATAGTCCTGTTTATAAAATAGGGTCTATTTTTCCGTGTGAGGTAGTTCTAGGAACTCCTATTAGACAAAATTTTTCTATAGAAATAGAGGTTGATGATTATCAAACTAGATCCGTATATGATTACATGAAGACAGGAATACATTTCGAAGATATTAAAGTTATTTTAAGGGATCAATGTAGCCAAGACCGACAAATAGAATACAATTTCAATGATGCTCACCTTTTATCAGAACAATTTTCAACAGATGCAGATAACAATACTAAGGTAAAGTTAAATTACTCTACAGTTTCAAGACATAAGCCAAGTATAATATACAGATGAAATACATAAGACATCAAGAATGTGAAGTTGAAATCAATCAACAAAAAATATTTGCAAAAAGCGCTAGGCTTTCGGCTTCATCTAATTCAACGGAAGAAAGAGTTTACGGTGGAGAGTTGAGGTATTATGCCGCATCATCTCCACTTTCAGCTTCTGTTGATTTTAATTATTACATAACAGGAAAAGAAGATTTTATAGGAAATCTAACTGGAGATTTTTCGTGCTCTGGCAGGTTTTGTGGTATAGAATTTTCTGGAGCATATCTATCCAATTATTCCATAAAAATAGAAGCCTATAAACCTGTTGAGTTTAACGCTAGCTTTTCTATATATAGCGGGTACAGGGGGTTAACACAGACTGGATCGTTTGGGGGAGCATCTACTGGGCTGCCTAATGGAGCTTATACAGAATTATTAAACTTCAACCAAAATAGTATTGGAATAGATTTCCCTCAAACAATAAACTATGATGTTGAGTGCGAAAGAACACCTAATTATGTAATAGGTTCAGAGTTTCCTGAAGATGTGAGATATGGAACCGTGAGAAGAAAGATGTCCGTAGGAGGAGAAAACATTGGTTCTGTTATAAATTTTTCAGGTAGAGATTTCGGTGAAATAACAGTATCACCAAGAAATATAGATTATGCAGCAAGAGGTCAAACCTTAAAGTGCAAAGGAATAATAAATTCTCAAAATTTATCTATCTCATCAAATGGTTTACTAGCTGGGTCGGTGGAAGTTATGGAGAGCTTAAGATAATGTTTAATAGCGGTAAATTTTGGAATCTAGAAAAAGATTTTTATAGCGAACCCACAAACGCTAGCCCTGCAAATTATAATACATATAAAGAATTCGTTACGGGCTCTAAGGTCGATAATGTGTTGAAAAATTTTGAATACGAAGATCCTTTTAATTTCATACCTTCGTATGGCTCTTCGGTATCTGTTGGTTTTTATTCTAACATGCAGGAGTTCGGAGATAATTACACAAACTCAAATCAAGGCGGCGTCTTAAATAGGATAGCTATTAGTCTTAATTTGAATTTCTCAAGCAGGGGGGATTTAGAATCAGAAAATATTATAAATTATATAAAATCTAAAGAAGGTGGGCAAAAATTTATATTTCAACCAACTGCTAATGCAGGACTTTCCCAACAAAATTCATACAAATCTTTATATTCTATTGAGCCGTATTTTTCTCAAGAATTTTCTTGTAATAACATAGATATAGAGCATCAATACATAGATCATAATAACATTAGTTTAAATTTTATAAATCAAGATTATTCACAGTTTTCTGTTAAAAATTTATTAAAAATAAACAGTATGCCGCAACACAAAAAAGATATAATAGATGAATACTCTTCTAAATATCATTTAGACATAGAGCCTTCTTATGCCATAACGAGGGACGAGCCCCTTCATTTAACAAGGTTTAATTTTGCAAGTTCAAGAGCTTTTGACGATAAGGGTGGAGTAAATAGGTCGGTAACAAATTTAGAATTAAGCTACAACGGAATTACTGATGAAATATTATTAAAACTATTATCATTCTTTTTTTCAAAACAAGGGCATGAAACATTCACATTCACCCTAAAAAAACCAGAAGAAAAAACATTAAACTTTTTCTGTGTTAATATTGAGCATACGTATTTATATAAAAACTCAAACGACTTAACAGTAAGAATAGAAGAAGATTATATCAGAAGAAGATATAATTGGGGATATTAATCGAAAATAACTAATAACAATTTATTATAACAAAGCATGTCTTTCAAAAAAACACAAAGCATAAATCAAGAAATTTTTGCAAATAGTAAAAGTTTAATGGTTACTTTTTGGGAAATATCTCAAATAGCAAATACTGATGAAGTTATAAGGTTTCATGGAGGAGTTAATAATATGTTCTATTCCTTATTCTTTGATAGTAAAGAGTATTTTTATATACCGCACGAAGGTTCCGATTTCAGTACTAGGTCTGACGGAGGACTTCAGAGGCCAAAGATAAAAATAATAAATTTTTCGGGGTTTTTATCTAGATACATAATAGGAAAAGATGATATGCTTAAAGCTAAAGTGGTAAGAAAAAGAACTTTCTTAAGATTTCTTGATAAAGAAAATTTCCTAGACTACGATAACGAAAGGGATTATTGGTCTCAGGCTGGAGTTAATCCAGATCCAACTTCTACATTAAGACCTGATATTTGGTATATAAATCAAAAAATTGAAGAGAATAAATATTTTGTTGAATTTGAACTGTCAAATGCTTTAGATTTAGAAGGTGCAACCTTGCCAAGAAGGCAAATTATAAACAACTATTGCACATGGAAATATAGGGGAAAAAATTGTGGTTATAACGGCAACCCTTGTGCGGATTACAATAATGTTAAATTTGATAAAACTTCCTTAACACCACAAGGAAAATGGCAAGAAGGTCAAAACTATGTTAAGCAAGATGTGGTCTATCTAGTTACACAAGAGGGCAATGGCACTAGGAATGTTGTATATATATGCACAGAGGATCACGCGTCAACTACAGAAACAAAACCCTCGGTCAATACTAAAAAGTGGGTAACAGATGCTTGCTCAAAAACTTTAACTGGGTGTAAATTAAGGTTTCCAACCTCCTGGGGGGAAGGTATTCCTTTTGGAGGTTTCCCAGGTAGTAGAATTTTTTAATGACAAAAAAAAATATCGATCAAATAAAGCTGATATCTGAAAGAAAGAAACCTTTTGAAGCTTGCGGTTTTATTTTAAAAAAAAATAAAAAATATTTAACAGTAGAATGTGAAAATGTTTCCGATAATCAAGAAACTAATTTTGAAATATCAAATAAAGAATATCTATTCGCTTTCAAGAATTACGAAATAATATCTATTTTTCATTCTCATGTTTTGGGGGACGAGACTTTCTCAAAAGAAGATTTAGGCATCTCTGACGAGCTGGATATACCTATGATAGTTTACAGTTTAAAAACAAATAATATAAACTTTTACAACCCGTCAAAAAAAAGACATAACAAAATTAATTCTTTTTTTCAAAAAGAAAAGGCTGTTGTAGTGTAAATTATATTAAGGAATAAGGATATGAATGTTTTTTTGCATGGCAAGTTAGGAGAGAAGTTTGGCAAGGAGTGGAGTTTAAATATAAAAACTCCAAACGAAGCCTTGAGGGCAATAGACGCGAACACTAATGGTTTTTTCAAATACATTGCAGATAAAGAAAATCAAAATATAAAATACAGGGTTTATATAGATAAAGTTCCAGTTATGTGCTCCGAAGAAATGGGAGTTAACATTCAAAATAAAAAAGATTTGCATTTTTTTCCCAGAATAAAAGGAAAAGACCAAAACGGAGACTACATGATGTACGGCGCAGCGGGTATGGGTGTGGGTGCAGGGTTAAGCGCTTGGGGGGAATCAATGGGTGATACATGGTACGGTAATCTGATATCCTGGACTGGAGACGTGCTTTTTGAAATTGGTGCTGCTGTTTTTCTTCAAGGAGCTATAGGGGGATTGATGGAGGACCCCCCACCGCCTCCTACGGAACCACAAGGGCCATCAGCAAAAAACACCAGTTCTTATATATTTTCAAGACCTCTTAATAATACAATTCAAGGAGCCCCAGTACCTTTGGGTTATGGAAGATTAAGGGTAGGGAGTCATGTAATATCTTCATCGATAATGAATTGCAGGTTGAATGCATTTGATAGTGTTGCGGGTCAAACTGTTGATGAAAGCGGCAATACAGTTGGTGCAATAAGCATCGATCAATATTCAGAAATATAAATTATGGCTACTATTGACGCTAATGCATCTAACACTGAACCAAGATTGTTTTTTAGAACAATCACTGGTCAGTTTAATCCATCAGCAGAAGATAGAGAAAAGTTGCAATCCACTTCTTTCTTAAAAGCATTAGACCTTATATGCGAAGGTCCAATCGAGGGGTTTTGCAACCAAACTGGAAAACTAGTTTCAGGGCAAAATATACTCGAAGCAGTATACCTGAACGAAGTGCCGATAAAACAAACTAATGATTTTGATCCGTTTGGTCAGTATAATTTCAGAAACATACAGTTGGCATATAAAAAAGGCGATGCACACCAGCAACCATTTTTTACGGGACAAGGGTGTGGCTGCGGCTCCACTCAAGTAGATAATTTTTATTGGCTACAGGATTTTTCTTATGCATCTCAAACGATACCTAAAAATGTAAATTTAGACAATCAAACTATTGTTGAAAGACAACCGAACGGACAAGCTTTAAAGCTTTTATCTCAAGGCACTCATTCAGTTATAGACCAGGATGTAGATTGGCTTGGTGTTACTTTAGGTATAAGTCAATGTTACAGTATTGATTCCGAAGGAGAGCAAAAACCAAATAAAGGAGCTTTCCATATATGGGGAGATATAACTGGATATGTGCATAGGAGCCTTCCTGCTGGCACAACAGGGGCAATCATAGACGATGGAGTAAATGAACACAATTTATTTGTAGATGTAGAAGGTTTAGCTTTATCAAATTACAGGGAAGATGTTTTTTTAAAACTAAAAGATGTTAAAGATCTTAAGAAAAATAGACCTAGACAAGTTTATATAAGAAACATAACTCAAGCATCGACTTCATTTAAATCAAAATTTGCTGGAGCATTAGAGTCTGTAACTGAAATAATAGATCAAAATTTTAAATACCCTTCATCAGCATTAATCGCCTCAGAAGTGAGTGCAGAATCTTTTGGCAGTCCACCTCAAAGATCATTTCATTTAAAATTAAAAAAAGTAAAGGTCCCCAGTAACTATATAGAAAAAGAAATA
>Ga0315320_10000945_pt1 | contig 23845 bp, 23 predicted proteins | sample M140m21515metaG_FD_203458 | JGI IMG/M metagenome (GOLD analysis project Ga0315320, IMG submission 203458) | Ammonia-oxidizing marine archaeal communities from Monterey Bay, California, United States - M1 40m 21515 | ecosystem: Environmental > Aquatic > Marine > Coastal | place: USA: California... | reverse complement strand
TCATTTACAATGGCATATCCAACTAAGGCATACATGGTCCAGAAGAATAAGTATTCTGCCCAATACCAATCTGAACGTAACGACGGACATCTATTTCTAGGATAATATGTAGGCCAATCTTCGCACGAATCAATCCAAAATATAACAAATAATATACAAGAAATGCATTGGAAACACCATAAAAACCACCATACGGATGATGTGTAAATAAATGAACATATTTTTCTAGGTTTTCGTTTGCATATATTGAAACATGAAAAAATCTCCAAATCAAATGGTGGTCCTGGTATGGTACATAAAACCCCTATAGCTGAAGCTACACCGATTAGAATACCATGAACATGGTTTTCAAACATATTAACTTCAAATGCTACTGAGAATAATACCAAAGCTACTATGAGTGGGACTTTTACATAGACTGTATGCTTTTTAGCATTTTCTGTTTTTGGCCATGGTGTTGCAATTAATATAATAGACAGCATGGAATAGGCTATGGCAAACCCTCTAGCCCAATCTATTGTAGTAAATGCACGAGACAATAATACTGTACCACCACCTTCACATTCCGTAACATTATGATGCCACATATTTTGTACAATGTCAACACAATTATCTTGAATAGTTTTATTTTGCTCTTGAGTACGTGTACTATTAGGAACAATGGCTAAATTATCTCTACATAGATTACATATGTTAGATGTTGAATCTACAGCTAACAAAGATAAAAAAACCAATATAACCCAGAAAATACCCCAGCAAACGCTCTGTTTTACCACTACGGTCTTCCCGCATTCGTCTGGTATGAAATTCCAACAACTGCGCTGGTTTTCATTTCTGGAAATAAGAGGAGAATCCATCACGTTAATACTAGATTATCTAAATTTATACCTTCAAATTGTTCCCTAGATTGTAGTTGATGAATATTCCACTCATATATTTGTTTGAGTTGTGTTAATATATGAAAACTATTTCCACGATTATAATTATATTCATTATCCCACATTTCGACATCCTGTGTAAATCTAATTATAGCATTACGCCATTCCGCCATCTGAGCTCCTGTCATTACGACAAAATTTGGTGTTGAACATAACCAATGATTCCATCCAGTTAAAAAATTTCTTCTCACAATTGCCACTGTTAATAATATGTCAAATATTGCCTGTGTAGGTTTATGGCCGTGTTCAAACAGCGTAGTGATTATTGGTGCGCTTGATAAAGAATCAGCGGCCCAATCTATTAAACTACGCCCATTAAAAATATAATCCGGAGGTACTAAATACAACGTTGCATCCACATAATTTTGGAAATTGCATTGTATCCATTTGACTATTATGGAGTATTGACGATTGGATTCAGGGCAATGTAAGATATATTCTGGTATCATATGAAGTACACGTAATAACCATTCTGGTGGACGGTCAGCATAATATTGATAACGTTGAATTTCAGCATTAGTGAATTCATTTGTTATAGGCTCTAAAGAATAACCTAGAATTGGGCATAATGCGTAAGGAAGTGGTGCTACGGCCAACGCATTTATTAATCCCGCTTCCCATAGAAATCTTTCTATACGTGCTATTCCTGGTAATATATTTAACGTATCCCAAAATAAGTAATAATAGTTCATTTGATAACCGGGAGCACATTCGTACCCAAACGTATGTGTTTTTCTCACTGGTTTCGTATCCCAGAATAGTGTAGGAGACCATAATCTATAAATTTCGCCCGTATCAACATCATCCCTAACAGTGCTATTAACCGCATTCATGAATGAATTCCACCAAAAATCCAACAATGGTTTTTTCTGTGATATCGTGAATGTGAGATAATCGGGCTGGTCTATGAGTTTGCCAACGTATGATGAATTTAAAAAATAGTTGCACAATTCCTCCATAGCATGCTTTAGGTCTAAGTAATTTGCTGCGCTGAACACGTCGTTGAAATACTGACCATTTAAATCGGTATGTCCAATCATGATGTTCCATAATACGTTGAGTATGGGTACTGTACATATAGAGGTATCTATAGGTGGAAAATATGGTTCGGTTTCATCTTCACCACCAGAGAGATATATTTCATAGGTAGTTTTTATAAGGAAAGATTTTTTTATCCATAATGGTAATCTAGATAAAGATGTTCCGTCGTTAATAAATAATTCTTTTATAGATAAGCTCATTATGTTATATTTTATGTCACATATATAAAATAGTACGAATATTCTAAACGAATTTTAATCTCCGCGCGCCGCCAGTCCCATGGCTTTACTGCCTAGACGTGATGAACGCCGTTTACGGCTGACAGTGGTAAGTCTCTCATCGCTCTCAGCTTCTTCTTCGCTCTCATATCCCTCCTCCTCTGATGGATGACCATTATCTCGTTCGTCGTCATCAATCTGGTCGTCTTCCATTTCCTCTTCGGTGTTTTCGCCCTCTTCTTCTTCTTCGCCTGAGTGCTCTGATTCGTCTTCTCCCGAGCTCTCTTCCCATTCCTCTTCCTGAGATTCTTCATGCATTTTGTGGTGCTGATATAGGTAAGCAGCACCGATAACGGTGAGGAGAAGTAATAATCCATCAGTGTTCTTGTCGTTGCATCCATCTGTTTCTTTGGCGAAAATTAATTTGATTGATAATAAAAATAATATTATGTTAATAGTAAAAGAGTTCATTTGCTAATATATTTATGTTAATTGTTAATTTATAAGAATATTCTTTTCTTATCCGGAGAACTCTTCTTCGGTTTCTGCATTTTCATCTCCGTCCACCCTGGTAGTTTGTTCTATTGCTGTAGCAGTCCATTGAAATAAAGTGAATGTTTGTACCATTAACAATGCAAAATCAACCATGAATTTAAACAATACCAACGCCATCTGACCCAATATATAAGCCAGAACCAATCCAACAAAAACATTGACATAAACATCTCCTCTCTGAGCTGATAGACATTCTTTTTGAATACCCGTTGTCCCATTTGGATATTGAAATGCTTCATAAACAAAATCGTTTAAAGCGGTACAATTTGGCATACATGACTCAGTTACACCCGTTTCAGCTAACCATCCAATTGACCACGGTGCCTGCCATCTTAAAAGCATTGGGAACCAATAAAACGGTCCCCATGCTTTAGACAATGGTATAAAATCATTACAATTTAAATATTTTCCAGCTGGTATAGCGCATTGATAACACGTTGAAGATGCGCACCAACTCCCTGCCAATATCGGATAGTCTTCACAGAAACAACCTGGCGCTATACGCTGCTGTATCCATTCTAATATATCTTCCATTAGCATATGGGGCTGTGTTGGAAAGCAAGCTGGCAAATAACCATATACTATCCAATAAAATAAAAGCATGTTAAGATTAATCATCACAGTAATGCTTACTATCCAACCTAAAGGTATAACTGACCACTTGTTCTGTGTGAACAATGCTAGTGTAAATATTATACAATAGAAGAAGGCATCGTCCATGGCTGATAATCTTTCCGACTGGCTAGTACCCTCATTCCAGACCGCCGTTTTAACCAGACATGATTCCGTGAAAATATATGAAACTGCATATGGTAACCCTAACCCAAAGAACGGTACGTACGGGTCTTGTGTCTCCGATAATAACATCTTTAACCCCCTAGTCATTTTTTCACTTTGTTCTGGTGCGCCAAAATATATAAAGAATTCTTCCCAGTCTTTAAGTACCCGTTGCCAACGTATTTTTATCGGTGCTATGGAGGAATCATAAGCTGCTTGAGATTTTAATTTATGTTTCTTAAGAACTGTTCTATCCCTATATGGGTTAAATGTTCTATGTAATCTCCCACGTTTAGACCTTTCTAATTTCAATGTGGTATCAACAAACCCTGAGTTATTTGTAAACATCATTTCAAAATAATCACCGATGTCTGGTATAGTTCCCCGTTGTATAAACCCTGTAACCGGGTCTGGTGATTGCCATTTGGCTGTGTAAACATTAGATTGAAACCTGCCCATAGCTACAGCCCAATCTCTTACCAGTTCAAATAGATTATCCAATACTAAACAGTTAACGCATGCTGGCGACGAAGCATTGGGACATAATACAGAATTTTGTTCATCTGGGTATGTTATATTTATATTTTTCGGTGTTCTCAATTTATAAGGATTACCAAACCTACTAGTCTGTCTGTGTTTACCAGGTTGTTTGGAAACGTGTACATGATGTCCCATCTTTACTACGAATGTATGTATCATGTTATTCATCCCCTGTAGTTTATCATCAGATTTGAAACTATTTTTAATCCATGAATCATCTTCACTGTTTCTTATTTTGTTGAACCCATTTAATACATTCATTCCTTTTTTAGTTATATCGCGTTCTTTCCATTCACTTTGAATTTTTGAACCGATTTCACCAACATTTTTACCAATCTTATACATTCTCCCGGTCATGGTGGTATCACCGTGTTCAATATATTCTGGGTCAAATGCTTTCATAAATTCATCTACAACTTCGTCCAATTTAAAGTTTTCATAAACCCAATCCGCCACTTGTGTGGCTTTATTGAACATTTTTATGGGCGCGTCCGGTACAACGTTTGCTTCAATTAGTTGCATCCGTAATTTATCTTCTGTAATAGAACCATATCGCAAATAAACACCAGATGCAATGGTTACCGTTTGAACTACATCATAACTAATCATCCATTTACGATGCCAATTATAGAATATATCGTGGACTTTTAATTCTGACACATCAAATGCTTTTTCAATTTCCAATCCCAAAGCCCGTTCTTCTAAACAATTTAACCACGTGGCTCGTTCTAACGGTCTCATCTCTGTATAGTTGTAGAATTTAACACCTTCCATGAATAAATCACATACCGATGTACCATTCCAATCTATATTTTCAGCGACCCACATTGGCGCGGGCATGCCATCAACGGTATGATAATGTTGAGCAAACAACCGTGGTAGATGTTGTTGGTTATAATGAGACCTATAGCCTCCATAGGCCGAACCCAGCGGCTGTCCTTCGGGATTACCTAATCCACCATCCAAACATGACATTACGGAACATGACGAACCCAATGATAATACACATATAACAGAGTTAATAGCATTACATGTACCAGTCATCAACGCATTTAAGAAAGCAGAGATATGTGGTCCCATTAAAGAGAACAATGCTCTTATCGTACGACCAATGTTCATTATCATAAGACCTAAAATATCCATTATAAATTTCCACATTGCCGACAATAGACTTCCAATATCCCCTGTTCCTGAGAACAATGCAAGGAATTCAAATATCAAATTAAACATAGCACCCAATATATCAAATATTGTACCAACTAACATATCTGCAAGGACATTAAACATGCTAGCAATAGCTCTAAAGAAGTCGCCTGACCCTGTAATAGCTTCAAAGAAATCGCCTAACGCATCTAAAAATAAGATGATAACATCCAATACTTGTCGTATCATATCTTTTATGAACCCTTTAATGTTGAGGCCCAATCCACTACCTAGTTGACTCATGGATATTTGACCAGTTATTGCTTTTTTAAATTCGTCTATGTATCCTAATAGAAATTGCATTACCAGATTAGCCCATTTTGCTGAAGTGAGTGGTATTTCAAACATCATTATTAATAGTTTTCCGATTGCTTTTTTAAATGGTCTACTACCAAATCCCGCGGTTAAGAATGTGGATGCAGCACCTGTTAACGCACCATATGATTTTTCTATATCACAAATACGATATCTCAAATCTAGATTTAATTTATTAAAATTTCCTCCTAGAATTTGTAGAATATTGTTGTGTATTTGACGCTGAAGATTAATGGTCAAATCACCCAGACCCGTAATAACCATTCCCAATGCACAGAATAAATTATCATTTGACCACATTTTACACGTACCACGTTGAGAAGCTATAGCTGCCAGACCTCCAGCGAAATCGCATTTATCACCTATCATTTCGGACAATGTACCTCCTGCTTCTTGCAACCGTTCCAACCCTTCTTCATTCAGTTCTTCATTTGCTTTACTCATTGCGGCAGGTGGTCCAGTTCCACCCGTTTCGTCTAAGATAGCCTGTCGTTCTTCATAAGATAATGAATCAAAATCTCTATTTTGTTCAGCCATGTCCATATTTCTTGAACTTCTATCTAAATCAGTTTGGGCAGCAACTACCTGGGCAGTACCAGCTATAGCATTCCCTAGTGCGCCCATAAATTTAGCACCTGATGAACCACAAGCTTCCTTTAAAGCGTCCAACTCTGTAGCTGAATTCATATCTGTTGTTCTAGTCTGGGCTACAATGTAATAAGCATCAAACGATGTTTCGGGACCAACAGACCGCGCAGGTGTGCATTCGTTGTTCCATGGTCCAAACGAAACCAAATATGCTACCGAATCAATAATCTTTCGTTGCATACTAAATGCCCATTCCATGTAATTGTAATTACACCATCTAAACGATGCCAGCTGGACCTGTTTATAGTAATAAGCTTTTGTAATTGGATTATCATCTACAACGGTGCTTACTTCTGGTATTTCAGCAATACATCCACACGGTGAGTCTACATCCAATGCTAGCATAGGGTTACACATGCACGAAGCGTCTTCATTTGTGGCTGTACACATCGACATATCATCTTTTGCTTTATAAGGTATCCCTGGATATCTAAATTTGCGCAAATCACATGGTTGCCATCTTAATGTTTTATCGTCAGTGGGCATGTTAAATGGCTTCGGTACAATATCATACAAATAATCACAGTTATTACCATCAGCATCGCATGACGATTCGTTTTTCCATGAATCATATACGCCTTTATAAAATTCACCGTCTATAACATCAATACCATTCATCATAGCATATCTAAATTGTAAATGTGTATGGTTTAATCCATATCCACAATTAATATCATAATACACCCAATTGCCACCAGCGAATAAATCAGGCAGTGATAGTATAAGCCGTATAGTAATACGTACACCTTCTATCACTACCCTATTTGTCGGTGGAAATTTTATGGTTTCAAATTCTATATCTTCTATTTCCTTCTCAGGGTCACCTTCTAATATGCCTTCCATTTTAGGTATTGAATAGTATTGGAATATTTCACCTATGCCTGACGGGCCAAATACACCATGTGTTATATAAACAATTGCCGCATCCATTGGAGCCAGTATAGTGTCTTGTATCGTGGGTTGGCTACACCATGGGTTATAAACAGGTTGAGATTTATATCGATATCCAGCGGGAGGAGGATAATTATTAGGGTCTGGGGCAGCCCAACTACCTAAAGACATATCGCATACACAATTGTCTGGGTTAATAGACCAATCTAACCGTGCCGTACCGTTTAAAGGCGATGCTCTAAATTTTCTACCTTGACATGTATTGATTGATTCCCTATGGGACCACATGCCGTCAAATTTCTGTAACACTCTCCATGCATTTTGTTCTTGTAAAACAATTGATTTAAAGAACAATTCCCTCATTAATTCATACACCCATAACGTTGTACCTATTATTACTTTTTGTGTTTCGTGGTAAGTACATGCAGCAGTGTATGATATAGTATGCGGCGAGTTGGGCCAGTACTTATAATTTTCTGGGTCGTAATCTTTTGCCCAATCACAACGAAAGGTTTCTGGCAAATCTTCCCCTTTCACTGTAGATTTAGTAGCTAGTCCACCAACCATATTTTCTATTAGATATAACGTCCAATGTATGGAATTTGCCGCATTGTAGACGGATATATACCAATTGGAAAATACTTCGTTTATATTGAAAGCGTCCATCATGGCAGCGGAATCGCCAGCTACATTAGGCATCCACATCTTTATGATACCTTTTAGAAAACTTGTTGGGAGTTGCATCAACATAAGTCCAAATCTAGCAGCAGCTCCAAATATAAATTCTTTAGGTAATTTGATATTTGCTTCGTCAAATAAACCGCCGGAAAATATTTTTACCAATTGAATAATCGTTGTATATGCGATATGGTCTAAGAAAAAAGCCGATTCTAACCAACCCCCATATGAGTGAAATGTTATTCTCTCTATATTAGGCATTTCACCAGGTGGTACAACTATCCTAAGAAACATTTGTACTATACGTACGATAGTATTAAACCAGTGGTCAATTGCTTTAGGCAAATGGTCACTGGTAACCGGTGCATATGTTATATCCCAAACGGGGTCCATGGCTTCACATATACATCTTAACCCTACTTGTGTCGCATTTAACGATTGCTGTAATTCGGAAATGCCCGGTTCAATATTCCAATCGTTGACAGCAATATTATTATGCGACGATATGGGTAAATTTGTAAAACCTAACCAATCGATAAAACTCATAGTTAATTTGACAAACCCCATTACAAAATGTTCTACTGGTATGAATACCGATTGGACTTGACATTTAAGAAACATTTGCAAAATACCACGTGTTATTTGATACCATGTGACGATTATAATATTGATAATCGGTGTCCAGAAGCCATATAATATTCTCCAAACTTGCATAAGTGGTATAAAAAAGTTGTAAAATGCTGTATGGGCTACACATCGCCATATATTATCAAAACCAGCCATAAGGTCCATATGTTCATAATGCATTAGATAACAGAGACCAAACAGTAGGGATGCCGCTACTGTCCACTTCCAATTTTGACTCAATAAGGTACTCAATTGTATAGATGCCGAATATATAGATATAACTGGTGCTATCATAGTGTTCAACGCTTGTTGTATAATAGTTTGTACTTGTGACGTTATCAATCGTTGTAAATTTTCATCTATACCGGGCGCACCCGCTTTAGCTGCGAATATACTCAAATAATAATACGAGCCTACAAATCCTATTAAAATTGTAAGTCCATATGCTAGAAACGCTAGACCTTCATCGACCGCCATCTGATTGTGATGAAGAACAGGGACTTTTATACGATAGAACACATACTCCACTATGTCGCATTTGTTATGATTCGGAAGGAGCATTATTAGAGGCGTGTCTCTGTGCTGGTACACAGGGTTTGATTCACCGCAAATGTCTTAAAACCTGGGTTACGAAATATTCCAATACCCCATCACGATGTGAAATATGTAAAACACCATGGCAGATTGAATTAGAATCGCCGTTAGAAAAATTTCTAAAACGTTGGAATTGGATATTTGCCATGGTAGTATGGTATGTTACCATATTCTTTGGTATATTCAACTTCGCTTATATTGCTGCGAGACCAAATGAAATTAAAGCTGCTATTATTTACATATCATTCCAGATGATATTACTCACTGCTGATAAATATTTTGGTAAGAATATTTATAAATTATTTAGGTTGACAAGTTCTATTATACTATGGGGGTGTGTTATATTATTATTATCCGAACAAGAAGATTATCAAGGAAGAAAAGATTTAATCTATGAATATTCAAGAACCATGGAAGAAAGAGATATAGCATTGCAAAAATTGAGAGATGATTATGAATTGGATAACCCATGGGCATGGCCTATGGATAATACTACAAACAGACAACTGTGGATAGTGTGTTCGTTAGATACTTTATTATGGGTGATATATTTCGTATGGAAATATATGAATAATCAAAGACCATTCCCACGCTTAAATCATGGCCGAATGCTATCCACATCATCCGACGACTCTGTGTCGTCGGAGGAGCAGATTTAAAAACATAAACAGTATAAATATATTTTATACAATAATATCTATGGGTAACATATCATCTTACATATCTTCAGAAAAAGTATTTACAATCTATAAACGACGTATCGATACAGACGCATATGACACCGAACCGACACAAACGTGGAGCAACATTGCAAAATCTTCAGCGTTAGGACAGTTTAAACATGAGATGTATGCCTATGCTTTAGGTAAATATGTTTATGACCAGAACACAAAAGCCATATATCTATATTATGGCTCTACGCGTTTAATACGTGTTTCAATTGTAAATAATCAAGTAGTAGTTGAATCTAAATATGATTTAGCAGAGTTTTTAGAAAGTGCTGAAGTATTGTCTCCTGGAAGAGCACCACTATTACGAACAAGTTTTGAAAAAACCTGGTTTAGAAATTATGCCAGATTAAATGTAGATACAGTGGGGTGGGTTAAAAACGAATAAATTATTTTACACTATCTAATATTTTATATACTTCATCCCATAATTTATCTGCCTTTCCGCCTGGTATCTTACCATAATTTTCAATACCTTTCAATACGGTATAAATACTCTTAGCCAAATCTGATTTGGGGCTGTAGAACGGAATCTTTCGCGGAACCCAGTTGAACCCATATTTTTTCCCATATTTGGTGTTGTTATTAAATTGTTTAATAATAGCGGGTATGGATGCGTTAGAAGATGAGATGGCCTCCCATTTTTTGTATTTTTGGGCAAACAACTTCTTAGTTTTTGCGTCCTTTTTTTTCATGTCATCGTTGTAACTTTTTAGAAAATCATTAACGAGGGCCGTTTTTGATATTAATTTGATGGCTTTCTTTTTTGTTATTTTACCGCCGCCTTTCTTCTTCTTCCTTCCCGGCCATGCTGACGGTTCAAAATCACCTTGTAAATGAGGGTGCATAGGTGTGTATTCGTCGCTCATATAATCCTCTTCCTCATCGCTCCAATATGCCTCTTCCTCTTCCTCATCGCTACCGTCTTCGTCGTCTGATTTATTTCCTTTTTTCTTCTGTGCATTACTAATTGCCTCGTCAACCTTGTCAGGGTCTTCCGCATCCATCTTTGCCCTGTCCTCCTTGCTCAGTCCAGCTCTAAAAATTTTTCTTTTCACACTTTTTTTTGCTCTACTTGCCGCACTGCTAACTCTTTCAGCACCTCTACTGACTGCTCCTCCTACAATTCCTGCTGCTGATTTTATGCTACTCCATACACTCTCAGAATGTTCAAATTCTAGATGAGGATGTTGAGGTTGGTAGTTGTCGCCAGGGTGTTGATACATTTACATTAATATATGGTATCTATATAATATATAAAACTTGATTTTAATTATGTTATCACTTACGGTAATAATATTAATATTATTAGGTTATGGCTTGTTTGTTATATCTATAAAAAAAGTGTGTGATTCACATAAGTCGGAAAAAGTCACACCACTTAACATACCAGAACCTGATTGCAACCCACAGGGGGATTGAATATTACCATTTCAATTTTGCACGGAAATTACTATTTCCCTTCTTCTCAGGTGCATTTTTTTGGAATTGCTTCCATGCATGCTCTGCTGCTTTCTTACACCCCTTTTCCTTCTTTTTTTTATTTGTTATCATCTTGAGGAGCCAATGTTGGTTCTTTTTACAATCTTTAATAAAAGACTTGACCCACTCGTCATGGTCCATAGAATTTTTACCCATATATAATAAAAAAATACGTTGTTTATATACTATACCCGTTTATATTTAGAACTTCAACGGTGGAGCCTCCGGACATAACAAACTCTTACTTCGCTTACGATAGCCTGCATCTACAACATCATCAACTATTCTAAAATTATATTTTTTCCCCTGCTTCGTAATATTTGTAAAATCAAAACCATCCAACAGTTTACCTCCCGGTTGTATAGTGCTAATATTACCCTTTATCGGACCAACATTGTGAATTAATAAATAACCACCAGCGTCTTTTGCTTTTTTTGCTTGTGCCATACCACGTTTAAATGTTAAATCATATGCTGTGTTTGAATATTTTTTACCTTCCTTTTTTTGGCGACTGGTACCAGATTCAGTACATCCGAAACATCTATAGTTACTTTTAAATGGACATCCTTTGTCCTTTCCTGTAGCTTTGCCGTGTTTATGCATATATATACATGCACCAATCCAATCATCTGCTGACTTGGTATACTTTCTCCATTTGTGCCAGGTAGTTGATGATGCTCCACTCAACGTGTCTGGTACATATAAATTTACTTTATTTTTTTGCTCTTTCAACCATACAAAAACATTTTTTTTAGTTGGTTTAGCAGCAAAAATACCATTGAGGCTAAGGCCAGCCGACACTAAATTAGTTAAGCCGCCTTTATCCCCCAGCTTCATAATAGCTGCTGTTCTAATAGTTTGATAAACATCCGAAACTTCGCGGTATGTACCGCCATCTATAGATAAAAACGCCCCTTCTTTTGGTAAAAGAATAGAAATCAAATTTTTGGCCCAAAATGTTTTACCGGACGCACTAGGTCCAAATCCCATGATTAATTTGCCCTTTTTCTTGTCACTAACTAGTTTAAAAAGACTTTTATCCGTTTTCCATACACCTGTTATATCGTTTTCCTCCCTACATGATATTTTTAGTTTATCGGGTTTGGTTCCGGCAGCACCTATAATTGAATTAGCCATTGCGCGTAACACAAAAGCAGTTGAAAGAGTTTCTTCGTGAACAATTTTTTTCAACGTTTTGTAATGGCATTTTTTCTTACATTGTGCCCAACCCGAGCCAGTTACTTCCTTTATTTCATTGGCAACTCTTTCATTCATATCTTTTTTCCAATTATCGTAACCACCATGCAATAAGAATGATTTGCCCATAATTGTACCTTTTACACGTTTGTCAATGTTCAACTCCTCTAAATATTCTGTACCGCTAGTATTTAACTTTATATTACCACGTTTTTTCTTATTGCCACCAGAAAATTCAAATAAAGGTTCTTCGTATTCTTCTTCTTCCTCACAACCACTCATAGGATAGTAATCGTCATCACTGCTCTCATATGACATGTTTAAAGCGGGGTGTTGTGGCATTTCCAACGACGCATATTTAGTGCCATCTTTCTTTGTTTTGACTTCTATGCGTTTATTAGAAACACCGAACGAAGGCGGGTCTTTGGGTAGTTTGTTTTGTTGCTCAAGTGTGTGCAACGCCATGGACCATTTATTCCAGGTAAGTGCTTTACCTTTTAACATATAACTGTTACCAGATTTATAATATTTGTCCGCGAATGGTTTAAGTTTTTTATCGTCCCAGGCGACTCCCTTTTTTGGTTTTATCCTTTTCCACTCTGATTTTTGTTTAGCTTTTGCTTGACAGGACCTTTTCTTAGCACCCATTTTAAGCATGCAAGCGAGAGCTTCTGATTTTTCAAAATTATGAGTAGCTAATCTAGACATATTAGTGGATACATGTTAACTTATATAAACTAAAAAAATTAATATTTAATACATTATTGTATGTTTAATGTCCAACACCAATAGACCATATTATTTAAATATAACTGAAATTCGTGGCATGCCCCTAATAGTAATAAATGCATATCAAGGATTAATATTTATATTATTTTTAGTGTTTATAAGGTGGATGGTGTTTGCTATAGAACACGTTTGTAAAAGACAGGGCGCACAACATGATAACCCGGTAGCAACGGCCCATGCTGTAATGACTCCGTTAAGAAGGTGGATAAATAGTCCCATGTCATCCAGGCGTTCCACTCAAGCTTCAGAATCATTTTATGATGATTCATCTGTTGAATCTAAAGAAGACGACACACCTATCGGTTCACCTACAGCTTCTGAAACCCTTGAGGTAGACAGTACGGGCGCCGAAGATACTCTAGCTAACGATGGACGTGTTTCATATGGATGATAATGCGGTATATTATTTAAATCAATGGGCGGTGGTCTTTTTTTATTGACAGTTGCTGCCACTTTAATGTATGATAACTGCTGTCTTAGTCTTATTATTTCCGCTGTCATATCATTATTATTTTGTCTTAATTTTTTATTTTCAGTCTTTAAGGTGGCTAACGCATTACTAGGACTAGAACCTTGTGGTGATTCATGGGGTGACCTATATGCTTTTTTATATTCACTACAGTATTCTGTCATTATATAACGAAAATATATTACTTATATACAATGTCATCAGCGGCGTTTAAATCAATCCCAAAGACACTGTGTAAACAGAAACCGGCTTTGATGCGTTTATGGGATGATGAACGGATTTACGCATATGCCACGAATATGCGGCATATCAAACACGCGACTTTACATTGGTCACCTCACCATTATGCCTATTTGCAAAATCTGTTTAAACAAGTCCGATAGCACACCCGTTGGCGGTCTATGTTCCACGTGCGGTATACCCCCTGGTTGGGAATCATATATCTCAACGCATAAGCCCAGAATACACGACAAACCAAAAAGAGTAAAGTGTATTTCATGTGGTAAAGACTCAGGGTTTAATACCAAAACGGTAGTTAACGCATGCTGGGGAAAGACAGGTAGTGGACAAAATTGTTTTAAATGTTATAGTTCTCAAAAGAATTATAACAGTGGGCTCTCATCGTTTAATTTGTGGTGTGGCGGTAGAGACTGATAATTAGTCATTACGCTATTAAATGTGTCTGATGGTGTACATCCCGCACAATATCGTCTTGTACCTACTTTAAATAGATTATTTCTGGTACTCCAATTCCTACACTTAAAACACCGGGCTTTAGGTTGTGCTAAAATACTAAGATTGTAAAAAGTTTTTGATTCCATAAATTTACTAGCATATTTACCCATATTATTTTACTCTACTACACTCTTTATATGAGTTTTTACTGACCGGCCAGATGCATCATCTGTCTCATTCCCTGCCCATCTAGCTGCTGTGTCGCTGGAACATGCACATGATTTACCATACGGCACCAATAGTGAAACACCAGGCATCCGGAAATATTTATCGAAATAGAGGCGATAATACATGGCTTCATACGTCTTTGGTGTATGTGTTGGAAACATCTTGCAACGGCTGCTCCATACATTGCCACCGATAGTTGCCTTCGCCATTTTCTTTATAGAATCTATCCAGTCGTATCCAACACCATCTGAAAACTGCTCTTTTTGCCTCCAGCATATTTCTTTCGGTAGCAAATGAGCGAAACTCTCGCGTAGTATATGCTTCTCCATACGTTCTTCACGTGGCATCTTTGCGCTAGGATGAATTCTCATAGCATACTCTACATGGGTCATGTCCAAGAACGGAACACGGCATTCCACGCCCCATGCGGCCATAGATTTATTAGCCCTCAAACAGTCATAATAGTGAAGGTCGAATATCTTACGTTGGGTTTCATGCTGAAATTCTTCCCAGTTTGGACAGTTATGGAAATACATATAACCTCCGTATATTTCATCCGCTCCCTCGCCAGATAGAACCATTTTCGTCCCAGTTGCCTTGATGTGTCGTGCTAATAAGTACATAGGCACACCAGCCCTTATTGTTGTAACGTCATAGGTCTCCAAATGTCGTATTACTTCTGGTATAGCATTCAATGCTTCTTCTACAGTAAATGTATAGGAACGATGCTTTGACCCAATATGTTTCGCCATTACTTCAGCAGCTGCCAAGTCAGGCGAGCCTTCCAGGCCAATTGAAAAGGTATTTATTCTTCTCTGGAATGCCTCCTCTTCGGAGGCAGATGCTAGAGCGGCGATGATAGAGCTGTCTAGCCCTCCTGACAACAGTACACCCCATGGTACATCGGTCATCATGCGTCTTTTGACGGCTTCTTCTAACTTTATTTGAATTTGTTCATGTCGGTCTAAGCGCTTGTTCCATACTGGCCAACCATATTGCCCATTGCCATGGCATAACTGTGATACCCACCCTGGTTTGTAGTATTTCTTAAACGAATTGTCGCTGGAATTATAATAATGTCCGGGCGGAAATTCTGAGACAGTATCTACGAGACCGTTGAGAGCCTTCATTTCAGATGCGAATGCCATCGTCCCATCGCGGTTATAGCCGTAATACAATGGGACGACACCCAATGGGTCACGCGCTGCCCATATTTTATTATTTTCGACATTCATACACACAAAGGCATATACACCGTTTAACATACAGCATAGTTTTTCCATAGGATGTTGTGTAGCAGAAGTGAATTGCGTTGGCCATACGTCGTGCATATGGTCATACAAATGCGCAATACATTCACAATCACTACGAGTCTTAAGCTGACCCTTATGTCTAGTGTTGAGTATACCACAGTTATATATCTCTCCATTGACAGCGAGTATGCTTCCTCTATCCGTTTCAAACGGTTGTGCTCCAGACTCAGGGTCTATGATGGAGAGCCTTGTATGTCCAAGATAATGTGTTCCATCCTTATTGGTAAGGGTTGATAAGCCTGTTGCGTCAGGTCCGCGATGTGTTAACATAGATAGATGGTATCGTACTTTATCTTGTTGGCCCGGTCGGGCGTTTAGTAGAGCTAAGATACCACACATGATGTATTGATTTGTTTGTTACTATTATAAGGTATATGTTATTTCATCCGAATATTCTTACCGAATTCGTCAATAGGATGTATAGGACAAATGCGGAACCATTGTTCTAACACTAATATATTTACCATGGTTCCTTTACATTTTTCTCCTTTTTTACAATCAATACATACTATTTGTGTTGGCAATGGAAGCATAGGGTTGGGTATCCAATAGAGAGGTAAAGACATTTATATTTAATAAAGATATACTACTTTAAGTACCGTTTTACTTTCCCACTCTCTTAAAATTACCCTATTTGGTTCAGGGTTTACTGGACGTTTTTTCCAAAATTTCCACCACATTTATACATGGTTAGTCCATGTATATACTCGCAACTAATACACATCCTGCAAACATCAACATGATAGCAACAACTAATATTGCCAACCACATATATTTTTAATCTAGACTGTTTTATACTTAAAACATGTCAGCAGAGTATTGTGGAGCTGTTCCATCATCATAAAAGCTGGTTAACCCCGCCGCAACATGGATGTAATTATCCATGTCCATGGTAAGTTTTACACCTGCCAAACCAGTATTTAACACGTAAATTTCTGGTTTTAAAACAGGAGCAATTTTACATCCTGGTTCAAGTGATGGAGCGTCATCAATAGGGTCACAATCTTCATCACGATATTTGAAGGTGTTCTTTACCCAATCCGCATCAGCATCATCCTTGTATTCGTGCATACGTTGCGAGCATTTTAATTCGCGCCCATTGCCTTTATTAGTAATTGGCGATTGAATATTTTCCATGAATAATGACAACATAGTAGCATCAACGGATTGACCCGTTTCACTGGAAACATCTTGTGCTGTAGTACGCAATTCAGCTTTTTGGTCCTTCATGACTTTAGGGTCATTGAATAAATGCGTTGCCGCATCACGGACAAGACCTTCAATATGGTCGAAGTAATCCCTGTTGGATTCATCTTCAATGAACGTCGCTGTGAATTTAGCAGACGATTCTGTAACACCAGGAAATTTACCTAATGTGCCCTGTTCCAAATCACAATATTTGGTCACCGATGCTGGCATTCTGTGAAGGTATGAACTACCGCTCAAATCGTTCACATAAATATTGTATTTGCCAGACTTAGTAGTAACACCTTTAAATTGATATTGGCGCTGTTTCAATTTATCATCGGATAATACACCGCCGCTAGAGCCGCCAACACGTCCCGTGCCATTTTTATGCAAGATTACAAATCGGTTTTCCAATTGATAAGTAATACCAAATTGTTTATAACCCGGCGTTGTGTACGTGCGAATAGAGAACACTGGTGAAATGATAGCACCATCTTTAACGTCTTCACAAGTGACAGTAGGATGCTCGTTGTAGCCGCCGTTGCCATCAAATACGTATACATCACGCGGTGTAAAAGTGCCATTTTTGTTATCGATGTAGGCACCGCATTTGATATTGAATTCCATACCGCCTTGACCATCTTCCTTCATTGGCGTATGTTTAACGCAATACGAATTGTATAATTTCAATGCCATGCCTTCAATTTTGGCATTGTCGCTATCCTTAGGCAATACAGCGCGCGCTTTTTTCAAGAACTGGTCTTTAATCTGTGGCATGTTATCATACATTGATTTGAATGTATCATCGTGCGTTTTTTTCAAGAACGTAAAGAATTCTTCTTGCTGTGCTTTATACGCATTGTTACGCTCGTTGTATGACTCCACCGTCTCTCCGGGTTTCATGTCAAGTGGGGAGTTTGTGTATACGTAACCAACGATAGCACCTTTTTCATCGGCAGCCCATGCAACTTTTCCATGGTTACCACCTTTCCCTAGATGTACGAATTTGCACGTGCCGGGTGGGCCGTGAACTTGATAGTTGTATTGATGGGATTCATTGTGAAGTTGTACTTCAACGTTGTTGTCTCGGTCTTTTCCAACATCAATATTTGGAGCGTTGAGTTTCCAGTTGTAACGACCGGCAATAAAGCGTGGCGCAATAGAACGTGTTGCGGCAGTTTCTTGTTTCTTGTTTGAAACAGTGCTATCTTCAGCGTCTAAAGAACGCTTGTTAGCATTGGTAGTAGGCATATAGCCTGACTGGGTAGCATCAGTTGGGGTTTGCATTGTGGTTTGTTCGTTTGATAAATTCGGTAATACGATAGTAGACATTGTTTGTTTGTTAATATATTTACGTAAGATATAATTTTATAAGAATATTCTAATCTAATTCTAGTTTATCGATATCATATGCTAACCCTTTTTTTGTTATTCTAAACTGTATGATTTCGCCGCTATCAAACCACAGCCTAGTATATGTTAAAAACTTCACATCCAACTTTTCTTTTTGTTTGTCTGTCAATTGTTTTAATTTTTCGCCTGTTTCTTCAGACTTAAACGATTGTGTTAAAAATATTTCTTTGCCAATCATTGGATTATTCGCACCAGCATTTTCACCGACTATATTAGTAATCTTAGCTATGCCATAACTACGTATCCAATTCCAATCTAAAACTTCACCTTCGTATAAAGTCATCACTATATAAGAATATATATTGTATTTAAATAGTAACATGAGCCAAACCATAAAAGCTTATGACACGTTATTTTCCGAACTAATCACATCAGTTAGAGGTACAACAATGGAAAAAATACAACAAAAACAATATATCTTAGAAAAATTGGAGACATTATGGAGGGGCGTACAACAAGACATGAAATTATTAGAAGAATTAAAAGCTGTTCAAACTGTTGTACGAATAGATGCAAGAACAGCAGTTGATTATCCTGATAGTCTTACATTTTAAATTTACTCTCAACGCACCAGAACATGTATTTTGAAATTTCCCTACGTTTCAATAGTTTACCACGACAAACAGGACATTTGGTTTTATATTCCAATTCGAATTTTTTTGCACATTCATTATGTCCTATCCTTGCTGTACATTTACACTGGAGTATACTGAATTCATCTAATTTAAATGAGTCAATACACCAACGGCATTTTAATAATGGCAACTTACTCTGTGTAGTGAGATTCGGAACCACTGTTAAATTTTCTGCCTTCGGTATGTATTCAAACACACTATTATCAAATTTAACACCATTACAATTGGCGTTCATATACTCAATTCTAGCTTTTGTTAATGATTGGTGGGCAACTGGCATGGTGTTACTTTCTATTAACGAGTCATACAACTCACGTGTGGAGGGCTCTAATAAAACTGAAGCAGAGGAATCTATATACTTTTTCATATTTAAAATTAAAATTTTTATATCTTCATCAGAAAAATCTACATTGTTATTATTTAAAAACTGTTTTATGGTTGCGGCGTTGAGAGTTCTCAATGCAGATTTACCAGCAGTCTCTATATCATAAGGTGAAGACTTATCGTCAACATTGAATAAATCATACAATGTATTCATATTGTTATAATATCCATGAATGTATTTGATAACGAATATTCTTAGAGAATACCGTTATACATTAAAGGGGTCTTCCATCATAATATCATCAGGCAGAGGTTTTTTCACCCACTCTTTAAACGATTTCAATGAGGTATGAATCATGTCCATAAGACCTAGTTCACTTGCCATAGGTGGTTCACAGATAATACATTCTGCTGGTGGTGGGCATGGTCTACAACGTTTACAGTGTTCCATAACCTCACATGTTGATGGATTTTTATCGTATAGATGGTCCATCATCATTTGTACGTCATCCATTAATGAGATACATTTTTTTTCCGCGTCACGTAAAACCATCAACTCATTCTCGTCCTTGGTGTCTGTATCACTATATCGGTGACACAGGTGGCGAGCCAACGTTTTAAACTTTTCAAGTTTCGCCTGCTGGTAGAGTGACCCGTCCGCCGCGACTTCGTTTTGCATTTCTGCGACGATGTTTTGACAGATTGAGCATTCGTCTGGTAATTCCACATCCCGTTGGACCGCTGCCTCCTGCGTTGGAAACCTGAACAATGTGGCATCTTGATTTCGTAAGTTATTGGCTTGTGTGGTTAGTATAAGGGTAAACAACAGTAGTAGTTTCATTCGTGAAATATATACGTCGGTCGTAAAATAATCAGAATATTCTTAGTATAAGTGAATAACTTCTATATCAAATGCCAATTGTGGCGATAAAAAAGCGAAAAAATTTGAAAAAGAAATCGGTATAAAACTAAAAGATAACATTGTATTGAAATTTTAATGGAAGCCGAAGCAAAACGAGAGGGGTTGAAAGAGTTACAACGCTGGCATAAAGTGGTCAGAGAAAAGAAGTTGTCTAAACAAATTAGATTAAAAAAACCCGATATTATGGTTAAAGTAAAGGTTATAGAATACCCAGATAGTAAATGGTATGTTAAAAAATAATATATTAAGTCCAATTATAATCACGTGTACCACCGGTTTTACGCGCCGCGATAATCTTCGGTTTATCCAAAATAAGCGAGCACAATGGTTTTAAATCTACACCACCATAAACAACGCCTCTACATCTTTTTCTAATTAATACACACCAATTTACAAAAGCCCAATAGAACGAACCATCCCTAGAAGGTATGATATTCCCTTTCCACATTGCATCATATCTATTAGACCGTTGGACAATAAAAGGTGCCAATATTAAATGCACTTTATGTTTATGTTTGTGTATTTTCTTCTCTGTTAATAAGAAATATTCAGTGAACGCAAAATTATAAACCGAAGCCATATGCATCTGTACCATACCAATATACATAGCATCAGGTACACGATGGTCCTTCATTAATACGTCATATGTACCATAAGAGCATTGTTTCGCAATAACGTCAAGCATCATCAATGGTCTAGCAGATGCCATAGCAGCGTAATCGGATACATCAGCACCTTTTAAACGATAGGATTGAACATCTCTTTCCGCTGGTCTGAGCATATTTTCATTGATTCTAGTTGCCAATTCATCACGAAACTTACGCTGGGTCATCTGACGCTGCTCTTTAAGTATGAAATCGTCCATATAATGTTCATTTATTTGTGGCGCTGGTTCAGATTCCCATAGAAACCATAATTCTGCTGCTCGTCTTAACAATGTTGAACGGGACATAAGCTCATGTATACCGCTAGGATGTAGCTGATATACCGTTTTAGACACCTGTATTCTGAAATGGGGATTGTCCAATACTGTGAAATTCCAATTCAACGTTACCAATTGTGCACAACGCATTTCTATAAAATCCAAATAATGAAAAATGTCATCCTCCCATGGTATACGTTGTATGGCCGCTTCAAGTATTTCTAATGCACGTACGACGTCCATATAAGACCACGTGTTTAAATTCCAATTTTCATTAGCTTGTAAATGGCTATTAATTACCCATTCTTTAACATCATCTGTAATTTTTAACATATTGGGAGACGTTATTTGTATATATTTTATTAACATCATTTCTATGTACCAGAATAACCCATTTGTCCAACCCTTCAAACGACCAGGTATGAAAATAAATAATTTATCGTATTGGTTTACTAATATCTTACGCATTTTCAAATATAACTTATCCAAAAGCTGTGGATTCCACGTATTTCTACCCGTTGGAAACTGATTAGATGTTGACCCAGCGATGTCCATTAACACGTCATATGTATCTAATATAAACAAAAATAATTCACAGTTTGACTCATTACCATTAAATGGAAATTCAACAGCCTCTTTTATGGTATGTACACGCCCACTGGTATTAAATTGAGCTGGATATGACATATATTATATTAAAATACTATTATATACTCTATTTCACAATTCACCGTGGGTTGAATATACTATATCATATAACCTATCGTATATGTATTTTTCATCCAAATCAAGATGTTCAAATTTCATCTCACTACTTTCCACAGTTGCTAACACAGCAGTAGGAATAGAACTCACATTAAATTTTTCGGACAATAACATATTATCAATTGGGACATCGATGAAAATTATTTTGGGGCGATACACATTTGACAAACGTTGAATCATTTCTATTTCCAGTCCAAATGATAAGAAATGGTGTTTTGTATAATCATATACAACTTGGAAAATTGGTTGTGAAGGTTCTACTATTTCTGGTGTGGTAGTGTTCATTATCCAATAGTCTAAATGCATGAGAGACTTCCAATGAAATTGATGCTCCTCTAAACGCAGATTAAACGTGTTGTATGTTCGAATTGTAGACGGAGGAAATAGATTAGAAGCCGCTTTTTTCAAATGACCGAAACGCAACGATGAATACGCAACTGTCAATGCATTAATTAAATTATAATCATTGCTATTCGTTACAAGTACGGCATCCATGTCTCTAAGAGCTAAAAAATCTTCGAATTGGTTGGAGGTTTCCAACGTTTGTATATTACTCGCCGAAGCTAAAGTCATCAATAGAAACCATTTAATCATTTAGTTAGCGTATGAGTGTATTTATATACTTAATACATATGTTTATCGGATTATAAAGTTAGGAACTATAAACTAACTAATATACATATTATTATGTACCGGGGAAAAAGGGCCGCTAGAGAAGATTGGACACCACCAGACGCTGAACCTGAACCATTTATACAGGGCATAGAAAAAGCAGCACCATATATAGGTTACACAGCTTTGGGATGCTGTTTACTTTTGATAACTGTACTGGTAATAGCAGGTGGATTCATATTGAATAATGAAACAGAAGAACAGACTAAAGCAATATTAAGCCAAATTAAAATATATGAAACAGCTTCTTTCAGGGGTCAAGTTAATAAAACAGTTCCAAATATTATTTTTACACCCGTAATAAATATTACAGATATTAACTCACCCGTTATTGAATCAAATAGCGATGCAGCGGCAGATGGTGGAACCACACATTCTACAGTAGACCAGGGTGGTGTTTTTGTCAATACTTCAACGTCTACTGCTACCAATACATCTACGGAACAATCAAATATAGCCACTAGTAATAGCGACCAAACACAGAACCAAACTACAAATTCCAGTAGCAGCAGCGACCAGACTCAGGAACAGGCTAGTAGCACGTCTACTAATACAACTACAAACACGACTACATCAACAGACGTAAGTCCAAATATTGACACATCGTCGGCAACAGGTGAAATAGTAGTTAACACATCAACGTCTACTGACCAAACACAAGACCAAATAAGCAATAGCACCAGTAGTAGTGACCAAACCCAGGACCAGATTAGTAACACATCAACGTCTACTGAGCAAACACAAGACCAGATTAGTAACACATCAACGTCTACTGAGCAAACACAAGACCAGATTAGTAATACTACTTCTAGCAGTGACCAAACCCAGGACCAGAGTAGTAATAGCACCAGTAGTAGCGACCAAACCCAGGACCAGAGTAGTAATAGCACCAGTAGTAGCGACCAAACCCAGGACCAGGACCAAATTGCCAATACTTCAACGTCCACCTCAACGAATACATCTACCAGTACCGACCAGACTCAAGACCAGATTAGTAATACTACTTCTAGCAGTGACCAGACTCAAGACCAAACACAGGTTAGCAATAGTACATCGAATAGTAACAGTACGGCAAACAGCGACCAAACCCAGGACCAA
>Ga0315320_10000944_pt1 | contig 23860 bp, 23 predicted proteins | sample M140m21515metaG_FD_203458 | JGI IMG/M metagenome (GOLD analysis project Ga0315320, IMG submission 203458) | Ammonia-oxidizing marine archaeal communities from Monterey Bay, California, United States - M1 40m 21515 | ecosystem: Environmental > Aquatic > Marine > Coastal | place: USA: California... | reverse complement strand
CGGTAACAGGCCTTCCAATTGGTGGTGGAGGTGATCCAGGTGGAGCGGCACCGCAAATCGACCCTGTTACAGGATTACCAATTACAGGAGCACCAGTGGGGTTTCCCGGAGGAGTGCCGGGAGGAGTCCCGGGAGTGCCCGGAGTCGGTGGCGGTATCCCTGGTATGGCTGGCCCAGGGCTTGGTGGATTGCCGGGTATGGGAGGGATGCCGGGTATGGGAGGTGGTATGCCTGGTATGGGGGGAGGAGGCGGCGGTGCACCTTCCACAGCAATGCAGGGTGCATTCGATCCCAGTACGGTAAAAATTAATGGACTCACAGGGCCGTTAATCAATATTCGAGCTAAGGATCTTTTGGACACGATAGTAATGTCGTTTGATCATCCGATTCAGTATGTTGTTCTGGATACTGGAATTATGTTTTTCCAGCAGGACCCGAAATTTGCGGGGACTGTGACGCGGACTTTTTCTCTTAATCTTAATTCCCGCTCTTTAGCTCAGTTGGGCATTCAGACGCCTCAGTTAGGGCAGGGCGGTGGAGGCGGTCAAGGCCAAGGCGGAGGTCAGGGCGGAGGTCAGGGCCCGGGGGGGTATCCAGACGGGGGGGATCCTAATGGTGGTGGTTATCCTGATGGTGGTGGTTCGGGAGAGCCTCAGATGGCAATGCCCAAGTATGGTGGATACCCTAAAATGAGACCTTTTAACAGTATGGGTGGCTACTATGCGCCGGGTAATTTCAATTCGTTCTCAGCACGACCTCAAGGGTTTCCGAATTTCAGGCGATAATTCTGTCCTGTACGTGGCCGTGGACATCCGTTAGGCGAAAGTCTCGGCCTTGGTATTTGTAGGTTAGCTTTTCGTGATCAATGCCAAGGAGGTGAAGAATGGTGGCATTCATGTCGTGCAGATGCACAGGGTGATCAACTGCTTGGTATCCTAGCTCATCGGTGTCGCCATAGGTGATGCCGCCTTTCACTCCGCCGCCGGCGAGCATCATGGAGAACCCTTCCTTGTGATGGTCGCGTCCAACGTTTCCAGCGGCCCCGTTATTACTATTACCTTGCAGCATGGGGGTTCGGCCGAATTCACCTCCGAGAATGATTAGTGTTTCGTCCAGTAAACCGCGCTGCTTGAGGTCCTTGATGAGGGCGGCCACGGGTTGGTCAATTTGTTTGGCCTTGCGCGGAATGGCGTTGAATACGCCGCTGTGGTGATCCCACCCTTGATCAAACAGTTGCACAAATCGGACACCACGCTCTACAAGGCGCCGGGCCAGTAGGCAATTGTTTGCAAAGCTAGGTTTTCCGGGTTGGGTGCCGTACATAGTGTGGGTGTCGGCTGTTTCGGTGGTGGTATCCATCAATTCCGGCACGCTGGCCTGCATGCGGAAGGCCATTTCGTATTGAGAGATGCGCGTATTGATTTCGGGATCGCCGACGGCGTTAAACGATTGGCGGTTCAGGAAGTTGATACCGTCGACAATTTCGCGGCGATCATTCCGGTTGATGCCCTTGGGGTTTGAGAGGAAAAGAACAGGGTCGCCGCTGCTGCGAAATTCGATGCCCTGGTGGACGGTAGGAAGAAAGCCGCTTCCCCAGAGGCTGTTGCCCGCGCCGGCGACGCTGCCGGTAATCATCACCACATAACCGGGTAGATCGTTGTTTTCCGATCCCAGGCCGTAATTGATCCATGAACCAATTCCAGGCCGGCCAAAGCGGCCAAATCCGGTGTGCATGAAGAGCTGCGCCGGTGCGTGGTTGAAATGTTCAGTTCGAATTGATTGCACAAGACACAATTCATCGGCCACTGTGCCGAGTTGCGGGAGGTGTTCGCAGAGGGCAAGTCCGCCTTGGCCGTGTCGGTTGAATTTAAACCGGCTTCCGAGCAGTAGGGGGTGTTGTCTGATGAATGCGAGGCGTTTGCCTTTGAACATGTGGTCCGGGCATTTCTCGCCGGTGCGCTTGGTTAGCTCCGGTTTGTGCGAAAATAAATCAAGCTGCGAAGGCGCGCCGACCATGTGGAGGTAAATTACGTGCTTGGCACGTGGGCGAAAATGCGACTGACGGGTGGTGGCGCTGCTGGCAAAGAGATTTTGATTCAGTACGCTACCCAAGCCCAGTGCGCCAATACCAAGCCCGGTAGACTTGAGGAATTCGCGCCGTGATTCGTTGGTGTAAAAATTTTGGGCGGGATCCATGTCAGCTCTTGGTGATCGTTTCGTCGAGGTTCAGTAAGATGTTTGCGAGATAAAACCACGCGGCCAATTCAGCTGGGTCCGCGCCCTGTGGGGCTTTCCAGCCTTCAACGTTATTGACCAGATCGGCGGCGGCCTTTGGGTTTTTCTGGAAAACGGAAAGTCGGCGAGTGAGGAGTGGTTTGAGGTAAGCAATTTCCGCAGGACGAGCCTCACGAGACAAGGCACTTCGGTAGGCAAACTGAATACGGGCATTTAAGGTGTCTGCGTTAATTTCAGTGATCCGATGTGCAAAGGCCATGGCCATTTCCACATAAGCTTCGTCATTCAAAAGAGTAAGCGCTTGTAGGGGGGTGTTGGTGCGCGGGCGGCGGACGACGCAGGCTCCACGGTCCGGGGCATCAAAATTGGTGAAGCTCACATAGGGAGCCCCGCGCCTCCATACAACATACACGCCGCGGCGGAAACGGTCTTCATCTGTGGCCGCCACATACTTGGGTGCGTTGCGTCCCACGTGCCGCCAAATGCCGCTAGGTTGGGGCGGGTAAATCGGCGGGCCTTGCATTTTGTTGCTGAGCAGGCCTGAGATTGTTAGGGCATTATCTCGAACCATCTCCGCGCTCATGCGTAGGCGTGGAGCGCGGGCGTACCATCTGTTGGGAGCATCAGCCTCTTGAGTTGCGGGCGTGGCGTGTGAGGTCTGTCGGTAGGTAGCGCTCATCACGATGAGTTTATGAATGCGGCGCATGGACCAGTCGCGTTCAATGAACTCCACTGACAGCCAGTCGAGCAGTGCGGGGTGGGTGGGTGGTTCGGATTGGGTGCCAAAATCCTCCTCAGTGGAAACAATGCCACTCCCCATGATCTCTGCCCACCAGCGGTTTACGGTAACTCGGCTCAGTAACGGGTTTTGTGGGGCCACCAGCCACTTTGCAAAACCCAGACGGTTACGTGGAAGGTCGGCGCTCATGTCGTGCAAAATTGCTGGCGTGGTGGCAGTGACCTTGGCGCCGGGGTTGAGATATTCGCCGCGCTGCATAATAAAGGTTTCGCGCGGTTTATCTTCTTCCACCATCACGAGAGTGGTTGGCGGTTTGATGGCGGCGATTTTTTTATTGGTGGCGGCGAGCTCCGTCTCGGTGGCTTCCAGTTGCGGGTTTTCTCTCTGAAAATATTCGGCCAATTGTTTGGTCTCCTGTCGGGAGCGTTTGGTCTTTTTGAGGATGATAGCGATGTTGTCGGGAAAGTTGATCGCGCCGGGATCACCGTTTATGGTCGAGAGGCGCGGGCGGCCAATTGTGCGGCCTCCGCCGTAGGTTTGAGCAATGGAAAACTCGAGGGATGCGCCGGGCTTGAGGGCTAACGGCTTCGCCAATTTATAAATGGCCGTGGCGGGTTTGCCGAATTCGGGGTTGATGGCCCAGCCGGTGGCGGGGTTGCCATCGATGCTACCGTTGACGTGCCAGCGCGTTTGGCTGAAGGACGCGGTGACGCTGGCGAATGCAATTTTTTTGCCGTCAACCTTGAGTTCGAATTCGTTGACGATGAAATTTGGGTTTTCCTTGGGGGACTTGTTGCGGCCCGGGCCACCTTTGTTCATGGAGGGGTGAGTAAGTGCTTCCAGGCGTATGGCAGTGATCTGTGGGAGGTCCGTGACGGAGCGTATGGTATAGGAGCTCTTGTCAGGATTGGCGCCGGTGACAACCACGCTGCCGTCGGGTTGCAGTTCGTGCTTGGGATTGCCACTGGCGCTGAATTGCTTGATGTCGAGGACGCTCCATTCGGGCGCGTTTTGGAGGGCGGTTAGTGTTGCTTTCTCCCAATTGGCTTGTTGTGCAGCGGAATCGGTTTTCAATTTTGCGAGTTGTTGATCGAGCCTCTTCTTCTGGTCGTTGAGTGTGTCGATTGCCTTTTGTTGTTCGGTGGAAATAGGGAGGTCCATGGTGGGGCCGTAAAACTCAAAGGTCACGCTGTTGCCGTTTTGCTTCACCTCAAGCGGGGTGTTGTTGAAGAAAGCGAAGAGAGAATAGTAATCTTTAATGGAGAAAGGATCGTATTTGTGGTCGTGGCATTGGGCGCATTCGAGGGTGGTGCCTAGGAAAACGGTGCCGGTGGTGTTGACGCGGTCGAAAACTTGGTTGACGCGGTTTTCCTCGGGATGCACGCCGGCTTCCACGTTGCAGGTCGGCGTGCGGTGAAAGCCGGTGGCGATGCGTTGGCTGGGTGTGGCATTAGGCAGTAGGTCGCCGGCGATTTGTTCGATAACAAATTGATTGAAGGGCATGCCGCTATTGAAGGCATTAATTACCCAGTCGCGATAGGCCCAGCTATCCCGTAATTGGTCGGCCTGGAATCCGTTGCTATCTGCGTAACGGGCTAGGTCGAGCCACGGCCGTGCCCACCGTTCGCCGTAGCGGTTGGAGTGCAGTAGATCGTCGACAATTTTTTCGTATGCTGTATCACTGGGATTCTTCAGAAACAGGGCCACGACATCAGGCGTTGGTGGCAGGCCTGTCAGATCGAGATGCACCCGTCGTAGGAGTTGGCCGGGCGAGGCGGCGGGTGAGGGAGCCAGTTGGTTTACCTTTTGTTTGGCCAGAATGAAGTAATCGATGGGATTGCGTGGCCAGTCCGAATCGGTCTTGGGCAGAGCAGGGCGCTCAGGCGCGGTATAAGCCCAATGGCTTGGTGCTGCGAAGGTGTGCAACGTGAGGGCCAATAAGATGAGCAAGGCGGCTCGCATAATGAATGATCCTAGCTGAACACCGCGTTTCGATCAATCCCGTCGTGTAATACTTGGGACGGTCAGGCGTTTACATTTGGGCTATGGGCTGCTAGAGAACGTGCGTGGCGGTTTCGACCCGGCAACTTTGGAGGAAGCTCAGCAACGGTAAATCTCTGTTTCTCATCGCAGGACCCTGCGTGATTGAAAGCGAGGAGTTATGCCTGAAAGTGGCGCGTTCATTGCGAAAAACATGCGAGCGGCTGGGGGTAACCTACATTTTCAAGGCGAGCTTCGATAAGGCCAATCGAACTTCCGGTAGGAGTCGCCGCGGACCGGGGATTGAACAAGGGCTGCAAATATTAAAAACCGTCCGCAAGAGAGTGAATGTGCCGATCTTGACGGATATTCACGATGAAGAACAGGCGCGAGCTGCCGCGGAGGTAGTGGAGGCGATTCAGATTCCGGCATTTCTCTGCCGCCAAACAGATTTGATCGAAAGTGCTGCACGCACCTCGGCTATTGTGAATTTGAAAAAAGGCCAATTCCTCTCGCCTCAGGAAATGAGGCAAGTGGTGAAAAAGGCTGAGGCAGCTGGGGGGGAGATGTTGTTCGTGACCGAACGCGGCACGACATTTGGCTATAACAATCTCGTGGCAGACATGCGTTCCATGCCGATCATGGGAGAGTTTGGCTGGCCGGTTGTGTTTGATGCCACACATTCGGTGCAGATGCCCGGTGGCAGCGGTGATCAATCCAGCGGGAACGGAGAGTATGCGCCAGCGCTGGCGTGTGCCGCGGTGGCGGCTGGGGCGAATGGGGTGTTCATTGAAACGCATCCGGATCCTAGCAAAGCTTGGAGCGACGGGCCAAATATGATTCCCCTTAGGCAAATGCCAAAGGTGCTGGAGCAATTGGTAAAGGTGCATAAGGCGGTTCAATGAGTCGAAAAGCAACAGTGGCGCATTTCAAGCGCGTGAAGATTTTCTTAACGGATGTGGACGGTGTGCTGACCAACGCCACAGTCTTGTTGAACGGCAAGACCGAATTCAAACAGTTTAACATTCAAGACGGAATGGGACTGCGGTTGCTGCAACATGTAGGCATTCCAGTGGGATGGATTTCCAATCGTAAATCAGCGGCGACCACTGCGCGGGCTAAGGAATTGAAGGTGGATTATCTCTGGCAAAAATCTTTGCCCAAAGTTGCGGCCGTGGAGGTGATTCTGAAAAAAGAAAAGCTCACTTGGGCCGATGCCTGTTTTATGAGTGACGACATCAACGACCTAGCAGTACTCAGGCGCGTGGGCCTTCCCATCGCCGTGGCTAATGCGCGGGTGGATGTGAAAGCCGCAGCGGCTTACACTACCAAGGTGAAGGGCGGAGAGGGGGCTGTGCGGGAAGTGTGTGATAAAATAATTCGTGCACAAGGCAAGTGGAGTGCTATTATCAGGCGATTGAAACATCCGGAGGAATATGGTGAGCAGTAGGTGCATCGGCATCGGGATGGCCCTTTTTTTTGGGGGATGGGGTGTGGCTCAAGTGATTCCAGGTCAAGGAGTTCAGAAGCGGATAAAATTTCCTGAATATGACCGGACCAAGGGCCGGATTACGTCGTTGCTGACCGGAGATCAAGCGATTCCACAGAGGAATGGGACGGTATTGGTGAAGGGGGCGCGAATGGAGACGTACAAATACGATGGAGAACAGCGAAAAGTTGACTTGATTATGGAAGCTCCAACGTGTTTTTTTGAATTTCGCACACGCGTGGCATCCTCTTCAGGGCCGATGCGGGTTTATCGTGCTGATGGCGGGGCCGTGCTGGAAGGGCGTGGGTTTTTTTGGCGGCAAAATCCATCTTTGCTGGTAATCAGTAACAACGTGCGAACCATTACGAAACAGGGATTTTCACTAAATGAATAATATAATCAAAACTTTGCTGGCCGTTGGGTTGATGGCAGCGACTATAGATGCTGCAGATAAGCCTAAGGCCCCGGAGAAAACGGTGATCTCCGCTGAGAACTTTATGTTTAACCCGTTAAAGAATATCGCGGTTTATGAGGGTGACGTGGTGGTGATTGATGCACAGATGGATTTATTGAGTGACAAGTTAACCATCCATTTTTCCGACAAGGATAAGGCGCCAAAGAAGAAGCTTATTGCCCCTCCCCCTAATAAATCCGGAGCGGATGCCAAACCAGCAGTCGCCCCAATGGTTGGATTGGGAGGAAACATTGATCGTATTGTGGCCGAAGGGGATGTGGAGATCATTAACAAGAAAGATAAAACCCGTGCTGTAGGGGGGCATGCGTTGTATACGGCGGACACCGAAATTCTGGTGCTGACGATTAACCCAAAACTGTACACCAAGCAGGGTGTGTTGATTGGTAAAGTGATCGAATATAATCGGGTCACCGGGTCACTTTCGGCTAAACAGGCGGTGTTGGAAAACGATGGGAAGCCTAAGCCGCCGGCCAAGGGGTCATCGGATAAATGAATTTTCTCTCCACGGAGGGCCTCGCCAAGGAATACGCCCAGCGCCGGGTGGTGGATGGCGTGACCATTCATGTGAATCCCGGTGAGATCGTCGGGTTGCTTGGGCCGAATGGCGCAGGGAAAACCACCACCTTTAACATCGTGGTGGGTATCGTGAGGCCCGACGAGGGGGAGGTACTATTCGAAGGGGAAGAGATCACGGATCTGCCCATGCACGAACGAGCGCGGGCGGGGATTGGGTATCTCACGCAGGAACCCTCTGTGTTTCGCAAGTTGACGGTGAAGGAGAACATCCTCGCAATTCTCGAAACCTGCGACATTGGCACCGCTGAACGTCAGATGCGCTTGAAGAGTCTTCTGGATGAGCTTGACCTGAGTAGTTTGTCGGACAGCAAAGCGTATCAATTGAGTGGGGGCGAAAAGCGTCGGCTGGAAATTACCCGCGCTTTGGTGACCAACCCTAAGCTGCTGCTGTTGGATGAACCCTTTGCAGGAATTGATCCCATCGCGGTTTATGAAGTGCAAAAGATTGTTCGACGATTGCGGGAACGTGGGCTCGGAATTTTGATCACCGACCATAACGTGCGTGAAACGCTCAAGATGGTCGATCGCGCTTACCTGATTCATCAGGGGTGTGTATTGCTGGAAGGTGACGCAGAAAAACTGGTGGAAGACCCTCAGGCGCGCGAGATTTACCTCGGGCCGGAATTCAACATCTGATGAAAACGCTAAAGATATCGGTTGAGCAGTTCTATGTGGAAAACGCTTCATCTCTGGGGCTACATTTATTGGCTGGGGCGGATGGCTTGAAGCGCATCATTAAGGAGCCGACGGTCAATCGGCCCGGCTTGGCCTTGGCGGGGTTCACCAAATATTTTGCAAACAAACGGATTCAGACCATCGGCTCCGCTGAGGCGACTTATTTGAAGTCGCTCTCCAAGGAAGAGCGGCTCGAACGTTTTGAGCAGGTTTGTAGCTGCAAAATTCCGGGTTTGGTGTTTTCCAGAAACCTTCGTCCGGATAAAGAATTTTTGGCCTTGGCGGACAAACTTTCTATTCCGGTCTTCCGGAGTCCGTTGATCACCATGAAGTTTATCAACCGCGCAACGCTCGCGCTGGAAGACCTATTTGCCCCGCGTGGACAGGAACACGGCAGCATGGTGGATATTCTCGGGGTGGGAGTGATTGTGAAAGGTGAGAGCGGCATCGGTAAGAGCGAATGTGTGCTGGCGCTGGTCGAGCGAGGATACAGTCTCGTGGCGGACGATATCACCAAGCTCAAGCTCATCGATGGCCGAGTGGTAATTGGCACCAGTGCCGGGGTCACTCGTGATCACATGGAAGTGCGCGGTATTGGCATTATTGATGTGGGGGCCATGTTTGGTGTCAAAAGTATCCGCCGAGAAAAGCAGCTGGACCTCGTAGTGACTCTGCGTGAATGGAGCGATGTGGATGAGGTGGATCGCCTTGGGATGGATGATGAAACTGCCGAGGTGTTGGGTGTGCGCGTCCCGCACATCACCATCCCGGTCCGCCCGGGGCGCGATATTGCACGTCTGGTCGAGGTGGCTGCCTTTCAAAATAAACTCAAGCGATCCGGTCATAATCCCGCAGAACAGCTGAATAAACGCCTGATTGCGCAGATGGCTCGTGAGGGTCCGGAATAAATTCTCGCCATCAATGGTCGATTTCCGGACAATCTCGGCCCTCGCATGACAATGGCAGGCAGTAATGATCAAAGTGTGGTTCGCGAATTGGTGATTCAAAACCAAACCGGTTTGCATGCCCGTCCCGCCGCGGCATTCGTTCGCACGGCAAATACTTTTCGATCTGAAATCATCGTGACCAAGGGCGACGACTCAGTGAATGGCAAGAGTATCATGGGCTTGATGACCTTGGCGGCTGCGCAAGGCACAACTCTGGTGGTCGAGGCGCAAGGCGACGATGCCGAGAAGGCGGCTGATGCCATCCAAACGCTCGTGGAAAGCAAATTCAACGAGGCCTAAAATGGAGATGGATCTGTCTCGCGTGGTCAAGTTGGCCCGCATTGAATTGACGCCCGAGGAGGAACAGCGATTGGCTCCGCAATTGGGTGAGGTGTTGAAATACATCGAGAAGCTCAATGAACTGGATGTTTCAGGGGTGGAACCCACCGCGCACGCCACGCCGTTAAGTAATGTGATGCGCGAGGATGAACCGCGCGATTCTCTTTCGCAGGAAGACGCCCTTCGGAATGCGCCCAAGGCTGCTAATGGACTATTCGTCGTGCCCAAGATTGTCGAGTGATCATGGCACATTCTCTTACGATTCATCAGTTGGTAGAGCAACTACGCGCCGGTGAACTGAGTTCCCGCGAGGCAACGCAGGCTTGTTTGGATCGCGTGGAACAAGTGGATGGCCGGCTCAACGCCTTTATCCGCGTCGATGCTGGCGATGCCTTGGCGCAAGCGGATTTGGCGGATCAGGCGCGCGCCGCGGGCGAAGACCGGCCGTTGCTCGGGGTGCCTGTGGCGGTGAAGGATGTGTTGGCGGTGAAGGATCAGTCACTCAATTGTGCTAGTAAGATTCTCGGTGAATTCAACAGTCCTTATGATGCCACGGTGATTCAGAAATTGCGGGATGCCGGCGCAGTCATTTTTGGCCGGTTAAATATGGACGAGTTTGCCATGGGCAGTTCAACGGAAAACTCAGCATTCGGTCCTACGCGTAATCCCTGGAACACCGACTACATTCCTGGGGGGTCCAGTGGTGGTAGCGCGGTGGCGGTGGCGGCCGATGAATGCATCGCCTCGCTGGGGAGCGACACCGGCGGGTCGATTCGTCAGCCAGCGGCTTTGTGTGGTTGCGTGGGATTGAAGCCAACGTACGGCCGTGTTTCGCGTTATGGATTGGTGGCCTTTGCCTCCTCGCTGGATCAAGTGGGGCCGTTTACCAAGGATGTGCGAGATGCGGCGACGCTGTTGCAGGTGATTGCCGGGGCTGATGAGCGGGATTCCACGAATGTGCCTGAACCTGTGCCGAATTATGCTGCGGCACTGTCCGGGGGCGTCAAAGGCCTGCGCATTGGGTTGCCGCGCGAATATCAGGTGGAAGGGTTGAATCCGGAAGTCAAAGCGGCCACCGATGCGGCGGTGAAACAATTGGAAGCGCTTGGGGCGGAAGTGAGGGAGATATCGCTACCGCATACGGAGTACGCAATAGCCACCTATTACATTATAGCCACCGCTGAGGCTTCCGCAAATTTGGCGCGCTTTGAAGGCGTGCGGTACGGGGCGCGTTTGGGTGGAGCCAGTCCTGAGGAGATGAATCGTAAAACTCGTGGAGCCGGTTTTGGCGAGGAGGTGAAGCGCCGAATTATCTTGGGCACCTATGTGTTGAGTAGTGGCTATTACGATGCCTATTATTTGCGGGCGCAAAAGGTCCGCACCTTGATTCGACAGGATTTCCTGAAGGCCTTTGAGGAGGTAGATTTGATAGCCAGTCCCACCACGCCTACGCCGGCATTTAAGATAGGTGAAAAATCGGGGGATCCGCTGCAGATGTACCTTTCCGATATCTACACCATTTCATGTAATCTTGCTGGTTTGTGCGGCATCAGTGTGCCTTGTGGCTTTTCCGGGTGCGGACTGCCGATGGGGTTACAGCTGTTGGGAAAACCGTTTGGTGAGCCCGATCTCTTGCGGGCGGCATATGCCTACGAACAAGCTACGGATTGGCACACACAACGACCGAAACTGGACTAATGGAATACGAGTCGGTCATCGGTCTGGAAACACATGTGCAGTTAAATACCCGCACGAAGATGTGGTGCGGTTGCGTAAATGAATATGGGGCGGATCCCAACACCAATGTCTGCCCCGTGTGTTTGGGGTTGCCGGGCGTGTTGCCCGTGCCCAATGCCGAGGCCCTGCGTAAAACTGCGTTGACTGGTTTCCTCCTGAATTGCGATGTGCCAGGCTACGCCAAGTGGGATCGGAAAAATTACTTTTACCCGGACAATCCCAAGAACTATCAGCTCACTCAGTTGGATTTCCCTTCTACTATTGCCGGCTTTGTGGAGTTTGAATTCGGTGGCGGTTTGGAAAAAGTGAGGATTAATCGCGCTCACTTGGAGGAGGATGTGGGTAAGAGTTTTCATTTTTCTGATTATAGCGGAATCGATTTTAACCGGGCCGGAGTGCCGCTCCTGGAGATCGTGACGGAGCCGGATATCTCGAGCGCGAACATGGCCTGCGAGTATCTCAACGCGCTCAAGAGCATTCTTGAGTACGGTGCCGTGAGCGACTGTGATATGGAAAAGGGGCAGGTGAGATGCGATGTTAACATTAGCGTGCGACCTGAAGGGCAGCAGGAATTAGGCGAAAAGATTGAGATCAAGAACATGAATTCCTTCAGCGGGGTGCGTCGCGCGGCGGAATACGAAATTGCTCGGCAGATTGAAGTGCTAGAGAAGGGCGGCCAGCTGGTGCAGGAAACACGGCGGTGGGATGATGATGCCGGCATCACGGATAGTATGCGCACGAAAGAGGACGCGCACGATTACCGATATTTTCCGGACCCGGACCTTATGCCTCATCGTCCCTCCGAAGAATGGCTGGCGGCGATCCGTGAAGAAGTGGTGGAGCTGCCACTCGCCCGCAAGCGGCGCTTGATGGGGCAGTATCAATTGCCTGAAGGGGACGCCGACGTGTTTGTGGGGGATGTCGCGTTGGGGGACTATTTTGAAGAAGCGGCGAAGGGATTGAAGAATCCGAAACAGGTCGCGAATTGGGTGATCAACAATTTGCGGGCGAAGCTGGTGGAAACCGAGACATCGGTGGCGGATTTGAAGTTTCCCGCCGCTGCAATCGGTGAATTGGTTGGGCTTGTTGAAAGCGGCTTAATCAATAGCAAAATTGCGCAAGGAGTTTTCGCTGAAATATTCGCTAACGGAAAAACGCCTGCGGCGATCGTGAAGGAGAAAGGGCTTTCGCAAGTGAGCGACTCGAGCGAGCTGGAGGCTTTCTGTCGCGAGGCGATTGAGGCTAATCCCGGGCCAGCGGATGACTTCCGGAATGGCAAAGAAGCCGCGCTGAATTTCCTTAAGGGCCAAGTCATGAAAGCCAGTCGCGGTAAGGCGAATCCGCAGCTAGTGGGGGAACTTCTGGCAAAAATATTGAACGGCTAATGTTGCCGCATTTTCAATCCGTACACTTTATTGGTATTTGCGGTACCGCGATGGCGTCGGTAGCGGTGGCACTTCAGGAACGCGGCGTTCGCGTGACGGGATCTGACCAGAATGTTTACCCGCCGATGTCCACACTTCTTCAAGAGCGGGGCATTGAGGTTCGTGAAGGCTATCGAGAGAGAAATCTAGCCGGCTCGCCGGATTTGGTGGTGATCGGCAACGCCATCAGTCGTGGAAACCCCGAGGCAGAGGCTGTATTGGAACGGAAGCTTCGGTACTGCGCGTTGCCGGAACTTTTGAAGGAGGCATTCATTCGCGGCAAACGCTCGATCGTGGTGGCCGGCACACATGGCAAGACGACGACCACCTCGATGTTGGCGTGGGTGTTTGAACATAACGGACTGAGCCCTAGTTATCTGATTGGTGGCGTTCCTAATAATTTTTCGCAAGGGGCGCGCTTCACTGATAGCGAATGGGTCATTATGGAAGGGGACGAATACGACACGGCTTTTTTCGATAAGCGAAGCAAGTTTATTCATTACCTGCCCGAGATTGCGGTGATCAATAATCTCGAGTTTGATCACGCCGATATTTTTGATGACCTCACGCAGATTCAAACCAGCTTTCGCCGGATGGTGAATCTCATTCCGCGCAACGGCGTGCTGATGGCAAACGGAGATGACTCAAATGTGGCGGAGCTATTGAATATCGATCATTGCCCCGTTCAACGATTCGGCTTGGAGGCGGGTAATGAGGTGCGTGGCGAGGCTTTATGTTTCTCAGAAAAGGGCTCAGCTTTTCAGGTGGATAGCGCGGACTATAATTTACCTATGACAGGGGAACTCAATGTACGGAACGCGTTGGCAGTGGTTGCCGTGGCGCGCCATTGCGGTTTGAGTGATGTGCAAATTCAATCTGCCTTTGAGAACTTTAAGGGGATCAAGCGCCGCATGGAAGTGCGGGGGGAAGTGAATGGCATTACGGTGATTGATGATTTTGCGCATCATCCAACTGCCATTGCAGAGACCCTGAGAGCCGCGCGAGCGCGCTTTCCAGAACGTCGGGTTTGGGCAATTTTTGAACCACGAAGTAACACGACGCGTCGGGCAGTGTTCCAGGACGATTTAGTGGGGGCATTGTCCGAGGCAGATTCGGTGGTGGTGGCTGCGGTGGCTCGATTGGATCAACTGCCCGTGGATGATCGTTTGAATCCCGATGCACTCATGGAATCCATAAAGTCTAGCGGAACAGAGGCGGCTTATCTGCCGGATGCCGATTCGATTGCGGCTTACGTGGTTGCGGCCGCGAAACCCGGCGATGTGATCTGTGTGCTCAGTAACGGGGGCTTTGGTGGGGTGCACGAAAAACTATTGGCCGGCCTTAAGGCTTAGGCTCTTTGAGTTTCGCCTCAGTGGCGCGACGGAGTTGGCCTGCGAGTGCCTGATAATATTCACCGGTCATGCGTTTCAAAGAGTATTCAACTTGTTTCCATTTTTCGCCTTTGTAATGGACGATGGCGGTTTGCAGGAGAGCCCAATCACGCTCATCGGGGGTTTCCGCAATAGCGAACGCCGCCTGCCAGGCAAGGATGGCTTCGGCGTGAGGGAAAGGGGTGAGGTCCAAGAATGCTTCTGCGCGATCGGCGGCGTACTCGAACCGTTTGGGGGACAGTTTGATGGCGGCGTCGTATTCGCCGATAGCCTTCTGGGTGATTTGCTGGGGTTTGATTTTGTAATGCCGTGCGGCGGGTTTTCGGAACGAGCAGAGGAGGGTGGCGTAATTATGTCGGTAAAGCGGCTCTTTTGGGTTGAGTTGGATGGCCTTGTCGAGCGCGCGGAATGCCTCCTGAATGCCGCGGGTTTGGCGGGATTGTAGGGCAATGGTGCCGAGGTGGATGGCGAGATTGTTCAGGGCGGCGGCATTTTTGGGGTCGGTTTTAAGGGCCTGTTTCCATTGATCAATCGCTCCTTGGCGGTGATCAATGTGAGTGAGAAAGCTGCCATAGGCAACGCGTGCCCGCGCGTGGTCTGGGTAGCGCTTGAGGAAATCCGTATACTGCTGTCGGATCGGTGACAGGCGGTCACGGATGCGTAAGGCTAGGGCGTCCCGTTCGGTTTCGTTTTCCTGAATCCGGTCGAGGTTCTTGTGAATCCAGGAAGTGATTTGGGTGATGGCCGTGTTGTCGGCCTGAAGGATTTGGACGAATTCCTTTTCAGCATCGGCGACAACCGGGAGGGGACTCATGAGGCTAATCGCAATGATGAAAAGAAATCGGGGCACGCGCCGATGATAGCGCGCGGGATGGGGCTGGCAATCTTCTGTTTCTAGAACTAGGGTTTGGCCATGCCTTTGGAGGATCATATTGGCGATATCTGCCGCAAGGCGCGGTTGCAAACCAAGATGGATTTGGCCCAATGCGCTGCGGCCGCCGGACTTGAGGCAGAGGATTTGCAGACTTGGGAGACTGAAGGGGCTATTGGGCGAGAGGTCCATGTGGCGGCCTTGGCTGAATTGGTGGGGTTGGATGCCGGAAAGGCCATGGAGGTGGCCAATGGCTGGGTTCCGGATGAGGTCGATTTATCGCGATGGGCGAAATTGCGCGTGATCACAACAGCTGAAGGGTTTGAAGTGAATAGCTTTGTGGTGTGGGATACCAAGAGCCGTCAGGCGGTGGTTTTCGATACGGGCTGGTTTGCGGATGATATTTTTGAGTTGGCCGAGATCGAGGATTTGAAGGTCGAACATCTTTTGATTACTCATATGCACGGGGATCATGTGGCGGCGATGGGGGATGTGCGCAAGCGATGGCCTGAGATTCGATTACACACAAATAACTTGGGAGCCCCGGAGAAAAGCCAGGTGAGGGAAGGGGAGTCAATTAAGGTAGGAACCTTCAATATAACGCCGCGGTTGACGCCGGGGCATGCGGCGGATGGGGTGACGTATGTGGTGGAGGGCTGGGCGAATGCTGCCCCAGCAGTGGCGGTGGTAGGGGATGCAATTTTCGCGGGATCCATGGGGAAGGATTTCGAGACACCTGGCTTGGCCCAAGAAAAGGTGCGATCGGAAATACTGGAATTACCGGAAGACACCCTGATTTGTCCGGGGCATGGACCCTTGACGACAGTGGGGGCGGAAAGGGCTCACAATCCGTTTTTTTAGTGTTTTGCACCGGTTTTTCCCGTGAATAACATTGACCCCCTGTTTGACCATTGCTAGTTTTCGCGGCCCGGAAATCCGGAATCATGCGACATACAATCTCAGTCTTGGTGGAAAACACCTTCGGCGTGCTCACGCGAGTGGCAGGGATGTTCAGTGGCCGCGGCTACAACATCGATTCGCTGAACGTGGCTCCAACGCATGATCCTGAAAAATCCCGGATGACCATTGTAACACGCGGGGACGACGCCACGGTGGAACAGATCGTTCGCCAGTTGTACAAATTGGTCAACGTGTTGGAGATTACCGATTTCCGCGAGCATGAGTACATCGATCGCGAGTTGGTGATGGTGAGAGTGAAGGCCACCGCCAAGAACCGTTCGGAAGTAATGCAGATCACGGATATTTTCCGCGCCAAGATTGTGGATGTGCAGTCGAAGACCCTGACCATCGAGGTGACGGGTAACGAAAGTAAGGTTAACAAGTTTGTGGCCTTGATGGATAATTTCGGGGTGTTGGACCTCACGCGCACGGGCAAGGTTGCCCTGCCGCGTTCTTAATTTCATTTATCGCTAAAGAAAATGGCAGCAAAAGTATACACAGATAAAGACGCGAATCTAAAGGACCTTAAGGGTAAAACCTTGGCGGTGCTCGGGTTCGGTAGCCAAGGCCACGCGCACGCGCTCAACCTCAAGGAAAGCGGGTGCAAGGTCATCATCGGTCTCTACAAAGGCAGCAAGTCGCGCCGCGTAGCCAAACAAAAAGGCTTCGAGGTTTATGACACCGCTGAGGCTGTTCGCCGTGCGGATGTGATCATGGTCGGCTTGCCGGACACCAAGCAGTCCAAGTGCTATAAGGAAGACATTGAGCCTAATCTAAAAAAAGGTAAGGCCCTCTTGTTCTCACATGGGTTTGCTATCCATTTCGGTGCGATCGTGCCGCCTAAGGATGTAGACGTGATCATGGTGGCGCCGAAGGGCCCAGGCCACATTGTTCGCCGACAATTCACCGAAGGCAAAGGCGTGCCGGCATTAATTGCCGTTTATCAAAACGCCTCGCGCAAAGCTAAGAAGATTGCCTTAGCTTGGGCCAAGGGTGTAGGGGGTACTCGGGCTGGCGTAATCCAGACGACATTTAAAGAAGAGACTGAAACCGACCTGTTCGGCGAGCAAACCGTCCTTTGTGGTGGCGCCAGCGCGCTGGTGCAGGCGGGCTACGAGGTGCTCGTGGAGGCGGGGTATCAGCCGGAAATGGCGTATTTCGAGTGCTTGCACGAGTTGAAGTTGATCGTGGATCTCATGAACGAGTCCGGTATTAGTGGTATGCGTTTCTCGATTTCCGAGACTGCTAAATGGGGCGACGTGAGCGTGGGGCCTAAAATTGTGGATGCCAGCGTGAAGCGCCGCATGAAGACGGCGCTGAAGGAAATTCAGAACGGGAAATTTGCCAAAGGCTGGATCAAGGAATACGAGGCCGGCTACAAGCAGTACAACAAATTGCTCAAAGCAGGTGAAAAACACGGCATCGAAAAGGTCGGTGCCCGCCTGCGCGGCATGATGCCTTGGATGAAAAAGCGCCGTATGGGCGGCTCACAAGCATCCTACTAAAGGGTAACTTTCCACCGCCTGATCGCGTCTAACCAACGATGCGATCAGGCGGTGCTCATAAAAAACGCTCGCAAAACGAGCGATTCCCTACTAGTTTAAATCGATGAATGGGGGGGCATTCAGAGGATTTTTTCTGATATTAGCTACAACTGTTGGACTGTGGGCTGATGGAGTCGCTGTGCCTGCCGTGACCACCAACGCGATCACGACCGTGACCAATGCGGTCTCCGTTAAAACCAATTCCGCATCAGTCGCCACCAACACCGTTCTTGTGCCGGAAGTCGTCGGTTTGACCAATTCCCCATCAGTCACCACCAACACCGTTCTTGTGCCAGAAGTCATTGGTTCGACCAATGCGCCGCCCGTTGTCTCCGACACGAATTCCGTTGCCAAGGTAAAGCAGGAAATCCCGGCCAATTTGGGAGCTTTCTCGGTGATCCCGCGCAAAGATCCCTTTCGCTTGATCAAGCCGGAACCGGAGGAAGAAGCCGAGCCGGAGATCGTGGCACCCAGAACTGTCGGCGTGCCTCAATTGACGGGTATCTCTACCCTGCGTGGAAATTATCGAGCTGTTCTGCGCATCAGTCCTCCGCGCGGAGGGAAGGCCGAGTATGTTTTTCTGTCGGTGGGCGAGGAGTTGCACGGAGTGGAGGTTACAAAAATTGATCTTAGTCAAGGATTGGTGGAAGTGCTTGTGCGCGGGCAGACATTTCCGCTGGAGCTGGATAAAAAGAGTGATCCCAGTAAAGGCAGTACCGTTTCTAAAGTCCGCGCTTCAGGATCGAACTATCGGCCTGGCGTTGGCGGAGAGGCCCAGAAACCAAGTAAGGCTGGGGATACCCCCAAGCCGGCGGCACCAGGGAGTGGGCTGAAGCCAGTTCCCTCGCGGTCTCGCTCCTTGGATCAGCCCAGCTTGGAATACCCTGCGCCGTTTGGAACTGGGCGCTTTGAACCGCCTCAGTTTGATATGCGATTGCAAAAGCATCTTACGGACCCAGCCAGTTTGTCGACGCAACGGGAAATAGTGCGTGGCCAGGTTTCCTCGGAATCGCCCACGGATATTCCGAAACACGAGCGTTGATCAATTCCCGGCAGCGATGCTACAAGGCGCGAGTATGGCGTCTTTCATGCCGTGAATGATCTTCTTGTCGTTCGGGCATATCGTCGCGAGCACGCCGCCAAGATTCACATCGTTTTCACCCTGTACAAAATAATACGGGCACAAACGTGCGCGGCCTTTCATGGGGATTAATTCATTCCGGTCAAAATCAAACCACGCGTGTTGAACCGTACGGGGTTTCTCGTATCGCTGTAAGATCCACGGAGTAGTTTCAAAGTGATCGATGGCTTCCTGAACGGCAGCATCCCATTCGTTGTGTGGAAGGTCTGCTCCGAATCGCACGCTGCGGGCGCCCCAGGCGCGTTCGTTGAAGCCCGAAAGTTTCAGGATTAGATGGCGTTGTTTTTGGGATAAACCAGCAAGTTGCCGCCAGTTGGTTAATTCGAGGCCCGGAATGGCCGCATGCGGAGGCAGCGGAGCTGGATCGATGAGCCACGTTTGTGGGATTACTTTTTCGAGTAAACGCATGAATTTGCCGCCCAACTCGCGCTGCCAAAACTCGCGTAGGTTCCGGTTCCAGAACAAGGCGAACAGCATTTTCTCCTCCAAATGGGTCTTGGGTGGGGCCGTAAGTTGAATGTCGCCTGCAGTTGTGCGATCCAGCAATGCCTCGGCATGAGGAATATTCGGTAAATCAAATAGCTCAAAAAAACGATACACCGAATCGCCATCAGTGAGATTGGATTCGGCCGGTTCACACACGGAAAACCGTGGTCCAAGCTGGGTTGCCAGCCATTCCATTTCAGGTCGATACGTGGCGGATTCCTCGGACACCATCAAATGCACCGATCCTGTTTTTTTGAAGATACTGGCAAACCCCTCCGTCATGCCGTTGCTTCCGCCAAGGGCGTTGGTGTAGGTCGCGTTTAGCCAGCCGGTGAGGCCAATGCCACCGGGCACGCTATCCAGCTCAGTAATGTGCCAGCCGTTTTCAGTGAGCAAAATGTCCGGTCGAATGACCCGGGGTAAAGCGGTCTTAAACGCCTCATCACGCTGTCGTTGGATTAAGCTATCGGGTTTGCCGCGTTCGAGCCATTCAGCCACCCATGCGGGTTGTTTTCCGGACACGCTGTGTCGGTAAAGTAAATCTGCGGCGCGATAAAATTGATGCAACACACGGCCGAGCTGCTTCAGATCGCGGGCGAATTTTTCCTCCAGAGGGAACGCCTCCACTGGTAGTCGCCATTGATGGCCGGCGAACAGGCCGTTTAGCGGGAGTTTATCCCGGATAGCCTTGGCTTGGTCGGCGGCCATCATTAGGCGCGAGTGAGGCCCGCACCTTCGCCGAGCCATTTGTAGGTGGTGAGTTCGGCTAAGCCCATGGGGCCGCGTGCGCCGATCTTGTCCGTGCTGATGCCGATCTCCGCGCCCATGCCGAATTCGCCGCCATCGGAGAAGCGCGTGGAGGCATTCCAAAAGACAGTCGAGGTATCGGCTTCAAGCTGGAAACGACGGGCGGTAGCTTCGTCTTCGGTGACGATGCATTCGGTGTGGCCGGAGCCGTGCTTGTTGATGTGGTCCAATGCACCATCAACGCCATCGACTACGCGTACTGAGCAGATGAGGTCTAAGTATTCGGTGTCCCAATCCTTATTCGTAGCATTCACGGCAAAGTCGCCGAGGATTGCTTTCGCTTGTGGGCAACTGCGCATTTCTACGCCTTTCTCGGCCAGAGCTTGCCCAACGGCGGGGAGGAGTTTTTCAGCGCAGCGGGTATCCACCAACAGTGTTTCCATGGCATTGCAAACGCCGGTGCGATGCGTTTTAGAATTTACAGTGATCGCCACAGCTTTGTCGGCATCAGCGGCCCCGTCGAGGTAGACACTGCAAATGCCTTTGTAATGTTTAATGACCGGAACGCGCGAGCACTCGGCGACGGCGCGGATGAGACCTTCACCGCCGCGGGGAATGCAGAGGTCAACGAGTTCGGTGAGGGCCAGTAATTCGGGAATGGCCGCGCGGTCGGTGGTGGGAACAACTTGAATCGCATCGGCCGGAAATTCGTCGCATGCAGCTTCCCCTGCCTCAACCATTAGTCGCGCAATGATTTGATTCGAGTTCAGTGCTTCCTTACCACCGCGAAGGATGGTGGTATTGCCGGATTTAAAACAAAGCCCGGCCGCGTCCGCTGTGACATTGGGGCGTGACTCGTAAATCATCACCACGACCCCGATCGGACACGCGACCTTTTTCAACTTTAAGCCACTGGGGCGTTCCGTTTCGGCCAACATCCGTCCCACTGGGTCGGGCAGTTCGGCTACCTCTCGCAATCCTTGGGCCATGCCGGCAATGCGTTGATCATTGAGCAACAAGCGATCCATCATGGATTGAGACAGTTTCATTTCCTGCGCCGTTTCCATATCCAAGGCATTGGCAGTCTGGATGGCTCCAGCTTGAGCCTCCAAGGAGTCGGCCATTACGTTGAGGCACAGGTTCTTTTGATCCGTATTCAAACGCGGCATGAGGCGAGCGGCGTTTTTAGCGGCCGTCGCCAGCGCAGTCATGTCTTCAGCTAAATTCATCGGGATGGGCAGGTTAGCTCTTGGGCGGCTCGGGCAAAAGTCAGTTTTCAGTAATCAGCACCAAAGTCCCTTCAGGAACGACATTAAAAAGAGGCAGTAGATCAGTGGCCCCAAGGTGGATACAGCCTTGCGAATTGGGTTGGCCCAATCGGGATTCGTCTCCGGTACCATGGATATAAATGTAGCGTTGATGGCTGTCGACCTTGCCTCCGGAATTAAAATCAGGCTCCAATCCTTCCAGCCACAAAATACGATCGGTGATTAGTGCAGAAGGATCGCCTTTGCCGTCATGGTGAACCGGTTGACGTCCTTTAAAGACCGTGCCGATGGGTTCACCGGCGCCGATTTTTTCACTGACCCGATGCAGTCCCAGCGGCGTTTGAAAGGAGCATTCATGTTGGCCAGTGCCTTTGGTGGCGGTGGAGGCGGTCAGGGTTTTGGATTGGTCGCCGTTATAATGGGTCAGCGTTTGGCAAGAGACCTGCACATGGAGGCAGTGCTCAGTTGGGGGATGCCCGTGCTGCTCGCAGGCCTCCTGAAATGCTGCCGGCAGATTCATTGGAGAATTGGCTTAATGTCTTCGTGTGGAATGAAGCGGCGTGTGCGGTTGCCGTCGACGCCCAAGTGCAGGCCGTCTGGACGCCATTCTATTTTGCTCCATTTGGCGGCGGCTTCTTCCGGTGTGCGCACGACATCGATTTCACCAATTCGGCCGGGCATGAAAAACTTGGGTTGGCGGCGGCCGATGTACACGCGCAGTCGGACGGATTTGCCATCCATGTGCGGTTCCAAAAATACATGAGCACCCAGAGCGGGTTCGTCGAACTCGCCATCGCTCCAGAGGAGTGTAACGCTGTGTTCCAGTGTCACCATTTTTTTGCGTTCAGTAAGGACGGAGCCGGTGCCGTACCCGATCATCAAGCAGACGAGTGCTACCAAGACGAATTCCGGTAATTTTTTTGGGAGCCCCATCAGTTGAGTTTCTTGATTAGGACTCTGGAGTTTCGGCCCTGTTCTTGATGGGTCGACTGCCGTGCGGCGGGCAAATCATTGGGTGAGCCTTCCGCGTAGCCCGATTTATTGGTGAAAAACGCGAAAGATTGTGTGGAAAGGGTGACTAGCTTTTCGAGGCCGGATTCGCGGGCTTTGTCCTCAATAAACTGAACTAGTTTTTGGCCAATCCCCTGATTGCCGTGTGAAGGGTTCACGAATAGATGGGCCAGTTCGCCGATGCCTTCTTCAGAATGCGTGTGTAGCGCCACACAGGCAACCGGGTTGTCGTCGATCTCGAATAGGAAATAATCCTCGAGCAATTCCTCTATGGTTTCTTCGCTACGAGCAACCAAGCGCTCTTCGTCCATGGCTTCACGGGAAAGGCGATGGATACTTGCGGCGTCCTTCTTTTTTGCCGGTCTGATTTGTCGGTATTCGTTGGCGTACACGAGAGTGCCAATGCCTTCATTGGAAAACACTTCAGCCAGAAGGCCTTCGGTGACGAGGCCGTTGATCAGATGGGTGCGAGGCACGCCGGCGGCGCAGGCCTCGGCGGCGTGCCGGGCTTTGGAGCGATGTTCTGCGGGGATGCGCTCGGGCTCATCGGCAAGTGTGGCTTGCAGTTCAGTGGAGAGAACCTGACGGACAATGGCCCCGTCACGTTGCAGGCCGTCTGTGGTGGAAATGAAAATTAATTTGGTGGCCTGTAACGCTTCGGCGACGCAATGGGCGACCGAATCGCTGTTCAGTCGAAACGTATTGCCTTCGCCATCGAACCCGAGCGGAGGAATTACGGGCGTGATGCCTTGGGCTAGGAGGGTTTGCAGGAGTTCAGTGTCGATGCGCTCCACTAGGCCGGTGTTTTGATGATCCGTGCCGGCGAGAATGCCCAGAGGTTGGGCCGCAACAGCGTTGGCGTTGGCGGCGCGCAGATCGTTGGTGGCAAAGCCTTCAAGGATCTCATGGGTGAGGCCATTAGCCGCGGTGAGAGCCAGTTTCAAGGTAGCATCATCAGTGACGCCCGTGCCATCGAGATTGCTCGGGGTGAGAGATTGTTCCTCGGCCAGCTGCGTAATTTGCTCGGCGGCGCCGTGGATGAGCACGACCCGAATGTTCAAGGATCGCAGGACGGCGATATCGAGCAGGAGGTTGGCGAAGTTAATATGCGACACGACTGCTCCATCGGCCGCGATCACGAAGGTTTTTTCGCGAAAGCGCGGGATGTATTGCAGGATGCCTCTGAGGTCAGTCGGTTTCACGTCGCAAATATCGGGCCGAGAATATCAGGAGAAAACCGTGTGGGTTCAACGCAATTCTCGTAGGGCGTTCAGGCAGCGTTCATTTTCTGCCGGGGTGCCAATGGAAATCCGGATCCATTCGGGGAGTTGATAACCGGCCATCGGGCGTGTAATGACGCCCCGTTCCTGGAGTTTTTGGAATGTGCCGCCGCCATCACCGACGTTTGCCAAAATAAAATTGGCGTGTGAAGGCACGATTTCAATGCCCATTTCACCGAGAGCTTGTTCAAAAAACTGTAAGCCGGTGGCGTTATTGGCACGGGTGGCTTCAAGATGGGCAGTGTCGTCAATCGCCGCCAGCGCGGCTGCTTGAGCCATGGCGTTGAGATTGAAGGGTTGACGGACTTTTTCCAGCGCGGCAATGAACTCCGGATGGCCGATGCCATAGCCAACGCGCAGTCCGGCCAAGCCGTAAATCTTGGAAAACGTGCGCATTAGGAGAAGGTTCGGTTTTTCCAGCAGCCGAGGTATTAGGTCGAGCGGTTCATCAAGAAACTCGAAATACGCCTCGTCCATAACCAGCAACGTATGGTCCGGAACAGCATTGATGAGTGCCAAAACATCCTCGTGCGAGGCGAGTGTGC
>Ga0315320_10000943_pt1 | contig 23869 bp, 17 predicted proteins | sample M140m21515metaG_FD_203458 | JGI IMG/M metagenome (GOLD analysis project Ga0315320, IMG submission 203458) | Ammonia-oxidizing marine archaeal communities from Monterey Bay, California, United States - M1 40m 21515 | ecosystem: Environmental > Aquatic > Marine > Coastal | place: USA: California... | reverse complement strand
GAAATAAAATTGTACGCGCAATCGAGAAAGCATTCGCCAAGGCTGCTCAAAGTGTACGATCGTCAAGTGGCCGTAAAGGTACTGTTTCAATCACGAAACAATTAGATTACGAAGCGTTTCGAATCCCTCAATCTGACTTATCAGTTGTCACCGCTCACAAGGCTCTTGAGTCTATTGGATACGAGCCCTATTACGATGTTTCTAATGGTGGCCTTGATGCAAACTGGATGGCGGCCAATGGAATACCCACAGTGACTCTTGGCTGTGGACAACATGACATTCATACAACGAACGAATGGCTTGACCTCACCGCGTACAAGGCTGCATGTCGTGTTGCACTCATGCTTGCGACCAGCTAAGAAAACCTTCTGCAGTCGGTCAACTAGCTAGCCTACTTTTCGTGCCGCCCGGCAAGGCTTTAAAGCTAGAGAGTGATTTCTGGGGAGGGCTAACTACCCACAAACGTGATCTGTGCTGACAACTGGTAGAACGACTCTTATGGAGACTTATTAAAATTTACTCACTCCTTATTCCAAGTTGCTGACTGAACGAGAGACGGAACTTTCTAAGTGGCACAACGTTAAACACTAAAATGAGCAAACACCGCTGGAATATTGGGATAGTTGGTGGAGGTCCAGGAGGTCTCTTCACAGCGCACCGCCTCGAACAACTGTGCTCTACACCACCAATCATTTCTATCTTTGAAGCCAGCAATCGTCTTGGAGGAAAATTGTTGACCGAACAATTTTCAATCAAAGACTTCCAGTATGAGGCTGGTGCAGCTGAGTTTTATGATTATTCCTTGATCGACGAAGACCCCCTTCGAGAACTTATTGAACACTTTGGCCTTCCGATCCAGCCAATGGGCGGGGCCTCCGTGGTACAAGACAAAAAGATCATAGGCACGCTTGAAGACGTTCACGACAGCCTTGGCGACACTGCTTTCAATGAATTTATTCGTTTTAATAATCGTGCAAAATCAGAAGTGTCACCTCGGCAGTTTTATGATGGAACACCGACATCACACATCGAATTGCAAAACACGACTTTACCAGAAGATCGATTCAGTAAAACGATTGATCAGCTGCCAACCGAGGTAAAGAACTATGTTAGACAGCAGATTCATAGCGATCTTGCAGCAGAGCCTCACCAGACAAGCCATCGATACGGACTCGATAACTTCCTGATGAATGACCCTGCTTATATGCAACTGTACTGCATTACTGGAGGAAATGATCTTCTTGTAAATGCCATCGCTTCACGTCTCTCTGCAAACATATATCTTCACACCGTAGTAACTGCTGTTTGCAAAACTGAACAGAATACGATGCAGGTTTCGTACAGCACCGAAGACCGTCACGAGTGTGAAGAATTTGATGCTGTAATTCTTGCTCTTCCTATCAAGCCACTAAAAGGAATTGTATTTTCTGGCAGTGAACTTCAATCTGTTATGGAAAAACATATTACGCATCACGACCATCCAGCTGATTACCTCCGGATCACAATGCTTTTTGAAAAGCCATTTTGGAAATCTTGGTTGCAAGACTCATACTGCATGCTTGATGCCTTTGACGGCTGTTGCCTTTATGACGAGTCGTCACGAACACCAGGAGCACGGCACGGAGTTCTTGGCTGGCTACTTGGTGGTACAGCAGCCAAAAAAATGGCCGGTCAAAATGATAAAGAACTCATAGCTGCAGCACTTGAGTCTCTTCCGTTCCATCACAAGGATGCAAAACAACTTTTTCGTGAAGCAAAAGTGCATCGTTGGCTAGGTGCGGTAAGCGCGCAGCCGGGTGGTTTCCAACAGCACAGCGCCGACTCGCGACATTGCCCCAACGCCAACGACTACCCGCGACTATTCGTAGTCGGCGATTACTTATTCGACTCTACATTAAATGGCGTGCTCGATTCTGCTGATTATGCTGCAGGCTGGATCGCAACGATGGCAGCAAGAGGCAAAGAGTAAAGCATCAATGAATACCCCTAAAGCTAATGATTCTAAAAACGTTACCCTGGATAAAAATGATACCTCTTCTATAGACTCCGCACATCACAGGCAGGTGGAGGAAATCTCTTTTCAGTCGCTGTCCATTGAAACAAAAGCTGAGTTCTTAAAGATTTCAACAGATGAGAATATCGAAAAGTATCTCAGCGAATGTATCACGTGGATCGAAGCAGGTAATTCTGCAAGCAACCCAATTACACTTGAGGTGTACGGGACACTTGTTGTTTGGACACCGGCACGAATGGCTCTGGTCACGTCACCACGTAACTTTCGGAATGCAGAATGTGCGATTCTGGAATTCACAAAAACGGCATTCGAGTTGACAGCTATCGAACATCTCCTTGGTGCAGCATGGGAACACTACGAAGATGATCTTCCGTGCGGCTTCTCCTTCCACAAGTCGGACGCAAGCACTGCAGCAACTCTGTCAAACCGATACGTACGAGCGATGTCACTATCGGGAAAGATTTCCCGACTCTCGCCCCGCATTCATCTTCCACCTGAACACCCACCAACCTTGGCAGGCCAGCTTGGCGAACGACTTCGAGAACGGTCTCGCTTAGCGGATCGTGAAGAATTTGCTGATGAACAAATTGATACTATTATTCGACTCTACGAGACTACCGGGCAGCGCGTAAGTGAATACACAATAGCGCATCGGGAATACATTCTTATTTGGGTCATTGTATTGCTGCTCGGAGCAGAGATCCTACTTTTACTTACAGACCTCCTCTCATCGGCTGGGAATTAAGTTCGTGCGACTGCTATCAATCGATATTCTGCGAACAGTAGCTATCGGAATGATGGTAGTCGTCCACTTCGTAGAGAATCTTTCCGCTCATTACAACTCCTCACTAATTGGTCCGGCTTCTCGTGAGCATCTCTGGTGGCTGCCTGTTGGCCTTGCGGCACCACTATTCACATTACTCACTGGTGTCAGTTACCATTCTTGGATTACAGCACAAAAAGATCGTGGCATCGATGACGGCACTATCTCGAAGCGGACTGTCCGGCGAGGTCTTGTCCTCATTGGAATTGGATTTGCTTTTAATATCTTCGTCTGGTTGCCGGAAGACACATTTAACTGGGACATACTCACATTTATTGGTTCTGCACTCATTATCCTTAATCTGATTCGCAAGTTGCCTACCGAAGTTTTACTGACTGGCATTCTTCTAATTGTCATATTGAGCCCACCACTTCAGGTCCTCAGTGACTACTATGCTTTTTGGAGCAATGGGTATTTCGAGTATGACCTCACACTTTCAGATCTTGTTACCGGATACCTTGTCACCGGATATTTCCCGATTTTCCCATGGATTATTCTTCCAATAACTGGCTTTATTATTGCACCCATACTCTTCACTCCGTCAAACAATCTACTTCATAGCCTGAGACCATCACGATTTCTGCTGGTGGCGTATGTAAGTGTCGGCTGCGTTGTTGCATCACTCGCATTACAGAGATTCACTTCCCTGCCTCCTCTGATTTCCCAATGGACCATGTTCCCTGCTTCAAGCAGCTACCTTCTTGGCGTAGTTGGAATGGCACTCCTCAGCCTCTTGTTTCTCAATACCGTTATTGATAAAAATTGGAAAGAAGAAGGTAGTTCTACGACTACGAGTATTGCTGCAAGGTGGTGCCGTATTGCCAGCAAGCATTCACTCTCTCTCTATCTTCTTCACCATATAGTCCATCTTTGGCCACTTTGGATTTACGGACTTATGACTATTGGTGAGCCGACTGCGCACTGGCAGAACTTCTTGCCGGTTATTGTTTCAGCATCGCTTGCACTTTTCTTCTGCATACTTGCCATTCCATTATTTGTAATGATTGATAAATATCAGTTGCCTACTGTTGAACGCATAATGCGATGGATAGGTGACTGAAAAAGCAGTAAAACCAATGAATAATTCAATGAGTGATGAAACACGGCGACGACACTTGCCCACGTAGACGACACGCCGTCCGACACGTACATTTCTGAGTTATGCCGACAAAGAAAACAAAGAAGACAAGTCCGCAAACACCTACTCGGCGGACACCAAGCCGTGTTCGAGAAGGCGACTGTCTTGACTTATTGAGCAGGGTTGCATCTGACAGTATTCCTCTCGCATTTGCTGACCCACCCTTTAACATTGGCTATGCCTACGACACATATAACGACCGTCGAACAAGCGACGATTATCTCGAATGGTCAAAACGCTGGATGAGTGAAATCCGTCGCATCATTCGTCCTGACGGAACATTCTGGCTTGCAATAGGTGATGAATATGCAGCCGAACTCAAGGTGATTGCTACGAGAGAACTTGGGTTCGTATGCCGAAGTTGGGTCGTCTGGTACTACACATTTGGCGTGAATTGTCAGCAAAAGTTTAACCGCTCTCATGCTCACTTATTTCACTTTGTCTGTAATCCAAAATCGTTCACCTTCAACGCCGATGCCATTCGAGTACCTTCAGCGCGAGAATTAGTTTACGGGGACCGAAGAGCGAACCCAAAAGGACGGCTTCCGGATGACACGTGGATTCTTCGGCCACAAGATCTTCCTAGTGGGTTCACGACTGACGAAGACACATGGTACTTTCCACGTGTCTGTGGAACATTCAAGGAGCGTTCCGGTTGGCATGGATGCCAGATGCCTGAGCAGTTGCTTGGGCGAATCATTCGGTCATCAAGTAATCCTGGTGATCTTGTCATCGATCCATTTGCGGGAAGCGGAACAACACTGGCTGTCGCAAAAAAACTTAACCGTTCATACCTCGGATTCGAATTATCCTCTGAATATGTCGCACAGATTCGTAAGCGGTTGGGATCGATAGCGACTGGACAATCACTCGACGGCTCCCCAGAACCACTTAAAAGTGTTCCTACCACTAAACAGGGAAAACAATTGTTAAAACCAAATCGTAATCGTCGAGGCAGTTCATGATCCGCTCTTTCCGTCCGCACTTGCCTTCTTTCAGTGAACGGTGTCGAATAAAATAGTAATGATTCACGATCACATTCAAGATATGCCTCCTTCAGCAAAAGTACTTAATTATGAAATATGGAATTAACCTGCTTCTTTGGACTGACTCAATGCATGATGGTCTCATTCCCGTTGTTGAGACACTCAAAGACATGGGATATGACGGGGTTGAAATGCCACTGTTTGAACCAAATAAAGACCTCTACGCAGACTGGGGGAAAAAGCTCGATGCCATTGGCCTCGAAAGAACTGCTGTCACCATTCGGAGTGCTGACGCTAATCCAATTAGCTCTGACGCCAGTGTTCGTAAGGCAGCTGTTGATGCACTGAAAAAGACTATTGACTGCTGCCATGCTGCAGGAGTCAAACTCTTAGCCGGCCCGACTCACTCAGCTATTGGTGAGTTCTCTGGGTCTGGGCCAACAGCAGATGAAATCAAGTGGGGCGCTGAGTCAATGCGACAGGCTGCAGAATACGCTGCATCTGCAGATGTCACGATCGTTGTTGAATATCTCAATCGATTTGAAAATTATTTTCTCACAAGTGTTGCGCAGACTATTTCTTTCCTTGGTGAAGTTGATCATCCAAACCTCAGGATGATGTATGACACTTTTCACGCAAACATTGAAGAAAAAAATCTGTCTGATGCTATTGATGCAGCAATGCCTTGGACGAAAATTGTTCATATTTCAGAAAATGATCGAAGTACTCCGGGCCAAGGGCATGTTGCATGGAACGAAACATTTGATGCCATCAAAAAAACTAACTGGGATGGCTGGATGGTCGTTGAAGCTTTTGGGCTAGCACTGCCAGCAATTGTTGCCGCTACAAAAATTTGGCGGAAAATGTATTCGACGGAGGAACAACTCGCTCGTGATGCACTAGCCTTCATGAAAACCAATGTCGACAAACGCTGGAAGGAACTCTAGGCTCTCTGACTGGGAATTGACTCCTTCGTTTTTGAATGAAGCGTTAAAAGAACAGGAATTCGACCCGTGACAACTGAGCCAAGGAAGGCAGAGAAACCATCGGGTGGGTTCGACGGGCCCCCGGCTGAAGGTGGCTTGTCGATTGATCGGCTAGCGCAGGCATTTGCAGCCATGATGGGAGAACAAGACCCATATGAGTCTCCGTCAAAAGGCACAAACGAAGTTGTTGAAATCGATGCTTCGCCCGACCTTGACGATACAGAAGGTTCGGAAGCCTCACATGCATCAGCATGCCGTGTAAATCCACGATCGATACTTGAGGCTCTCCTATTTGTCGGTTTGCCGGGGGGCAAGCCGCTACCAAGTCAACGGGTTTCCAAATTAATGCGGGGTGTTCGATCTGTCGAAATTGACGAATTCGCACAAGAACTTTCTCGGTTTTACGGGGTAAATGGTTGTCCCTATGAAGTTGTATCTGAAGGATCAGGATGGATTCTTCGACTTCGTGAGGAGTATCGACAATACGGTGCCATCTTAGAAGCCAAGACACGTCGGGTACGACTCGATGCGGGAGCACTTGACGCACTTGCTGTTGTCGCTTGGAACCAGCCGGTAGCCCGAGAAGATTTAGCTAAACTCGGATGTGATGCAAGTCCAGCTGTGATGCGACAACTTGTACGGCGTGGTTTACTTGAACTAGTCAAACTTCCGTGCGACAACAAGGATATTCAGGAGGACCTTCCGTGCTATCGGACAACATCACGATTCTTGGAAGTGTTTCAACTACGTTCCCTTTCCGATCTACCGGACCCACGTGAGCCGCCTCGGTAAGAAGGCGATTGGGAAACTGTTCTATTAATCGGAACCACTATGTTGCTCGATCCATTTGATGGCCGACTCACGCGATGTGATTTTCCCATCTAATTGTAAATCTCGCAAGTGACCCAACAGTTCCCCAACGGCTGGACCAGATGGAACACCGAGTTGCATTAAGTCATTTCCACGGAGCAATTGGGGCGGGTTCAGATCAGCATCATTGCGGTGAACCTGTTCACTCACCCAATCCACGCTTTCTGTTGAAAACAGATTGATCACGGCGAGGGATCTCATCACGTCAATTAGCTGAAATCGCCATTCATGAGCGAGCCATGGCTGAAGAACCGACCAAGGCATATTTACGTACGGTCTCGAAAAAGAGCTTGACCCAAGAACCATGACTGCTTCAATTAACCACACAGCAAGTTTTCGTTCATGATTTGATAATCGAAGGTGATTTGAAATTTCAACTGCCAGCCGAGGCTTCTCGTAACACAGAACCGCAATCGCCGACGATATATTCGGTTTCTTCATTGCATCAAGCGTGTCCGATACCGAAGACAAGAACGTTTCGCTCCTTTTGAAACGGTTACCGAATAATGGATGAATGAGATTTGTGTTCACGAGGAGCCGCAACGCTTCACCTCGCCCCTGACGAGAAAACATCAATCGAAGTTCCGCAGCCAATCGTTCTGGACTCACCGACTCAACCTTCCTGGCCAGTAGCACGATAGCCTTCCGAGTGTTTGATTCTATTGGGAATTCAAAGTTGGCTGAGAACCGAATGGCTCGCAACATGCGGAGATGATCCTCTTCAAATCTCATGATTGGGTTGCCGATTGCACGAACAACGCCTTCGCTCAAGTCTTGCTGACCTCCGACATAGTCAATGACATTCCCAGCAGTCGGATCAAAGAAAAGGCCGTTGATTGTAAAATCACGACGCAGAGCATCTTCCTGCGCTCCACAAAAAGTAACTCCTACAGGATGGCGTCCATCGACATACTCTGCATCAGATCGGAATGTTGCAACTTCAACATTCCCTGTGTCCTTTGATCCAATCACAGTAATAACACCGAAAGCAGCACCTACAGCTATTGTATTTCTTCGGCCAAAAATATTTCTTACGGCGTCAGGACGAGCAGCTGTTGCAACGTCATAATCCAATGGGACTCGATCCAACAACTGATCACGAACACATCCACCGGCCCACACTGCTTCATATCCTCCCTGACGAAGTTTTTCGATAACCTCAACAGCGAATGCACGGGCAGCTATGGGATCAATGCGACTAGATGGCATCTTAAAGCTCGACCTTTCAGTGTATTCTCTTTATTCTGAGGACTTTCAGCGTGCAATCAACAGCACGCACTAGTAGTGGTAAACCGTATCTGGATAGACTATGTCAAATGACATTACCAACAGAAATTACTCCAAGTGACACATTAACGTTGTTCACAACGTCAGAAAACGCTGAATACCTTTTACTCGACTGCAGAACCGAAGAAGAGTATTTAATAGCTAAGATCTCCCAAGCGAAACTCATACCGATGCAGGAAATCTCCGAAAGATTGGATGAATTAGAGCCCTGGAAACCAAAGCGGGTCATTGTGCACTGCCATCACGGAGTCCGCAGTCTCCGTGTAGCAAAATGGCTACGAGAACGAGGGTTTGAAAAGGCGCAGAGCCTCAAGGGTGGTATTGAGGCATGGAGCACTGAAATTGATCCATCAATACCCAAATATTAGGGCTGTTTGTCCTTCACCTGTGCAAGTTGCGGGTGAGCCGGTATCTTTACGTTGAAGAAAATGCTGTAGTCGCGTAAGTCGCAGCAGCAAATGACATTTCTTTTCTAAATATCTTCAGACCATTTTCTTAAGACACCAATCCTCGCAGGAGATGAGCATGTCCGGCAACCAACAACACTCAGATACACCACGGTTTTCTCGACGCAATGCCGTAAAAATTGCTTCCGTTGCTGGTGGTGCAATCGCATCCATGAGAGCGGTTCATGCACAAACTCCGTCGACAGAACTCATTCGGATTGGTCTTGTTGGCTGTGGCGGTCGGGGTACGGGTGCGTTGACTCAAGCACTTAGCGTTGATGGCTCAAACATCAAAGTAACAGCCGTTGCCGACGCTTTTGAAAGCAACATAAGCCGTACACTTCGAGCTGTTGAAAAAATGGGAGACAAAGTAGATCTTCCAAAAGATCGACAATTTCATGGTCTTGATGCCTACAAGAAAGTTCTTGACCATTGCGATCTCGTTATTTTGGCGACTCCTCCGGGTTTTCGTCCATCACACTTTGAAGCTGCTATTAATGCAGGCAAACATGTGTTTATGGAAAAGCCTGTTTGCGTGGACAGTGCTGGTGCTCGTCTTGTACTTGAAGTAGCGAAAAAAGCCGATGAAACAAACAGAAAAGTTGTTGTCGGACTACAACGCCACTACCAAGCAAGCTACCGAGAAACAATCAAGCGTGTTCGTGATGGCATGGTTGGTGACCTTATTGGCGGACAAGTGTATTGGAATGGAAGTGGCATCTGGTACCGAAAGCGAGAAGCCGACATGAATGAAATGCAATTCCAAGTCCATAACTGGTATCACTTCAACTGGCTTTGTGGTGACCATATTTGTGAGCAGCATGTTCACAATATAGATATAGCAAACTGGTTCCTCGACATGCTTCCCGAATCGGCCTACGGCGTTGGCGGAAAACAAAAACGAGTTGTCGGGCAACCAAGTGAAATTTATGATCACCACACGATTAATTTCAGCTATCCAAATGGTGTTCGAATAGCCAGTCAGTGCCGACAATTTCCAGGTGGCCAAAACCGGGTGGATGAAGAATTTCAAGGCACAAAAGGTTTTGTAAAAATTGGGGAAATAACAGATTATTCTGGAAAGGTTCTCTGGAAATACGAAGGGCCAACAAAGTCCAAGAGCAAGGACTCTGGTGGCTCTACGAATCCATACCAAGTCGAACATAACGAACTACAGGCCGCCATTCGGAATGACACGCCACTGAACAATGCCTACTACGGTGCAACCTCTACATTTTCAGCGGTACTTGGCAGAACGGCAACATACAGTGGTAAGCCTCAGGACTACAAGAAACTTCTTGCTGAAGATTTCAACTTAATGCCCGACAACCTCACCTGGGACTCAACTCCTCCTGTCGTTCCGGACAAGGATGGAAACTACCCTTGTCCGATGCCTGCAACATATAAGATTGCAAAAAAAATGACCTCCTAAGTCGCGGAGGCACTTCGGATGAAAATTGGTATTCCCAAGGAAACAAAGCTAGACGAATATCGTGTCGCAATGCTTCCTGTTGGGGTCGAAGAACTGATCCGATCCAGCCATGCCGTTGTGTTTCAAAAAACTGCTGGTAGTGGTTCTGGGCTGCCTGACAGTGCATACGCAGATTGCGGTGCAACTATTGTTGACACTGCTGAAGAAGTCTTTGCAACAGCTGATCTGATTGTCAAGGTGAAGGAACCTCAACCAGAAGAAATATCACTTATTCGCCCACACCAGATTGTCTTCACATACTTTCATTTTGCAGCCGATCGAAAATTGACAGAGCGCTTCTTGACAACCGGTGCAACAGCCGTGGCGTACGAAACGCTTCGTGATGATAAGGGAGCCTTGCCGCTATTAAAACCAATGAGTGAAGTGGCAGGTAGAATGAGCATTCAGGAGGGTGCTAAGTATCTTGAGAAGCCCCAAATGGGACGAGGCATACTGCTCGGGGGTGTTCCGGGAGTTCCACCAGCGAATGTTCTTGTTCTTGGAGCCGGTACCGTTGGAGCGAATGCTGCAAAAGTAGCAGCTGGGTTTGGTGCAAATATTGCTCTACTTGATACAAATCTAGATCGCCTTCGGTACCTTGATGACGTCACCCCACCTAATATCGACTGCCTCTATTCTGATCGCCACACCATTAGGGAGTGGCTTGGCCGTGCTGACCTTGTCATCGGTAGTGTTTTAATCCCTGGGGCTAGGGCACCGCACCTTGTTGAAAAAAATGATCTACAACTCATGAAGCCAGGTGCGGTTATTATTGATGTCGCAATTGACCAAGGCGGTTGCATTGCAACAAGTCAACCAACATCACATGCAGAGCCAACCTTTGTTGTTGATAATATCGTTCATTACTGCGTGACAAATATGCCCGGTGCTGTCGGCCGAACCAGTACATACGCGCTATGCAATGCAACACTCCCCTATGTTCTCTTACTGGCTAACCAAGGTCTTGTACGTGCTGCACAAGGCAATCACGCCGTTCAAACTGCAGTAAATGTATTTGAGGGCGAACTTATAGAACCTGCTGTAGCAAAATCATTCAATCTCCCCTGCGGCTCGAACCCGTTCCTGTCATGAACAGATACCACCTGCAAGGCTACTGGCTATCACACGTACGCGTCTTCACATCGTAAACTACTAATAAGCACCAACATTCAAGACTCCTTGGACTGAAATGAATACGCCATCCCCGAACGAAATTCATACTGTTTGTTGGCAAGGTGACAGCGAGGGTTATCTTGAAATTCTTGATCAGACAGCACTCCCAGCCGAAATTAAGTATGTTGCTTGCAAAAACGTTCCGGCGGTGATCGAAGCAATCAAAATGCTACGAGTCCGAGGCGCACCTGCAATTGGTATTGCAGGTGCGTACGGCATGGTGCTGGCCATACACCATGCAAAGACTCGTAACGATACGGACTTAAAAAAAATGTCGTGTCTTCAACAGCTTGCAGAAGACCTGGCAACTGCACGACCTACGGCTGTAAACCTACGCTGGGCGATTGAACGAATTAAAAAATTAATTTTGAATTCCGGTTCAAACCCAGACTACTCAGAACTTCAGCAGAGCATTCTTGACGAAGCAAAACACATTCAGCATGAAGACCAGATTCTTTGTAAGCGTATCGGTGAGCATGGCAGCTCAATTCTTCCTGAAGGCAACATACTCACCCACTGCAACACAGGTGCCTTGGCAACAGGGGGCATCGGCACAGCTCTTGGAATTATTGTCACGGCATGGAACAAAGGCCGTCGCTTTCAAGTATTTGCCGATGAAACCCGTCCTTTATTACAAGGTGCTCGCTTAACTGCCTGGGAACTGACCCACCGGAAAATTCCAGTCACTGTCCTTGTAGATGCTGCTGCAGCACACCTTTTAAAGACAGGTCGTGTCGGCTGCTGCATTGTTGGTGCCGACCGCATAACAGCAAACGGAGACACCGCCAATAAAATTGGAACATACGGCCTTGCTTTGTTAGCGAAAGCACACAATGTTCCATTTTTTGTTGCAGCCCCATCCAGCACATTCGATCTGACTCTCAAATCTGGTGATGAAATACCGATTGAGGAGCGTTCCGAAAATGAGGTGCTCCAGCCATTCAATTTTCGATCCGCGCCTGCAGCAGCAACCGCCTTCAATCCAGCATTCGATGTGACGCCAGCCCACCTCATTTCAGCGATTGTCACAGAGCGTGGTATTATAAGAGACGTGAGCCACAAAACAGTTGCGTCCGTGGTAACACATGGCACATAAAAAGCTCGATATTTCACCTCCCTGCGAACACCTCTAGTATGTCATCTTCTATCCCGCAGGTCGTTATTGTTGGCCGCCCAAATGTTGGGAAGTCAAGCATTTTCAACTGGCTTTCACAGCGAAGAATTGCAATTGAAGACCCAACCGCAGGCGTTACTCGTGATCGCCTCACCCAGCGCATTGAGTGTGGTGACAAGACAATTGATCTTATCGATACTGGTGGCATGGGGTTCGACGACCCTGATGGGCTCACTGAACAGATTGATATGCAGATAGAAGCGGGGTTGGCCACTGCTGGGGTTGTTGTATTTGTCGTTGACATTCGGACTGGTCGTGTTCCTGCTGATACGGAAGTGGCGTTACGACTGCGGCAGTCTGGAGCCACCGTAATTTTGGTCGCAAACAAGTCTGATGATGAAAAATTTGATGTCTTGGGGCATGAATTTGACAAGCTTGGTTTTGGATCACCGATTGTCACAAGTACAAAACAGAACCGTAATCGTGATGAACTTGTGCAAGCCATTACAGCACTTCTGCCGACGACCGATGAAAACGAGGAGCAGGCCACTACCGCTCTGCCAGAAATGAAAGTGGCGATTGTGGGTCGCCGCAATGTTGGAAAAAGTACTTTCGTCAATGCTCTTGCAAAAGAAGAGAGAGTCATTGCAAGTCCTGTTGCGGGCACAACTCGAGACAGCATCGATGTCCGTTTCGAAGTAGATGGACACTCCTTCCTTGCAATTGACACGCCTGGTCTTCGAAGGACAAAAAGTCGAACAAGTGATATCGATTTTTACTCAACACATCGTGCTGAAAGAAGCATCCGTCGCGCCGACGTTGTCTTGATGCTCTTTGATGCTACCGAGCCGGTAGGAAAGGTTGACAAGCAACTTGTTGACCTGATTGTAGAACAGCAGAAACCTGTTCTCTTAGTGGTTAATAAGTGGGACCTGTATGCTGGGGATGTCGAAAGAAGCGAATGGGCTCAGTACCTGCGTGACACTTTTCGCACAATGCCATGGGCACCTATTGCTTTTGTCACTGCCACAAAGGGACGTAATGTGAAAGCGGCGATAGACACAACACAGCGACTCTTCAGGCAGAGTCAGTCTCGCGTTCCGACTGCTGCCCTAAATACAATCATCCATGCTGCCACGCAGGCTACTCGACCTCCCGCCGACCGCAAAGGACGTCCTGTCCGAATCTATTTCGCGACTCAAGTCGATATTGCTCCACCGACTATCGTACTGTCAACAAGTTCGGCAAAAAGCCTTACGGCACCTTACAAACGGTATCTTATATCGTCACTCCGAAAAAACTCACCATTCACTGAAGTACCAATAAAACTTTTAGTTCGGGATCACAAATCTCGTGAATAGATTTCTAATTGTTGATGTAGGTCTCTCACAATATCACGATCTCCTGATGTTATTGGAACGCCTCCAAGAAAACAGTCTGCTTGATCTTTCATTTCTGGGACAAGCGTTTCGATAATAACTTTCACAAGTTCATCGAGCCCCAACCCAGTACGAGCTGATGTGACAACGGAGGCTTTTGAATGAGAGTTATCCTTATCCTGTTTCGTGTCGGGTAGATCGGCTTTGGTACCTACATTGATACACGGCGGATGGCTCTCGCCTACTTTTTCCAACGAGAACCATTCCATTTCAGGTTCATTGATCGGTCGAACTTTTAGGATCAAATCAGCACTTTGTGCTGCAACTAAGGCGCGTTCAATCCCTTCTTTTTCGATCTTCGAAGCTGGCTGCCGAGAGTTGTTCTCCAGATGAAACCCAGCTGTATCAATCAGATCAACTGCCCACCCATAGAGAACAACCCGTGTCTCGAGAACATCACGTGTTGTACCGGCATACGGAGATACAATGCTCCTCGCATAGCCGGCAAGAGCATTCAAGAGACTGCTTTTCCCAGCGTTTACAGGCCCTAGCAGAATGACGTGCCAGGGCTTTGCCAATCGCATGCCAATTCGAGCAGAACACTCCAAGCGATTTATCACCGCCTCTGCTGCTTTTAATTTATCTAGTGATTTCTGACTACTACAAAGGACTTCCTGGACCTGCTCAATATCTCTTTCAAAAGACCCCGCTAGCTGTCGTGTGAGTATCTGTGCTGCAACAAATCCATCAATTTGAGCAAGCTGCTCTCGAACGAACATGCTTCTGTCATTATTCCCACTACAGGCAAACCATTCGCCCCATGAAATGTTGACAGCTCCAGCTGACACGAAAGTTCCCAACAAAGAGTTGATAACAGCTTGCCCTCCATGAACATGCAGCTCCCAACTCGTCCTTCCTATTTTTACCAAGACAACACACTCTGGTTTTTCATGACTTCGTTGGACCGTACCTTCGCGTGCACCAGATACTACATGACTGGTCACCATCGCATGGTGCCAATCACCAACGACAATAGACCCAACAGCCAATGTCTGAATCGAAGATTTTCCATACGGGACAAAATGAGCATCTAGAACCAATGCCACATTTTCACCAAGTATTCCAATAACACCAAGTGCACCCACCTGAGACGGTGTTAGGCGACTGATCACAAATTGAGATTCCGTCAACGAATCAGCTATCTTCATTGGGAGATGATTTGACTTTTTTTACCAAGGAACGTACAACCACGCTCTGACGGGGAGGGAATATTGGGCTACAGGTGTTACATCCTAACACGGCCGAACCATAGGAATAGGCTTTGGTGAAAGAGATACGTCGTTTACGCGCCTGAACATTGCCTCACTCTATCCTTCAAGCACAACTGTTCCCTCGCCAAATTCAATAATGTTTTCCAACCTCTATAAGGTATTCCGATGACTGACGGCAAGAATCATGATTCACAAAAAAACCTTGAGTCTCTCTCTCAATCAATTGACCAATTAGAGAAAAGCCTAGATAGTATTTCAAATTCTCAACGCACTAGTCGCACAGCAGTCCTTCTTGGCTCTTTTCTCCTCCTTTTGATGTTTTGCGTTGTTGGTTTTAATCTTTTCAAAACACTCAAAACCCAACTCAATGAGGAGACGATACAGGCTGCCTTACAGATCAAAGCCGAAGAGTTACTCCCTTCTCTTCAAGAAAAGCTTGCCAAGGCTGCAATGAAAGCAGTTCCAACCTACCAAAAATTAACTTTAAAGCGTCTCAAAACACTTCGACCCAAACTCCAATCGATGATTACCAAAGAAGCAAAGTCTATGGCTGACCGCCTGCCTTCCATGCTGCAGGAGAAGGCCAACCAGAGCCTTCAGAGAGTTACGAACAAGGTGGCCGCTGATGTAAAAAGCGAAATACCTTCTCTGACTCCAGAAAGAGTTAAAAAACTTTCAGACATCACCGTCGAGGGTTTGGCGATTGAGGGTGAGAAACTTCAAGGTCAATTAAAAGTACTCACTCAAGAAGAATTCAAACGTATCAGTAAAGTACTTGACACTCTTCCTATTAAGGCGGCGATGAACATGGATGAGGAGTTGCTGCAGCAGCGATTTATGCACAACATCCTACTCATCGTTGATCGTACTGTTGCTCCAACTATGTCGGTGCTGACAACTGATTCACCCTTTCGAACCAGCGATGACTAATAGGACTCAAAGCTTTTAAATTCATCTAGATTTATCCACAACCGCATTTTATTTCATGGAGATTTTGAGCAATGGATGACACAGACTTGTCTACTATCGAGAACCGTTTACATGCACTAGAAGAACGTATTACAAAGACTGCTGCACGGTCGCAAAGCAGACTGACACTCACCGTTGCTGTTATGGCATGCCTTCTGATCGGAGCATTCTTCTACCTTCGTTTTCTATCTACTTCAATCACGACGGCTGCTGATGCACCCACTCTTGTCCAACTCGTTGCTGACCAACTCGAACCGCGACTTCAGCAAGCACCTGCACAACTCACTGAGTCGCTTAAGGCGCAAGCACCAATGGTTGTCGACAGAGGTGAGCAATTAATTCTCGACGCTTTACCGGAGGCTCTTGATCAGGCCGACGCTTTTATTATCAGCTTCTTTGAGAACGAGTTTGAAGAAATCGAAAAGAAGGCTTATGAAGTCATTCATGATGGATTCGACGATGTCATCACTCAGGCAAAGGCTAAAAAAATTGACTTTGCAAAAAATGGTGAACTCGAAGAAGCAGTCGGTAAAATTGCACCTAACCTTCGACTGATGATCGAGAGCATCATTGAAGAAAACATGGGGGAATTCAAGGCTGGTACGAATGAGGTTTCAGCTTATATAAGTCGACTATCGACTAATCAAAAACTTACTGATCATGAAAAAGCACATCGGGAAATTTTAATTTCTGGAATTGCTCTTATTAAGAAAATGGAAATTGATCCATCGAGATCTCCCATAAGAGGTATGCTGCAAGGTGATCTTCCAAACAACCAGAAACCTTCTTCGGTAACTGACTGATGGGGCACTTCGGAAACAAACGTGCCGGTTCTGGTGTATGGCAAAAGTATCTTGGAGCCCTAAGAATAGACATTCATACGAAAAGATTCTCCACTTCCAATAAGACTTGTGGGTAGGTGAGTAGTATTTATTCACTCAGACTTAGAAGTGGCTGCTTGAGAAAACACAAGTTCATCTTGCCATTTTTTTAATTTTTCCTTGGATGATTGATATTTTTTTACAGCGTCCATATGTTGCTCATCAATAGATTTTCGATTAGCAACTGCCTTTTCAACTTGCTCATTCAGTTGGCTGGCTCGAGAGGTCAGATCGGCAAGATTTTTTACTACCGACTCCTTTTCTTTCAGTACAGCCGCATATTCTGCCTGTGATTCCTGAAGACCCTGCTCCGCAAGTCCGACAGACGCATTTGTTTCGACTAAGGTTTTGTTTGCTGCTGTAAAGATCTCATTGGCGACTTCTTTTTCAGGATTTCCACTCGCCTGTTCTTTTATCTCCTCGAGAGACCTGACTATTTCCTGGGCTTTCTTTGCCTTAATTTTTGTTACGCCTAGACGATCCTCTGCTGCTTTGACTCGGACAGCCGTTGCTTCAAGTTCTACATTTTTACTCTTCTGTTCAGACCCGGCAACACCAAGACTTTTGTTTGCTGCCGAAAGCTGACTTACAAAATTTGCTTCAATTTTGGCTGCCTTGACTTTTGCTAACCGAATATCTTCAGCAGCTTTTTCCGCTTCCGCAGTCGCCTTCTCGGCAAGATTCACTTGCCGGGAAAGTGGCATCGGGTTGGAATTGATTCCGCCTACCTTTGAAGGCTTCGTAACGTCGTAGACAGAAATCTGTCCTGACCAGTCACCCGCAATGGCAAGCGGTTTTCCAGATGTAATTGCTACTTTTGTACCAATATCCGAGAGTGTGCCAAGTTCACTTTCAAGGCTGCCGTCAGACTTCCACACTTTCACTTTGTGATCCCGACCGGTTGAGACAAGGCGCCCATCACTCAACCATCGTACGTCTGTTGTTCCTCCACCATGAGCTGACCATGATTTTATTTTCTTAGCAGTGTCAGCTTCCCAAAGATGAATTGTGCCATCCTCGGATGCTGTTGCCAGAACAACACCATCTGCTCGCCAATCGATTGCTGTGACACCGGCTTTTTGGCCTTTTAAATCTCCCCAGTGTCGAGCTCCAAACGATTCCCACAGAAACAGATTGCCTGCACGATCACCTGTAGCAAGTAACACGCTATCCGGTGAAAAAGCAACGCTGGTTATCCAGTCCGTATGCTTTGTGATCTCGCTCTCAACAGACCCATCTACCGTTTGGAGAAGACGCACAACCTTAGCTGCCCCACCAAGAGCTACAAGACGTTGATCAGCAGAAATATCAGCAGCCAACACTTCGTCATACTCATCTCCAAGTTCCATGACTCGCTGAGCACTTGCAACATCCCAAATCACTACACGACCACTTTTTGCTGCAACACCACCACCTGCAAGAAGGAGTTTTGCACTACGAGAGAATCGAATGTTCGTACATTCACCTTCTGGGAACGGTAGCACACCAATACATTCACGCGTCCTTGGTTGAAATAATAAAACCTGCTGACTACTTCCAACCGCCACTACATCTCCGTGAGGAGATGCATCAAGGGCACGAATTGTCGTTGGTCTGAGTCCAGAAAATCGTGGTTCCAGAGACAATCGAGGCGGCATTACGGGTGGGCCACTCGGTTGCACTAAAGCACCTGAATCAAGAGCAAGTGAAGAACCTGCTTTCTGAGCAACTGGTTTTGCGCCGTCACGTTCAATAATTCCGCCTAGTATCCATTCCTCAACGACATTCAGCATGGCATCAGGAATGCGATCAGCGTCGGGTGGCATTGTCGGCTCTGATTCATGACTCACAACCTGCCACAGGTAGGAGCCATCAGGATCGCCACCAGCTACAACATCACCTGAATTACCTCCAGCCATCATTTGCTGGTAACTCGTCAGATCAAGCCCACCAGCTTTTCTATCCGCATTGTGGCAACTGCAGCACTTTTCACGGAAAACTGGCAATACATGATCTTCATATGTTGGTGGCTTTTCAGCGGCAGTCGCCGTTGTGAGACAAAATGACAGCGTCCACAGCAAAGTGACAACACTGCGTGACGTAATCGTTCTGGTTATTTTTTGTGGTGTAATTCTAATCATGGCTTTTCTGTCGCTATCGCAGTTTCTTGTATCCCAAAGTTATCACGAAGGCTCATAGCGACTTGTCGACTGGAAACTAATGGTTGAATATGAATTCCGGTGAGTTGAGTAGTGCCCAGAAAATATCTTCGAGGGCTTGCTGATGATCAGTGCCACCTTGCAGCGTCGCGAGTGTTTCGATGCGTTCCCTTTCTTGGGGAAACCTTCCGTAGCACCGAACAAAGAGTTCATCAATAATTTCAGTATCCGGCCGTTTCTCCTTCAACAAACGACTAATAACACCACCCTGCTGAATTCGCTTATTCCCAACCTCACCGTTGAGTAGATGAAGCGCCTGCGACAGGCTCGGATCCATACTTACTGCACAAGAACAAACGTTTTCTCGAGTTGCTCTTCCAAAAGTTGTGAGAAAGTATGTTGACGTACGGCCATCAGCCACTTGAACAGCCCTCGCACCTTCTGGAAGACCAGGAAATTTATTTTTGGTCTCTGTTACCTGAGCCAGAATATCAAGAAGTACTTCTGCCCGAATTCGACGGACTGCCGAATGTGAAAAGTTTGAGTTATCAAGAAGATTTGTCTCATTCGTGTCGCACTCTCGCTGATAGGTCTTTGAGTTGACAATCTCTCTGACGAGCGTTCTGAAATCCCACTTTGACTCAACAAGATGATTTGCCAGAGCGTCAAGCAAAGGTCCATTCACCGGTGGGTTACTGACACGAAAATCATCCGGCTCATGAACGATCCCTCGACCAAGGAAATGAGTCCACACAAGATTCGCAACACGTTTTGAAAAAAATGGGTTCTCTGTTGATGTAATCCACTCCGCAACAACTTCACGTCGATCCTGCCCGACGACTTTTGCTTCGTCTCCACCCAAAAATTTTGGTGCGACCGTCTGACCGGACACAGGATGTTTCATCCCACCACCACTAGAGTTGTAAATAATGAACTCCCGCGGATCCCCTGCTTTTTTACGTCCTATTTGCGCGAAGAAGGCAGCAAATCCGTAATAGTCATCCATTGTCCATCGGTCGAATGGATGATTATGACATTGAGCACACTGAATTCGCATTCCCAAAAAAGCTTGTGCAACATTTTCTGTCAGTTTCAGAGTGTCTCTTTCGGCTTGGTAATAATTCGTAGGTGGATTTTCAAAGGTACCACCAGAAGCTGATATCAGGTCGCGGACCATATGATCAATTGGTTGATTGGAGGCAATCCGACGGTCAAGCCATTGGTGGTAGAGCAACGCACCTTTCTTATCAACGATATTATTGACGGATCGGATTTGTAGAATTTCTGCCCACTTCATTACCCACAGATCAACAAACTCTTTTCGGCTGAGCAATTGCTCAACATATTTTGATCTTTTATCCGGAGATTGATCTGCAAGAAACGTGTCTCTTTCTTCGTTAGTTGGAAGGAGACCAATCAGATCAATAGTCACTCGTCGCAAAAATGTTTCATCATTACACACGTCTGAAGGTGCAATACGAAGGCTCTTTAATTTACTGTCGACCAAGTCATCGACCCACGTATTACCTTTTGTTTCAGGATACGAAAAAGTGATTTTTTCTGGAATAACGACTACCGGAACTCCAACCGTTATGGTGTCGTATCGGGCCATGACAAAAGACTCGCCTCGCTGCCCACTCGCAGCATTGCCTGACGCATTAATTGCAACCGATGAGTCATTGTTTGATCCATACTTGACAAGATCTGTTACATCCCTGTCAGTATCATTTGAAAACCGGGCCACAGCTACGAACTGCTGCGTGGCCCGATCACCTTCGAGTAGACTTGTTGGTGGATACAGATCAACTGCAAGTAATTCCGGCACCTCTTTACCGGATTTTGGATCATCCTCGGCCCCTGCCGTAATCCACCTGATAAGACGGTCGGCAAGCTCACTATCTTTTTCAAAACGCTTGCCTCCAGTGTGAGGGACCTCACCTACTGCTTTCTTTACAAGGAGGCTACCGGCAGGGTTTGCCAGATTGATACGTCGACCTGGCATTTCTCGAGTCAACCGATGGTAATCACCAGCCGGGTCAAAACCGAACAACGAAAGTCGAAATCCATCTTTTCCACGAGCAGCCCCATGACAGCTTCCCATATTGCATCCAGCTCGGGCAAACACAGGCATGACATCCATGCGGAAGGAAAGTGGAGGTTCCGTTGCTGCTGAACGAACACGAACCGGAAGTTCAACCTGCTGCCCACCATACGAGACTACCAATACAGTGTCGCCGTCTAGCTTCGGTAAGAGTCGAACTGAAGTGCCCGCATCACTTTCAACTCTTTCAAGACCTGCGAATTCTGAGTGCTTAAAAGCCATTTCGGCAGGAATCGTAACATCTTCAGTAACGCCATCATTGCGTGTTGCCTGGACGACTATTGACTGAAAATCTCGTGACGAGTCGAGTTGCACCGATGGAGGAAAAACTTCGATTTTCTCAACCAATTTTTCCTGAGCCAGCACAGGACCTGTGATGACCATCAAAAGAATAGGCAAAATGTACTCTGAGAACATTCGACGACTCATCAAGCATTGACATAAAACGCTGTCACTCACTGCGAAACTCCTTCGAGTTCTTTTACAGGCTCAGAATCTGACACCGCCTGTGCCTGAATTCTCAATTGCTCACGACGAGAAAGTTTTTTCTCCTGTGTTTTTGGCTTTACAGGCTTTGGCTTTGGTGCCGCCTGAGACTTTACCGGCAGTGGCTTGTCTATTCTCAATTCAGTTGCAGCCATACGATGGATAATTTGATCCTCTCCTTGAGGAACATGAACTTCACAGACAACATTTGCATGCCGGCCAGCAGGGGCATCGGCTTCAACTGAGACTGCAAATTCTACTTCTTTACTTCCTGAAGTAATCATAAGGGGCTCTGACTTTGTTTTGGCGGGCAACCCCAATAGCACAACCTTTGCTTCACCCTCAAAGGCAGTCGGCACCGTGACTGTACCTGTGAAGGTTGTGTCCTGCCCCTGTTCAGCCGTTCCTTTGTCGAGGGCAACCTGAACATATGGTTCTGCCACACTCAATTTTACCGGCTGAGAAGAAATTCGTATGGATGGACGGCCCTTTGCTTCTTCTCCCTCGAACGTCACTGTGCCTGCCACGACAACATGCCAATCTTTTACTGGAGCGCTGCCCGTGGCATTAATCGGAAACATGACCTCATTCTTGTCTGCTGGCACATCAACACCAGATGCGGCACCTACCCCTGGCGGCTTGAAGGGGAAATAAAGCCGCACCTTTCCGTGAAACCCTTCGGCTTTATGTACACGGACAACAAGCTCCGCTTTGCCATTTTTCACAAGTGGTACCGAGGGCTGTATCAACTCAAGGGTTACAGGAATTTCCTGAACAACCGCAACTGGCATTTTAATACTATGACTATATCGCCATGGCGTACGATTCGGATTACCGTGAATCATTTCTGTTGCTTGCTCAAGCCTTCCAAGAACCTTATCTGGAGTCGCAACATCTACGGCTTTATATGCCACCATTGCCGCATCGAGCGGCGCTTCTTGATTTGCTTCAAAGACTACAAAGCCACCCGGAGCACCGTTTTGAAATGTTGGGCTCGTAATCGTAACACCTTTTGGCAAGCCTTCGGCAAGCACATTGAGATCAGTATTACAATTGCTCCGAGATGCGTTAATGAGTACCGCCGTACGATTTCCTCTTGGAACCTGTGGGAACAGGTCGTCTTGTGATTTTGTACGTGACGGAGGAACTGAAAGTTTGACAAAGGGTTTTATTGGCTCGACCTCAAGCCACCAGACAAACATTTCTCCACTACGCTTTTGATGATCTCGTATGTGGATAAGAAAAGAACCCTCCTCCGGCGTCGTCACATTCATAAGACTATCTGGCCCAGAGGAATCATCGTTGCCTGTGATACGCGTATGCTTCTCGTTATCTCGATACGCATTCAGCATGATGTCAACTGGTGACCCAAGCCGTCTTCCCCAGCCTTTTACAGACCACTTTGATCCTTTTGGTGCTTCAATTCTGATCCAGTCTACGTCACCATCTTTTTCGAATTGACCCCATATGGCAGCCGGAGCAGGAACACTTGGATTCCCGTTTGGTGAGTCGTTTGCATTCGTCTCCTTGCTAATAGGAAGATTTGTGACACGCAGTGGCACAGCTTCTGCTGCAATGACACCTTCTCGGCGAGGGTGCACCGACAGCATATGGCTCACTTCCGAAGAAGCACGACGAAAGGTACTGGGAATATTTATTTTTGACTCAAATCCACCCGATAGATCACCAAGCCATTTGACTACCACTTCAGATCCTGGATTTGCTCCCGGAGGAAGCGCCACTGAGGGTGTTGGGAAGCGACCAACGTGAAGCAGGTAGCTACATGCAGAACTTCCACCGTATGCACTCTCCCGCACTCTTACAAAAAACTCTCCTGGCTCCGAAGCCGTAAAAGCGAGGAGTGCATCCTGCTCCATCAGTGGATGATCATCGCTCGCTGCGACGACAAATCCTTTGGTATCAACAATATCAATGTAAGGATCAAATGGCGTGTGGTTGAGACGAACACCATCAACTGCCACCGAAAGCCGGTCGTCTTTCGCGAGTACAACCTTGTACCAATCAACGTCTTCTCGTTCCACAACTCCAGCGACTGTCAAACCTCCTGCTTTTGAAAACTGAATCTCTTGCGCATCATCTGCCGTATTGTTAGGGGGTTTCTTCTGAGAAGACTCGGACTCTGATTCCATCAGATGTGGAAAAGGTCCGACTCGGAATGTCCGAAGAACCGAAAGGCCTTTTTTAGTCCGGACTCGAAAGCGGTGATTACCAAAAGGAGCATCTTCCGGAACCTTCAGGACAACTTTAAATTGCTTATCGTTCACGGATTCAATCTTTGTCTGCTGGACAATCCCGTCTTCAAAAAAAAGGGCCTG
>Ga0315320_10000942_pt1 | contig 23898 bp, 17 predicted proteins | sample M140m21515metaG_FD_203458 | JGI IMG/M metagenome (GOLD analysis project Ga0315320, IMG submission 203458) | Ammonia-oxidizing marine archaeal communities from Monterey Bay, California, United States - M1 40m 21515 | ecosystem: Environmental > Aquatic > Marine > Coastal | place: USA: California... | reverse complement strand
GAGAAGGAAGCAGCGAAGAAGGCTGCTGCAGAGAAGGAAGCAGCGAAGAAGGCTGCGTCAGAGAAGAAGCCTGCGGCTGCAGCGGTGAAGAACTGATTGCACTGGATGTTAGCCAGCGGGTGAATCTGATCTGCTGGCTTGTTCGGCTTGATTCACCGATTCTTCGGTCACTTGACCGTCCACGATATGAAAACGTCGGTCGGCCAGAGCGGTTGCTTCGGCCGCGTTGTGGGTGATGTGTAACGTTGTGACACCTGTGTTGTCGGTCAGCGTGCGCAACAGCGCCTGGATTTCTTCACGTGTTTCAGCGTCTAAGGCACTGAGCGGTTCATCAAGCAATAGCACGGTGGGACGAAAAGAGAGTGCACGACCAAGCGCGACACGTTGAGACTCACCCCCGCTAAGTCCCTCGATCTGTCGTTTCAGCAGATGGGTAATGCTCAGCATTTCTGCCAATTCACTCACGCGGTGTTCGATTTGCGTGGCGTGAAACCGTCGCAAGTGTAACGCGAATTTGAGATGTTCAGCGACCGAAAAGGTGGGGAACAGTGCGAGATCTTGAGGAACGTAGCCGATTTCGCGATCGCCGGGTGGCCAGTCTGTGACATCCATGCCACGGATCATGATTTTTCCACTCTGTACGCGCCTTAGCCCACAAAGGGATTCCAGAATGGTGGTTTTTCCTCGACCCGTTCGACCCATCAAAACCGCGTACTGGCCGCTACCGATCTCAAATGAGACATCCTTCAATTGAAAGTCACCGGCTCGGATACATACTTTTTGGAACTCAATCATGACGTCAAACCTGTTCCCAGTACACGTAGTACGACGAGCACTACCACAGCCATCGCGACCATCAACAGTGAGACAGCGACGGCGGCATTGAGTTGACCGATAGAGAGTTCCAGGAAGACGGTTGTTGAAAGCACTTCCGTTCGCATTCGGGTGGCCCCAGCGAATACCAGAATCGGACCAAACTCTCCCAATGCTCGTGCCCACGCGATCGTGGTTGCTGCGATCATGCCACGCCAAGATTGGGGCAAAGCAATCTGCAAGAATGCCTGTCCACGAGTACAGCCCAGTGTCCGGGCGACGTCCTCTGCACGAGGGTTGATCTGGTCAAAAGTGACCCGCATGGTTCGGACTGCGAATGCACAGGAAACACTAAATTGTGCAAGGATCACCGCTGGCCATCGGTAGGTGACAGGAAATCCAACATCGTCACGAAGCCATGCCTCCAGTTCCCAGTTACCGAAGGGAAGATGGAAGAGGATTAGAAGGCTAAGCCCTAGTACCAGTGGGGGCAGCACGATCGGGATGTCCACGATCGTATCAATCAGCAGGCGTCCTGGAAATCGATATCGCGAAAGCAGGTATCCAAGGGGGGTGGCAACCCAAATGGACAGCAACGCCGCGATTGTGCAGGAAAGAATCGTCAGGCGAAATGCCGACTGAATCTCCGGCTTCATGACAGCTGCTCTGAAATCCTCAAAAGAAGTGAACATCAGGTCGGCAGCGATTAGTAAGACGATCAGCAAAATGAAGCACGAGGAAATACCGCTCATGACCAGGAAAAAGGGTAGGTCAGAGCATCTTCGCCTAAGCTTACTTTTCGTTTTGGCTGTTCGGTGCGTGGTGGGGTCAGTCATTTTTCGCGCTGGACTCCGTGTCAAGTTTCCAGCGAAAACCTTCAGCCATGAAGCTATCCTGAGAATCGGTTGAGCAGATTTGCTGGAACAGTCGACTAGCGGTTAATGCGTTTGGTGAGTCAGGTGTGATTGCGTAGGGTTGCGTCGCGACGCTGCAATCAAGTCCTTGGATGCGGACGGCATCAAGGAAATCACCTGAACCTGCCGTGTTGCTCAGATAAACAACTGCGGCGTCGAGTGCACCGGCTCGCATTTGGTTAACAAGCATGTCACCCGTTGGGGTTTGGACAGTGACATTTTCCATCACTTCCTGTTGAACTCCACCTTCTCGAAAGGTGTTCTGTGTGACCCAGCCCATCGCGCATTGTTTTTCATGACCGATGCCAACTCGCAATCCGTCCTTGGTCAGGTCTCGCAAGCCAGCGATTTCATGCGGGTTGCCTTTCTTGACGATGATGACCAGTTCGTTTTGCGACACATCGGTCGGTTCGGGAAACAGATCAGGAACTTGTTCCATGAATTCTGTATCACAAGCAAAGTAGGCATCGGGTACTTGCCCAGCTTTCATCTGAGCAACCAGGATGCCGCATCCGTTGTACACAGTATTGACACGAACTCCCTCCCGCTCTTCGAATTGTTTGACCGTTTCTTCAATGGCGGGGCGGAGCATCGAACCGGCAAACAGGTTGAGCTCGGGTGTTTCTGACCAGACATCACCCTTCTCAACTTGAAAACCATGTTCGGCATAATTGGCGAGCCCGCGGTCTCGGGCTGTCACATAGCGGGCAAAGTGTAAAGCTGCGCTGGGCTGCTTGGTTTGTTGGGTAACTCCCAAAGCGACCAGCGATGTCCCTGCGGCAAATTCGGGTAGCTTCACAAACTCCAGATCAGGATAGGTGTGCAACACGGCGTCATAGACGATCGCTGCATCTGCTGCCCCGACAAGCAGATCATTAGCTGCTTCCGTCACGGTCGTGCGATAAGCGGTGGTGCTCTTGTCGAGTGCATCCCACTGTCCTGATTCCTTCAGCATTCGTCTGGTTACTTTGCCCACCGCAGTGGCGTCCGGATTCGCCTGAACCAGCTTGACATCTTCCCTTAACAGATCTTCATATTTCTGAATCGATTTCGGATTACCCTTTGGTACTGCCACAACAACTTCCATTTTGGCGATGGGCAGCACTTCGGACACGAGATTCATGTCTTTTGCAGTGTTGAGGTAACTGTCATCTGCAGGCAGGTATAAATCCCCGGTGCCTGTCACCTCCAATTGCGCCAGTAGCGTTTGTGAGCCACCGTACTGGAGATCGATCTCACGCCCATATTCTTCTTTGTAATCGGAAACGATCTTTTCCATCACGGCGCGGTTGCTGGCAGCGCAAAAGAACATCAAGGGTTCGGCGGATTCAGGCGATGTTTTGCGTTGGGATCCGCTTTGCAGCATCCAGATCATCGCGCCGAGTGCGACGATTGATCCCAACATTACTACGAGCATTTTGTTCATGTCTTACCTACGTTTCAGCGTCCCCGTCAGGAGAAGTTCTGTCTTCCTGGGAAAAATTCAGTTTCCAGTTGGAATCGTTAACAATTCCGGTTTTTGGTTGAGGCGGTCACGGTCTGATCGCACGGGCGGTGGGGCATTTCCTTTCCCAAACAACTTTGTGTTCCAGTCAACTGACATCAGTAAATCAAAGCCGGGGTTCTGTTCTTTGACTTGACACGAGCAGGCACCACTTAGAAAAACGGTCAGGTCTTTGATTAGTGGGCTGGTCAATACCGAAGCAGGGATGACCTCCAGTGCACGTCCACGTCCAAATACGGGAACGACCAGGTCTTCACCGCGAGAGGTGGCTTCTGGCTGTAATTCAGAAAATAAATTGATCAGAAAACTCTCTTTCACGTCTTCACGGCTGATCTCCAATGTGCTGAATTTCAGAAGAAGAGGAATTTCTGAATGCAGTTCTGATCCCGGCAGTCCGATTCCTTCGGGCAATTCAAGATTAGTGGACAGCCACGAGAAACTGGTGTTAAGAGCAGCTTCAGCGTTTGCGTTGAAGTTCTGACTTGCGGGTGGAGAATCAGTATTCGTGTCTGCTCGGACCAACACCCAAACGACCGAGTGACCTGATAACAATCGTTTGGCTAATTCACGCCTGACGGGAGAATCTAGGATTCCGACTTCGATTGCATCGGAAAGGGGGCCATGCCATCCGTTAACGATGTGACCCTTTCCGAGTTTCATGCGGACGACAAGATAGGGTTCCGTGATCTTTGGATTGGAGGTTGTGCGGATTGAATTCCACAAATTCGCTTGGGCTGGTGTCGGTGAAGCAAGGTCGCTCAGGGTCAAGGAACTGGAAGTGTCCTCGCTTCTCGCTATTTGTTGTTCCATCAACTGGTCCAGCATTTTCTGCTGATTTGCAGCCAGTGGACCTTGGTGAAACAGAATCAATTCGCAGTTGTCAGGTTGCCAACGTTCCAACGCGTATCGGAATACTGGAATGTTGCAAGCGAATGCAGCAGAACCAGAGATCAGGATGACGGAAACTACAATCAATCCTTTCGCGAACGTCGCAACTGCTTGGTTGGGGACTCGTTGATTCATTGGATCACTCAGACTCACTTCCAAAGCAGATGACAGAACCATCCAGTGTCGAAAGAAACAATTTTCCCTCGGCACCCGCGAGTGAGTCCCATGCTGGCAGCGAAGTCAATTCGATGCGGTCGTCGATCTTACCGGTGTCGATATTCACTGAAAGAAGCAGTGATCCCTCGGTTCCATTGAGCACCTGATCCTGCTCAGCAAGCAGTTTTTGCACCTGCTCATCCTTTTCGGTCAGTTTCTGAAAGGTCGATTCTTCATCAATGATGTCCGGTGGCCCGACAATGAAAAGTCTGCCACCAGACAGTAGCATGGACCGCACGTAGATGGGGACATCTTCTGTCCATTTCGGATCAACGAGGCTGTTTCCAGGTGCGTTTGCGTTGCCACCTTTCTTGTTACCGGAATACTGAAAAGCTTTTCCCACTTTACCGTCGACTAGTTTCGCACCTTCGACAGTGCCATCGTTTCGATTCAGGCCCAAGTCACGTGCCGTGCCATCATCAAAGCTGACGGCGAGAGCAGCATTACTTGAAATCTCTGATCCATCTTTGTGGCGTTTGGCAATCTGTTCAGCATTGGCCGCAAGGAAGTAGAGTCGGACTTCGTCGATAATTCCAGTGAATTGTGCGTTGCTGTAATCACCCACCGCTGATAAGCCGTCGGTACCGATCTCCATGGGTTGTAAAGGATCCGTTTTGATCAAGCCACTGGCTGTACCCTCACCGGATAGTTCACCATCAACATAGACCTTCATGCTTTGATCCTTGTCGAGCACCCCGACGACATGGTGCCACCCACCGATGATGCGTTTCTTTGCCGTGACCGTGGTCAGTTTCTCATTGGATCGAATGTGGAATGCGGGGCGACCATTCTTGAGTGACAAAGCGAATCCATCAGCGGGGCCACCACGTGCGATGATGACTCCCTGCGGACGTGTGGAAGTCACCCATGCTTCCACGGTGATGGGTTGGTTCGCTGGGTTGAGGCTGGGTGTTTTTTGGAATTGAGTATAGGTTCCGGTAGGGCCAGTTTTCCGCTTCCCGAAGTTCTTGGGAATTTCAGGAGGATTGGGTTCCGCTGCAAACAATTGATGTTCCAGAGTAGTTGTCCAACGTAGGTACTCAGGCTTGCGACCGTAGCCGAACACGTAACCATTTCCGTTGACAAGCAAGCGACCGGAGGGGGCAAATCGCCCCGCCTGATAATAGCCACCATGGCCTCCTGCAAAACTTTGTCCAAGCACCCAGTAAGAACGATGGAACCATGTTTCATCCAGGAAGCCCATGGGGGCAAAGATATGCGCATCTTCACCTCGCTGCTTCGATGCCTGGCTAGCAAAATCGCCTGAGTTCGGACCGATTTCAAGCCGGTTGCCTTCCATGTCGAACTTTTGCGACTTCATGAAAATATGTTTGCCATCGGTGGAAAGAATGTCAGGTAGGCCAACGGGCATTTGTAGTACCTGCAGTTTTTCCTGGATGTTATTACCTGTTTCCGGATTCTTTTCATCCATCAGTGTCTCAGACAGTTTTTCTCCTGTGGCGAGGTCGAGACGCAATAATCGGAGTCCACCATCGAGGAATATGGAACGTCCTGCCACGCAGTGAACGATGTCATTGTGAATCAGAACACTGCCGTGCACTGGCCATAGTGATTCAAGTTGTTCAAACGCCATGGTGCGACGATCCAACGGGGCAGCACGATAACGCCATGCCAGTTCACCATCGGTCGACAGGCAGTAAACCCAACCGTCCGCGCCACCAAACACAACGCGACCTCGGTGAATCGTGGGTGGGGAGTCAATTCGAGCACCTATCGTGTAGGTCCAACGTTCTTTGCCATCCGCGTGATTGAGCGCGACGAGCGTATGTTCATCGATCTGTGCTACATACACAGTGCCGTCTGCAATCACAGGAGCGGTCAGTCGCCCACCCAATTCAGCAGTCCATTTTGTCTTCACTTCTCCACGGATGGGTTCACCCATGGTCCCGCTGCGAGTCGCATCATGCCGATATGTGGGCCAATCTTTATCGGCCTGCGTATTATCAATTGTGGTCAGTGGTGTTTCCATGGCAGGGCCCGTTTCAAGTCGACCTGCCTCGGGAACGATGGCTGGAATCGGACGCGTTGATGAGGGCGCCGCAAGCGCGTTGAAACCGAATAGTTTTGCTTCCGGGTAGCAAGCGCAATTGTGCGGAGGAGCATAGGTTAATCCGTTACACGGCATCACACCGTACAGGCATCCGCCCCTGACCCAGTGATTGATGTCCCAGTGTTCGCTATCAGGATCCACAAACTCAATTCCCGTGCGGGATGGCATCAGGAAATTGTCAGTTGCTTTGGCGATATAACACCGATGATGGAACCAATAAGTATCAACATCAGGTGCAAACTCTTTCTCAATTTTGCCTGTCCGCGGATTCCGTCCCGTGTAGACACCTGAATCTTTTCCGGATGTCAGTGGTGCCAGCCAAACCAAACCGTTGACGACCATCAGATCTTGGGGAGACTGGTAACCGCTATTTGGGAAACTCGATCCCCACAGTTTTTCACCGCTCTTGGCATCAAAGCTTGACAGGTTGCCGTCGCCACCGGCGTACAGAACGACGTCATCGTGCAAAACCAGTCGTGGTCCAAAGTTGAACGTAAATGATTGACGTCTCGTCAATGGATCTGTTTGCCACGCTGCTTCACCGCTTTTCTGATTCAGAGCGACCACCCGCTCGCCATCATGAAAGTACAGTTGTGAATCATTGGCAGCTAAAGTCAGAGGTGAAATACGCGTGCGACGTGCCCAAAGTTGTTCGCCTGATTCCGCATCAAAGGCCATGACGACGCGGGGCTCTTCATTCCAAAACAGGGAACGAACTTTTGCCTGGTCACCCACTCGACCATTCAGGGGAACATAGTTCTGAAGTTCAGCCTCACCTTTTCGGACCACAAGGAATAGCATCCCGTTGGTGTGAATGATCTCCTCGGTTGCATCGCTCCCTTCGTATTCACAAATCGTTTTTCCGTCCGCAGCATTGATCGCTGTTACAGGTGCGTTGTAGCCAAGCGTTGTGAAAACGGTGTTTTCGGAAGAGACGAGGCGTCGCGATAACTGGGTGGGTCCACTCTTGAGCGGCCACAGATGGGTTTGCCAGTTTTCAATGTCACGTTTCCAAAGTACAGATCCATTGAAAGCATCACGGGCAATGAGCTTCCATTTGGGAGGCAACTGGATGGAAATTCGACTACCTTCATCCATGATGTAGAACATGCGTCCGCCGGTCGACACTAACGCACTCATGCTTGCCATGCGGTCATGGTGGCGTGACCAACGCGGACTGCCCACCCATTGAAGGTGTCGAGGCGGGGCTACCTGATCATCGTGGGCGACTGAATTGCCGGTTGCGTCGTGTAGATAATGTGACCACTCGTCGATGTCCTCGGGACGCGGTTTGACGGTCTTTTCCCACTTGTCGCCAGATTTGATCAGGGCAACACCCTTGGGAACGAGCACCCGCAACACTTCGTCCAGTGGTACATCCCCGAGGTCTTCGGCGATCAACAGATTGACGAGGTTGTCGGTGTAGGGAAGAACGCTTCCGGAGAAATTGTCAAATGCGATGTCGCCGTATTGGCTCGTTTTTCGAACACTCTCGCGAATCACTGAAAGCGTTTCAGGTTTACGCACAAGGCCGTGAATCTGTGTCGACTCATTTTGACGAAGCTCTTTTGCCAGCTCGCCCGAGGTACTCCCCAATTCGACGATGAAACCACCGGTGAATCCTGACTGCTGCAGCAGAGTCGTTGCCAGTTCCGGTTGGTCGCCACTGAGCGTTGGCAGTTGCACCAGCGTGCCGAGCAGTGTCAGTAGAAGAGTCGATCGCCAAAAAGGTATGATCTGCATCGGGAGTGGCTCGTAATCTGAATATGTTTTGGGGAAACTGCTTGAAGTGGGAGCAACCATCCATTGTAGCATGGGCAGCCTCCGATGCAGTCAATGTCAGGCTGAGATTCAGGTCCAAGAATGCTAGATTTTGGATTTGAGGTGCCCGCATCGGAAAACATGAGCCTCGGAACTGCGGGGCGTTACTCTTAGGCGGTCGGGAGGTGTTCAGGACACCGAGGGCAGCCCTGGGGATAGTCTCAGTTGTGTGGTGGGAAGATGGAAGCTGTGTAGTGGGAAGCTGTGTAGTGGGAAGAATTCTGACTGCGAGTGGCTGCTGGCCGGCATGCCTGGTGTGACTTGGGATTCATCGACGGATTGTTTTTGCATCATGGTTGGATCCTGCTGCATGATAGCTGATTCACAGCCACTTTTGCATTGTTGTTGGAATTGCGGTTTTGCGACGATTGGCTGCTCGTTCTGATTTGGAATCCACCACGACAGTTTGAAAATCGATCCGATGATGGTGACTGGGAACGGGAGGTCGGGGTGTGTGGTGTTTGATTTCTGGTAAGCTTGCAGTCCCGCGGCGGGAACAAGTGTGTTCCAGTAAATACCTCATTTATTCTTCGTTCTGATTGACTATGGAAACTCGACCTCTGGCTGATACTGGCCTTGACCTTTCCGTGCTTTCGTTTGGCGCCTCGTCCATAGGTGCTGAGTTTCGTCGCATTGACGTTGGTGAAGCTTTGCAATGTGTGAAGGTTGCGTTGGATCGTGGTATGAATTACATCGACACGGCTGCCTATTATGGGCGAGGCATGAGTGAGGTCATGTTGGGGCAGGTGTTACCTGAAATCCCGAGAGACTCTTACACTCTGAGCACCAAGTTGGGGCGATACGCACCACAGCACTTTGATTTCAGTGCGCGACGTGTTGCTGAAAGTATCGATATCTCATTGGAGCGGATGCGTGTCGATCATTTGGACATTGTGTTTTGCCACGACATTGAATTTGTCGAGCTTGACCAGATTGTTGAAGAGACCATTCCTGCACTCAGGAAGCAGGTAGAGAAAGGTAAGGTGCGGTTCATCGGGGTGAGTGGATATCCAATGAAGATTTTCACTGAGATGCTGGAGCGTGCCGATCTTGATGTTGTTCTTTCTTACAATCATTACACGCTTCAGAACGATATGGCACTGTCTCTTGTCGAACCTTGCCGAGAGAAAAATGTCGGTCTCATTAATGCAGCTCCATTTTCTGCACGCCTGCTAACGAGTGCAGCGCTTCCTGAGTGGCACAAAGCGACTCCAGAGGTTCGCGAGGTAGCAGCCAAAGCAGCGAAGTATTGTTCAGATCAAGGCAGTGACATCGCCAAGTTGGCGCTGCAGTATTCCGTGGCCAATCCGGCATTTGCCAGTTGCGTCACAGGTTCAGCAAATCCTCAGCGTGTTTCGCAGTGGTGTGATTGGCTTGAAGAGCCCATGGATGAAAAACTTGTTGCCGATGTCAAGGAAATACTCAAGCCAATTCACAATTGGGTTTATGCCGAAGGAAGACCCGAGAATAACGACGGTTGAGTGTGTTCCGTTGTTTTGATGATCATCAGCAAGCAGATTTATTCATGACAGAGTGCATTCAGAATCGTGCTGCCCACTGATGTCATTGAGCTGTTCTCGACAGTGAAATGCTCCACGGGATTCAGCGTTCAAGACTGGCAACAGCTCATTTTCAATGCCTGACTCGTTGGAGATCGCAACGAGGTCGGCATGTAACCATTTTAATTCGATTTACTTTTCAGATATCGGGAATCACCATGAAATCTTGCATCACTATCAGTCTCGTTGAGGAAGCGCGTGGTGGCCCATTCGTGCTCTGGGATGGGCTCGAGCAATCGATTGCTTTTGCGGCTGAACTGGGTTACGACGCTGTTGAGATCTTCGCGCCGGGGCCGGAAGCGATTGACGCGGATGCGTTGCGTTCGATGCTTGATTCAGCCAATTTGAAGTTGGCTGCTCTTGGCACAGGGGCTGGCTGGGTGAAACACCAATTGCAATTGGCTGATCCTGATGCTGCGAAGAGAGAACAAGCTCGTGCATTTGTACGAAGTATTATCGATTGTGCTGGTCAATTCGGCGCTGCCGCAATCATCGGTTCGATGCAAGGTCCAAGTGGGCACACGGGCGATGCAGACACTGCCAAAGGCTACTTGTGCGAAGCATTGGAAGATGGTGGTGCCCATGCAGCCCAATATGATGTGCCGCTGATCTACGAGCCGTTGAATCGCTATGAGACTCGCCAATGCTGCACCGTCGAAGATGGCGTTGGTATGTTGGAATCACTTTCGACTGACAATGTGCGTCTGCTATGTGATCTGTTCCACATGAATATCGAAGAGGCTGATATCGCCAAAGCGTTATTGCAAGGCGGAAAATGGGTGGGGCACATTCACTTTGTCGATAGCAATCGTCGACCAGTGGGGCTTGGGCATATGCAGTACGGCCCAATCATCGATGCTCTACGGCAGATCAATTACCAAGGTTATCTTTGTGCGGAGGCGTTTCCGTATCCCGATCAGCATGAGGCGGCTCGGCAAACGATGCGAGCTTATCGCTACTGGACCGGCAATTGATATTGTCTGAATTCATGTGCGTGTAGAACGTGATGTCGGCTAGATTCCAGATGTTTCAAGTCTGTCGGTACCCCGGCAGGGCTGTTGCCTTGTTGGGGCCCTGTTTGGCCCGTCTGGCTTGATCTGTTCGGTGTTGCATCATTCGGTTGTGATCATATCGTCAGGCAATTCCCTGATTTCCGAGATCACTTGTCGCGCACGCTCGGCATCCACTTCAAATGTCTGCACTTTTACTACGCCTGGAGCTTCCGCTCTGAAGCCGGCGGTAAAGCCTCCCGTTGCAATCGCCCGGATCCCCGCGTCTTTGAGAACAGAGACAAGAATCAACGCGGTGCTTTCCAGATCACGTTCGGCAACCGTGACCAGTTTTGCGTCGTCCATTTCGTGCGATTCATTTTTCATGGTTGATCCTCATTGTCGGTACTTGTCGTGGATTGGAAAGTCGTCGAGCAACTGCGCAAGTGGCTTCATGCTGGGTGCTGGCACAGTTGCATTTTACCTGCTTCCACTGGCTTCGGCATAAAGATCTCACACTGATTCTCAATGAGCCACGGTTCGGAAAGCGATCTCGATTAAATGTTGCTCAGCAAGAGATTAAAGGTCGCTTAGCAGGAGATACTGTTCAGGACTATCGGGGCAAGGCGATAGGCCGCACATCAAAAAAGTTGTGATGATATTCGCGGCGGTAAGAAAGATGACCAAAGCACACACCGCCATAACTGGTTTGCTCATTGGCCGCGGCGAGGCAGGCGTGCTGAGGTCAAAGTGTTTTTCATAAAGCATCATCAGGCCCACGACACCGATAGTTGCCATGAAAATTACCAGTCCCCAGGTGTACAAGTGCCAGCCGAAGACAGGGGAACCATAACCGGGCCCATTCGGATTGCCTGGGGCGATGTGCAGTAAAATTTGGCGAGCCGAAACAGCAACGCCAAAAATGGCACTGAAGATCGTCACTGCGTAGTGCGATGTGCGTACGCCGAACCGAAGATTCATCATTGCACCCATTGCAACGCCAAGCATCGCCAGTCGCTGCAAAAGACAGAGTGGGCAGGGAAACTCACCCTCAATGAATTGAATCCAATACGCGCCGATCAACGGAATGCAGATTCCGGTGGTCAAGAGTATCAGGATCCACTCGCCGGTTGTGTTTTTTATAGCTGTCAAAAGTTGAGATTCAGTGGTTCGGTGATGTGGTGGTTGAACCAGAAAATACTTGCAGTGAGGGTAGCCAGGGAGAGCAGAAAGACTGCTTTCCGGTTGCCAAACCAGATGGAAAGCATCGTGAGTAAAGCCAGAACGAAAATCGCGGTCATCATCTTGGCGGAACCAATCTGCAGTAAACTGTTAGTGGTGCTTGGGGGAGGCGAAGGGAGCACGTCGCGAATGTAGGAGTACCGCGCGCGTCTTCCTTTAGAATACCTTCGACTCAGCAGTGATTGGGCTTCGAGGCTTCACAAAATCACGATTTGTTTTGCGAGACTGCTGCCTTGCACGAAAATAGAGACAGGGAAGAAGGCCCTCGTTATTAGCAATCAGGTCGCGGTCGCGATTGTGGGTTAACTGCTGCTGCGTGGGGGGCAAGGACCGAGCATCCTGTCGTCGTCATGACTCTGGGGTAAACGGAATCCTTGGCATGTGATCTTCGGTCCAGAGTCATGTGACTCATGATTTTCAATCAATGGACTCGCTGGGAATACTTGGAAGTGGTGGTTCGGGGTATACATCTGCTTGCCACAAGTCTTCCACTTCCTGCCCGCCCGCATCGTAACGTAGTAGCAGATAGACACCTCCAAGCAGACTCCAGATTGCGGTCAGTAAAACGACAACGGGTAGGTAGTCAAGCAAGTGGGTGCTTGTGGCAACCATGCCTTCAGCTGCCTGAGCAAATTTCAGGAGCTGGCTATTGATTTGGATCGCAGTTTTTGTGACGCCGACAGCCAAGACGGAAATAATGCTCGCGATAATTGCACTGACTAGTAAGTAAGCAGCTAAGTGAAGCGGTCGACGGAAAAGGTATTCGTAGCCGCGACTCAGCGAGTCCATTGCGTCTGGTTCACGTTCGTTGGCCAAGGCTCCCCAACTCAGTGGAATTGCCACATTCGCACCAAATGCCAGTAAACCACAGGGGATAGCGAACAGAAGTGTTGCGCCTGCCAAGATCAAGTTGAGCCACGCGATGTCACCGACAAATCCTGAGAACCGTCCAATCATTATGATTAGCACCGCAATGACTCCGACGCATCCCAGAGGCACAACGGCAGCAAGCCATCCGGCAAGCGTGCGTGACAGTGCAAGAGAAAGAGCGGCTGTCAGAGGCATCAGCGGGCGTCCAGCCGTGAGGAGTCCGCCTTGCCTGGATAGCAGCAACGCTATTGGTGTCCAGACAAAAACAGACCAGACAATTCCCAGCAGTGTTTTCCACCACACGATTTCTGGATCGCCATCAAACACCGAAGCAGGGTTAAGATGCGCGATGAAGGCAGTGAAAAAATTGAACTGTTGATTTACGGTCGACTCTATTTCCGGAACTTCGGGAGTGATTTGATTCAACGCCAGTAGCGTGATGCCAATTTTCCAAATGACAAGCGTCAGCGCAACGAGCCCCAACAGCGGAGGTGATCCGACCACGCGTAGAACTCGGATGAGCCGAAGCCACGGGAAAACGTCAATCCATTCGCGTAGTCGGGCTAAAAGACCTGTCTCAAGGTCATACCCATCATGCACTTGAGTTTCGTTAGACGCTGAAGAGTCTTCGGGAGGCATCGAGCGAGGATCTCCGCCTGTGGCGGTTGGTGAACGGGTTTGCAACGACAAGCAGGATTGTATCAGGTAGCCACGGGGTTCCGTTAGACAGGTTTATGGAAGCAATCTCAGTAGCGGTCTTCGATTGATTCGGGTCGATTTCACGGTCAAATACCTTTTCGAAGCTGTAAGCAAGAGTCAGGTCGATTTCTGAATCGTGCTCACCTGAAATGGACTACGCGATCGTTCATACGGCGATCCTGCCAGGTCGATATGTCAGAAAGCCGAGTAAGTGAGACGGGCTTGTTGTGACGAACCTTGGGTTTAAGTGCTCCGATGGTAGGTCCGGGGATCAGGGGATCAGGGGGGCCGGGGATCAGGGGGATGGCGCCCCGGGTGCGTGGCAACCCGGCCTGTGGTTGAAAAGACACCTGTAGTCGGTTGTTGAGTCGCATTCGTGCGATTCTGATGCGATTGCTCCGTTTTCCAAAGATTGTTCGCTTTTCTCCTGTTTGTCTTGGGCTGATCGGAGAAATCAGCGAATGGGTCTGGGAAGTTCTCTCCATGCTGGTTAGCTTGAACATATGGCCGACACCAATAAATCTGATACCAATCGATCCATGGAACAGGAAGCGGACCGCTACCTTATCGCACGCATTCGGGAGGGAGATTCCGAAGCGTGGCAAAATCTGATTGATCGCTACGAAGGGCGTTTGATGGCGTTCACAAATAGTCGGATTAGGAATCGAGCTAGCAGTGAAGACATTGTTCAGGAAGCATTTGTTGGATTTCTGGTCAGCTTGCCGAACTATGATGGTGGCCGTCCGTTGGAAAGTTATCTGTTTTCCATTTGCGCTTATAAGTTGACAGATCATCTGCGACGTGAAGGACGCCGACCTTCGCTACAAATGCATGGTCGCAGCAGTACTGCTGGGCAGATTGAACCGGTTGGGGGTGATCGGGTTGCAAGTTCGATTGCACGAAGCGTGGAACGGAAAGCCATCGAAGAACAAGCCGTGCGTGATGCGATTGCTGAGCAGATCGATCGCTGGAAAAACACCGGTGCTTGGGTCAAGTTGCAAGCCATTGAGTTGCTCTTCGTGATGGGAAGAAACAACAAGGATGTCGCCGAGCAACTTGAAATCTCGGAACAGCAAGTCGCAAATTATAAAAGTGATTTTCAAATTCGACTGCGGGCGATCGTGCAGCGAATGGAACTTGATGAAGGCGTGTTTCCTGAATTAGCTGACTCTGGTCACTGATTCGCAGCTCAGCTTGATTCGCAGTTCAGCTTGATTGCAGTCCAGTCATGGTTCCAGTGCTGCTGGCAAAACGGTCTGTTTCCAGCCCGACTTGTTGCAACAGTGACACGTAAAGATTCGGAAGCGGATAGTTCTTTCGTTTGTCAAACGCTAGGTGCTGACCGTGTTGGAATCCTCCGCCAGATAGGAGGACAGGCATGTTGCGATTGTCGTGGTTGGATGCATTTCCCAGGTTGCTTGTGAGTAGCACGGATGTCTGGTCTAAGAGGCTTGCGTCCGATTCGTCGACGCTCTGTAGATCCGCAAGGAACGCGCCCCATTGATTAATGACGGCCGTTTCCACCAAGGCGAGTTGATCGAGCTTGTCCTCGTCGCGGCCGTGATGGCTGAGCGAGTGGTGGCTATCATCGACTCCTGCGATTGGTATCGATCCACTTGCTCCGGGGATATGCAGTGAGATGAACCGTGTTGAATCGGTCTGTAGTGCCAATTTGATGACATCACACATCGTTTTCTGACGACCCACCAAGTCACCGGGATCATTGACATCGCGGGGGGCTCGTTGCGTGACCACAGGTTTGGGGCGTTTGGCCCACTGTTCGGCTTCTGCCATCCGCTTTTCAAGGTCACGAACACTCGTGAAATAAGCGTCCAGCTTGTCTCGATCACCGGCACCCAGTTCACGACTCAGCGACTTTGCATCTTCACCCACCATGTCCATGATGCTGCGACCCTGTCGCACTCGCGACGCTTGCTTTTCACGTTCGCGCTTGGAATCATCTATGAACAGTCGACCGAACAGGCGAGATGGACGATCCTCGGGGGGGATCATGGAACCATTTTCGGTGTAGCAGGGACTGGTGCTGCCGCTTGTACTGAGAACCAAAGATCGAAATCGTGTTGCATCACCCAGGTGACGAGCCATCATCTGATCAACGGAAATCGTATTCTTTGCGCGTCCAGAGGATCCCATCGGCGAAGCAGTCAGGATACTTGCTTCGGCACGGTGTCCTCCGGTGACACCAGGGTGTGATGATCCAGACACGACCGTGATTTGGTCTCGCAGATCCTGTAGTCCTTCCAGGTAGCGGGAGGGTTCGTAATCGAAACCGCTATTCGATGGAAACAGGTTCTCAGCCACCAAACCGAGTCCAAGTGTCATGGCCACAAATCGCTTGGGTCTGCTCGCCGGATTTGTCTTAGCAACCGCAGGCTCCATGGCAGACAACCACGGCAAGCTCATGGCAACCCCTGTGCCGCGAAGCATCGTTCGACGCTTCAGGTAGCGACCTACAGCAGCAGTGGTGGGTAGGGATGTTCTGTTGGTGTTGGGTCTCATTTCACACACACGAAAAAATTAGCTGTTGGGTGGTAGGAGCTGTTGGGTGGTGGGAGTCGTTTACTTCGTAAGAAAGATATCGCTGGCAATGGTTGCATGTAAAAGTGAACGCATCCCATAGTCGGAATCGGCGGTTTGCTCCACGATCTTGGTGATTTCCCGCCGATCGGCGAATTGAATGTTTGATCCTGTCCCGTAAATCATTAATTTCTCACAAAAGTTTCGAGCGAGCGGTTCAGGATTATCGGCGATCAACTGTCGAAATTGCCGGAAGTCGCTGAATTTCTGGCCATCTGCCATGGTGAAGCTTGCGTCAATCTCAACAGGTTTCTTTTTCTGCTTCGAAGTGGAGTAGACGGTGCGCCATCGACCAGCAGCATCGAAATTTTCAAGCGCGTAGCCTGGAGGGTCGATGTGGACATGGCAGGCGGCACAGGATGTATCTGAAACATGCTTTTGAAGTTGTTCCCTGATGGTTTTTGCTCCGCGGATATCAGGTTCGACTGCGGGCACGTTTTCCGGCGGAGGTGGAATCGGCTTCCCTAGAATGCGTTCGGAAACCCAAACTCCGCGTAGGACAGGGGAGGTGTTTGTACCGTTTGCTGTCACTTTCAGAATTGCGCCCTGCGATAGTAAGCCGCCACGATTTGAATCACGCTCCAAATCGATTCGTCGGATCTTCTCTCCTGCAACGCCATCAATCCCGTAGTAGCGTGCAAGGCGACTGTTTGCGAATGTGTGTTTCGCGCTGATTAGGCGTGAAACACTTGCGTCATGTTTAAGCAGGTCGTGAAGAAAGTATCTCGTCTCATCCAACATCGAATTTTGAACGATGGGATCAAAGTCGCGATGCGTTTTTCGATCCGGTTCTGTAAACCCGATGTCAACCAAATCTAACCACTGGTCGGCAAAGCGAGTAAGGAATTCCAGTTCACCGTGTTCCTTTAGGATACGCTCCGTCTGCTCGTGCAAAACAGGTTTTTGATGGAGTTTTTTCTCGCGGGCCAATTTCATCAACTCTGCGTCAGGCATGCTGTTGGTAAGCATGTAACTGAGGCGATTGGCAACTGCAAAGTCATCAAGTTTTCCAACGGGTTCGATGAAGTACAGGAACCTGGGTGAGCATAGAATGCCGCGGTAGCAGGCCATAAGTACGTCAAACGGTTTTTCTCCAGCGTCCAGGCCTGTCTGGGCCAAAGCTAAAAATGGCTGGATCTGTGAAGTTGTCACAGGGCGGCGAAAAGCTCGATTCGCAAACTCAATGATCTGCCTTTCCAGATCTTTTTGGGTGGTTTTTTGACTGAGCCGAATTTCCTTTTGGTCAACTTCGGACTCGAGTTCGCCGAGCAGGTGTTGTTGAGTTACCGCGGCGCTTCCAGCAGGAAAAATCCTTTGCATCACGATGGAATGCATCGCTAAGCCGGGCACATTTTGTGGCGTGCCTTCACCCGTGCCGATTTGTCCTCCCTGAAAACGCCCACGTTTGATGGTTGCATCAGCAGGACGGATTTCAAGCATGTGACCTTTGGGAATCCACGCTTCGAACACGCGTTGTCGTGCTGTGGAAGTAGCCTCGAATGCGCCAATCCACGAAAGTAGTGGAGCACCGGAGGTGCAGCGTCCACTGCGAACAGAGCACCACACGCCATGGGCTTCCGGTTCGTTCAAGGAAGACGCCGTAATCGTAAAACGATACCAACCACTTTCATTCGCCGTGGTTGATGGAAGTCGACCATGAAACGTGACTCCGCTGGACCAGACCACTGCTTTGCCATCCAACATTTCAGGCTCCCGACAGCGGCGTCTTGGATTGACTCGGCACAGTTTTCGGGCGTTCAGGTTTTGAGGTCTTGGGGTAGACTGGTCGATGACTTTAGAGGTTGCATATTCCAGCGCACTGTCGATTACCGTTAGGTGTGACTGAAGATGAAAGTGCGACATCGATTGAGCGTCAGCAAGGTTGTTGAAGCCGGATGACCGCAATTCGTCTGTGAGTTGATTTGCAAGTGGAAGGTCAATTGCCAGAAGATCGTGTAGTGTTCGTTCCAGTTGTAGATTGGTCAGGCGTCGAGAGCGAACTCGGCCAACTTTGGAGAAGGTTTCCTGTTGGAAACCGGTAATCCAGTCGGCAGTGATTTGTGCAAAGTTTTGTGCCTCTGTGGAGTCTGGTTGATCGGCATCCGCAGGGGGCATTTCCTCATTGGTAATCCGGTCGATTACTCGCGACCACTTTGCCAGTGAGGCAGAATTCTCCAGATTCTGCGTTAACGCACTCAGGTCAAAACCACCTTCTCCGTCCGGCCCGTCATGACAATCCATGCAGTGATTCTCAAGAAAACTGCTTGCATGCTCGGGCAATGGTGGCGCAGCCATCGTGCGGAGCGAAGGACACAGAAGTAGACAGATGGAGACAAGACGAAATAACATCGACTCGAGGACACTCTTTTTCAGGCTGTGTAAAATGGCGGGACCTGCTACGCAGGCAAATGGAGCCTTGCTCGCTCCTCGTTACATTATAGATCAAAGGCGAGATTTGGGAATCGTTGAATCCCTGTTCTGAGTCGCTCGCCTTTTGGTGATTTACAGGGAATTTAGCTAATTTCGACCTGAGTATGCGGGTTTTGTGCCTCTGTAGTGTGCGAGGAAAATGAAATGTTCCAGACGAGCGGTCAAAATGGTGGGCTGTCATCAGCAACCAGACACGCTGGTTGCTGATTAAAAGTAGATGTTCTGTCGATGGTGGGGCTTGAGTGGGTAGTTGATTCAGCCCTGTGACTTTAGATGCATGGGGACTAAGGCGAATGGTTCTTCCGCATGTTGCCACAGGTGTGAGTCGTTTCAGTGGTTGAAACAAATCGCGTACGTGTTGCCGTTCTAAACACTTCTGGATTTCAAATCTCATCATGATTGAATTGATCATTCCGGCGACGGATGGACGAATCGGCTGGAAGCATGTTTCCGCGTCTCTTGCGAAAGCCTTGCAGCTCGATCAAACGTCCATCTCAGAAATGTTGCCTGCGGGTGAGATCAGGTTGGACTCACCAGCTGTTTCACTTTCTTTGCTGGCGATCAATTTGGCTGCGGGGAATCGGTTGAGTTTTGCTGTGACCCATAACGAGGACCAGCATCCCGGGTTACTAATACGCTGTGATCCATCGCTCGTGCGGCTTGGAAATCATGCTCCTCGGGCGAGTAACGTGATCGTTCATCATGATGATGCTTGGCTTGAGAGTGCTGATGGACGGCCCTTGGTGCTGTGTTTGCATGGCTTGAATGGTACGTATGAAACCTTTGATGGTCTGCGAAAGAATCTGCATTCCTGCGGTTACCGGACAGCTGCGATTTCCTACGAGCCACATTGCCCGATTGCGATGTTGGCGCGTGAGGTATCCGAGAAGGTTGCCGCCCATCTGGCGTCCTCGCCTCGAAAGCATGGATTGGTAATTGTGGGACACTCCATGGGTGGCTTGATAGCTCGTGAGTGGACCAATAATCCTGCGTTGGAAAATGAGGCAATCAGCGGCTTGATTACCATTGGAGCCCCGCACTTAGGATCTGCATGGGCAACGTTGCCTCCGCTGATGAATCTATTTGCAAAGGGTGAGTTCGGAGTGGCAGACGTGAATGACGTGATCCTGCATACCCCTTCGAGTCCAGAGTTAAGGGACATAGCACCGGGATCAGACTTCCTTAAAGAACTCAATGCAAGAGACAATCGATCCGACGTTCGATACACATCAGTAATTGGTATCGGGAGTCCGATGGATGCCACAACTGTGGCGAAGGTTCAGCAGACGTTCCGCCAACTCGAGAGTCGCGATGGGTTTGTTCGTTTGATTCGCCCACGTATTGAGCCGCTGATGAACGGATTTGACGAGTTGGTTGGCGGGCGTGGTGACGGAATCGTTGCCGCCGAAAGCGCTGCCATGGGATCCACCAGCGATTTGGTAAGGGTTGATCTTTCCCACTTCGAGTTGGTTCGTCCGCTGAGTGGGCTGCCTGCAAGCGAAAAGGCAGATCATCCGGTTTGGCAGATCGTGATTGACCGAATCTCGCGTTGCTGCCAAGTGCTAGATGGCAACAACGGTTTGGCCGGTGGGGAATGACTCACACGGGTGAACGATTCAGCACCGTTTGAAAAATCGCTGATCGGGACTCAAGATCACCCGACGCCAGCGGTTATTCCCGCGTCGTGGGTTGCATGGGATCGACCCCCAAGGTTCCTACCAGCGATTCTTGATAGTCTGGTGACTGCGTTTTTGACAGTTGAGTCTGAACATAGGTGAGTCGTTCTTCGAGATCTAAATCACGAACGATATCCTGTTCAGTGGGGTCGTCCAGGTAGTTGCGAACCTTTCGTTCCATGGTTTTCCAGTGTTCGATATCACGCAGTTGCTTTGCGACCAAACGGCGACGATACCACTCGCTTTTGAGTAGTTCTTCCCGCGAGAACAGCCGTCGAATTTCTGGGGCAGTGATTTGTTTTCCTTCGTGATTGCCGTGGGCCATGATATCAAGCACGGCTTTCAGCGGTGGGCATGCATTTTCATAACCTCCATCCTGCATGTAGTTCATGGCAACTCGCTTTTGCGCTTCAGCGATATGGAGAATCCCATCTGCGAAGGAGGGCAGATCCTGTAGTTCCGGCTTGAGAATGTCCTCCGTAAATACCTTGGACGGGTTGTCGAAAACACGACCGAGATATTGCCGCACAAATTTATGTGTAATGCGGTATCCGAGACGACTGGCGGGGATCTGTTTGCCTTCGAATTCAAAGTCGTTGATCGGCTCCAGCATTCCGGTTTTGAGCAGATTCTCAGGGTCTCTTTCCTCCGGCCCCATGCGGCACCAGACTTCGGGGATCAGCAGGGAAATATCGTGCCCAACCTCAAAGCGGGGACCGATGTGACCTGCGGGTGTACTGAATCCCCCTAATTCGGTCAGGATCATCGACGTGACAATGGCATTCAGATCGATTGATGGCAGCAGAGCATTGAAGGGACCCTTGGTCAGTGCACCTTCGCTTCCAGCACCCGTGGTGCTGGGGCTTTTGCCTGTCAGTGAGCAAACATAATCCATCACCAATTCAGGGAGTTCCTGAAAGTGCAACGGAGAGTACACCGCAAGTGAGCGGATTCCAGTTTTGGTATCTGGCGGATTGTTTCGTCGGCCGCTGAGAATTGCACCCACAGGGGCAAGCACAGGTGAGTCTGCCGGTAAGCAGCGGCTGAGTTGCATGCCTCGCATTGCCACGTAGGTATCGCGGGAGTTCACCATGTCTGGGCGATCTTGCAGATAGCGGGGATTCTTTGTTCGCGATCCGTTTACAATTCGGGGGTCGGCAGTGCTGACGACAAAGCCTTCCGCTTGCTCTGCTGCCTCTTCGAGAAGCGATTCCATGGGACCACTGAATTTGTCAAACTCCACAGCATCGTCGACGATCTCCCTCGCTTTCTGAGTGGAAAGTGGCTCGAAGTTGCTTATGAAATTTCCCGGGAGGGAAAGGTCTAGTTCCGTCTGTTTGTCCAACCCGCGGTGAACAGCATCGTCGGGCCGTTGGAATAAGCGATATTCACAGTTCTCAACAAACTTGTAGCTAAACGCCGGGGCTATTGCCGGTCCAAGTTCCGCTACGTCGTTGGCCGGGACGACCACGCTGCAGCTGATGTCATCTTCCCGTTGAACTTTGGCAGCCGCGATGAAGTCTTGACGCAGTTTGAATGTTCGCCAACTGCGATCATCCAAGCCAACTCGCAAGTATGTGCCAACCAACGCTCGCTCGCCAATTTTCAGCTCGTGACCCGGTGAACCATTAACAATGTCTACGCCAAAGTATTGCTTCCAGTCCTTTTCCATCCCCGGCTGAACAAATCTTTTGATGATCAGTGCAAGCGCATAAACGTGCTCTGGAATGGTTTCCAGCCATGAGGTGTATTCACTGCTGTAATTGGGCTGCGGTGTTAGCAGTTGAATCATGCTGCCCAGGCTGCGTGTTGAGTCCAATACTCCGCGGCTTGGACGCTCGGAGTAATCAGGCTTGTCGGGCATATCATCCCGCCAGCGGTTCTCGTAAGAACGACTGAAAATTTCATCCAGCTTTTCAAAGTCGCGGTCGATGTCAGCGACAAAAATTGGACCGTACAACATGTAGTCACGAAGACTCTTGCTGATTTCGCTTTTGCCACCCCCGCTGACAGTGCATGGTTTGTGGCAAAAGATTCCTTCGGCCGCAGTACCAATCAAACGCCATGATGGAGCTGCTGGGTGTTTTTCAAGACGAATCTTGTATCCGCTGGGTGCGATGTAAATGTTCTTGGGAGTCAACGGAATACGTTGTTCTTCACCGTTCAGTGACCATCGAACGCAGCGTTCTTCCAACGTGGCGTAAGCATCTTCTGGTATGTAGATCACGCTGGGGTCCTCGCGATCAACCCCGTAGCCTTCAGGATGCACGTCAATGAATGATTCATACTCCTTGGCAATGGTTTTGAAGGATCGCCCGTTGTAGCGTCTGCTGTTGACCAGGAAGTCACCGCCCAGGGAGTAGGACGCGAAAGCCAAAGCACCACCCGCGTGCTCTTCTTCTGAGTTGCCCATTAGATTCGTTGCAAAGCTGATCTGTGTTTTGACTTCCTTTTTGCAATAGCCGTAGTAGTTGTCGGCAATCAGGGTAACCATCACACCAGAAGCATCACGACAGGAGAGTTTGAAAGCACTTCCATCGTTGTAGCATTCTGACTCGTCTTTCCAACACATGGAGTCGGTGCGTTGACGCTCCGTTGCATCATCCCAATGTGGTAAACCCATATCCTTCTTGCGTAGGTGCACAAGATGTGGTGCCAAAATCACGCACCCCGTGTGTCCACTCCACGATTTGACATCGAGTGCCGCATCGTTTGCTGCAGTCAGTGGGTCACCCGCGTTACCAAAAATTGATTCCACGAAATCCAGATTGCTGACAAGACTGCCTGGTGCGAAGAAGCGTGTTTCCATGAACTGTGCTTCGCAATAGCCTGGCACTTCCGGGCAGACCGCAGGCCGCAGAAGCAGTGACACCCATGACTCAGCAGGTTTGGAAGATTCGGATGTATATGGCAGAAGCATCAATTCCTTCGGCGGTTTCATCGCCGCCTGGAACAAATTGACGAATGCATTGCGTGGTACGGCTCGCTTGTCTCTCGGAATCGAAAGCCCGTCCTCAGTGATGTGGAAGGTACCTGCAGTCGTGCGTCGATCGGCACGTGGGTTGTTCAGAACGCCATTCAAACAGCGGTACGAGCTGACGAGTTCATTCTGGAACGAATGTCCATTCACAGGCAGACTCAGTTCCCTCGCCATGCCGTGTCGGTCGAGGGTCAATGAGCGGCTAGGCAGTCGCAGAGGGCTGGCCATGCTGCAGCCCCTAAAGTACTCCTGCAAAAAGGTTTCGATCCGTGAGTCGACTGGCGCACGATGTTCCGATAACAGCCGATTCTTTTCTCGAAGGCTGTTGAGGATTCCTGTTGAAAAACTCGCCATCGAGTCAGAATTGTTGGCTTCGTCAGGCGTTGAGAGGCCCGCAGATGCCATCTGAAAAGCGATGTAATTTCGGAGTCGATCACGCTCTTGGGGACTTCTCGCCAGTTTTCGGTCCCACCCGGTCGCGCGTTGTAACTGGGCTGCTTCGGAGATCATGGTCGACACGTGGGTAGGCTCCTTGGTGGATGGTTGCCAAGTTCATTTATCGCCCACAAGATAACAAATTGACGCGATTTGCGATTCAGTACCGTGAGTTTGGGCGGGAGCTAGGTGC
>Ga0315320_10000941_pt1 | contig 23898 bp, 14 predicted proteins | sample M140m21515metaG_FD_203458 | JGI IMG/M metagenome (GOLD analysis project Ga0315320, IMG submission 203458) | Ammonia-oxidizing marine archaeal communities from Monterey Bay, California, United States - M1 40m 21515 | ecosystem: Environmental > Aquatic > Marine > Coastal | place: USA: California... | reverse complement strand
TAAAATCTTAGGAAACCGGGCATAATGGAAGAATACGACCAAGAACAAATAGAAAGATTGATAAAGTCATTGGGTCCGTTACCTGATTCTTTTAATAAACTTGCTGACTCAATCAAAAACGCAAATGGCGGTTTAGGCGGTTTAGGTGATAGTGCGAAAGATGCGGCTAACAGTATGGGCACTTACTCTACTGCGAAGAAAAAAGCGACAGAGGCAGAGCAAAAGCATGTCAGGGCGACTGAAGATAATACTACGCGGTCGAAGGCTGCCTATGATCAATCGATAGCGGCGTTAAACACTTTAGGCGATGCCTTAACTAATTCTCAACCTTCTTTTGCAGACTTAGGTGGTGTAGCTACAAATGCTGGCAAAAGTTTAGGTAATTTAGCAGAAAATCTACTTCCGGCGTTCGGTGCCCAGATTAACGTAGCCATCCAACTTTTAGGTGAACTTTCTGCCGCATATCTTACACAGTTTGCTGAACAAAATGAGTTCGGTGGACAAATGCGTAAGATGGGTGTAACTGTTGCAGAAATGGGTGATGGCACTCGCAACACTACAGATAGTATGACAGACTTAGCCAGAGAAGCAGGTTATACTAGTGAAATGTTAAGTAAAATTGCTGGCATGATGGTAAAAAGTAGTGAAGCAGTTGCATTACTAGGCACAAACTCTACTGACGGTGCTAAAGCATTCTTAGAATACTCCAATATCTCAAAGACTGAACAAAAACGTTTTGCTAGACTTGGTTACACAATTGAAGATTTGAATGCAGTTCAAACAAATTACATAGAACTTCAAAGAGCAAGTGGTATTAACACAAAGGCCCAAAATCTTACTGCACGTCAGTTGCAAAAAAGATCACTTGAGTATGCAAAAAGTTTAACTGCGATATCTGAAATTACTGGTAGGAATGCCGAGCAACAGATAGCCGCAGAACAACAACAGAAAGCAGAATATCGTAATAAAATAGTCTCAATGAACCAGCAACGTGAGATATCAGCCTTAGAAAGAGAAGCGGCTAATGAAACAAATGCCGCTAGAAAAAAAGAATTAGAAGATAAAGCCCAGTCAATGAAAGATGAGTTAGGTGCAAGAACTCAAATGACTGGTACCTTGGCAAGAATATTAGGACCTGATCTAGCAGAACAAATTAACACAGTAATGATTACTGGTAACTTTGATGAGACAACTACAGCAATCGCACAGTTAGGATTAAATGCTGGCGATCTTGCAACTGCATTTGAAGGTGTTGATCCTGACAAGCCTGAAGAAGTAATGGCGGCAACACAAAAAATCTTGTCTGATGTTATTTCTGGACAAGAAGATGGTTTAGAAAGATTTGGTGATGCACTCATTAGAATGGGTGCTGATGCAGAAGGATTTGGTAAATCAGTTGGTCTAAGTGCAGAAAATTTAAATCTGTATCAACAAGCAATGGACTCTGGAGACGAAGATAAAGCGAGAGAGATATTAAAAACAGCATTAGACAATGTTAATGAAACTACTAAAAGCGGTAAAGATACTCAATTAGATTTCCAAGCAGAGTTAGAAGCCATGGCCAGATCAGTCAGAACAGCCTCAGATGGTTTGTTAGACTTTGCTGGTCCAGCAGTATTGGTATTGACTGCTGGAGCAGTCGTAGCCTTAGGAATAGCGGCGGCAAAAGCGGCTACGTCATTGGCTCTATTAGGTGGTCCTGGTGGCATGAAAGGCATGTTTAAAAATCTTGGTACTAAAGGGGCAAGCCTTGCTACTAGATTAGCAGGTTCTAATGCGTTTAAAATAGGTGGAGGTGTTGCAACTGGAGCTATAGCGGCATATGGTTCATATGATGAAGGCAAAGATGAAAGACGAGACATTGCAAACGATCTTGCAGACGAAAATATAGATCAAGCAGAAGCAGATAGAAGAACCACAGTAACTAATGCTGAAACTACTGGTGAAATGACTGGTAATATGGTCGGCGCCGTAAGCGGCGCATTTGCAGGTGCTAAAGCTGGAGCAATGCTCGGAGCATTTGGTGGTCCAGTCGGAGTAGCAATTGGTGGAACACTAGGTACTCTTATTGGAGCAGGGTTAGGCGCATGGGCAGGTGGAAAAGGTGGATCAGAAGTTGGTGAAAAGATCGGATCTAATATGGGTGCAAGCCTTGAGAAAGATGTTAGAAAAGCAAATTTAGCCTTAGCAGAGCAAAGTGGTTTTTATGATAAAAAAGGAGCATTCAAAGACAGTACAGTAGACTTTGATAAAGTTAGAGCGGCTCAAAAAGATAAAACTCTGACGCAAAATACACTTCAATCCATGTTAGAAGATAATGACATGAGTGATGACGATGAAGCAGAAATCACTAAGATTCTAAACCAGATGAAAGATGCCAATGAAGGACTTGAAACTGAGAAAACAGTAGCAGATGCTGAACAAGCAGATATCAAAAAAGAATCAGAAGCTGATGAGAAACTAATTGCAGACCTTGGTTTAGATGGAGATACACAGACAGAGATTGATGATGCAGTAGTTGAAGTGCAAAAAGAAATGGTTACTAAAACAGACTTATTAAAAGATTCGATTGATAAACAAGCAGAGGCTACTGCAAGACTTATTGTTGCAACAAATGTAGTAGCAGAAATAACTGGTCAGCAAGTACAAATAGAAAAGGCTAAACCAGAAGAACTTCCTCCAGGAGTTATGCTAGACACATTGACTGGTGAATTTAGATCATATGCATATAAACTTTCTGATACTAAAGAAGGCGGTGGTCTGTATGCTAAAAACTTTAAAACAGCAGAAGAAGCAGATGCATATCAAAAATCAGACCAATTTGGCCGCGACCCTATAGCCGATGCAAGATTCAAAGCAAAAGAAGCCGCGGATTTAGCAGAACTAGATGCTGAACTTTTAGCAGAGAGGGGACATGTAATTCCACCACCCCCAGACACTAACAATCTTGTAACAGATCCAGATGCACAAGCATCAGATGAATTGGCACCAGGTACAGAAGATTTGCAGTTGGGTAAATTAGATGAAACACAGATCCTAGCAGAACAACAACTGGCAGAATCAAAACTGACCAATCAGAGACTAGGAGAACTACTCTCCAAGCAAACAGAAAGTAATGATCTGTCAGAGAAAATAGTTCAATACTCTTCAGTTTAACAGAGAAAATAGTTCAATACTCTTCAGTTTAACTAAATACATAGAGTACAAAGAGAACCTATATGGCATACACAAAGAAATTTTTAAACAAGAGCGGAGTATCAAGTCCTATATCAGGGGGTAATAGTAACTCTGGCAGTTGGAATGGTGTAGGCGCCTCTGAAGCAGGTTACTCAAATACTGAATTTGGTTACAAGAACTACATGAGTAGGCTTCCTGAAGTTTACACAGGACATCCTAATAGAATCGAAAGATACAATCAGTATGAGATGATGGATGTTGATGCAGAAATCAATGCATGTTTAGATATTATAGCAGAGTTTAGTACACAACGCAACGATCATAATAAAACTCCATTTTCAATAGCATTTAGAGATGACCCTACACCACATGAAACAGAACTCTTAACTAAACAGTTACAACAGTGGTGTAAACTCAACGAGTTTGATACTCGTATGTTTAAAATGTTTAGAAACGTAGTGAAATACGGAGATCAAGTCTTTGTAAGAGATCCAGAGAACTTTAAACTCTACTGGGTTGACATGGTTAAAGTCATTAAAGTTATTGTTAATGAGAGTGAAGGTAAACTTCCTGAGCAGTATGTTATTAAAGACTTAAACATTAACTTACAGAACTTAACAGTTGCACAGAAAACAAACACAGATTTTGCCGCTAATCCAACAACAGGATTAGGTGGTACTGGTGGCGGTGGCGGAGCAGGTGGAGGCGGATACACTGTCCCATCTATGCCATACAACACATCAGGTAGTAGATTTACATTAGGACAAGCAGAATCAGCAATCGATTCTAATCATGTTGTTCACTTGTCACTAACAGAAGGCTTAGATCGTTTCTGGCCTTTCGGACAATCAATCTTAGAGAACATCTTTAAAGTATATAAACAGAAAGAACTATTAGAAGATGCTATCTTAATCTATCGTGTACAACGTGCGCCAGAACGTAGAATGTTTAAGATTGACGTAGGTAACATGCCTAGTCACTTAGCAATGGCATTCGTAGACAGAATTAAAAACGAGATACATCAAAGACGTATTCCAAGTATTCATGGCGGAGAATCAAAAGTAGATGCTACATATAATCCACTGTCAATGAATGAAGATTACTTCTTCCCAGTTACATCAGAAGGTAGAGGATCATCTATCGAAGTTCTCCCAGGTGGACAGAACTTAGGTGAGATTGACGATCTTAAATACTTTAATAACAGACTAGCAAGAGGACTACGTGTACCTAGTTCATACTTACCCACAGGTCCTGATGACAACACAACACCTCTAAACGACGGTCGTGTTGGTACTGCTATGATACAAGAATTTAGATTCAATCAGTATTGTGAAAGACTACAAAATTATATCTGTCAGAAACTTGATGATGAATTTAAATTATTCTTGCGTTGGAGAGGATTCAATATCGATACACAGTTATTTGATATTGAATTTAATCCTCCACAAAACTTTGCCGCATATCGTCAAAGTGAATTAGACACAGCAAGAGTCAACACATTCAGCGGTATGGAAGCGTTCCCTTATATCTCTAAACGTTTTGCACTAGAAAGATTCTTAGGATTGACTGAAGACGAAATCGTTAAGAATGAGAAAATGTGGGGAGAAGAAAATGCTGAAGAACCTGATATGGATCCAACAGGGTCTGATCTCAGAAGTGTTGGAGTCTCTACAGGTGATTTCGATGCTGATATTGACACAAACGCAGAAATCGAAGATTCTGAAAACTTAGAAGACTTTGGTGATATGGACGTAGCAGGTCCAGTAGGAACTCCAGGCACAGCTACCGGCTCAGTTGAAGGTGCTGGTGAAGTCGGTCCTACATAATAAGAAAAGATAAATACTCTTATGAAATTATTTGAAATGTTTGACGCCGCAATACCCGGGTTCCAAGATGTCGGAGATGACAACTCAAAACCTGTTTGGCGAACATCTAGGAAAACTAAACTCACATTAAACCAAATTAGAAAATTGCGTAAAATGTTAGATGTGAGAAATTACGAAAAAGCAAAACATTTACTGAAAGTTAAAAATCAGTATGGTGCAAAACCAGAAGAAGGCGCCGGTCCTTCTCTTTAAAAAACTAAAATTAATTTAGTTTTTTGCCTATTTTTACCTCAAAAACTCAAAAAACGTAAAAAAGTAGTACTTAAAAGCCACTTTTGGTGGCTATGTGCTAAATATCTTTACATAAAGCCATTTATAAACAATCAGGAGACCAATAATGGAAAACAAAAAATTTGATAAACTTATCGACCTCATTATTAATGAGAACGAAGAACAGGCAAAAGACCTTTTCCATGACATCGTTGTAGAAAAGTCCAGAGAAATCTATGAGTCAATTATGGCAGAAGAGGCTATGGATGACGATGACATGCATGAAAGCGAAGAGCATGTAGGCGAAATGATGGACGAAATCGCCTCAGAAGAACAAGGCGTCTCAGAAGATGAAGACGAACAAATTGATATCGAATCTGAAGAGATTTTTGACATTGACGGAGACTCTGGTGAAGAATCTTCTGAAGTTGAAGATGCTGTTATCAGAATCGAAGACAAACTAGACGAATTAATGGCTGACTTTGATGAAATCATGGCAGACGAAGACGAACTAAAAGGTCGTGACGATGAGATGGATGCAGACTTGCATGACATCGAAGACAAGCAAGATGATATCGAAGGTGATATTGACGACCAAGAAGTAGACGTAGACGTTTCTGTTGATGATGAAGAATTAGTTGCAGAAGCAATTACACTTCAAAAAGTCACAGCAAAAATGGGCGACAACGGTGAAAATACTAAGTCTCCAGTAGATGCAAACTCAGGTCAAAAAGGAATGGATGCACATCCAGTAGATTTTGATGAAGGCAATTCAGGAGAGCAAGGACGTCCAGCTCCAAAAGCAAAAGACGTTGATGGCGCTTCTAGCTTCCAAAATCAGCCCGGCAAAAACATGAAAGACATGTCTGCCGCTCCTAAGCCAGTGACTACACAGGCTTCAGGTACAAACACTAAATCTGTTATAGATTAAGGAACTGATATAAATGGCTTTATATCTTAAAGAACACTTAACATTCGACAACTCCGAAATGGTTGTCGAGTCTGTTAAAGAAGGTGATTCTGATTTGAAGACTCTTTATATGAAGGGTATCTTCATACAAGGCGGGGTAAAAAACGCAAATGAACGTGTTTATCCTGTCAACGAGATCGAAAATGCCGTAGACACACTGAATGCTCAGATTAAAGAAGGCAATTCAGTATTAGGTGAAGTTGACCATCCAGATGATTTAAAAATCAATTTAGATCGTGTATCACACATGATCTCAAATATGTGGATGGATGGACCGAACGGTTACGGTAAGTTAAAGATTTTACCAACTCCAATGGGTCAGTTAGTTCAGACCATGTTAGAGTCGGGGGTAAAACTCGGTGTATCTAGTAGAGGTAGCGGAAACGTTAACGATTTAGATGGCCGTGTAAGTGATTTTGAAATAATCACAGTAGATATTGTTGCTCAACCAAGTGCACCAAATGCTTATCCTAAAGCAATATACGAAGGTCTGATGAATATGACCAACGGACATAAAGTTTTAGAAGTAGCACGAGAAGCGAGAGGCAATAAACAAGTAGAACGTTATTTGAAAGATGAGGTAACTCGTCTTATCAAAGACTTAAAAATCTAAATAGAGGGGAAATCAGCATGTTAGATGCTATCAAACCATTAATTGATTCAGGTCTTATTAACGAAGATGTTGCAAGTGAATTAGAAAGTACTTGGAGCACTAAGTTAAACGAGGCTAAAGATCAAGTCCGCGGCGAACTCAGAAATGAATTTGCACAACGATATGAACATGACAGAAGTGTCATGGTAGAGGCCCTTGACAAGATGGTAACGGAATCTCTAAGTGAAGAAATAAAAGACTTCCACGATGAGAAGAAGGCTATTAACGAAGATCGTGTAAAAGCGAAATTGAAACTTAAAGAAAGTGCAGGTAAATTTAATAACTTTATGGTAACTAAGTTAGCAGAAGAAATTAAAGAACTACGTACTGATCGTAAGATTCAGTTGGAAAACCAAGATAAACTTCAAAAGTTTATCACTCATGCATTGGCTAGAGAGATCAAAGAATTTGCTCAGGATAGACAAGCAGTGGTTGAACAACGAGTTAAGTTAGTTGCAGAAGGTCGTGCTAAACTTGAAGAACTTAAAGCGAGATTCGTCTCTGAGAGTTCTAAAAGAGTTAGTGCTTCAGTTGCAACACATCTTAAAGGTGAACTATCACAACTTAAAGAAGATATTAAAATCGCTAGGGAGAATAACTTCGGTCGTAAGATATTTGAAACATTCGCAGGTGAATTCAGCACAACTTATCTAAATGATAAGGCTGAAACACGTAAGATCGTTTCTGTATTGAATGATAAAGAACAAGAACTAGCAGAATCAAAGGTCGAACTTGCGAAAGCAAATCAGATCATTGAATCAAAGGAACGTGAAGTTAACATTATTAAAGAATCTACTCAGCGTGAAAAAGAAATGGTTAAATTAACTGCTTCTTTGAACAAAGAGAAGGCTCAAGTAATGCGATCTTTACTTGAAAGCGTTCAGACGCCAAAGCTGAAGAACGCATTTGACAAGTATTTACCAGCAGTATTAAATGAAGGAAGTGAAAAGAAATCTGAAAAGAAATCTTTAACTGAATCTGTTTCAACTGTACAAACCGGTAATAAATCTGCCAAGAAAGAACAGCATGTCGAAGATGAATCTGATGCAAGTAGCAACGTGATTGATCTGAAACGTCTGGCAGGGCTTTAATTTAAACTAGACATAGATTAGGAGAAATAACAATGTCAAAAGTACTCTTAGAAAGTCGTTGGGGCGAAACCAAAGAAGCTCTGTTAGAAGGCTTAAAAGGCAATCGCCGATCAACAATGGGTGTCGTCCTTGAAAACACTCGCAAAGGACTCTTAAATGAGACTGCTACAGCAGGTAGCACCGGAGCAGGAAATATAGCAACACTTAACCGTGTAATCTTACCAGTAATCAGAAGGGTTATGCCTACTGTTATTGCTAACGAACTAGTCGGCGTTCAGCCAATGACTGGTCCTGTTGGACAGATTCACACATTGCGTGTTCGTTATGCTCAGTCATTGACTGACAACTCGGCTGCCGCTACATCAGTAACAGCAGGCGAAGAAGCATTATCACCATTCAAAATTGCACAAGCATACTCACGTACTGCTAGTGGAACAGCGACAACCAATTCATATACAGGTGGAGACACAGCGGTATTAGAAGGTAACGGTGGTAAACAAATCAGTGTGCAAATCTTAAGACAAGCGGTTGAAGCGAAGTCACGTAAGTTACAAGCACGTTGGACATTTGAAGCCGCTCAGGACGCACAGTCTCAGCACGGCATCGATGTTGAAGCAGAGATTATGGCTGCTTTAGCACAAGAAATCACTGCTGAAATCGATCAAGAGGTATTACTATCTCTTAGAACGTTAGCGGCAACTGAGTTCACTTATAATCAGGCTGCGGTATCTGGTACTGCTACTTACGTTGGTGATGAACATGCGGCACTTGCTGTATTAATCAACAGAGTTGCAAACTTGATCGCACAAAGAACACGTAGAGGCGCAGGTAACTGGGCTGTTGTGAGTTCTGCGGCCTTAACTGTATTACAATCTGCAACTACATCAGCATTTGCACGTACAACTGAAGGTACTTTTGAAGCACCTACTAACACTAAGTTTGTTGGTACGTTGAACGGCGCTATGCGTGTTTTCGTTGATTCATATGCTCCTGATACTCAAGCAGTATTAGTTGGATACAAAGGATCATCTGAGACTGATGCGGCTGCCTTCTATTGCCCATATATTCCATTAATGAGCAGTGGAGTTGTACTAGATCCAGCTACGTTTGAGCCAGTCGTGTCATTTATGACTCGTTACGGTTACATCGAACTAACTAACACTGCATCATCATTTGGTAATGCGGCTGATTACTTAGGCGAGATCGCAGTTCAAAACTTAACTTTCCAATAAGCCGATTATTATATAGTCAACTTATTAAATAAGTTTAAAAGCCTCTTTTATTAGAGGCTTTTTTTTGGGTAGAAAAAGGCTTGACAAATTATTTTTGAGGCAGTATAATATATTAAATACGAGTATAGTTTTAGCGGAGTACACCTATGAGTAAAAGAATCTTCAGAATTGAAGCCGGCAGATATGGCGGAGAAACAGTAATTGGAACAGTAAACGAAGAATTTGTTGAGTATTTTCTCAACGAACACGATGACAGAAGCGAAAGAGAATCGGCTATTATAGAACATGTCACTAGTTTAGATTGGGACGATGAGCAACCAGATGCTGATGCCCCTCTTCCTAAAGAAGATTACTATATGTGGGAGTGTGATGATTTGGAACACATTAATGCCGCATATGCTGATAGCGGATTCTTTGTAACAGAAGTAACTGGTTTAGACTCTAAACATGACTACTCAGAAACTGAAACTCCTTTAGAAGCAATTATGCCTCTTTATGGTAGAGAATGTTATTCAATGGGCACTGTGCCTGATGATGAAGACATTAAAGATGATGATAACTATGTTCCTACTTTAGCATTTCATAGCGGAGAGAAAGGTGGATTTGGTTGCTGGTTTGTAGAAACAGATGGCGAACCATTTGACAAATATAAATTCACATATGGTATTGTTGAAACTGATATGGGTGAGTTTATTGATTCTGTATGGTATGATAAAAAAGAATTAGAAACAGACTATGACTACAACGATACTACAGGCAAAGGCTATTATGCTGGTATAGGTTATATGAACACCAAGTGGCATGATATTGGCGACAAGTATATAGAAGGCGCAGAAAGTCTCAATGTTTATTGGGAAGAGTTTGATGATGAAGTAGAAGAAGCAAAGAAAGAAGCATCAACGACAGTTCCTTTAGATATTTCAGTAAATGAAATTGTAGGAGAAGTTGGTACAATAGACGATGTAGTAGAAGTTGATACTAACGTTGAGCCTATCGTTGAGCCACCGCTTGTATCCGAAGATGAAGCAGAGTCATATAAAGAAGTACAAGATCAACTCACACGATTAAATGGACACGGTGATGGTAGAGGAGAAGAAGGCGAAGAACTCTAAATGGCTAGATGTCGTCCAGAAGATTGTAATTTAGAAACAGACAACTTAACTATAATTTGGTACCACAATTATTCAGGTGGCAAATTTATGGCGAATTGTCTGAGTCTATCAGATCATGGCTTGTTCGGTCATAAAGAAATAACAGAAGCACAACTTAGAGGCGAGTTCTCTCCAGATGATAAATTAAAGTATCTTCTAGGTGAGTTATCTGAGATAGAAAAGGGAATGACATGGACTGATCTTCATATCACAGATAACTTTTTTTTCGGATTTGATAAAAAAGATTATATCGATCCTTGGAGAGGTATATCATACCATGACTATGTTAAAGATGTATCTCACGGAGATTACAAATTTTTTATAGCATCACACTTTAATCCAGAAGTAATTGAAATCAAAAAGATTTGGAAGAATGCAAACATTATCTTGTTCACACACCCACATGATTATGTAGAAAAACGAGCAAGTAAAGATCCAAACATTAAAGTTTTTTATGAACGTCTTTGTGATTATGAAGAAAACATAGAAGAAATGAGAGCATTACCAAATGTCGTTTATGAATTTGATGTGAGAAAATATGAATCTGAAACAGAAACATTAGATGCTGTTAAAGAAATGTATGATCTATTAGGAATCAGAGGATATGACAGAGAAAAATTATCTATCTATTACAACGACTGGTACAATAAGATAGAAGAAATCAAACTTTAAATTCTAATTTCTGAATCAACAGAAATTTCTAGTTGTTTTTGTCCTTCTCTTATTTTCTTATTTCTTAGTCTAGTACAATTTGCACACATTGTCAATATATTTTCTTTTGTTTTGTTATTTGGATTTAAGTCTCTATAAGCAATATCTAACTGAATCATGTCTTCAGGCACAAACCCACACTCAATGCACATTGTATTCTTCTTTGGTATCTTCTTAATATAGATTGCTTTAGCACAATCTACACAATATTTGTGCCACTTCTGAAATCCATGTTTACTAATACCGTTAGGTTTAGCAAAGGATATGTTGCAACTAGTGCATTTAGGTCTAACTGGTTGTCTTGTAAGCATACTTTTATTTATTAAAAAAGTGCTGTAGGGTTCTTTTTTATGAAATCATTTTTGTTATATCAGCATAAATACAAGATACAACAATGGAACTAACACATGGCCGCAGACAAATTTAATGCATTAACCGGGTATTCAGTAGGCTTGCCGCCAATTGATGCTATAGCCGCAAACGGTAATATCGTCACAAATCATAACTACCCAGCCGGTAATGTCACATCTAACAGTGTTTACGCAAACAACTACTTTTATGCAAATGGAGCATCTTTTTCAAGTGATCCAGCAGGAGCAAACACTGAAGTTCAGTTTAACAAGGACGGAGTATTCGGTGCAAGTGCAAATCTAGTATTTGACTCGACTTCAGATACATTAACAGCACTCAATGTATCAGTCACTGGAAACACTGCATTAGGAGATGTACAGACTGTTTCTATATCAGGTGGAGTTAACGGATATGTTTTACAAACAGACGGTGCAGGTGGATTAAGTTGGACAGCACAATCAGGCGGTGGCGGTGGTGGTAATGGTAGCCCTGGTGGCTCCAACATGCAAGTTCAGTTTAATAGTGCAGGTTCTTTTGCTGGAGATGCAGGTTTCATTTATGATGTAGATACCAATCTATTATCAGCAACACACATTGCAGGTGAAGGTGGAAACATATCTAATGTTACATATGCAAACATCACTGGTATAGGAAACATCTCAGCAGTCAATCTTACAGGTGCATCTGATACTGTTTTATATGCTAACGGTGTGTTTGCAGATATCTCAGCAGGAGCAAGTGCAAACTTTGCAAACTTTGCGGGTAATCTTACAGTTGCTAGTCAACCAAACATAACTTCTGTAGGCACGTTAACAGGTCTTCAAGTAGGCGGCGGATTATCTGTAGTAGGCAACATCGGTGGAGCCAATATTGCAATCACAGACACTGCTACATTTACTGGGCCAGTAGTCATTGACTCTCTTGGTAATCTTACAGTCTCAGGTAATGCAAACTTACAAACTTCACCTAACATAGAACTCCCAGTAGCAAACTTACACATTGATGGTGGACTCAACGGATATGTATTAGCCACTGACGGTTCAGGAGGTTTATCTTGGACTCTTAACTCAGGTGGAGGCGGTGGTGGATCACCCGGTGGTGCTAACACACAGATGCAGTTTAATGACGGTGGACTATTTGGTGGAGATGCCAATGTAGTTTACAACAAGACAACAAACACAATGACAATGGCAGGCACCCTTGTTGCCAACAACATGACAGTTGGATCAGGTGCATATGCATTTAGAACTACCAAAGTTTCAAACGGCGTTACAACAACTACATCAGCAGTAGAAATCTGTGCAACAGAAGCATCTACTGTATCGGCTATAGATTATACTATTGTAGCAACAGATCCGTCTGGTGCATCCAGACAGACTACAAAGATTACATCAGCAATTTGGAGTACGACAGTAAACTACTCTGAATATGCAACAATATCAGTTGGATCATTACTTGCTGATTTTGCAGTGACTTACGTACCGGGAGATGCATTTAGAGATGCACAAGTCGTATTATATGCTACTCCTGCAACAACAAATGAAACAACATACAAAATATTACTTGAAGAATATTCTTCTTAAAAATAAAAGGGCAAAAAACGATATCTTAGCACTCTTTATTTTAATAAAGTACTAAATACTATTATAGTTTACGGAGACCAAACCATGGCAATTAAAGCATTTAACTCGGTAGCGGGATTCTCAGTAGGAGAGACCCCGGCCAACATAATTTTATCGAACGGTTACATCACAACTAACGGAGCAACGTTTACAGCAAACATTGCGGCATTAGGTGTATTGACCGACAATTTATACTACGCAAACGGCGTACCCTGGGACTTACAGGAACCAGCCGGAGCGAATACTCAAATACAGTTTAACAATGACCAACAATTTGGTGCAACGGCAGACTTAACATTTGATACTGATACATCTAACTTAGATGTTTCTGGTAACCTTAATCTTACAACAGGTAAGTATTACGGTGACGGTTCTGCATTAACAGGTATTGATGCTACAGGCATTCAAAATGGAACATCTAATGTTCGTATACCTGCAACAGACGGCAACATTGAATTAAATGTTAACGGCGGACTCACAGCAAATATCACTGACACTGGAGCAAATATCTTAGGTACATTGAATGTAACAGGTATTGTTACTGTACCTAGTACTACTGGAGCAATTGATGTTGCATTGGGAACACCAACTCAAGGAAATCTAACATCTAATGCTTTAACTCTAACAACAGCATCAACGGTCTCTAACTCGATTGCACAGTTAAATGAAGTATTAGGAAAATTAGTTCCTGAAAGCCCAGATAACTTCCCAGGATCACAAAGCATTACAATTGCAAGTACATCTTCATATAGAATGGCAGATAGTTTTACTCAGCCAGACAACACAGCAGGTGGATCAGCGGCAGTGGCAGCAGGTACAACAGTATCTAAAACACGTAGATCAGCATCATACAATGTTAATGCTATTACAAACACTGGCCCAGGTGATAACGGAACAGTTTCTGTTCAAAAGAACGGTGTAGCCGCAGGTAGCAGAACTTTAACTACTTCTTTAGACGGTGACGGAACTTACAGTGACTTGATTATTTCAAACAACGTAGACTATAACTCTGTAAATTCAAATGTAGCGGCAGGCTTCTGGTCAGTCTTTACAGCAGACGCATCAGGTTCTGTATCAGATGGTTGGAACGAAGTATTGCTTGATGATACAGCAACTTCTGCAACAAACAAAGAGACATGGTACTATGATTCATCGAATCCTGGAACACCTCAGTTCTCATCAACATCATTTACACCGGATGCAACTCCAAGTTATACATACAGTTCAACTGTACCGCATTATAACAATACAAATGTCTTCCCAATAGCATTTAATGTTAACAGACTATCAGGTAACATGTACCCAACAAGTGATACATTTGTTTCAGGTTCAAGTGGTGGAGCATTTAGTTCACCTGCTAGTGTAACATATTCAACTGCTGGGGTAACAACTCCACTAGCGGCTCAGTTACACGTAGCATCAGGAAGTCAAGCAGTAACAACTTCTGCTTCAATTATATCAGGCTTCGGTTCAAGTGCATCGGGTCCATCAGTATCAGTCTTTAACTCTTATGCAACAGGGGCACAATCATTTAGCCCAGGTGACACAGTACTTTATAAGACAGGTACTTCATCTTCTTCAAGCAGAATCGAAGAAGCAAACGTATATATTGGTTCAACAATTGGTTCAGGATCAGGGTTAGCACAACGTATTGAAAATCCAGGATCAACTAATACACCTACTTTCTCTGCAAGTGCAACTGTGTTTAACAGTGAATCTTCAACATTAGAGACATATGACTCTACAGTTGTAGCAGATGTATTAAGCCATGATGAGACAGATTATTCTTCTGGTTACTTACCAGTAGGACCTGACTTGTCAGCAGGTAGATCAGGAACACAATACTTTACATTTAAATTTGTAAGAACATCAGTGTCTAAATTTGATGTTAAATTTTCAGGGACAATTGCAGGTGCATGGGTAGCAGTACCCGGCTCTACAATTGATTCAGCATCATCATTAAACGGATGGGTTGAATTGACAACAGCATATGCTGGTTCAGGTGTCCCCGGAGCAAACACAGGAGCTGGTGGTAACGGTTCAGATGGTTGTGCATTAGGTGGTACTATAACTACAGGTAGTTCAGTATCAAACGAGTCAACAACAGCAACATTTGGAACTGTGAGTTCATCATCAACCTCAACAAACGAAATTTATGTTCGTATTGCATTGACATCGGGTCAATCCATAACAGCATTATCACTAGAATCAGCGAGTAACTAAAAATGAGTATACCTATTTCACAAAAAGTTGACCTACTTTACAAACAGGCATTCGGTGTCACTAAAACTGACACAGAAGCAAATAAAAGTCCAAGTAATGAGGCTATTGCTAGTCCGTTACTAAATCGTGGTGATACACTATGGTCACAGGCTGATCAGATACCAGGAACAGCGGCAGCCGTTGCTAGTATTGTTCAAGCATATACAGGTACTGCCGCGGCAGAGTGTACAGCAGATAATACAACAGTCCCAGTTGGGGGTGTTTATCCTACTTGGAAAACTGATTTAACTTACTGGATCCCAGCAGAATTTGGTGCGACTTATTCCGTATCAGTCTTTGTAGATGATGCAGGAGTTGCAGATCCAACTTCAACAGGTACTCAAATCTTTGGTGCTGGTTCAGGTGGAACTGGAGAGTTCTTCTATAACTATCAATCAGGTGTTCTTAACTTTATCGGAGAAACAATTCCGACTGCTTTAACAAGTAGTAAAGTTCTTTACATCGTAGGTTACAGATACATTGGTAAAACTGGTGTTAATAACTTACCTGATTCACAGATTGGTAACTTAGATATTACAGATCAGACTATAACAGGTCAAGACACTAATGCTAATATTATTCTTACTCCAAACGGAACAGGACAAGTTGTTACTTCAGGTAATGTAACAGCGGCATACTTTTATGGTAATGGTTCTCAGTTAACAGGTATTGACGCAACAGGAATTCAAAACGGAACATCTAATGTTCGTATACCAGCCGCAGATGGCAACATTGAATTAAACGTTAACGGCGGACTAACAGCAAATATTACTGATACTGCTATTGAAATATCAGGAAATCTAACTGCTATCAATGTTGTCCCATCAGGCGTAGTCGATGCAACAGGTAACGTATCAGGTGGCAACCTAACTACAACAGGAGTTGTTGACGCAACTGGCAACGTAGCAGGTGGAAACATCACTACTGCAGGCGTAGTTGACGCAACTGGTAATGTTGCAGGTGGAAACTTAACATCAGCAGGTGTTGTTGAAGTCACAGGTAACGTCATTGGTGGAAATATTACGACAGTAGGTGTAGTAGCCGCAACAGGTAACGTATCAGGTGGCAACCTAACTACAGCAGGTGCCGCAGACATTACTGGCAACTTATCTGCTGGTAACGTAGATGGTGGAAATTTAGTTTCAGCATCATTCTTTACAGGTACATTAATTGACGGTACTTCAAATATAGCAATCACAACTGATGCTAATATTGATTTAACAGCAAAAGGAAACACAACATTAGTAGTAACAGATACAGGCGCTAATATCGTAGGTACTGTTAATGCAAACGGCGTAGGAACATTTGGATCAATAATTACTCCATCTGTTACAGGTACTACAGGTAACTTAACATTAACAGCGGGTTCATCAGATGACTATGTTGAAATCAGACCTACAGGAACTGGACAAGTTCACGTTGGTGGTTTCAAAATTGAATCATTGGGAACTCCAACTGCATCAACAGATGCGGCAACAAAACAATACGTAGATGACTTAGCACAAGGTCTTGCAATTCAAGCACCAGCAATCGTAGCATCAACAGGAACACTAGCAACAATGTCTGGTGGTACTGTAACATATGACAACGGTACAGCAGGTGTTGGAGCAACTCTATCGATTTCAGGCGACACATTAACAGCAATAGACGGTATTACATTAACAGTTAATGATCGTATTGTCATTAAAGACGAAGCAACATCAGCACATAATGGTATCTACACTTATACAAGCACAACTGTTCTAACAAGAGCAACAGACTTTGACACTCCAACTGAAATGGCTGGCGGTGACTTTGTATTCATACAACAAGGTACTATCTATAATGATACTGGTTGGGTAATGACTGATCCAGTAACAACAGTTGGTACTTCAGACGTAACTTTCGTTCAGTTCTCAGGTGCAGGATCATTCACAGCAGGTGCAGGTCTTACATTAACTGGTACTGAATTCTCTGTTAACGTTGATGGTGTAACAACAGACATTCAAGGTGGAAACGTAGTTGTTAAAACTTCTGCTCAGTTAACTACTCCAGATATCGGAGAAGCAACTGGTACAAGTCTTACAGCAACTGGCAACGTAGCAGGTGGTAATTTAACTACAGGTGGTGTTGTAACAGCAGTTGGTAACATTACTGGTGGAAACGTAGCAGGTACAACTGGTACATTTACAGATGTCGCAGGTTCATTAACAACAGCGGCACAACCAAACGTAACATCTTTAGGAACATTAACATCATTAGCAGTTACTGGTAATACAAACAGTGGTAACTTAGTAACAGGTGGTGTAGTTGAAGCAACAGGTAATGTAAACGGTGGAAACTTAACATCAGGTGGTGTTGTAGAAGTAACTGGTAACGTCATTGGTGGAAACATCACTACAACAGGCGTAGTAGCGGCAACAGGTAATGTATCTGGTGGCAATATTACAACTGGTGCTAAAGTAGTAGCAGTAGGCAACATTGATTCAACATCAGGCATCTTTAATGGTGACGGTTTCGGTCTATCAAATATCCCGGCTGCAAATATCACAGGCTTAAGTCTGTCAGGTATTGCAAACGGCACATCTAACGTAGACATTGCGGCGGCAGACGGTAACATCTCAATGGGTGTTAACGGAGTTGCTGACATAGTAATCGTAGCAGATGACGGAATTGAAGTTACAGGTACAACTAAATCAAGTGGTACAATAACTGCACCCGCATTTACTGCTAACACAGGTTTATTCACTGGCGACGGTGGCGGTCTATCTAATGTAGCAGGAGCAAACGTAACTGGTGAAGTCACATTCGCGGCGACTGCTAACGCAGTAGCAGGTGCTAATGTATCAGGTCAAGTAGCAAACGCACTTGTCTCAGGTACAGTATATACAGCGGCTCAACCTAACATCACATCTGTTGGTACATTAACAAGTGTTGAAATAAGTGGTACTGCTAACATAGCAGGAAACGTCAGTATTGGTGCTAATGAAATATCAACATTAGCGGCAGGTACAGTAACTACAACAACAACATCGCAAACAGCAATTGCTAGTTTTGCAGTGTCAGGTATAAACGGAATTGAATTCTTAGTTAAAGGAATTGATGCAACATCAGGAAATACTTCTGTAGCATCAGTATTAACTGTAACAGACGGATCAACTGTTGATTTCGTTACATACGGTCAAACATTCTTAACAGGAGCACCCGGAGTACTAGCAGTAGGCTTAAACGGTACAGATTTAGAATTGTTGGTAACACCAGCATCAACTAACTCAACGGTTTGGGTTACACAATATAGGTTTATTTAATAATGGGAATTAGATCCTTTAACTCAGTTGGAGGGTTTTCGGTAGCCGAAACGCCCGTTGAGATAGTCAGTAACGTAGGTAACGTTACACCAACTAACTTAGATGTTAGTTCGGGACTATCTGATCTAGGTGCAATTGGCAATGTTACGATTACTGGAGGCTCCGCAAATCAAGCAATCATCACTGATGGCTCTGGTGCGTTATCGTTTGGTGACGCAGGTCTTGCGGCTAATACAGCCGCAGTTATGCCCTACATTATCAATACATCAGAATCATATCAAGTTGGTGCTAATCTTCAGGGTCTATTTTCACAACCTATCGAAATTGATGGGGAATTAGATGTTGAAGGTATTCTTATCGAAGTTGGTGTTTCTCAAAATGCAGAATCATCACAGATTTATTTCGATAATTCAGGCACATTCTATGGTAATACAGGATTCACATTTAATATAAGTTCTGGTAACTTAGACGTACCGGGTAATATTACATCAACTGGTGGACTATTTCCTAGTGCAAATGTTACTTATGATTTAGGATCTGCAACAAATCGTTGGCATGATCTATATCTAGCAGGATCATCTATTTTTATAGGTGACGGTATCATACAAGAAGCGGCTAACGGCGCTATGGTTATGACTAACGGTGACGGTGGACAGTTTATTTTTGAAGGTTCAGCAGATTTCGATCATACTGCAATCTTTAATGGTACATCTAATGTATCAATAGACTCAACAGGATCATCAGTCACAATGGGTGTTGGTGGAACAGCAGATGTTTTCACAATGGCATCAACAGGTGTCTTAACTACGACAGGTAATGTCGTATCAGCAGGTATTAAAACAGACGGTTACTTCTATGCAAATGGACAAGCAGTATCATTTGGTTCAGATGCGGCAGGATCCGACACACAAATTCAGTTCAATGACGGTGGCACTGCATTCGGCGGGTCAGCAACGTTTACACTTAACAAAACAAGTGGATTAGTAACAGCAACAGGTAACGTAACAGGTAACAACTTTATATCTACTTCAGGCGATGTACGATTCGGTACAGGCGCAGGAGCAGGCATAATCTCAGTAGATACAAGTACAACGACAGCCGGTGTATTTACTACAAACATGACAGACGTAAACATTGGACTTAATGCTAATGTTGTAATTTGTGGCACAGGAAAAACATTAACCGCACGTGGTAATGTTTCTGCAACTAACTTAAATGCAACTACTTTATCAGTTGATGATTTATATAGTAGCAGAACAGCAGTGTCAGTTGGTAGTTCTAATACTACTATCGACTCGTTTGCGGCATCTGATTACAGATCAGCAAAATATACAATAAAAGTGTCAGATAGCACAGGGTATCAGGCATTAGAAATATTATTAGTACATGACGGGGTAACACCAATAATGACCGTATACGGTTCATTATCAACTACAGGAGCAGATTTAATAACTCTGTCTACTGTAATGTCAGGAACTAATGTACTTTTACGTGCAACGCCTGTGAACAGTAGCACTAGTGTTAATTTAATGGGTACATATGTACCAGACTAAAAATCAATACGGGAAATAACGATAAATAGAATTATGCTGAAAAAGCAAATTTAACTATAATAGGGTAATAGGAAATGTTAATATTAAAACAAAATACGGCGGCATCAGTCCCCACCCCGGCTGCGGGAAAAGGTACAATCTTCTTAAGTGATTCAGATGTACTGTCAGTCAAAAAGAGCAATGGACAGGTTGAGTCGTTTCCGACGGTAAGCGGTTCAAATACACAAGTATTCTTCAATGATGATGCGGCAATTGCAGGAGATGCAAACTTTACATTTGATAAAAATACAGATGTATTGACTGTAACAGGAAATGTTGCGGCAACAAGAGTTCTCACAGACAATCTTTTATACGCAAACGGCGTAGCATGGGACTTACAACAACCAGCTGGAGCAAATACTCAAGTTATCTTTAATGATGACGGTGACTTTGGTGCAGATTCAACATTTACTTTCGACAAAGATACTGATACCCTATCAGCACCCACAGTTACAGCAACTACATTAAATGGTTTACTTGGAACAGTAGCCCAAACTAATATTACTACACTTGGTACCCTAGGCGCACTAACAGTTACAGGCGCAGCCGGTGTAGGAAGTCTATCAGCAACTGGCGCAGTCGGTGGTGTAGACTTAAACATGTCAGGTAACGCAATCATTACTGGTAACTTAACAGTTAACGGTACAACAACTTCAACTAACGTAGACAACATGACTGTTGAAGATCCAATCATTGATTTAGGTGGTGGAGCAAACGGTGCGGCCCCTACTTCAGATGACGGCAAAGATCGTGGTACATTATTACAATACTATGATACTGAAGCATTAGAAGCATTTATGGGTTGGGACAATTCTGCAGGAGAATTTATCTTCGGTGCAGACATATCTAACTCATCAGAAGTCATAACAGTTAATCAATATGGTAACGTTCACGGTAATGTCTTTATCGGTTCAGGTGCTGGACTAACAGCAATACCATCAGCAAATATTTCAGGTACTGTAGCAAATGCAACATACGCAGATACAACAGGTACAGTTGAAACTGCGGCACAGCCAAACATTACTAGTGTCGGTACTTTATCAAGTCTCGTAGGTGGACAAGGTTCTGCATCAGACTTTGGAAATGCAACAGCAATTTTCGGAGCAGACAATACAGGTGAATCATCAGGCAGTCACATTGGTGTTGTCGGTGAAGCAGAAGGTGATTCAACAGATACAGGTATCCCTGGAGTCGGAGTATTAGGTTACGGTAAAACAGCAGGTGGTACTAGAGGTACTGGTGTTTATGGACAAGGTATTGTCGGAGCAACAGGTGATACTGGAGCGGCAGTAGGTGTACGAGGTACAACAGCCGGAGTACATGCTAGTGGTATGAACGTAGGTTTATATGGTCTTGCTTCTGGTTCAAGTGTATCTAACTATGCTTTATATCTTGCACAAGGTAGTATCGCAACCATTGAAAACCCAATCACATGGGAAGTACTAGACAACGAAGCAGGTGCAGTAAGATTTAGTTCAACTGGTAAAGCAAATATCTTTATGATCGAAAGTACTGACAATGCAGAAGGTATTTCAACAACTGGTTACTTAAACGTAACTGGTAACATTACTGCAACAGCAGGTATTAAAACAGACAACTATTATTATGCAAACGGAGCACCAGTTGACTTTCAACAGCCAGCAGGTTCAAACACAGAAATCATCTTTAACGATGACGGAGACTTCGGAGCAGATTCAACATTTACATTCGATAAAGATACTAACGTTTTATCAGCACCGACTGTAACAGCAACAACATTAAACGGTTCATTAGGTACTGCGGCACAGACATCAATTACGTCTGTAGGTACATTAGGCGCACTAGCAGTAACTGGAAACATCACATCAGGTAATGTATCAGGTACAGGTGGTGTATTTACATATGTATCAGGAGATGGCGCTAACATTAGTGCAACTGCTGGTGCTAACGTCACAGGTGAAGTAACATTCGCGGCAACTGCTAACGCAGTAGCAGGTGCTAATGTATCAGGTGCAGTTGCATTAGCAACAAGTGCAACATCAGCAAACGCAGTAGCAGGCGCTAACGTAACTGGCGAAGTAGACTTTGCGGCAACCGCAAATGCAGTCGCAGGTGCTAATGTATCAGGTACAGTTGCTTCAGCAACTCTAGCCGCAGATGCTACAAGTGCTAACGCAGTAGCAGGTGCTAATGTAAGTGGAGAAGTAACATTCGCCGCGACAGCAAACGCAGTTGCAGGTGCTAATGTATCAGGTACAGTCGGTCTTGCAACAACAGCAGGAACTGTATCAACAGCCGCTCAAGGCAACATTACATCAGTAGGCACATTAAGTGGCTTAGGTGTTAACGGAACAATTACTGCTACAGCAATTACAGCAAACACAGGAGTAATCAGTGGTGATGGCTCTGGTTTATCTGCAATCGCAGGTGCTAACGTAACAGGTGCAGTTGCAACTGCTACAGTATCAGGATCAGTAACAACAGCCGCACAAGCAAACATTACATCAGTAGGCACATTAACTTCTTTAACAACTTCAGGTAACGTCACAACAACAGCAAACGTTGTAACTGATGATATCGTTGGTGGAACAGGTGGAGTTACAATTACAGCAGTTGGAACAGATCAGCCTATCTCATTACAAACAACAGGAACTGGATCAGTTGATGTAAACTCATCCAGAATCGTAGCAGTAGCAACACCAACAGCATCAACAGACGCCGCAACTAAGCAGTATGTTGACGATGTTGCACAAGGTTTAGCAGTACATGCTCCTTGTGATGTTGGTACTACAGGAACATTAACATCTATCACTGGTGGAACAATCACTTATGATAACGGAACAGCAGGTGTTGGCGCAACATTAACAACTTCTTCAGGTAACTTTGATACAATCGACGGAGAAACAGTCTCTAACGGTGAAAGAATACTTGTTAAAGACGAAGCAAACACAGCACACAATGGTATCTATGTTAGAACATCAGCAACAGTCTTAACAAGAGCAGATGACTTTAATACACCAACAGAGATCGCAGGCGGTGACTTTACATTCGTATCAACAGGTACGACTTTAAATGACTCAGGTTTTGTTAACACAGATCCAGTATCAACAATTGGTACTGATCCTATTACATTCGTACAGTTCTCTGGTGCTGGTACATATACAGCAGGAACTGGACTCACACTAAGTGGATCAGAGTTCTCAGTAACTAATACAGCAGTTGGATCCGGATCATACGGTAACGGTACTCATAACGCAACATTCACAGTTAACAGCAGAGGTCAATTGACTAGTGCGGCTAACGTTGAAATTACTGCAAGTGCCGCAGAGATGACTGGTACAACTCTTAACTCAAGTGTTGTAGATTCATCACTAACATCAGTTGGCACAATTAGTACAGGTGTATGGCAAGGTACAGCAATCGCATCAGCATACGTTTCAGTTCTTAATCAGAACACAACAGGGTATGCCGCAACTGTATCATCAGCCGCACAAGCAAACATTACATCAGTAGGTACTTTAACAGGACTAACTGTAACAGGAACTATCACTGGTTCAGTAAGTGGGTCAGCAGGTTCAGTAGCAGGACAAAATGTATCTGGTGAAGTTGACTTTGCTCAAGTAGCAAACTCAGTAGCAGGTGCTAATGTATCAGGTACTGTAGCAAGTGCAACAACAGCAACAAGTGCAACAAGTGCAACATCAGCAACTACAGCAGGTAGCACA